>Ga0105249_10006042_pt1 | contig 10491 bp, 10 predicted proteins | sample KBSS44metaG_FD_81522 | JGI IMG/M metagenome (GOLD analysis project Ga0105249, IMG submission 81522) | Switchgrass rhizosphere microbial communities from Kellogg Biological Station, Michigan, USA - KBS S4-4 metaG | ecosystem: Host-associated > Plants > Roots > Rhizosphere > Soil | place...
ACATCCTGCAGCGGCACTGCGCCGAGCCCGACGAGGCGCTGCGGCGCGCGCTCGACCATGGCGGCGATCGCGTCGTTCAGGTAGCGGATCAGAACCTTCGCATCCTCGAGCGGCAGCCAGTAGGAGAGGAGCTCCGGCATCGGCGAAAGCGCCTGGCGCGCGACGCGCATCCCGTTCATGTCCTCGACGCGCCGCGGCACGCTCCAGCAGCCGTCGGACACCGTGCGATAGACCTTGCCGGAGATCATCACGTGCCGGTGGCAGGCGTGCGCCTCGGCCATGGACGGCCAGGGGATGTCGCGGCCGCTTCCCCGGTACGGCGGAAAATTTTCGGGAACGACGTGCGTATGAACGTCGATGCTCTCGCTCATCGCGTTGATTATAGAATCCGCGGATGAACCGCTTTTTCCTGTTTCTCCTGTTCGCCGTCCTCGCAGGCGGTGCGGGCGCGCAGTCCTGGCCCGACAAGCCCGTCCGGATCATCGCGCCCTTCGCCCCCGGGGGCAGCGCCGACACGCTTTTTCTTCTCAACGAGACGGCGCTCACCGAGAGCCTGAAGGAAACCTTCATCGTCGAGAACCGCCCGGGCGCGGGCGGCGCGCTGGGATCCGACCTCGCGGCGAAGGCCGCGCCGGACGGCTACACGCTCGTCGTTTCCGGAATCGCATCTCACGTTCTCGCGCCGGCAATCCAGGGCACGCCGTACGACCCGCTGCGCGATTTCACCCACATCGCGCTCTTCGGCGGCCCTCCGGCGGTGCTGGCGGTGAATCCTGCGCTGAAGGTGAAGGACCTGCGCGAATTCGTGAAGCTGGCCAAGTCCAAGCCCAAGGCACTTTCCTACGGATCCCCGGGCAACGGCACCCAGGGCCAGCTCGTCGCCGAGCTGTTCAAGCAGCATGCCGGCATCGAGATGGTGCATGTGCCGTACAAGGGCGCTTCGGCGGCGGTGGCCGATCTCATCGCGGGGCACATTCAGGCCGTGTCCACGACGCTCACCACCGCCTCGGGGCAAATACGCTCCGGCCGCGCGATCGGGCTTGCGATCAGCGCCGAGACGCGCCTCCCTGAGTTTCCGGACGTTCCCACCTTCGCCGAGATGGGCTATCCCGATATCGTGGCAACGGTCTGGTTCTCGCTTTCGGGCCCTGCCAACCTGCCTCCCGAAATCGTCCAGCGGCTCAATACCGAAGTAAACCGGGCGCTGCAGCTTCCCGATGTGCGCGAGCGCCTCAAGACCGAGGGAATCGTGCCCACGACGATGGACGCGAAGGCTTTTACCGCATTCGTCGCCGCGGAAGTGAAGCGCTGGGCGCCGATCGTCAAGGCGTCGGGCGCGAAACCGGGATGATGACCCTCGGCGAGCCGGAGTTTCCCCGCTTCTCGGACGCAGAGTATTCGAGGCGGCACCACGCGCTCGCCATGGTCATGCAGCAGCGCGAGGTCGATCACCTTCTGATCGTCACCGACCAGCGCACCGGCAACGCGCCGCAGTGGGTCACCGGCTGGCCCGGAACGGTCGAGGCGTTCGTGGTGTTCAGGCCGGGCGAGCGGATGACGATGCACGTCGAGTGGTACAACCACCTGCCGCTCGCCAGGCGTCTCGCGCAAGGGGTGGACGTGCGCTGGGGCGAGCACCGCGGCATCGCGCTCACCATCGAAGAGCTCGCCCGCCGCGGCGCCAAGCGCATCGGGTTGATCGGGCCGCTCGCGAACCGGAAGCTGAAGGCGCTGGAAGCGCGCTTCGAGGTAGTGTCGCTGGACGCCGATTACATCCGGCTGCGCCTGGTGAAGTCCGAGGAGGAGATCGAATGGCTGCGCATCGGGGCGCAGCTCTCCGACGCGGGATTTGAAGCGCTGCTTCAGGGTACGCGGCCGGGTCTCGCCGAGTACGACCTCGCCAACCTCGTGGAGCGCGCCTACGTGGGGGAGGGCGGAACCACGTTCATCCATTACATCGGCGTCACCTCGATGGCCGAGCCGCGCCTGTGCGTGCCGCCGCAGTACGCGTCGTCGCGCCGGGTGCAGAAAGGCGACGTGGTCTTCTGCGAGCTGTCGGCGTACTGGTGGGACTATGCGGGGCAGGTGCTGCGCAGCTTCACCGTCGGCGCCGATCCCACGCCGCTCTACCAGTCGCTGCACGACACCGCCGAGGCCGCGTTCGACGCGGTCACCGGCGTGATCCGCCACGGCACGACCATGGAAGAGATCGTCGCCGCGGCGGGCATCATCGAAGAGCGCGGCTTCACCATCTACGACGACCTCATGCACGGCTTCGGCGGCGGCTACCTGCCGCCGATCGTCGGCTCGCGCAGCCGCCCGGCCGGGCCGCTCCCGCAGATGACGCTGGAAGAGAACATGACCGTGGTGGTGCAGCCCAACGTCATCACGCCTGACCAGAAGGCCGGTGTGCAGGTCGGCGAGCTGGTGCGCGTGACGCGCGACGGCTTCGAGCGCCTGCATTCCGCGCCGCGCGGGTTCCTGCGCTCGCCGGAGCCGACTGGTCGCCTCGGGGTCCTGCCGGACGGCATCGTCTAGAGCATCGCCGAGCCGCCGTCGACGACGATCGTCTGCCCGGTGAGGAAGGCCGCATCCTCGCTCGCGAGGAAGCTCACCGTGCCGACGAGGTCTTCGGGCTTCTCGTCGCGCTGGATGGCGCGGGTCATCCTGGTGATCTCGCCCTGGCGCACGTGGGCCGGGTGCTGCGCCACGTTTTCCGACAGGGTGAAGCCCGGCGCGAGCGCGTTCACGGTGATGCCGTCCTTGCCCAGCTCGCGCGCAAGGCCGCGCGTCATGGCGATCACGGCGCCTTTGCTCGAGATGTAGTGCAGGAAAAGCGGCACGCCCTTCAGCGGCGCGCCGGAGGCCAGGTTGACGATGCGACCGTAGCCGCCGCGGCGCATGTGCGGCACGCACGCCCGGCAGCAGAGCCAGACGCCCAGGATGTTCACCTCCATCACGCGACGGAATTCCTCGATCGGAATGTCCTGGAACGGCCGCAGCTCGAGCGAGCTGAACACGGCGGCGTTGTTCACCAGGATGTCCAGCCGGCCGAAGGCTGTCATCGTTTGAGCAGCCAGGCTGGAGACGTCGGTCTCGTTCGACACGTCGGTTCGCAAGCCAAGAGTCTTGCAGCCCGTGGCCTTGGCGATCGCGGCCGCGGCCTCGTCGTACTTCTGCAGGTCGGCGATCACGATCGAGGCGCCGTCGCCGGCGAGGCGCAGCGCGATCGCCTTGCCTATGCCCGACGCGCCCCCGGTGACGACCGCGACCTTGCCCTTCAGCCGGTCCATACCACGTCTTCGTAGCCGACCGTCCGGGAGAGAAGGCCCAGATCGCGCGCGAAGCGGTTCATCGACTCGACCGAGCGCGGGGAGATCTGCGGATCGTAGAACGGCGCATCGCGGCGGATCAGATCGGCGATCAGGCTTGCCTCGGTCGCGGGAAAGAGCTTCTTCCCCACCTCGGTGGCGCGGCCCGGGTCGCGCTTCAGGATCTGCTGCGCCGCCCTGACCGCTCGAATCGCCGCTCGGGCCACCTCCGGTTTTGCAGCAATAAGCTTCTGAGAGGCAACCAAGGCGGGAAAGGTGTATCCCTTGGCCTCCGCGTTTCCCTCGCGGCGCGCGTCGAGCACGAGCGTGCCGACGCCGCTTCGCACCGCGACCTCCGCGCCCATGCCGTTCGCCCAGAATCCGTCGATCTTTCCCTCCTCGAGCGCCTTCGCCGCGAGCAGCCCGAACGATGCCGACTCGCCGATGGCACCGGGCACCGGGCCGATCTTCACGTCGCGCTCAGGATCGATGCCGGCGGCCTTCAGCATCTGCTTCAACCCGTCGACCGGCCCAGGCGCCGCGCCGATTCGTTGACCTCTCACGACCTCAAGGTCTCCCCGCTTCGCGTCCAGGTCTTTTCGAACGACAAGAAACCAATACATGTGCTGCGCGAGCGCGCAGAGGAGCCTTCCTCCCTGCCAGTCCTTGAACGCATAAAGCGCCGCATGCGAGGCGCCGCCCACGAAATCGAGCCTGCCTTCGCGCAGCTCCTCGTAGGTCTTGGTGACGGGGAAAAGCAGCTCGACGGTGGCGTCGAGGCCTTCCTGCCGGAAGCAGCCGAGCTCCACGGCTGCGATCGCGGGGAAATACGAAGGCGAGATGAGATCCGGAATGGCGACGCGCAGGCTCATTGCGGCTTGATCCCGGCCGCCTGCACGGCTTCCTTCCAGAGCGCCAGGTCGTCGCGCACGGCGCGCTCGAACTCGGCGGGCGTGCCGCAGACGGGATCGACACCGATCTTCTCCAGTCGGGCGGCGAAGGCGGCGTCCTTGCATCCCGCGGCGATCTCGCGTGAGAGGCGCTCGACGATGGATTTCGGCGTGGCGGACGGCGCGACGTAGCCGTTCCAGGTGACCGTGCGGAACCCCGGATAGCCCTGCTCGGCTACGGTGGGCACCTGCGGGAGCTGCGGCGCACGAGCTTCGCCCGAGACCGCGAGCACGTTGATCTTGCCGCCGCCGGCGTGCGGCAGGATCTCGTTCAGGTTGCCGAAGTAGCAGGGCACGTGGCCGGCCACGACATCGGCGATCGCCGGGCCGCCGCCCTTGTAGAGCACCGCTTCCATCTTCAGTCCGGCGCGTGCGAGAAAGAGCTCCATCGTGAGGTGGCCGACCGACCCCGAGCCCGGCGAGGCGTAGCTCAGCTCGCCCGGATGAGCCCTGGCGTAGTCCACGAGCTGCTTCAGGCTGGTGGCCGCGAGCTTCCGGTTGCAACCGAGCGCGAACGGATTCGTGCCGACGATCGAGATCGGCGCGAAGTCCTTCACCGGGTCGTAGTTGATCTTCTGCACATGCGGCACGATCGCGAGCTGCGGCGTCGCGGCGGAGAAGAGCGTGTAGCCGTCGGGCTCGGCGCGAGCCACCAGCTCGGCCGCGATCGCGCCGCTCGCGCCGGGACGATTCTCCACGATGACGGGTTGCCCCAGCCTCTGGGTCAGCCAGTCGGCGGTGATGCGCGCGATCGAATCGGTCACGCCACCGGGAGGAAACGGCACGATCACCTTCACCGGCTTCTGCGGCCAGGCTTGGGCCAGCGAAGCGTTTGCCCAGACTGAAAATAGAAGCAAGAGAAGAAGCCGTCTCATGCCCGGTTCTCCTTCATCCGGGCTTCGATCCAGCGCGCGCAGGCGAGGGTTCGCGCGTCCTCCCCGATCCGCCCGATGACCTGCAGCCCGAGCGGCAGGCCGTTGGGGCCGACGCCCATCGGCACCGACACGCACGGCACGTGGAGCAGCGTCCACACCACGTTCATCGCCACGTTGCCCGTAGAGCCCAGTCCCTCGGGCGCCTCGCCGGTCGCCGCCGGGGCGATCAGCACATCGCAGTCGCCGAAGGCATCGCTCAACGCGGCCCGGCAGCGAGCCGCATAGGAGAGCGCGTCCTGGCACTTTCGCGCGTCCGTGGCGTAGCCCTCTTCGCAGCGCCGGCGCAACGCCGGGTCGAGAGAATCGGCGAAGCGGCGGTATTCGTCGGCGAGCGAACGCGCGCCCTCGTAGCGGATGATGGTCGCCTGTGCCTCACGCAAATTGCGCCACGACTCCGGAAGCCGAAGCTCGCCCGCATCGAGCTTCTTCGCCGCGGTTTCGAAGGCCGACGCCATGGGCGGCTCGACCAGCCCCCACTCCCAGGTGCGGCAGGCGCCGATGCGCGGCCGATCGATTCGCCCCTGCAAATCGGTGCGCCCGGTTAGCGCCTCGAGGAAGAACGCGACGTCCTCGACGCTGCGCGCGTAGACCCCGATCGTATCGAGCGAGTCGGCGTTCGGGTGCACGCCTGCGCGCGGCAGCAGGTTGTAGGTCGGCTTGCAGGCCACCACGCCGCAGTAGGAGCCGGGGCGGATCACCGAGCCGGACGTCTGCGTGCCGAAGGCGAGCGGCACCATGAAGTCGGCGACCGCGGCGGCCGACCCGCTCGAGGAGCCGCCGGGCGTATGCGCCGCATTGTGCGGATTGCGTGTCCTCGACGGCACGAACGTCGCGAACTCGCAGGTCACCGTCTTGCCGAGGATCACGCCGCCGGCCGCGCGGGCGAGCGCCACCGGCGCCGAATCGGCGCGCGGGCGGTGGCCGGCATAGATGCGCGAGCCGTATTCGGTCGGCATGTCGTGGGTGTCGAAGATGTCTTTCACGCCTATGGGCACGCCTCGCAACGGCCCTGCTTCTCCAACGTGATTGAGCTGGGAAAGAGCAGCTTCTCTGTCCAAGAAAGTCCAGGCCTGCACCTCGGCTTCACGAGCGCCGATGCGCTCGAGGCAGCTCTCGAGCAGGCCGCGCGCGCTGAGCTCGCCGCGCTCGATGCGCTCGGCTGCTTCCTTCGCTCCCAGGCGGCAGGGCTCGATCACCGGGTCAGTATAATCGCCGCGATCCATGCAGCGGCGGAACATCCTCGTCGTCGGCGCCGGGCCGGTGGGCAGCGTCGCCGCGCTCGCCGCCGCGCGCCTGGGCCATTCGGTCGCGCTGCTCGAAGCGCGGGAGGACATAGACGACGCCCCCCGCGCCTCGACCACGCAGCCGCCGACGCTCGAGATCCTCGCCGAGCTCGGCCTGATCGACGAGTACATCCGCGTGGGGCTGGTGGCGCGCACCTTCGAGTTCTGGGACCGGCCGACACTCGAGCGCATCGCCGAGTTCGATTTCGAGCGGCTGCGCGGCGAGACCGACTTCCCGTTCGTGGTCCAGACCGAGCAGCACAAGCTCGCCAACATGGCGCTCGCTCGGCTGAAAGGGATGGCGAACGCCGAGGTTTTTCTTGGCATGTCAGTTGTTGGGCTCGAGCAGGACGAAAAGCAGGTCACCGTCACGGCGGGAGAGCGACGCTTCGTCGCCGACTACGTCATCGGCGCCGACGGCGGCCGCAGCACCGTGCGCAAGCTCCTCGGCATCGAGTTCGAGGGCTATACCTGGCCGGAGCGCTTTCTGGTCGTCACGACGAAGTTCGACTTCGCCGCCGCCCTTGGCTGCTGCAACCGTGCCTACATGGCCGATCCGGCCGAGTGGACCAATCTCTTCAAGGTCGCCGGCGACGATCTGACGGGGCGCTGGCGCGCGGTGTTCAACACGCGCGCGGACGAGTCCGACGAGGAAGCGCTCTCGGACGCCGCGGTGAGCGCGCGCCTCGCCCGGATCTATGTTCCAGAGGGAGAGAGGGACTACCTTCACCTCAACCTCTACAACGTGCACCAGCGCGTGGCGAAGCACTTCCGCAGGGGGCGCGTCTTCCTGTGCGGGGATGCGGCGCACGTGAACAATCCGATCGGCGGGCTCGGCCTGAACTCGGGAATTCACGAGGCCTGGGACCTCGCCGACCTTCTGGACAAGGTCATCCGGCGAGAAACCGATGAAGAATCGCTCGACACCTACGAGGCGCGGCGCAGGCCGCTCAACATCGAGTACGTGCAGGAGCAGACCGTGGCGAACAAGCGCCGCCTGGAGGAGCGCGATCCGGCGCAGCGCGCGCGCCGCTTCGACGAGCTGCGCGCGACTGCCGCGGACCCGGCGCGCCACAAGGCCTTCCTCATGAAGGCGTCTTTGCTGGAGAGCGCGCGTCGAGCGACGCGCCAGTAGCTTCTATGCGCCCGGAGGGGGCGGTGGTGGCGTGCCTGCCGGTGGCGGCGGAGGCGTGCCTCCCACCGATGGCGGTGGCGGAGGCGTGCTGCGGACCGACGGCGGCGGTGGCGGAGGCGGCCCGTACGACGGCGGCGGAGGCGGCGGAGGCGGGCGGTAGTACGAAGGGTTCGAGGACGCGGCCTGGCGTGGCGGCGCGACCGCCATCGGCACCTTGTTGCCCTTGGCGTACATGCACTGCGTGAAGGCGTTGTCGTAGCGGCGCTGGACGCTGTACGTGCCCTGCGCTCCGGCGCTCGAGCCGACCATCGCGCCGGTCGCTGTGCCCAGGCCTGCGCCGGCAAGCGCGGCATGGCCGTTCCCGCCGAGCGCCGCGCCTGCGGCGGTGCCGACAATCGCGCCGACCGCGGCGCTGTTGACAGTCGAATCTCTCGCAGCCTGATCGGCCCCCTGAGCGCCGCTCTGATATGCGGCATATCCGCGGCAGTCGTGATCGTCGTGACGGAATTCGTCGAAGCTCTTGCCCGTCCCCGGCAGCGCCATCACGCTCGGCCCGGTCGGCGGCGGCGTGACGCAACCGGCGAGTGCCAGCACGCCGATTCCGACAAGCAGCTTTTTCATGGGATCAGTTCTGCGGCTGCGCCGGCACGCGCATCCAGCCGCCGGGGCACTGCTTCACGTACGGGTAATACCCGTTCGCTTCGCGGCAGAAGTACCAGGTGGCGGGCGGCTGCGCGGGCGCCTGATCCGCCACGTCACTGCGCTCGACGTAGGTGGTCGGTGTGGGCGGCGCGTAGACGGCTGGCGGGTAGTAGTAGGCCGGCGGGGGGTAGTAGTACCAGGGCGCGTACACCGGCACCCCAAAGTTGAAGCCAACGATCACGCGGCTATGCCCGTGCCAGCCGCCCGCGAGCGCCGGAGCGCTCGCGACCGCAAGAAGTAGGAGTATCAGCACGCGCTTCATGGTGAAACGCAGCGTACACCCCCACGGCAGGTGCGTCCGTAACTGATTGTTACGGAACATTGCCGCTGTAAAGTTAGCGATTCCCCATGCGATTCCCGCGCATGGCGGCACGCCCTCCCTTGGACGCCGGAATCGCCCGCCACCGCGGCGCGAAAGCCCGCCGTCAGCTCAAGCGTTCGTACGGTTCGTTTGGCTCACGTGAGAGTCGTCCGGACCATGCTGCCCTGCGGAAGGGCGACACCTTCGAGTCCCACACTACGCGCGGGCGATTTTCCAGGGAAGGAATGACTCATGAAGCGCAACGCAGCGTATATCGGTGTCTTGTTCGCGGGTCTGCTGGCTTCCTGCGGGGGCGGCGGAGGCAGCGACAATCCCAGCGGCGGCAATCCTGGCACGACGAACGCTGGCGGCGTCAGTAACCCTGGGCGTTTCGAGCAAACCGATCCGAGCGTCACGTTGAGCCCTGGCGATTGGGGCCCGGCCGACTCCAAGTTCGGATGGAGCGGCGGTTCTGCCGTGCGAACCACGACGGCCGGCGCCACGGTGCAATTCACGTTCAGCGGCAGGTGGGTGACCTGGATCGGCGCCCGCAGCGGAGACGGCGGAACCGCAGACGTCAGCGTGGATGGGGGTCCGGTCAGGCACGTCGATCTCTTCGCCCGCCCGCAGGAAATGCACACGCCTATCGTTACGCTGCACGACTTGAGCCCCGGCCAGCACACGCTGACGATCCGGGTGACCTCAGCCAGCCCTGCGGTCGTGGTGGTGGATGCGTTCGACGTGGAACCGCAGATCGTGTCGCATTTCCAGGAGAACGACTCCGCCGTCCAATACAGCGGCACCTGGGTCCCCCCTGACCTCACCGCGAACGACCCGTGTGCCGGCAACCCCGATCCCGCCTGCATCTACGACGCCACCGAGGACCACTCCGCCAACTGGAGCGGCGGCGGCGTCGAATCGGCGCCCGAAAATCCGCGGGGTGGTGCGAGGTTTACCACGACCGCGGGCGATAGCCTCACCTTTACCTTCCGCGGAACGTCCATCGCCTGGCAAAGCGGTCGCGGCCCCGACTTCGGCTTCGCGACTGTGCAGTTGGACGGCGCATCCACCGACGTCGACACGTACTCTGCGACGCCAACGTTCCAGGAAATTCTGTTCAGGGCAAACGGACTGGCGCCCGATGTCGACCACCACTTGACGCTCACGGCGAGCGGCCGGAAGAACCCCGCCTCGACGGGCATCAAGATCGTGGTGGACGCATTCAACGTGACCACGCCCGGAAGGCGCTTCCAGGAAGACGACACGCTTCCCAATAGCCAGGTGGCGGCGACGACCTATACCGGCAAGTGGAGCCGCAACATCAACCGGGCCTGGAGCGAAGGGGCGACACAAAGAGCCGATGCCGCCGGCTCGATCGCCAGGTTCACCTTCACCGGCACCGGCGTGAGCTATATCGGCTGCCAGAAGAACAGCATCGGGCCGGTCATCATTCGTGTCGACGGCGCTTCCAAGGGACAAATCGATAACTTCTTAAGGTCCCCGCGTGAAAACTACGCGCACGCGATCTTCTCGATCGACGGGCTGGCCCCGGGTCAGCACACGATCGAGGTCGAGTCCGTGAGCAGCACCGCCTTCATCGTCGTGGACGCCTTCGACGTCCGCGGCGGTCCACAGTAGACCTTCGACCGCAAGGCGGGCGCAAGTCCGCCCTTGCGGTGAACTGCTGACGCAGCCTACTTGGGCTGCTGCGTGATCCGCAGGTAAGGCTTGGGTGACTTCCACCCCTGCGGGAAGAGCTTCTTCGCCTCGTCGTCGCTCACCGAGCCCGCGATGATCACGTCCTGGCCCTGCTTCCAGTTGGCCGGCGTGGCGACGCGGTACTTCGCGGTGAGCTGGATCGAGTCGAGCACGCG
>Ga0105249_10006044_pt1 | contig 10490 bp, 10 predicted proteins | sample KBSS44metaG_FD_81522 | JGI IMG/M metagenome (GOLD analysis project Ga0105249, IMG submission 81522) | Switchgrass rhizosphere microbial communities from Kellogg Biological Station, Michigan, USA - KBS S4-4 metaG | ecosystem: Host-associated > Plants > Roots > Rhizosphere > Soil | place...
CCCAGGGGGTCGATCACGTCCGGGACGCCGGTCTCGTGCGCGATGATCTGCTGGGTGCGAAGCGCGAGCTTGGCGGCCTCCTCGGTCGGCAGCGCCAGCACCTCGTCGAGCGCGTTCGTATGGAGCGACTGCGTGCCGCCCAGGACGGCGGCCAGGGCCTCGATCGCCGTCCGGACGACGTTGTTCATGGGCTGCTGCGCGGTGAGCGAGACCCCCGCCGTCTGCGTGTGGAATCGCAGCCGCATCGAGGACTCGTCCTTCGCGCCGTAGCGCTCCCTCAGCCACCGCGCCCAGATCCTGCGCGCCGCGCGGTACTTCGCGATCTCCTCGAAGAAGTCGACGTGCGCGTTGAAGAAGAACGACAAGCCCGGCGCGAACCGGTCGACGTCGAGCCCGCGGTCCAGGCCGAGCTCGACGTACGCGAAACCGTCGGCCAGCGTGTACGCGAGCTCCTGCCAGGCGTTCGCCCCCGCCTCGCGGATGTGGTAGCCGGACACGCTGATCGGGTGCCACCGCGGGACGCGTTCGAGGCAGAACTCCATGAGGTCGCCGATCAAGCGGAGGTGGGGTCTCGGCGGGAAGATCCACTCCTTCTGCGCGATGTACTCCTTGAGGATGTCGGTCTGCAGGGTGCCGTCCAGGCGCTCCCACGGGACGCCCTGGCGCTCGGCGGCGGCCAGGAAGTACCCGAAGACGACCACGGCGGGCCCGCTGATCGTCATCGACGTCGAGATGTCGCCGAGCGGGATCGAATCGAACAGCGCCTCGAAGTCCTCGAGCGAGTCGGTCGCCACGCCGCACCGTCCGACCTCGCCCTCGGCGAGCGGGTCGTCGGAGTCCCGGCCCATCAGCGTCGGCATGTCGAACGCGACCGACAGCCCGCCCTGGCCGCGTTCGAGCAGGAACCGGTAGCGCGCGTTGGTCTCGGGGGCCGAACCGAACCCGGCGAACTGGCGCATCGTCCACAACCGGCCGCGGTACATCGAGGAATAGACGCCCCGGGTGAAGGGGTAGGCGCCCGGACGTCCGAGCTTCGCCTCGGGGTCGAACCCCGCGAGGTCGGCGGGGCCGTAGAGAGGCTCGAGCGGCTCGCCCGAGAGGGTCCGAGCCTCGGACGGCTGTGTGTCCTCTGCGGATCGTCGTTCGCGTTGCTCGACCATCCTTCTCCTTCGGGTGCGCCGATGTGCTCGCGTGCACCGGCGTGACCGGCTCCAGGCCCGATCACGGACCTCGAGTGGTGATCCGCTCCTCCAGGATAGCCGCGGTCCGGTAGGGGTCCGTTCGCCGTTCCGTGAGATCGGCGGCGAGCGAACCGTCGTTCGTGAGGAGGTCGCGCGCCCGACCGCGGAGCTTCTCCAGCGAGAGGCTCTCGACCTCCCGCAGCAACCGGTCGCGCCGCCCCCGTTCGAGCTCGCCCGAGGACGCCAGGTGCGCCCGGTGCAGCTCGAGCGCGGCCCACAGGTCGTCGATGCCGGCGCCCTCGGTCGCGGTGGTCGGAACCACCGGCGGCGTCCACGGCAGCTCAGGACCCATCCGCAGCATCTGCTGGAGGTCGCGAACTGCGACCTCCGAGCCTTCGCGATCGGCCTTGTTCACGACGAAGACGTCCGCGATCTCCAAGATCCCGGCCTTCGCGACCTGGACGGCGTCGCCCCAGCCGGGCGAGACGACGACCACCGTGGTGTCGGTCGCCGCCGCGACGTCGACCTCGGCCTGCCCGACCCCGACGGTCTCGACGATCACCAGGTCGCGCCCGGCCGCGTCCAGGACACGGATCGCCTCGGGCGCGGCGAGCGCCATCCCGCCGAGGTGCCCGCGAGTCGCCATCGAGCGGATGAACACGCCGGGGTCCGTTGCGTGGGCCTGCATCCGCAGGCGATCACCGAGCAGCGCGCCGCCCGACAGGGGCGACGTGGGGTCGATGGCCAGCACGGCAACCGAGCGCCCCTGCGCCCTCGCCGCACCGACGAGTTCGCCCACGATCGTGGACTTCCCGACACCCGGCGAGCCCGTGAGCCCGACCGTGAAGGCTCCTCCGGTCCGGGGGAACAGCTCCGCCGAGAGCGCCTCCAGTCCGGCGGCGCCGTCCTCGACCATCGAGATCGCCCGGGCGACCGCTCGGGGGTCGCCCGCGAGAACGTCGTCGGTCAGGCTCACGGCCGAAGCCTACTCGGGCCCCCGTGGGGGGCAGGACCGGGGGTGACGGTCATGCGCGCGAGCGCTACGTCGAGGTCCGGCTGGCGCAAGGCGCCGGGATCAGCCCTCGCGTCGGGTACCGGCCAGCGCGGCGCCCGGCATCGCCAGCAACGCGTCGCGGAGCGACGCGCAGAGGGCCCGTTGTCGCACCAGCTCCGGACCGTCTTCGGAGGCGGCGCGCGCCCGCACCATCGCGAGGTTGATCTGCTCTTGCTGCAGGCGCTTCAGGAGGCGTGCGGCGGCGTCGCCGGCGCGGGCACGCATCTCGCGCCGCGACCGGCGCCGCGCGCTCGGATCGAGGAGCACCCGGAGCTCGACCTCGGAGAGCCAGGGGGAGTCGACCTCCGAACGCAGGGCCGTCTCGAGCCACATGCGCTCGCGCCTACGGGCCAGCCGGACCATGACGACCACGAACAACAGCAGCGGCGCGCCCTTGACGGCCGCCGCGAACGGGATCCGGAGCCAGTCGCCGACGTTGTCCACGCTCGACGGGAAGAAGTTCAGGAACGGCGAGTTCCACAGGAAGTGCGCTGCCACCGCCGAACCGAAGAGCCCGAGCGCGACCGCCAACCGCCTCCCGAACGCGACCTCGCCTCGCCTCGAGACGAAGTACGCGACCCCCATGCCGGACAGCCCGGTGTACAGCACGTGCCCGTAGAAACCGCTGGAGACCACGCGCACGTAGAAGCCGGCGAGGACCCCACCCGGTGAGCCGCCGAAGATCGCGATGAAATAGAAGACGTCCTCGACCAGCGTGAAGCCGAGCCCGACCATCGCGCCGTAGACGAAGCCGTCCATGATGTCGTCCATCTCGTCACGGGCGATCAGGTAGATCAGCACGACGCCGGCGACCTTCACGGTCTCCTCGACGAACGGCGCCGTCAAGGCGGCCGTCCACTCGGCCGCGAACACCGGTCCCCCCAGGCGCGCGACGACCAGGCCCCACCCCTCGTTCGCGATGCCTGCGAGCACCGTGGCCGCCACGCCGCCCCACACGAGGGCGCCGAGCACGAGCGACATCGGCTCGCGCTCGTACAGGTCCAGCAGGTAGATGGCGAGGAACAGCGGGAGCCCGTAGAGGAGGAGGAGCCCCCAGGACAGCGCCCACCCCGAGGGCGAGAGCTTCTGGAACAGCTGTTGCTGCGAGACCGTGTAGACGGCGGCGACGACCACGATCGCCGCGTACAACCAGAACGCGGGCTGCCGCCACTGGAACAACGACGTCTGGCGACCCCAGTTGCGAGGCATCCGGACGACCTGCGGTTCGATCGCGAGCCGGCCCCCTCGCCGCTCGGCCATCAGGCGATCTCCGCGCGTTCGATCATCGCGTCGATCTCGTCGATCTCGAACTGGAGCTGCCCGGCGGGCGCCCACCCGTTGAAGATCACGCCTTGCCCGGTGGGCGACACCACGGCGGTCACCTCGCCCTCGATCGGCGCCTGCACGTCGCCGAACAGGCCCACGTACGCGATCCGGGACCCGGTGAGCCCGGAGGCGAGCCGGACGGGTTCGACCTCCTCGGAGACCCGGAACTGCTCGGCCTCGGGCTCCAGGATGTTGTCGACGTACCAGCCGAGCAGGTCGACGTCGGTCCCGTCGAATGGGAAGGCTGCGACATCGAGACTGGTGCTGCCGCTCGTGAGGCGGACCCGGTCGGGATCGGTCGACCGGCCGGCGAGCTCCCAGCCGGGGAACGGAGTGACCCGGACCGACGTGCCGACCGCGACGGCCCCGTCACGGACCTCGCCGAGCGCGTCGGAGGTGAGGTAGCCCCCGGACGTCACCGCGGCCAGCACGGCGGTCAACGCGATCACCGGGATCCACCGGCGCTGCCGGAGCGGTGGCGCCGGCAGCGGGGCCGGTTCCGCGCCGGTGCTCACGGGACCACCGACAGCAGCCGGGTGAACCGCGAGAGCCGGATCGGGTGCCGAACCATGCCTGATACTCGCACGTGCCGGGTCGCGATCCGGCGGATCACCGAGCGCCCCTGCGGGTCCAAGACGTCGGGGAAGCCGAACCGCAGTGGGGCGCCCGCGAGCTCGATCAGGTCGTACGCGTCGGCCGCGATGACGAGGTGCGGCCGGCGACCGGTCCACCCGTTCGAGACGGCGACCCCGGCGCTCGACAGGGTGATCGTCGCCTCGATCGCGGCGTCGGAGGCCGTCAGCCGCACGACCGTGTCGCGGAGGAGGCCGCGGCGATCGGGTTCGGCCTCGAGGTTGGTCTGGATGAGCCGGCCGACGAGGTCGGCCAGCCCGTTCGGCTCGGCGTCGGCGAACCGCACCGTCACGGAGCGACCGAGACCGGGACGGTCACGGCTCCAGGAGGACCTTCGTCGCCTGCTTCGTGTCGAACAGCTCGTAGCCCTTCGGGGCCTCCTCGAGTGGCAGCCGGTGCGAGACGATCGGCCGGGGGTCGAGCCGACCGGCCTGCACCTCGGCCATCGCTCGCTCCCACCAGGTGTGTACCGGCGTCGTCCCGGCGAACCGAAGCTGGAGCGCGCGGATCCACCACACGCCGATCTGCGCCTGGACGATCTCGCTCGTGTAGACCCCCATCACCACGACGGTTCCGCCCCGCCTCACGATGTCGAGCGAGCGCTCGAACGCCGCGGGCGTCCCGACGGCCTCGATCACGACGTCCGCGCCGCGTCCGTCCGTGTGTTCGAACACCGCGGTCTGCGCGTTGCGCGCCCCGACGTCGATCGGGATCGCGCCCGTGCGTCCGGCGAGCGCGAGCCTGGTGGGGTCGACGTCGAGGGCGAGCACCCAGGACGCGTTCGGGAGCGCCGCCTGCGCGCAGAAGAACCCGACCGGTCCGGCCCCGACGACCGCGACCGTGTCGCCGTCGGTGATGCCGGCCAACGCGGCCGCGTAGACGCCGGTCGTCAGGGCGTCGCCGACGAAGAGCGCGCGATCGTCCTCGAGACCCTCGGGCACGGCGAGGAGGTTGACGTCGGCCACGGGGACCCGGAGCAGCTCGGCCTGCGCGCCGCCGAGGCTCCCGCCGAACATCCCGTAGCCGAGGAAGCCGAAGTCCTCGCAGAGCTGCGTCTGCCCCTTCCGGCAGAACCAGCACGCGCCGCACGCGATGTCGAACGAGACCACCACCCTCTGGCCGGGCGCGAACCGAGTGACGGCGGGGCCGACGTCCTCGATCACGCCGATCGCCTCGTGGCCGATCGTGTCGCCGGGCTCGAGCGGCGCCTTGCCGTGGTACAGATGCAGGTCGGACCCGCAGATCGCCGTCAGCCCGACGCGCACGACCGCGTCGCCCGGGTCCTCGATGACCGGATCGGGGACGTCGGCGACCTCGACGCGTTCGACGCCGCGGTAGACGACGGCCCGCATCGGTCAGGCGCTACCGAGGAACTCGGTCGGCACGAGCGTCGTGAGGTGCACGAGCTCCTTCGCGGCACGAACGTGCCGGACGATGTTGGCCAGATCGCCGCGCAGCTTGAGCTTTCCCTGCACCATCGCCTTGACGGGTTCGAGCTCGCCCAGGACCACTTGGCGCCAGCGCGAGTACGGCGCTCGGATCCCGTACGCGGATCTCTCGCCCTCGTCTGCGGTGATCATCCGCGCGCCGCGACATTCGCCGTGCCACAGGTCGAGCCAGGCCACGAGATCCTCGGGCACGCCGCGATCGGGCTCGGCCTCGAGGAAGAACGCAACGTCCCCCTCCCAGTCCTCCGCCGCCTCGCCGTACTCCTGGGAACCGTTGATGAGATCCCGATACCGCGTCAGCCATTCGTCGCTCGGGAACAGCGCCATCGGTCCTCCCTACCGCAACCCATAGATCAGCACGATGCCGATCACGTTGAAGGTGACGTGGGCGGCAAGGGGAGCCACGATCGTGCCGCGCCGCTCGTAGAGGAAGCACAGGGCGATACCGGTGAAGAACATCACGATCATGAGCAGCGCCGCGTCGATCGCCGAACCGGGGATGAAGTGGATCAGCCCGAAGCCGATCGCCGAGCCAACCGCCCCCACCCAGAACCCGTGCCGGTCGCGCAGGGACCGGAACAGCACGCCTCGGAAGAACAGCTCCTCGCCGATCGGAGCGATCACGATCGCGTAGACGATCGTCAGCGCGACCCCGATCGCCGGGAGGTGCTCGCCCACCTGCTCGGGGGCCTCGACGTGCTCACCGCTGACCGTCTGCAGCAGGAGCGTCAGGAGGCCCCCGACGACGATCACCATCACGGGGTACAGCCCCAGCCCGAACAGAACCCCCGAGCCGATCTCCTTGCCCCAAGTTCCTCGTTCGGGCAGCCGCATCACCTCGAGCCATCCCTTGTGGTACAGCGAGAGCCACAGGATCAGAACACTCAGGATCACGACCGCAGCGAGGGCCGACAGGACGATGTTGGTGAGGTCCGTTTCCGGCTCCATCAGCCGGAGGACCGGCAACGTCGCGAGCCCGGCGATCAGGAACCCGACGATGTAGACGGCGAGCGCCTCGAACCAGTTCCAGGTCGCCTTCGGCCGAAGGTCGCCGGTCAGATCGAGGGTGTCGGGACGCGGGGGCATCACCTCGGCCGGGTGGAGGCCGTCGGGTCGGGGCGGGATCGGCGGCTGGCTGCTCACGGCTCCCCCATCTTCTCGGCTTCGGACAGGAGCGACACGCCCAGGAGCCCGCCAAGGCCCAACCCGAACGCCAAGCCGGCCGCCGCCGGCCCGGAGTCGTTCACGAGGTAGGCGACGACGCCGGCCAGCAACGTCACGAGGATCGCGTCCCTCCACGGCGGGCTCCGTTGCAGGCTCGGGCGCAGCGCGGCCGGCGGTCGGAGCACCGCCGCGATCGCGATCGGAAGGCCGACCACCGGGATCAGCGCGAACGGGTTCTGGGCGATGAGGTCGAACCCGACCTGGAGCCGCTCCCCCGCTCTCTCGACCACACCCCCGAGCCCGTCGGCCTGCTCCTCGAACCTCGTGACGTGCGTCTCGAAGGGCGAGATCGCGTGGGCCGCGAGGATCAGGGCCGTGCCGAGGAGGGTCACGCCGACGAACAGCGCGAGGGCCTTCCACAGGCCGAGCCGCCTACGTTCGCGGATCGCCAGCCACAGGCCGGCCGCCGCGAACAGCGACACCCCACCGCCGAGGTTCGCACCGAGGTAGGGCAGCCCGGCGAACAGCGCGACGCCCACGAGCAGGCCGAAGCCGGCGACGGTCCGGACTCGATGCGCGATCCACAGGGACGCGCCGATCAGAAGCCCGATGAAGACGTTCGGCAACCCGTAGAAGCGGCCGCCGTCGAGCTCGGAGCCGCCGACGAACGGGGTGAGCGCGGCCGTCCACGCCAGGATCGCCTCGACGGCGAAGTACGCGAGGACGGCGATCCCGATCCCTGCCGGGATCAGCAGGACGTCGCGGTGCTCGAGCGGCGCGAAGGCCAGCGTCCCGAACACCGTCACCAGTGCGACGAACGGGACCACCGTCGCGTACGTGAGCTCGGGCAGATGACCGGCGGCGAGCAGGCCGGTCGCGAGCGCGGCGACGGACAGGCACCCCCACCCGAAGACCCGACGGAGGATCTGCGGCACACGGCGCCCGAGCGCGAGGAGCACGATCGCGCCCAGCCCCACGATCGCGAGATAGATGCCCCCGGCCGTTCCGATCGGGACGTACATCCTGCGTTGGGCGAGATAGCGCTCGTGGAGCTCGAACGGCGGCGGCCCCGGGATGATCTCGATCACCGAGCCGGCCATCTCGGCGGGTGGATCGACTCCCAGGAAGGACGCGATCGTCGGCATCACGTCGAGGTCGGTCACGATGCCATCCCGGTGCGTCGAGTCGCTCGTGATCGATCCCTCCTCCCCGCTGCCCGCGAACAGCTCGCCGGGAGGGCCTTCGGCGACGATCAGCGGATGCAGCTGATCCTTGGACAACCGCATGTCGGCCGAAGGGCTGGTCGAGGCCACGATCACCAGGACATGGTGCGCGCCGGATGCAGTCACGGTCTCTTCGATCGTCGTCGCGACCCGCTCGATGCCCCCTCGCTTCGCCGGGTCGAGCCAACGAACGAGGACGTCCTCCGGTCGGGGACCGATCCCCCGTTCCGGCTCGGTCGGCAGACCGCCTCCCAGGGTCATCAGCCCGGCTCCGCCATCCATTGCGAGTGATGCGAGCGTGCCATCGGCCATCGCGTCCTCGAACGAGATCCCCGGGACGAGGAACAGGTAGGCCTCTCGTCCGCGAGGCTCCTGTGCGCGGGCCGGAGCGATCCCGAGACCGAACCCAACGAGAGCGCAGACGGCGAGCGCGCCGAGACGCGCGCGGGTCACTGGAGGGCGGGTGAGCGTGCGCGCTCGCGACGGACGACGGCGCCGAGCGCCGTCAGCTTCGCCTCGAGGTCCTGATAGCCGCGGTCGACGTGGTACATGTCTTCGATCTCGGTCACGCCGTCGGCCATCAGGGCCGCGATCACCATCGCGGCGCCGGCGCGGATGTCGAGCGCTCGCACGGGCGCGGCCGAGAGTCGGTCGACGCCGCGGATCACCGCGTGATGGCCCTCGGTGCGGATATCCGCGCCCATCCGGTTCAGCTCGTCCACGAACATGAACCGGCCCTCGAACACGTTCTCGGTCACGATGCTCGTCCCCTCCGCCGACGCGAGGAGCGCCATCATCTGCGGCTGGAGGTCGGTCGGGAACCCCGGGTACGGGAGCGTCACCAGATCGACACACCGGGCGCGCGAAGCCATCGAGATCGCCACCCCACCGTCGGTCGCCAGCACGTCGGCGCCGGAGTCGGCGAGCTTGGACAGGACCAGGTCCATGTGGTCGGCCCGGGCGCCGGAGAGCACCAGGCGCCCGCCCGCCGAGCAGACGGCCATCGCGTAGGTGCCCGCCTCCACCCGGTCCGGGATCACCGTGTGGTCGACCGGCGCGAACCCCTCCACGCCCTGGATCTCGATCGTGGGTGTGCCGACCCCGTCGATCCGCGCGCCCATCCCACGCAGGAAGTCGGCGAGGTCGACGAGCTCGGGCTCGCGCGCGGCGTTCTCGATCACGGTCGTCCCGCGAGCGGCCACGGCGGCCATCAGGACGTTCTCGGTGGCACCGACGCTCGGGAAGTCGAGGTTCACGACCGCGCCGCGGAGACCGGACGCCTCGCCGACCAGGAACCCGTGCTCCGAGCTGAACCGGGCGCCCATCTTCTCGAGCCCGCGGATGTGGAGGTCGATCGCGCGCGATCCGATGTTGCACCCGCCGGGCATCGCGACCCTCGCGTTCCCGAACCTCGCGAGCAGCGGCCCGAGCACCAGGATCGAGGCTCGCATCCGGCTTACGAGTTCGTACGGCGTGTCGGCCGATCGCACCTCCGTCGTATCCAGGACCAGCGCGTTTCCCTTCCACGCGCAGCCGACGCCGAGGTGCTCGAGCACCTCGACCATCGTGATGCAGTCCTGGATGCGCGGGACGTTCCGAACCATCGAGCGGCCGTCCGACAGCACCACCGCGGCCATGAGCTTGAGCGCGGAGTTCTTGGCGCCGGCGATCTCGACGCTCCCCTCGAGCGGCGTCCCTCCGGTCACGAGCAGGCGATCCATCAGGTCTCCATCCTAGGTCCGGGCGTGCTCGGGACCCTGCAGGCCCCGGGTTCCACTCGGATCCCGGAACACTGGATTCCCCGGGACCCGCGAGGCTACTCGTCGAGGCCCGTGCGGGCCAGCGCCTTCGCGAGCTCGGCACGCGCGCCCGCGTCGTCGCCCTGAGCGAGCCGTGCCTGCGCCTGCTCGACCCGTGCCTGCGCGGCCGCGCGATCGATCTCGTCGGACAGCTCGGCGGACGAGGCGAGGACGTCGACGCGGGTCGAGTCCTCGGTGTTGGTGACGTGGAGGAACCCGCCGTCGACGACCGCGACGAACCACCGGCCGTCCTCGAGCTGGATCTTCATCGTCGCGATCGAGAGCCGGATCAGGAGCGGGGCGTGCCCCGCGAGGATCCCGACCATCCCGTCGGTGCCGCGCGCGATCACCATCTGCGCCGGGCCGGACCAGACCTCGCGCTCGGGCGTGACGAGATGGACGTCGAGCGCCATCTACGCGGCCTGCTCCATCTTCTTCGCCGCCTCGACGGCCTCCTCGATCCCGCCGACGAGCAGGAACGCCTGCTCGGGCAGGTGGTCGTACTCGCCCTCGCACAGTCCCTTGAACGAACTGATCGTCTCCGCAACCGGCGTGTACTTGCCGGGGATCCCGGTGAACTGCTCCGCGACGAAGAACGGCTGCGACAGGAACAGCTGGATGCGCCTCGCGCGGGCGACGATGACCCTGTCCTCCTCGGACAG
>Ga0105249_10006045_pt1 | contig 10490 bp, 8 predicted proteins | sample KBSS44metaG_FD_81522 | JGI IMG/M metagenome (GOLD analysis project Ga0105249, IMG submission 81522) | Switchgrass rhizosphere microbial communities from Kellogg Biological Station, Michigan, USA - KBS S4-4 metaG | ecosystem: Host-associated > Plants > Roots > Rhizosphere > Soil | place...
CTTTGCGGTCGCTGCGTTCTCAGCAGCGGAAAGCTCTCGGAATGGTGGCGACCGGTGGAACGGAATGTTGAGTCCGGGAAAATCTTCTTTCGCCCGCGCTATAACTCTCTCAAGAACTTCGGGCCGTCCGCCTAAAAATCCGACATTCAAATTCTCGCCCTCTGCGTGCTTCATCAGCATCGGCATGAGCGACGGACCTCGAACCTGTTCGGCGTCGGCATTTCCCTGGAGCCTCTGCATCCACACCAGCGGAGTACCGTCAGGCAGGACGAGATCCGAGTCATTCACCAGCTTTTCAAACTTAGCGTCGTCTCTCGCCTCGATCGCGACATGGACGTTTGCAACGCAGACGTAACCGCCGTGCCCGACGCGAGCCAGCTCGGTTATCTTGTCGATCGCTTCGTCATAACTGCAGAGATCGACCTCGAGCCCGAGCACGGGAACTTGCCGCCGGACGGTTTGTGCGTTGAGCGTCATTTGGTCGCGAGAGTTTCGGTGTAGATATCTTTCAACTTGACGATGTAATTTTTCAGGTCGTATCCCGTCTTGACCGTTTCCCGTGCGTTGCGTCGATATTCACTCCAACCGGTTTCGCCTTCGGAAAGAAGAAACTTCAAGCGCCCGACGATCTGAGTAATATCACCCGGATCTACGAGGAACCCATTGCGCCCGTCTTCGACAACGCTTGGTATAGAACCGCGTGCAGAGACGACCGGGACGCATCCGGCGGCCATCGCTTCGAGCAGCGCGAGCGACAATCCTTCGAATCGCGAAGGCATCAAAAATATATCCGCCGTACTCAATGCTTTTACTTTTTCCGCACCCGAGACGACCCCGCCGTAGTGAAAGTCTTCACCCAGCACCGATGTCATCCGCCGAATAAACTCGTTCTGGTCCGGTCCCGCTCCGTAGGCGACAAACTTAAATTTGAACCCCTGTCCTCTCAAAAGCCGGCACGTCTCGACGATCTCGCTCAAACCTTTTGCTTCGGCCAACCGGCCGAGATACGTGATGCTCTTCGTGCCGCGAGGACGATCGGTCTCGGAGAAAGCATCGGTCGCGATCGCGTTGGGCAGCACGCTGACCTCGATACCCGGAGCCCGCTTCGTAAGACTCTCGGCGTCCTCATCACTCAAGACGATGACCCGATCCGCCGACTTTAGGAGATCATTCGCGATGAAATTCACCCACGCCGGCGGTGTCTGATCTAGCGCGAAACGCCCGCCGTGAACGTGAACGATGAGCGGAAATTTCTTCGCGAGCCTCGCAAGAATTGCATCGCGAACGATCGCTCGCGGCTCGAGGGCTGTGTTGATGTGAATGACGTCCGGCTTTGCATCCGCGATGGCGCGTCGGAACGAGCCCGGAAGTTGTGCTTGGGATACAAGCCATCTCAGACCGGACTTCTCACCGTCTTTCCGGCCGGCGGTGAAATGACTGAACTTGCAATCTGAGTTGGCGATGACGCTGGAGATCATCGTCGATATCCCGCTGACGTTCTCTTTTTCGTTGAGGCTAGGTGACGTGATCAGAACTTTCATCGTTCGCTAAAAAAGGATATCGCATGAGAGTTTCGATTGTCATAACCGTCCGGCGGAATCGCGGCGGCTGATTCGTTCACAAGGTTGCAACTCAACGTTCATTCGCTTAAAAAGAAAGAGCGTGAGAACGGAAACTGCGATCGGGCCAAACATTGCAAAGCTAAAAGCGGCGAACCGAGTCCCTCGACTTGTGATGCCCGCAGTCAAGGCTGCCGTCATTGCGATGGACGCAGGGCTGACGATCTTCTGTTTTCTAATGGCGTTCAAGCTCCGCGAAAACACTGCCGTTTTTTCATCGACGGCGTGGGCCTGGTCCCAGGCGTTTGTTCCGTACGCCGGCATCCTCTACTTCGCAGTCCCGATCAGAATTCTGATGATGGTCTACGAACGTGCCTACCAGTATCAGGGTGCGTTCTCATACACACGCGACGCGATAAAAATATTCAAGGCGGTCGCCGTCGGATCTCTGCTCATCACGGGCTGGGCATTTCTTTTTCGAGGTGGATATGCCTTCCGCGACTTCTCGTATTCGCGCGGAATTTTCTTTCTCGATTTTGCTCTCGCACTTTCGCTGTTCGTCGTTTTGCATCTTGCTCTCAGATTCGCGCAGGCCCGCGTCCGCGAGCGAGGGATCAACCTGATCCCGACTCTGATCGTCGGAACGAATACTGAAGCGGCTCAGACGGTGCGCGAATTGAGCGACAGCCGCGATCTCGGATATAGAGTGATCGGGATCGTGACGAGCGATGGATCGACAACCACGCATGACCCGAGTCTCGGAGCCGAGGTGATCGGCAATTTCGACGATCTCGCGTCTCTTATCCGCGATCTCGAGATCCAGGAAGTCATCATCACAGATAATACGATCCCGAGCGATCGACTCTTCGAAGCGATGATGGAAGTCGGCCGAAAACAGCGTGTCGAGTTTCGCTTCGCTCCGAGCCTGTTCGATCTACTGCCGCAAAAGACAAGCGTCGAGCAGATCGGCGTCCTTCCGATGGTCGGGCTCTTCCGCGAGCCGCTCACCGATGTCGCACGATTCATCAAACGTACATCCGACATTCTTATCGCCGGGATCGCGATCGTCATTCTCGCTCCGGTCTTCGCGATTGCGGCCTTGCTCGTGAAGCGAAGCTCGAAAGGACCGATCACGTTCAAGCAGGAACGTGTCGGGATGGATGGGCGAATCTTCCTTTGCTATAAGTTTCGAACAATGTACGCCGATGCGGACGAAGCCGAGCATCGCGAAGTCTATCTAAAAAATATCCAGGGCGACTCGAGTGCGAATGCGGGCGATGTCGATCAACCTGTCTTTGGCAAGGTAAAGGACGACAGACGCGTCACACCGACCGGCTCATTGCTGAGGCGATCGAGCATCGACGAGCTTCCCCAGCTTTTCAATGTTCTCAAAGGTGACATGAGCGTCGTCGGTCCGCGGCCTCCGATCCCATACGAAGTTGAAGGGTACGAACTCTGGCATCGTAAACGTCTCGACATGAAACCCGGGATCACGGGATTGTGGCAGGTCTCGGGTCGTAATCGCCTGACCTTTGACGAGATGGTCCGCACCGATCTGTACTACATCGAGAACTGGTCGCTGTGGCTGGATCTGAAGATCATTTTCCTTACACTTCCGGCGATCCTTCGCGGCGATGGCGCGCGTTAGTTTCGCGAACGGCGAATCATGAGCTCAATTTCCGAGTCACTGGCGAAAGCCGAATCGATTCTGGGAGCGAACAATGTCGCCGAGCCCAGGCGCGAGGCGGCTTCGCTGGTCATGCTCGCGATCAAAAAGGAGAAGACCTTCCTCTACTCGCATTCAGATTACGAGCTGACCGATGCCGAAACGTCGATCTTCGAATCGCTCCTCGATCGACGTGCGGCCCGCGAACCTCTGCAATACATTTCGGGTGTTCAGGAGTTTTACGGACTTGAGTTCGAAGTCACGCCTGACGTTTTGATACCGAGGCCAGAGACCGAAATGGTCGTCGAACATGCGATCGAGATGTTGAAGCTGAGCGCGTCAAAACGCTTTTGCGAGATCGGAGTCGGCTCCGGATGCATCTCGATCTCGATCCTGCACAACGTTCCAGACGCGACGGCGGTCGGACTGGATGTCTCGCCGGCAGCGATAGAGGTCGCACGACGGAATGCGGAAAAACTTCGCGTCTGCGATCGCCTGCAGCTTCTCGAATCCGACGTCTTCGAAAAAAGTCCCGACGAGCGGTTCGATATGATCGTGTCGAATCCTCCGTACGTCCCGTCGATCGACATCGAAGGATTACAGGCGGAAGTTCGGGATTTCGAACCTCACCTCGCCTTGAGCGACGGGAGGGACGGGCTTTCGATAATATCGAGGATCATCGACCAGTCTCCGAGATTTCTTCGGAGCGGCGGGTTCCTGTTGATGGAGATCGGCTTCAATCAATCTCCGCTCGTCGTCGAGATGTTCGACTCGGAGAAATGGAACCAGCCCGAGATGTTTCCAGATCTTCAAGATATTCCGCGGCTCGTCTGCGCTCAGCTTATTTAAAGGAACCTTACCAGGTGCAGACCGTATTAAACTTCAGATAGCGTAATTGCTTGCCTTTCGAGTTTGAAACGAGTTACTATAAGGGCGTTTCAAGACAAGCATTTTGAAAAGCTTACGGGAATTCTCGCCAGGTGATTAGCAGAATTCCGGTGGTTGGCGTGGCCGGTGATTCCGGTAGGCTTTATCCGTTTTCGACAATCGGAGGTGAAGGCTATGAATCTCTTATTAGCTGTTGTCGCTTTAATCTTGACGGTGGTTTCGTTCTTGATGTATCAGCGAAGCGCGGACAACAAGTTATGGCTGGCCGGCTTTATTCTATTCCTGATCGTAACGCTCGTTTTTGGCGGCCTATTTTTGTCGGGCCGTGTGAACAAGGGCGAGGATATTCATATTACCGAATAACATCGAAGGGATGGATCTAGTCTAGCAGGCGTGCGCGTATCTAGCGATCTGGTCAATGTTCGTGCGGGGAGTCAGAGTTCGTAAACAAACTCGATTCCCCGCATTTGTTTTGAGTGCATCCCCTCGCGGTGTAATTTCCTCTAAGAATGGGTATAATGTTGACGAAAAGGTAAGGATTAAGAAATAGGTCGATTATTGATGCCGAAGATCGCAGATATACAAGAAACTCCAAATCCGAACGCGGTAAAGTTCATCCTCAAAGAGGCCGTGTCGCACGGAACCTCGCACTCGTTCAAAAAGCGAGAGGACGCGGTTGGGAATCAATTAGCAGAATCGTTATTTGATGTCGGGAACGTCGTTTCCATTTTTTACATGGACAAGATGATCACCGTAGAGAAAACGGATGAGGTTGAGTGGGACACTATTCTTCCTGATCTCGCCGTTCCCATCCGCGCGGCTGAGAGTGTCAGCGTTTCGAATGGAAATGGAAACGTTGCGGCAGCAGTTGGCGGAGCCATAGCGGCAGCCGCTGCATCTGATGATCCCAAGGTCCGTGAGATCGAAGCGATACTCGATGAGCGCATTCGCCCGTACCTTGCCGGTGACGGTGGCTGGCTCGAAGTGGTCGAGCTCGCGGGTAACACACTTCGCATTCGTTACGAAGGAGCATGCGGAAGCTGCCCGAGCTCGCTGACCGGAACTCTGATGGCGATCGAGAACATGATCAAAGAAGAGATCGATCCCGAGATCGAGGTTGTCGCCGTCTGACCTTTTGCTATTCCCTTGATAGACAACAATTTTCTTGACATAAATCGCCGCCGTTCGTCATAATTCACAACGGTGGCGATTTTCCGTAAATTGTCATTGCTCACCCGCAACTAACTTTCTACACAGAACCGCCAACCTTACCCTTCCCGGTACGCAGTCGTATTTTCAAGATTTGGAGGAGAAACCCCAGTGAATAGTGAAGAACTCGAACTTAGTCTCCGAACTGAATTCGAGAGTTACCTCAAAGGCGTTCTTGCTGGAATGCAGCAGGACGTTGCCGACTTTCAAAAGAACTTCGAAGCCGAGTTCGAAAAGCACAGGTCCCAAATGGACGATGCTTTTCGAGGCCTGTCCGAGCGCTTTTCGTCGGATGTGAAGTTCGATAAAGCCTTCACGGAATCTGTTGTCGAACACCTCCGGCTCGCACGTGACGACGGTGCTCAGCTTAGCGCCGAGGCGTTCGCCGAAGCGCAAAAGCTTGACCCGACTCCTGCAACGTCGGCCGCCAAGTACGATCAGATCCGCGACGCGATAAATGACATCAGCGCGCAGATGACGCAGGCGGCGATACTCAATTCGCTTGTCGACCACGTATCGAATCTCACGCCGCGAGGTGCGTTCTTTATCGCAAAGAACGATACGTTCGTCTGCTGGCGACGATTCGATCGCGGACAAAATGCGGCGGACGACAGCGTGCGCGACATTCAGTTTCCGGTCGCAGAAGATACGCTGCTCGCCGATGCCGTGCGATCACTCGCTACAAAGGAAGGCTCGTCGCACGCAAACGATTCCGTCTACCTGGACGCACTCGGATTTGGACAGCCGCAGCGAATGATCGCCGTCCCTCTGACCGCCCGTGGACGAGGCGTAGCAGTTTTGTATGTTGATTCCGGATACGATAACAGCGATCTCAGCGTCGAAGCGATCGAGAGTTTGGTTCGCGTCGCCGGGCTCACCGTCGAACTAAGGGCCGCATCGACATCTGCTCAAGCCGGAACCGTCGAAACTCAATCGTATGCTCCGGTGTCGACTGAACAGACGTCACCCGCGACTGAAGAAGCACCCGCTTCTTACGACCCGTCGGAAGTTGAATCTGCTCGCGAATATCAGCCTGAAACTACATCGCCGGTCGAGAGCGAACCGACATACGAAACTCCGAGCTACGCTGCCTACGAAGAGCCGAGCCAGCCCGCTCCGCAAGAGATGTCGTACGCTCCGGAAGTTACCGAGTACATGGGTGCTGTGGCGGTGGAAGAAGTGGAAGCTGAAGTTTCCGAACCTGAAGCTTCGCCCGTCGATGACAGCGCTTACTTCGAACCGGTGGCGGTGAGTGAAGTTGAGCCGGAAGTCGAAACAGGCTACGGCGAAGTTGAAACACCTGCTCCCGCTCCGGCAGAAAAGATCAGCGATTTCGCTTTTGCGTCGAGCAATTCATTTGACGCATCAGCCGAAGTCGAACCTGAAGTCGAGACCGTCGAAGAATACGCTTACGCCGGAGAAACGAAGAATGGTTCGAATGGACATTCGTACGAGCCGTCGCCCGAGCCGGTCGTCGAAGTGGCTACGGCACAGCCTGTAAAGAGCCGCCTCAGCGATCGACATGTAGATCTGCCGATCGAAGTTTCCGAAGACGAGCGTCGTTTTCATAACGAAGCTCGACGCTTTGCCCGGTTATTGGTTTCCGAGATCAAGCTCTACAACGAACAGAAAGTGAATGAGGGGCGCGACTCTTCGGATCTTTATGACCGCCTGCGTGAAGCGATCGATCGCTCGCGTGAGATGTATGAGAAACGCGTTCAGCCGCAGGTTGCCGCGAAGTTCGATTATTTCCACTATGAGCTCGTCAGCAATCTTGCAGAAGGCAGCGACACAAAACTCGGGACGAATTATCCCGGTGCCAGTGTCTAAAGCGTACTAGCTTTCTCCTCCTCGGCGGGTCACGATTGGCCCGCCTTTTTTATTTTGTAGCGGGCTTTTCGCGCTTGGGATCGACGGAAGGGACGGCGTCTTTTGTCGCGGGCTTTTCGCGCTCGGAGTCGAAGACGGGCCGATTGGCAGGAGCGACATCGGGTGAGCTGTGGACGTGAACGACCTTCCAATCTTTCCCGATGAGTTTGAAGATCAGCGTCGTCCGTCCCGCCGAGCTCTCGAGCTTGCCTTCGAATTCCTGAGTCTGTTTCCATTTGAAAGAAACGTACGCCGACGTGGGACTGAGCATCTCGACTCGAACGCCGGTCGTCTCTAACGTAACGTTCTTGATCTTCGCAAACATCGACTCGCGATTCGCCTTCATCTGCGTCCAGCCCATCGTGACGGTGCCGTTGTTGTTGAAGAACAGAGTCCGTTCGCTGTTGTCGTATACGCTCATCAGCTTGTTCGCGTCGACCTGCTTTATCCCTTCAACAAGACGGTCAAACGCATCACGGACGCCTTTCGACGGATCGGGCTTCACCGTCCCTTTCGCTCCTTTTTGTGCGAACGCAAGCGTGCTGCCGATAAATATAAGCGCGAGAATGAGTGCAAATTTTTTCATATCAATTTCCGAATGAGCTCAAAACTTTCGACGCGAAAAGTTTATAATCTGTGAACTTCGGGTTGCAAACACGTGCGGCCGACAATTCCATTACGCAAAAGTTATGACCAAAACTTTCAACTGCGCATCGTGCTCGGCTCCGCTCGAATTCGAAGGCACGACGATCCAGAAGTGCCGTTACTGCGGAAGCACCGTCATCGCTCCGCGAGAATTGTTCTATTCGTCGGATGATTCACCGTTCCTCGATCTCGATGCACTCAGCGGACGGGCGCGCAAGATCGCTGAGATCAATCAACTCATCCATGAAGGTCAAAAGCTCGAAGCGATAAAAGTTTTTCGCGAAACCTTTGGCGTCGGGCTGGGCGAAGCGAAGGACGCCGTCGAGAAAATGGAGAGCGGCGAGAGCGTCGACATCTCGGGAATGCGGATCAAGACGTCAGGACGAGCCACACCGGAAGATATCGAAAAAGTTAAGAAGATCGGTTATACGATCGGCGGATCGATCCTCGCGACCATGATCCTAAGCATCCTGATCATCGGCGGCGTGATCCTCGCAATTTTTTATTTCACGTGGAGCGCGATCGACAAGACGATCCCGACCATCGGAAATAGATCGACTTCTCCGCAGTCGCCGGTGGTAAGGACCGCGACCTCTGACGAGTACGAGATCATGAGAATCGGTGGCGAAGGAACCGGAGCCGGGCGCTTCAAAGACAATCGGCACGTCGCGGTCGACGGAGCCGGACGGATATACAGCTCTGACTACTCACCGCATCGCATTCAAGTTTTCGATGGTGAAGGCAAATTCATAAATCAGTGGGCTCCGGAAACCGGGTCGAACCTTTATGATCTCGTCGCTGACCGTGATGGAAACGTTTATCTCGCGAACGACAAAGGAATCTTCAAACACGAAGGGCAAAGCGGAAAGCTGATCGCCAAATCCACGAACCTGTACCCGCGCGGAATTGCCCTGACATGGGATGGAAAAATAATCGCGGCCGCCGGTAAATCCATTGTCGTTCTCAACAATTCCTTGAAGGCCCTCAATGAATTCAAGGACGCCGCGGCCAGCGCGAATTCAACTTTCGGATTTGAAAAACTTGCGGCAGACGGCAGCGGCGTTATCTACGCTCTCGACAGCCATAACAATGAGATCTGTAAATTCTCATCGGAAGGAAAGTTTCTCAACCGGTTCAAGACTGAAGCAAATGCGCCGCACGCCCTCGCGGTCGATCCAAGGGGCCGCATTTTCCTTTCTGATACAAACATGATGTACGTTCTCGACACGGACGGACAGGTAGTTGGATCTTTCATCACCAATCAGGCGTTCGGCATCGCATTCGATCAGGCTGACAATATTTTTATTGCCTCGCGGCCGTATGTTGTTAAGCGGAAGCTTACTTTCTAGCTGCACGAATACGTCACTCGGTGCGGGCGACGCCACACGTTTTGGTTTAGACCGCAAATAGGAATCTTTACAATACGCAGTATTTTCTTTACGCTCGCCGTTCCCGGCTCAGGGGTATGATTCTTGCCGTGAGCCGGCACGTAACAGAACGCGGTTTGCTCTTTTGACGGTTCGACTTACCACTCCCGAAGGGATTTAAGGCAAAACAATTTAGTTAGGAGGAAGCTTTATGCATTCCACGTCAAGGTTTCGATGGGCAGTTCTAATGATCATGATGCTGCTTTCGGGCATCGGTGTGTTTGCGAGCGAAATCGACGACTATATCCCCGAAGTCACAGACCGCGTCGCGCGAATAAGTTTTGTTCAAGGTGATGTTCAGATCCGCCGTGAAGACAGCACGGACTGGGAGGTCGCCGTGCTGAACCTTCCGATAGTCGAAGGCGACGAGATCGCGACCGACGCAAATGGTCGGGTCGAGATCCAATTCAACACATATACGCATCTTCGAATCGCTGCGAACTCGCAGGTAAAATTTGTCGGGTTGAAGGATGCCGGGATCGCGTTGAGCGTTCCGCTCGGCACGGTTGTGATCCGGGCTTCCGAGTTTGATGGAGCTCGGGCGTATTTCGAAGTCGATGCGCCGAAGACGACGATTTCGATCCAGAAAGCGGGCACGTACAAGATCGAAGCGGGCGTGCCGGACAGTCTCGAGGTTATCGTCACCGCCAACGCCGGCGGCGAAGCACGCGTTTATTCGACGGACTCAGGCTTCACAGTAAAGGACGGCCGGCGTGCGAAGCTTTACATCGGCGGCACACAATCGGGCGAATGGGAAACGGCTCAGGCGGAGCGCTTTTCTGATGAGTTTGATTCGTGGTCTGTCGATCGCGACGACATCATCGCGCAGCGTATCAAGGATGCGTACTACGATCGGTATTACGACCGCGACGTTTACGGCGCGGAAGATCTGAACGATTATGGCGAGTGGATCAATACGCGCAAGTACGGCTACGTCTGGCGCCCTTACCAGACGTCCGTGAGCAACTACTCGGATTGGTCACCGTACAGATATGGTCAGTGGCGATGGATCCCGCAGTACGGATGGACTTGGGTCAATGACGAACCTTGGGGATGGGCGACTTATCACCACGGCCGCTGGGTTTGGGACAACGGTGGCTGGTATTGGACGCCGTACGCGCAATACCGCTCGAGCCGAAGCTGGTGGCATCCGGCACTGGTCGTGATCAGCATTATCGGCGGCAACGTTTGCTGGTATCCGCTGCCTTATGACTACGCCTACTACAA
>Ga0105249_10006049_pt1 | contig 10486 bp, 4 predicted proteins | sample KBSS44metaG_FD_81522 | JGI IMG/M metagenome (GOLD analysis project Ga0105249, IMG submission 81522) | Switchgrass rhizosphere microbial communities from Kellogg Biological Station, Michigan, USA - KBS S4-4 metaG | ecosystem: Host-associated > Plants > Roots > Rhizosphere > Soil | place...
CACAAGGGGTGATAGCGGCTCCTCTGTCGAGGCGGCCGGAGCACTCTCGGTCACGTACATACTGAAGCCGCCCTCCGCTCCACCGGCGCTCACCGCGGCGACGGTCACGAGTCACTAGCGTCGGGTCGAGGAACTTGACCGTCCGCGTGGCTCGGCGAGTTAACGAGGAGACTTCCCACTCGTCCGTCCGCAGCAAGCGTGCGTGTCTAGGGTAAATCGAGCGAATCACGGGTCGCGAGACCGGCACTCAATGGCGTTTTCATACATGAACCACGAGTACACCGACACCTAGGCCACTGCGCCATGATGCGGGATCAGAGGCACCGCATGGCAGGCTCTGTGCGTGAGCCTCCGAGTGTTATCGAACACCAGTACACGCCGACTTGCGAGAGGTTTGTTTCCCACCCAGCAGCTGCTACGGAAACTACCGCCCGAGCCGTCTTAAGAATTTGGGCGGAGCTTGCAGGAGATATCAATGCACAAACTGGACAGGATGAGCCTGCGACGATATGAAGCCTTCGATTTCCGTCAGCGCGGCGACGGCGGGCGCATCGATCCCACACGCATATTCTCCAATCCCAGAATACTGAAGTCGCTCAGCGACGAGAGCATTTTCCTGCCGCGATTTAATGTCCCCCAAACCCTGACCGTCGCCCTGTTGTCCAGGAGAAGGCAATTTGTACAAATATGCCCAGCATGCATGTCGTCGGAAGAGAACATCTCCGCACTCGAGCACCTGACTGCAGCTGAAATAGTGCTGCCCATATTGACCGCGCCGGTCGACGACTTTCCTCGCCCAGCAATCGAGCTCCTAGAACGGATTGATCACATAGGTTTCTGGGATTTCGAACTCTACAGGTTCGCCTCACTCTCCGCGGACGGTATGCAGGCGGTATGTCAGAGCTGCGCAGAGCGTCAACAGCGCGAGATTCTGTCGAGCCTGCCAATCAAACGGACCTTGCGTTCCCGCCTTGTCACGCGGCTCGATGCCGAGATCGCGTTCGACAACCTCTTCCCCTTCGTCACTCCAGACCACCAGCTACTCGATCTTTTCACTGACGTCTCGCGAGACAGAGGAGGGGATAGCTGGCGCAGGTTGGTCTCATTAAGCTTTGCGGTGAAGGAAGTGCGTACTGCCGAGGCGCTGAATGCCGTGCTCGTATTCGATGACGAAAGCCCAGCGGTAGTTCGCGAGCTGCCGGATGGTTACGACAAGCTACAGTGGGAACGGGAAAAGATGGTTGTTGAGGGGCAGGTCCTTAGGAATCTGCGCGTTCAAATTCCTGATAGCCTGCCACCCGAGGCTGCAGTTGAGCTCATTCCGCTGATGCGACCTCTCGTCGCGCCGGTCGTATCAGATGTCTTCAAGACTGCAGGCGGGCCAAGCGGTGCCATCGACATGTCAAAGCTGCAACAAGCAGTCACGGACATCAACTACGAACTGGCCCGACTTGTGCGCACGAAACGATACATGGTCTGGGAGGCCCTGCCGACCGTGGTGCGTCGACACGCTCCGGTCATCGCAAAGGCCGGTCTGCTTGGCCTCGCCTTCGGGTCGGCGCTCGGCACGGCCGCGGCGCTCATCGGCACACTCGCGCCAAAGCGCAGAAAGCCTGCCTTAGAATCCAACGCATTGGCACGTACCATACAATCCCGAGTGCGGCGATACATCGACGAGGTTGCTGCAAAACCTCTCGGCACGACACAAACGGCAATGCACGTTCTGTCAACGCGCAGACTGATCTCCGGGCGTCGCAGTGATCGAAGCCGTGCGCACCATTCTCGATCCATAACGCAGTGGCATCCTCACTGATGAGGTGACGGCTTCGATCCCGGTATCTGGATGCTATTGCGCGCGCGTGGACCGGCGAACTATTGCCATGGCTCCTCGGAACCATCGGTGTCCCGCATCCTGCATCATGCTTGCCGTCGAGAATCACGAACTTTCCGAACTACTTAAGCGCGTTGCACGCGCGCAAGCGACGCCAGCCTAAAAGGTGGGGTCGCAGACGCACTCCAACCGGACGACAGATCACCGAACCATCAGTTCAAGATAGCCGTAGGCAAGTCGTCTAAGGACCTGACTCTGATAAAATCCGGAGATGCGACTGGAAGATCTGCACAAGGAGGCTCGCCGACTGCTGTCGAGGCATGCAAGCGAGGTGCAGGGTGCTACCGCGGCAGACCAGACCGACATCGCGACAAGCTCACAGACCTTCTTCCTCGAGCTCTTCCGTGAGACCTTCGGCCTTCCCGAACTTCGCGACCTCAATGCCGACAAGCGCAATTTCGAGGCGCTCGATCTTGGCGACTCGAAAAGCGGCACGGCATTCCAAATCACAGCCTCTCCAGGCCTCGACAAAGTCACTGAAACTCTTCGCAAGGCGATCGCTTATGACCTGCACCTGACTTATCCCCGAATTCGCATCTACATTATTACGCGGCGACAGAATCGCTATCGCAAAGAGACCGTCGACAAGGTCACTGACGGCAAGCTCCACTTCGACCCTAGGCGCGACATCTTCGACTATCGCGATCTCCTTCGGCTCTACAAGACCTTCGAACTTGATCGGCTGGAAAAGGTTGTCGCGATCCTTCGAAAGCACCTGGCAGACCTGGGAGGTGAAGTACCGCCGCCTATGATCGAGGCGATGGAACGCGACCTCCGTGAGCGATACCTCAAGGCGGTCCAGCGCTCGACGTTCTCGGACGTCGGCGATGCAGATGCGTTTCGCAGGCTCGCGCTCGAACTTACTGAGGGTACGTCCGCAGGAACGAGCAAGAAGCTATCGCCTGCTTTGCGGCGTCGTATTCTGCTTCGAGCCTCCAGAAGTTGCGCCGTGCGCGGCCTGGTGGACGAGGCAATCCGCTATCTGCAAAACGCGTCGGCACTGCCCGGACCGGACTCCGACCTCCCCGCGAAAGCGCGGCTCGCAGAAGCACAAGGGGACATTGAATGCGCGATTAGGCTCTTGCGGGACGAGCAGGATGCCGACTCGCGTTCGACCCTCCTTAGTATTCTCGCGCGCCATCAAGGAGACGAAGCAGCGCTGACATGGTTCAAGGACCTGCAGCTTGACGTCGGCGACGTCACATCGCTCGGAGCACTGGCGCTCGCCCAAATTCACATACGGATGGGTCAAATCGATGAGATTCGCGTGCGGCTCGAAGGGCTGCTAGACACCCAAATTCACGAATCTCCGCACCTTCTTCTGATCCGCGCTTGCCTGCAGCTTGCATCCGCGTTGCCGAAAGCGTACCGGGATGTCGCACTGAGAGGTCGGCCACTAATTGTCGTACATCTCCGGCCAGTTTTTGGAGGCGATGAACTCGCAGCGCGCCTCGATCGGGCCATCGCCGATTCGCAAAGGCTTTTGCCGATTGCGCGCGATCTCGGCTTGATTGAGACCACGCGCACCACCGAGACCTATATCGCATGGTGCGAGCTGCTTCATCCGCACAAGCATGCTGCTGCATTGGCGCGGCTTCGTGCCGCTGCTTCCGAGCCGGCATTCGCCGTAGCGTGGCCTGAACTCGCCTTCACATTCGACCCCGAATTCGATCCCAGGCCTCTGGAGACTTGGCTCGCTCGTCGTGAAGCACTTGGCGGACTGAACGAACAAGAACTTCGAGCGGCGTTGGTGGTTCGCTTACACCTTCAAGACGAAGCGGGAATCGCGAAGCTGATCTCTCGACATCGCGCCCGTTACGACGCGCTTCTCGGCGAGGCCAGCACGAGGATGCTCGAAATCGAAGCGCTCGCGAGGACGCACGACACGAGCTCTGCGAGGGTCCTGCTAGACACGCATCGCGGCGCGCTGGGCGCCGCCGAAATTGCACGTGCGGAAGCCGAGATCGCAAAGTGCGAGGGCGCGGACCCGGTCACAGAATATCTTCGTGCGTATGAGCGGGCGAAGACGCTTGATACTCTGAATCCTTTGGTGGCTGCTCTCGCAGAAAAGGGGGACCACCTCGCCCTCGCGAAATATGCAGAAGAGCTATATGGCCTGACCGGTGACCCACGTTCCCTAGCTCTCGCCGCACGGGCGCTCGTCAATGCCAAAGACGATTCGAACTTTCTTCGATTATTGGAGGCGCACCCTGACCTTGGAAGTCGCGACCTGCGGATCGCGCGTAGCCATGGTTGGGTGCTTTTCCGCCTCGGACGGCTCAAGGACGCAAGCCGGATCGCGGACGAACTTCAAGAGAAAGGCGATGCCTCACGCGACCTGAATCTCGAGGTCGCGATCGCCATCGAGACAGGGGACTGGAAAGCGTTGGGACGAACACTTTCGGCGTGGCTTACCCCCGATAAGCAGGCAGATGGCGCGACGTTGACTCGCGCCGCCTTCCTCGCACAAGCATCTGGAGAGGGGCCGCGGGACGAGTTGATACAGGCGGCTCTCAAGGTGGGCGCGGACGACGCCAACGTGCTTCTGGGCGCCTACATGATGGCACTCCAAGAGAGCACCGACGAGGACGAGCGGCCGGAAGTCCAAACTTGGTTCCGCCGCGCACTCGAGCTATCAGGTCCTGATGGACCGATCCAGCGGTTCGAGATGAAGGACCTGTTGAACAAACAGCTCGAATGGAGCGAACGCGTGCGCAACGTCAACGAGGCGCTATTGACCGGCAATGTGCCGCTCGCAATTGCGGCGCCGGCGTTGCATTCGACCATCGTCGATATCGTCGTCGGAAATCTCATACGCAATTCCAAGATCGTTGATCCGCGCAGGCGAGCGGTCGTTCCGCTCTACAGCGGCAGGCGCGCCCCGACAAACATCGGAACCGTTAAGCGCATCGCCCTCGACGTGACCGCGGCACTGGTACTCGGCTGGGCAGGATTGCTTCCGAAGGTGCTGAAGAGCTTTCCGGAAGTGATGATCCCTGCTGGCCTAATGTACGAGCTGCTCGAAGGCCGGCGCAGGATTCGCCAACACCAGAAATCTCGCGTCCTACATGCCAAGCGCGTGCTCGAAGCCATTGCAAAGCGTGGATTGAAGGTCTTGCCTGCTTCAAACGCACCGCCGGATGCTTTTGCGAGGGAAATCGGTGCTGACCTCGCAACACTGCTGAATGCGGCCCGGGAAAGGGGCGGAATTGTGGTGCGCCCGGCCCCCGTACCCAGCATCGGAGCTGGCGGGAGCGATGCCGACGTCTCGGCGTTTGCTGCACAGCTTACCGATACGCGTCGGTTGCTTGACACCTTGCGTGCTCTCAGCGCTATCGATCAGGCAACAGAGGACGTGGCCGGTAGATATTTCAAGCTGCAGGATCCGGGTTGGCCGAAAGCCGCACAGCCGCAGAAGTCCCAGGACCTGTATCTCGATCGTCTCGCGGTGGTCTATTTGCAGACGACAAATTTGCTCGATTCCGTCATCGAAGCGTTCGACCGCGTCTATGTCGCTTCGGCCGTGGAGGAGGAAGCCGCCGAGATAATAGAACGTGAAGAGCACGTAGAGGAAATCGTGCGGACGATCGATCGGATCCGAGAAGCAATCAACGACGCATATCGAAGCGGCATAGTCAGCATCGGCCCAAGAGCGACGGTTGACGATGATGATGGGACAGGCGAAGAAGCATCTACGATGCACCTGCTTATGGATCTATCCGCCGCCGATACCGTGATCGTCGACGACCGGGCGCTTAACAACGAAGCGTTCGCGGAGGACGGCAAGAAGCACCGCGCCCGTACCGCGACCTCCTTGGACTTGGTTGATGACCTCCATGTGCGAAAGATTGTGTCCGACAGCGAGCGAAACGCGTTCCGACAACGGCTCCGGACGGCAAGTGCCTCGCTTATGCCGGTCGAATCTGCGGAAGTGACATTCGCGGCGCGCCGATCGGGGGAGTACGAGTCGCCGGAATTCACAGCGATTCGACAGAACCTCGCTCTGACGCGAGTTCGAGATGTGCCGCGATTTCCTCGCGAGGTTCTGTGGCTCACGCAACTGAGCCTTGCGATCAAGTCTGCGGCAATTGAGGTGTGGCAAGACGAAGCGGACACTCAGCGAGCAGCAGTGCTCGCCGACGCCATCCTGGATATGGCTCCTGAACCCGTTGGCTGGCGCGCGCGATGGGAAGCAGAGCCGCCTACGGATTGGGAGGAGACCCATCTCCGGATGATGACTGCCGCATTGGCACTGCCCACCGAACTCCCGGCGGCCACTCGTGACGCGTATCAGGCATGGGTCGAAAGACGCATCCTCTCGCCGATGCGCACGAATGAACCGGAACGCTACCGCGGGATGATCGAGTACGTGAGGACTCTCATCGCCGGCATGGCCACTTCAGATGCCGAATGGCCGGCTCCAATGCGCGTGCTGCTTGCGCTTAGCGCGCTTTCCGCTGTAGTGCGGGCTGAAGTGCTTGCGGACGCAAGCTTCGTCTCCAAGTTCGACATACCTACCATTCGTCCAGTCGAGCTCCGTCAGGATGCTGTGGTATCGCAGGACACACTTTTCGAGGCATTCCGAAATGCGGCCGACGGCAAGCCTACCGAAGTCGACGTAAATGAAAAAGAGGAGGTCGTCGCGCGAAAGGTCATCGTTGCACAGGACGGAGCCGGCCTTGTGTACGTTTCGGAGACGCCTGTGCGATTCGGCTATGCTGGGCTGCTGACGTCCGAGCGAGAGCAGCGGCGGGCGCTTTTCGAACGCTTCCTTTCACAGCACACCTTGGCGCAGAGGCTGGCCCGTGAGGGAAGAGACCTCGTTGGCGCGAAAACCCTCGGTCGCGAACAGTTCATCTCGACAGTCGAGCTGCTTCAGTCCTCGCCCGAATCGTTTACTCAAACCTTCCAGCAGAAACTACGGGGTGAACTTACGCATCGTGATCTTCTGCCCACGGATGTGCGCTACTGGGAAAACGTTACCGCGCCTTGGGAAAGCTCGAAGACCCTACGAGATTTTGTCGTCAACGAACTCGCACAAGAACGCCGCGCCCGACTCGCCAGCGCGACGCCCGAGGGACTCGCCGCTGCTCTCCAGTCGATCGGGCACACATTCGCGGCGCCAGAGCTGGTGCCATTTGACCTCCTGCAAGACATCGACTCGGAGCGGCTGTATCAAGCAATCGCCATCATCCCGCCCGGCGAACTCGACCACTACACCATGATCGGGCTGTTCGAGGTGTGCGCGCAGCGCCTCCCGGTCGACGCCAGATTTGCCGAACCCGGGACGCTGTTGTTGAACGAGCTCATGGCTGACCCAGCGCGACTGGAGAATTCCTGCAAAGTCTTTGCGACTGGGCTGACGGCCGCGACAGTGCAGCTGAGCATGCATGCGCAAACTCGAGAGCGCCCTGTGTACTGGAGGCGTCTGGCTGCTTCTGCGCATGCGGCGACAGTGGCCCGCGTATGTCGCGGCGTTCCCGTGTCTGGGGAGTCGTTTCTCGAGTGGGGCTTCAAGGAATACGGATTGCAGTACATGCTGTCCGTCCTGAAGGATTTCATCGACGCTCCGCGATGGCGTCCCGAATGGGCGGAGGCGCGATACCTCACAGCCGACGCATTCGGTCGCGTCAAGGCAGCTGTCTCTCAGATTCCAGAGGCGCAATTGCCCGAGGTTTGGGCGGCACGACTCGACAGCGCAGCGACGTGGATGAGGACTGCGGAACGCACGCTTCTGTCTCAATTTCCTTGCGTTTTGCAAGGCGAACGTCGCATGGCGCTTGTACCGGATCAAGCGCTAAGAATCCTTCTTCGCCAGCTATACGACAAGCTTGCTGCTGAGCCGTCCGATAGGAATCTTCTGCGCCTAGCGCCGATCATCGAAGCGCTGGGCGATGCCAGCGAGATTGCGCACCACGCACTTGCCTTCGTCAGGAAGCTTGAGGATCCGCAATTCGACGGGGAACCGGATCGAACTGAGGAAGCACTACGGTTTGCTGCGCATGTTGCAGTGTTGGCAAATCACGTTGAACTTGCACAGGCCATCGTCGATCAATGCTTGAAGGAGACTTGGCGACAGCCGAAAGACGCCCACTACAGCGAGGTCGTCCTGCGACTAGTTGAGTGCGCAGCGGCCGAACCGGATTCGGAAGCAGCGAAGAAAAAGCTTGCGACCTGGCTGGAGGCGCTGGCGTTTAGAGTCCCATATGGCCAGCAGGCAGCGCCGCTGGTTGAATGCCTCGAACAGCTGCAACGTCTTGACGTAGCGCTTGCCCCTCTGCTTGGTCGTGCAATACACGCCGCAAAGTTGGCGGAATCCCGAACCGCCCGCAGCGACCGCGCCAAAGTGCAGAGCTAGCGCGCGCAAGGTCTAGCAGCGTTTAGTGACAGCGAGGCAGTGCGCGCGTGGCGAGAGCGCTCATTGCCACTTAGATGCCTGCCACTCATCGGGAGCTTGCGTGATGAGCGTTCAGCATGCGCCGCCCGTTGTTTCGCGAAGGCGGCCTTGATGCAGGCTCGCCGCAAGGTATCGCACGCGCCGGGAGGGGCCCGGAGCGGTTGCAATTTGATGCGACTTGATTCACAACACGAAATACCTGTCTTGGGTTTCAGACCTGTTGGGCTACTGCCAAATCCGGGGATCGACGGGGATTGCAGGGGTCATCGCGTATAAGTAGATCAGCAACTTACTGTTTCTTCTTTCTCTTCGCGGGGTTCGAACGCCGAACGCTCCCAAGTTGTGACAAGTGGGACCACGTCGCAGCGTCTGATGCGACCTGATGCGCATCGATGAGACTCGGCCCGTTAATTGAAGTCTTAGGTCCAACCAATTGTGGACGTCTAGCCATCAGCGCATGCGTGTCCAAATGAAGTCCTGCAAAGCGCCATGCGACTTGATCCGCGGGACTCTCGATGTCGAACTGCTCACTCCGACGTTTCGCCTCTCCGTGCCTATAAGGCGAACGCCTAGGGTTCGGACCCTCGTCCACCGCAAACCGGTAATGGTCGATCGCTCACGTCGCCCCACGAGAGCTCTAATCGCCTAGATGCGCGCAGACTGCAACGTGACGCGCATCGCTCGCGCGCCTCCGTCACGACGTCGCCGTCTGCTGCAACCTCGTGCAGCTTCGCTCGAAGCGGCGCATCACCATTCGAAGTTGCGACTGACGAGAGCATGCGAACTCGTCGTTTCCATCTCTCGTCGCCAAGTGCTGGTCAAGGGAGGCTTGCAAGGGGACATGGAAGATGTGAGAGAGCGGGCGTTCGGCACGTATGCCGAAGAATGGAGAAGGGTTCGATGTGCAAACTGAAAAGCATCCACAAGTCGGGAAATCGAAGAGTTCGTTTCCGTGGACTTGAATCGCGCGCGCCGATGGAGTCACACTGGCGCCGCGGCGGCCGCCTCGTCTCTCATGAGCAGGCGGCAGCGCCGAACGGAGACCCAGGAACCGGTCGCAGGTTGCGTCCAGCGCGGAAGGTGGCGCGTAGCGCTGCACCCCAAACCTTCGTCACTCCTCCTGGCCATCATCATGTCGACAAGCTCAATCAACCCACTTTGCCGTTCGGGTCCAAGCTCTCTCGCGCCTCGATCACGCGACGACGGCGGGGCCGCACATGAACGCGGAAGCTGCAGCCAACGCGACGCTCGTGGCCCCTGCGCGCTACGTGCTTCTGGGGCTTGCGACCCAGATCACCGGGTACAGCGTCAAAGCGATGGAGCGAAAAATTGAGCGCGGCGATTGGCAAGAAGGGAAAGTGTGGCGGCGCGCTCCGGATGGGCGCATCTGCGTCGATCTAGTGGGATACGAGAAATGGGTCGAAGGTCGTTAACCAGCTGCGTTCGCCCCAAGGGCAAGCATCGCATTCAGTTCGATTTCGAGTTCGAGGGGAAGCGCTATCGACCAACCGTAAAGCGCATCCCGTCAGAGGGCAATTTGCGACGCGCGGTTCAACAGCTCGAGGCCATCAAGTCGCGCATTGCCAATGGCACGTTTTCATTCGCAGAAGAGTTTCCCGATGCACGGCGTGTCGAAAAGCCTGAGACGGCGGCGCGCGCCTTCACCTGCAATGAGGTGTTCGACGAATTTCTGCAGCACTGCGAGTCGCGTCTGGCGAAGAACGACCTCGCGTTCGTGACCGTGGACAGCTATAGAAAGATTCTGAAACAGGTCTGGCGCCCGAGGATTGGCAGAGAACCCTTCGCGAGCATTCGGTACTCACAGCTCGCCAAGATTGCAGACGCGCACAAGTGGGGCAAGAAGACCTACAACAACGTCGTGAGCGCGCTCCGGTGTGCGTTCGAATACGGCTACCGCGATTTTCCGGAGAAGCACAATCCCGCTTCGGCGCTGAAGTGTTTTCGGATTACCAAGAAGGATCGGCCGGCCATTGATCCGTTCACGATCGCGGAAGCCGAAATGCTGATCGCCGCCATTCACCGCGATTGGGGCGAAGCGCAGGGGAACTACGATGAGTTCCGATTCTTCACCGGCATTGCGCCCTTCCGAGCAGATCGCCCTCGTCCTCTCGGACATCGACATCGAAGACGGGGCAGTGAGCGTCAACAAAACTTGCGTTGCCGGCGTCGACCGGGAC
>Ga0105249_10006051_pt1 | contig 10483 bp, 24 predicted proteins | sample KBSS44metaG_FD_81522 | JGI IMG/M metagenome (GOLD analysis project Ga0105249, IMG submission 81522) | Switchgrass rhizosphere microbial communities from Kellogg Biological Station, Michigan, USA - KBS S4-4 metaG | ecosystem: Host-associated > Plants > Roots > Rhizosphere > Soil | place...
CCGGGCCCATCCCGAACCGCACAGCCGTATCGCCGGTGGGGTCATGTGGCGGGCGCGCGAACCGTGGCGAAAAGGAAGAGAGGCGCGATGAGCGAACTGGTGCCACCGGCTGGCGTAGCCGACGACGGACACGGCGGCTGGTACCTGCCCGACGGTGCCCGCATCAGCAGGATGCTGCTACCCCGTAGCGCCGATCCCCACTACGAGGGGCCGCCCTGCAACGCGGCCCATTCCATCGGCTACGTCTGCACCCGACCGGAACACCACAGCGAGCACACCCATGAGGCCAGGGTCATGGACGGTCGCGTCATCGCGGTCTGGAGCGACGTGGGGCAACTTGTGCTCGAGCCGGTGCAGTGCCGATGCCCGCACGGTGAGGACTGGCATGCGGCCGGTGGGTGCGAGGCGCGTGGATGTGCTTGTGAGGTGGAGCCGCGATGACGATCAAGCGCATCAACCGCGGCAAGGGCCACTCCTACTTGGACACCGAGACCGGGCAGCCCGTGCCCGGTGTGACCACGCTCATCGACGGCGGCATGCCCAAGAAGGCCCTCATCAACTGGGCCGGCGACGCCACCGCCGAGTACGCCGTCGACAACTGGGACGAGCTCGGCGGCCTGTCGCTGTCCGAGCGGCTCAAGCGCATGAAGGGCGGCAGTACGAGAAGCGCGACGCCGCGGCGAACAAGGGCACCCAGGTCCACAAGCTCGCCGAGCGGCTGATCGCGGGTGAGCAGGTCGTCATCCCAGACGGGCTGCAGGGCTACGTGCAAGCCTGCGTCGCGTTCCTCGACGACTTCGACGTCCGCCAGCTCTACGTCGAGGCCGTCGTCTGGTCGGAGAGCAAACACCACGTCGGCACCACCGACCTAATCGCCGACATCCTTCTCCCCGACATGCCCGACTACGAGGACATCCCCCGTGACGCTGACGGCTACGCCCGCGGCCTGTTCGACTGGAAGACCTCGAAGTCGGGGATCTTCGGCGATGTCGCGCTCCAGTTGGCGCCCTACCGACACTCCGAGTTCCTGATCGACCCGGCGACCGGCGAGGTCGTCGACATGCCCCGCGTCGACTTCACCGCGGGCATCCACCTGCGCGCGAACGGCTACACGCTGGTGCCGCTCATCACCGACGAGTCGGTCTACCGGGACTTCCTGTATGTCCGCGAGGTCGCCCGGATCGCTGACGGGCTGCGGGACCTGGTCGGCGAGGCCATCGTGCCGGCGACCGCGTCCCGTTACGCGCTGGTCAAGACCGACGAGGAGGCATCATGACCGCCCCGATCACCCCGGCGCTGGCCGCCGCACTGGCCAAGGTCCAGGCGCAGCTACCCAAGCTGGAGCGCGACCGCACCGTCACCGTCCAGCAGAAGAACGGCGACACCTACTCCTACTCGTACGCGACGCTCGCGAACCTGTCCGAGACGGTTCTGCCGCTGCTGGCCAGCCACGGGCTGAGCTTCGTAGCCATGCCCGGCGCCGGCTCCGACGGCAAGATGTGCGTGCGCTACCAACTGCTGCACGAGTCCGGCGAGTCCCTGGCCGGGGAGTTTCCAATCAGCGGCGAAGGCGGCATCCAGATGATCGGCGGGCGGATCACCTACGCCCGCCGCTACTGCCTCGCCGCCATCGTCGGCGTCGCCGCCGACGAGGACGACGAGGCGCGGCTGTCCGACGAGAGCGGTCCGCGCACAGCGCAGCGTGCGACGCCCCCAGCACGGCGGCAGAGCCTTCAGCGCGAGCCAACGGCCCAGCAGGACCGGCCGACCGCCCAGCGCGCACAGCGCCGCACCGAAGGGCCACCGCTGCCCGGCGAGAACCCAGGCGAGGTCATCGTGATCGACGGCATCACCGCACCGCAGCAGAAGATGATGCACGCCCTGCTGAACAAGACCGGACGCGGCGAGCGCGAGGTGGCGCTGGTGTGGATCGCCGGAGTCATCGGCCGCGAGATCGAGTCGTCCAAGGAACTGACCAAACAGGAGGCCCGCACGGTCATCGACACGCTCACGTTGGCGGCGGGTGAGAGCGCGTGAGCACCGACGACCTCGCCGACCGGCTCGCGTCCATCGCCTGCGAGCTCCGCGACCGCGTCCAGGGCGGCGAGATCCCGGAGGACACCGCCGAATGGCTGCTGGCCGTCTGCCCCGACGAGCGGGACCGGTTCAGCCTGCACTTCGTCCAGGCCGCCGCCACAGCCAAGGACTGGCTACGGGCCACGGCGTGGGCACGACGGCCAGCAGAGCCGATCATCGACGAGGTGGCGGTAGCTCGGGCCTGCCACGGGGAGAAGGTGCCGCTGACCCGCGACGAGCGGCGCCTTGCCGTAGCGCGGATGACGCAGCGGGGCGCGTCGGCGCATCAGATCTCCCAGAAGCTGCACATGTCGGGGCGCCAGGTCCAGCGGGTACAGCGGGCACTCCGGGAGGCGGCGTGAGCAAACGGCCCGTGAAGACCCACGCGTACCAGCCGCACCCGGAGCTCGCCGACACCTGCATCTGCGGGCGCCACGACCCGCTGCGGGTCAACGCCGTACATCAACTGCCAGACCGAAGTGAGGCAACCCGCGAGAGTCGCCGCCGCACCGGCGAAGACGACTCGTAACCGACCACCCGAAGGAGCACGCCATCACCGCCATCAAACTCGCCTCGAAGCTCGCCACCCATGCGAACGAGGCCCTCGCACCCCACGGCGCCAAACTCTTCGCCCGCCTCGGCTCCGGCCGCATGGCCGTCGTCGAGCTGCGCTCCAGCGAACGGACGGAACCGGCCGCCGACGAGGACAAGGAACAGACCGTCACCCTGAAAATCGCCCACCTCGAGGTCGCCGGCGCCGAGCAGGAAGAGACCCTGCGGCAGGTTCTGCGCGCCCTGAAGCTGCACCGCACCGCGGCCGGCACGCTCACCGAGGATGGCGACCTGGAACTGTCCGCACACACCATCGAGCGCGCGGCCGGCGAGGTCAACGCCCTCGAGGCCGCCCGGCTCCATGCCGCCATCGACTTGTGGACCACGTACGGCAAGCGGGTCCTCGCCAGCTCCAAGACCACCGCATCGGATCTGCGCCGCGAGTTCGACACCGTCCTGCGGGCACTACAGGCCACGGTCGGAGCCGACGCCGACCGCGACTGACACACCGACCCGGTCCCTCGGACGCGAGGGGCGCAACAACTAGAACGGAGATCCTTTGCGCATCAGGTCGATCAAGCCGGAGTTCTGGCGGTCCGAAGACATCAAGCAGTTGCCCCGGGAGGTGCGCCTGCTGTTCATCGGGCTGTGGTCCTACGTGGACGACAACGGCGTCGGAGTCGACGACTACCGCCAGATCGCGGCCGACCTGTTCGCACTGGAAGATGATCCAACCGGCACCCGAGCCTTCGTTCGCGACGGTCTCGCGACACTCTCTGCGGCCAATCTGATAGCCCGATACGCCAACGGGTCCAAGCGCTACGTCTTCGTCCTCTCCTGGGACAGGCACCAGCGCGTTGACAAGCCCGGCCGGCCCCGGTACCCCAGACCCGACGAAGGTGGCGCGAGCGTCGGCGACCCGCTGACCAGCGGAAACACCGATGTGCGAAGCGAACCCAGGAGCGATGTCGCGGGAGGCTCCGGAGAGTCTCGCGAGACCGTCGCGCCTGGAGCAGTGGAACAGAGGAACAGAGGAACAGAGGAGAAGAAGACTTCGTCTTCTTCCACGCGCAAGCGCGGAACGCGAATACCCACCGATTTCGCCGTCACGCCGGACATGGTGGCCTGGGCTCGAGAACGCGCACCAGGAGTCGACGGAGCCCGCGAGACCGAAAAGTTCGTCAACTACTGGCGAGCCAAGTCGGGAGGCGCCACCAAGGTCGACTGGGAGTTGACCTGGCGCAACTGGATGCTCAACGCCGCCGAGCGCATCCCAGCGCGCGCTGGGCCGGGCTCAAACGGCCTGATCGAACGCAACGGGCTGCATCTCAAACCCGAGACCATCGCCAACCTCGACCGCACCGCCCGCTTCGCAGCCATCGACGCCCAACTAGCCATCGAAGGAGGCACCGCGTGAACCTCGCCGAAACATCCGCGCTGCTCACCCACATCGCCACCCTCGACAACCGCCGCGTCGACGACGCCGTGGTCCGCGGCTGGCACGAGATCCTCGACGACGTCACCTACGACGACGCTCGCGCCGCCGTGGTCGAACACTTCGGCACCAGCCCCGCGTACCTGATGCCGGCCCACGTCCGTCTCGGCGCCAAGGCCCGGGTCGCCGATCGGGCCCGGATCGCCCGGGAAGCCGAAGAGCGCAGCCAGCGGCTCCAACTCGAGCAGGACCCGCGGCGGGGCGGACCACCCGAGCGGGTCAGTGACGTCATGGCCCGGTACCTGGCGCTGCTGCCCAAGGGCCATCCCGAGAAGCTGCGCCGGCCCGAGATGTTGGAGTGGGACCGCAGGAGCGAGCGGGCCTCCCGGGCCGGCGCGGCGCCGAACCCGCACTACGACCCGCACGTCGCCCTGCTCGCGATGCAGGCCGGAGACCCGGGCCAGTGAAGGTCATCGGCCTCGACCTGAGCCTCACCTCCACCGGCGTCGCCTCCAACGCCGGCTGGGCCGACCGCATCCGCACCCGCCCCGCCCTCGACCCGTTCGACCGGCTCCGGTCCATCCGGTCCAACGTCCTCGACCACGTCCGCCACGCCGACCTCGTCGTCGTCGAAGGCCCCGCCTTCCGTGGTGCCGGGAACGAGACCGGGCACCACCAGCGGGCCGGCCTGTGGTGGCTGGTCCTCGAAGCGATCGACGCCCGGTCCATTCCGTGGGCGCAGGTGCCGCCCGCCTGCCTCAAGCGGTACGCCACCGGGAAGGGCAACGCGTCGAAGGACGAAGTGCTGGCCGCGGTCATCCGCCGGTTCCCGGCCGTGGAGGTGGCTGGAAACGACGAGGCCGACGCCCTGGTGCTCGCCGCGATGGGGGCTGATCATCTCGGCTGCCCGATGGTGGAGATGCCGGCCGCGCACCGTACCGGGCTCGCGAAGGTCGCGTGGCCCGCCCGTGAACTCCCCGCGAACGAAGGATCATGACATGGCCCGCATCGAAATCAAGGTCCGCTCGGACGCGTTCCGCACCGAGATCACCCGCGAGCGGCTGGACGACATCGCCGTCACGGCTGAGGCCGTCGCCCTTCTCGTCGCGTCCTTTGGCCACCGCAGCGGCGCCGTCTGCCGACGGCTGATCGAAGAACTGGAGGCGCTCGGCATGCAGGTCGAACCCGCGCCGGACCCCGCCACCCCTCGCCGCTAGGAGTGAGACATGAGCGAACCAAGATCGTCCGAACCGCGCTGGGACGCCGAAGCCAAGGACGCCGTCATGGAGGCGCTCGCCTGGGTCACCGACACCGAGGTCGCGGCCGAGAACGCGCTAGATGCTCTCGCCGACCTTGGCGTGCTGGTCCCGTTCGGGGCAAAGGTCCGCGAGGAGTGGCAGGCCGAGACCCGCCGCCCAGGCGATGAATGGTCCTCGCTACCGAACCTGACGTTCCGCACTGAAGCCGAGGCCAACGGGTACCGACGCGGACACCGGTACCCGACTCGGCTACGCCGCCGCACCGTCCACACCGGTCCGTGGCTGCTCGCCGCCCGTCTTGCCGAGGAGGAGAACCCCAGTGCCTGAACCCAAGATCACGCTTCGGCTTGACAACTCGACCGGTCGCTACACCCCGGCCCGCCGCGTCTTCGTCACCACCGTGCAGCCGAGGTCCTGGTGGCGCCGCCTGTTCCGGCTGCCGGCCAAGCGGGTCCGGCGCGGGCCGTTCACGATCGAGCCGTGGCCGGGCTCGCCCACCGAGCCGAGGAGCTGAGAAGCCATGACCGAACCCAAGATCGCGCTCCGGCTGGAGCGCGGCGACGGCTTCAAAACCGATCCATGGCGGGACCATTCAACCGCCGGAAGGCTCTTCGCCGGTGACGAACTGGCCGCGAACCTGTGGCTCAAGAATGAACACTGGGCCGCCCTGGAGTCCGCTCTCACCGAGAACGCCGGTCTCCGTGAAGCCCTCGAAGCGTCCGAGGCCGAATGCGCGAAGTTGATCCTGCGAGAGCGAAACGTCTGGGACCGGATCAACACCTGGAACGACGACCCAGTCACGCGGCTGCAGGCGTTCGCGATCACGCACGAGGACCTTGACGCGGCAATCAAGGAGCGGGACGCCATGCCGGTGCTCCCGGGCCGGTTCGGTCTGGGTGCCGACGGCAACATCGAGGATCTGGTGCACACCGTCCTCGGGGCAGCCGAGCAGTACCTGCGGGAAACGTGCCCAGGAGGGCCGTGGGAGCCGAGCGAAGGAAGCGACGAATGACACTGCAGGCCGATTCATGGCGGGCCAAGGTCTACGCACCAGTGACGGGAGCGGCGCAGCGGAGCAAGCCAACCCGACGACAGCGGGACGCGATCACCGAAAAGCAAAATGGCTGCTGCCTGTACTGCGGGCTCGTCATTGGGGCCACGGTTCGGAGGCGCGGCAAACCGGTCGTGATCCGACCGCAGTACGACCACTTCGTGCCGTACTCGTACTCGCGGGCAAACCCGAGCTCCGGATGGACCCTCGCTTGCCATGTCTGCAACGGGATCAAGGGGTCGAGGATCTACGCGACCGTCCTTGAGGCGCAGGAGTACATCCGCCAACGGTGGGCGGCCCTCGGCTACGAACTGCCGATCACGGGACCCGCCGTCAGCGGCGAGCGGTTCATGACCGAGGTGGTAGAGCCCGATGGCGACTGACCCCAAACGCAAAGCGCAACCGAAAGGATCACCGATGGATCGGGCCACCGTCACCTACCTGGTCGACGACACGGTCAAGACCGAGGTCATCGAAGGCGGGCACGTCTCCGTCCAGATGGGCCGGGGCCGTCACCGCCGGGGCGCCACGATCGTCCAGGTATCCGACCGTCTCGGCGGCATCGTGACCCGGGCGCATCTGTTCCGCCGCGCCGAGTACGTGGACGTTGAGCGGGGCGTCGATGGCGACTGACACCTTCGCCGGTTGGATTATCGGCACCGACGCCGACTGCGACATGACCGTGATCGACGAATACGCGTCGAAGCGTCACGCGGCGATCGTCCGCGACGAGACGGGCCGGGTCTTCGTCGAAGACCTCGGCTCCACCCACGGCACGCGGGTGATCCACAACGGGGTCCAGACGAAGGTCACCGGCTGGCGCCAGATCTGCCCCGGCGACGTGGTGATCGTCGGACGGACGAAGATCCCATGGACGGAGAAGACGTGAGCGAGCCCACACCCGAGGCGTACGAAGCGGCGGCCCGCGCCGACCACGACGTGAACCGACTGTGCTTCGGACCGCTCGAACACTGCCCGCACCGCGCCGAGCACGTGAACGGCGCATCCGCCGCCGTTGATGCCGCTCTGCCGATCATCGAGGCTCAGGTACGGGCGAAGGTGGCGGCGGAGATCCGCCAACACGCACAGGACGAGATCCGGCTGCAGTCGTCGTGGCTGTGGCACGCGCTCGGTGAGTCGAGGTTGGAAAAGGCGGCCGAGAAGTTCGCCGACCGGGTCCTCGCGCCGCCTGCCGTGTGCGCGAACTGCGATATGCCCATCGCCAAGGCGCGGACGAGCACGGGCTGGACGCATGTCGGCGAGTGGTCAGGCGTCCGTTGCAAAGGTGCGATCACCGGTGCCCGTATCGCTGAAGGGAGCACCGATGGGTGATCACATCCGCCTGTTCTGGGGCTTCGACCCCGACGGCAAAGGTCCGCCCTCCGGCCCATGGCGGGAAGGTGACCGCTGGGGCGAGACCTACGCCAGGGTCAACAACCTGATCGTGGTCAGCGTCGTGGGCGAACTTCGCGCCAGGATCGACCCGCGCTACGCCGGCAAGGCCATGGGTTGGCACCTTGCGGGAGATTCCGCCCGTATCGCTGAGGGCAAGGGAGACGAGACGTGAGCGCCTTCCTGATCTTGATGGTCACCGGCACCGGACTTCTGTTGATCGCTTCGGGCTGTACGTGGTTCGAATGGACGCCGATGCGAGACCGGGTTGCGATGACCTGCCTGATCGCCGGCGGTGTCTCGCTCATGTCCGGTGCGATCTTCGGGATCGTGTGGGTGACGTGACCGATCACCTCTGTACCGCCCCCGGCTGCACCGTCCGAGGCGAACACATCCGCGACTGCCCCGACACCACCCGCTGCCGTGGCTGCAAACCAGCCCCGGCCGAAGACGGATGCTTCTGCCCCGGCTGCTCATCGAGGCTGAGACGCTGGCTGGGTGAGCTCCCCGAACTGTTCGCCGACGTCGTCGATCCGCCGTCCGCCAGCCACACCCACGGCGTCCGCGACCCGGTAGCGCGGGACCTGCCCGCCGGCACCGTTCCCGGCGCATCCAGCCAACCCCGCGTCTCCGGCAGCCCCGAAGACATGCTCGCCGCCCGCTACGTCGAAGCCGCGGGAGGATCCATGAACGTCCGCAACGACCACGGACAGGCCGTCGACCAGATCGGCGACCCGCCGCCGGCCGTGGTGCTCGACTCGTGGTGCCGGGACTGGCAGGACGTACGCGCCATGGGCGAGACGCTGCCGGCGCCGACGGTCGAGAACCTGTGCCGGTGGTTGGCGGACCGGCTGGCGTGGGCGTTGGAACACCACGGGGCCATGCCCGAGTTCTACGCGGAGGTCGGGGACTTGCACACGCGGCTGTGGCGGGAGGCCGGACGCGGAGAAGCACGGCCGGAGCTGTGCAAGGGCGTCCCGTGTCGTCGGTGCGACCTGCTGTCCCTGTGGCGGTCCGTCGATGGTTCCGGTGACGTCGAATGCCACAACCCGGACTGCCGCACCATGTACCGCGCGGCCGAATACCACCAGTGGACGGCCATGGTGGCCGCGTCCGCGAAGCGAGTCGAGGAGATGCCCCGTGGCGCGTGATCCGAACGAGAGTGCGTGGGCTGGCATGTCTTGGTCGCCGCAGGTCGTGTCGCCGAAGGTCTGGACGCGCCTGCTCGGGTCGCCCTATGACGCGTACTTCGACAGCGATCACAACGCGGAGCTCCGCTACGGCTGGACCTCATTCGAGGCCGGAGGGCAGGCGTTCGAGAAGGTCCAAATCCAGGTCGGCGAGGACGGGCCACCACGAGCGATGGTCTGGATGGACCCGCTCGGTCAGCGAACTGTCCGGCTCGGCGACGTGTGGCTGCGGACGGCTCATCCATGCTGCGAGGCGGGCGCCGTGGCATACCCGGATCCGTGCCCGTGGCATCCTGCGGTCGACGTCTCCGCGCGCTAAGTTGACCTTCGCGACCCGAGACTTTACGCTTGCCCCACAATCGTCGTGCCCAAGAACGCGAAGGCCCTCCCAACGGAGGGCCTTTCCTGTTGGGAGGGTCGACGTGGCTGGTGAGGAAGAAGACCTACAGACACTCCTCCCAGCCCCGTTCGCAGCCCAGCGCGTAGACGTCTCCCGACAGCTGCTCAACTACTGGCGAGCCACCGGTGCCATCGAACCCGTCGAGTACCGCAACGGCCAGCCCTGGTATCGCATCGCCGACCTCCTCGCGACGGAGGCGAAGATGCGCGGAGCCGCCCGTGCCGCACGCGGTGTTCCCCGCCCCGGTGCTGGTCGGTCCACAGCGGTGCGCCACATGGCCGCCGCACCCTGAACCCCCGAGGAGACTCGATGGCATTCGACTTCCTCGGCCCGGTCACGATCAACCTGACCGACGAGACTTCGCTCCGCACGATCATCAAAGAAGAGATCCACAAACTGGAGGTAAAGCTCATGACCGAGTTCGCCGACCTGCGCGACCAACTCGTAGGCGTCTTCGCCGACCTCGCCGCGAAGATCCAGCGCCTCCAGGACGCCATCGACAACCCGTCGTCCGAAACCCACCTGTCCGACGAGGACCAGGCGCTCTTCGACGAGATCAAGGCCACCGTCGAGGCCGCCCGTGGAACCGTGGGCGACGAGAACGCCGACGGGGTACCCGCGGTCGAGTAGTGGGACTGTCGGCCACGGCTAGGACGGAGCCGTGGCCGACACCAACAGGACGTGTGACATGCCACTACGCCAATGCCTTGGCCTCGACGGAGAGCCATGCGGCACACTCAGTGAGCACAGTCGATGCCCTGAGCACACACGGAGGAGAGACCGCGCCACCCTACGCGTCAAGCGCACACGCAGGCCACGCATCGCCAGTGAGGACGCACGCAGGGCACGCGTAGTAGCTGCACACAGGGCCACCATGGGGGACTGGTGTCCAGGGTGGGGACGTGACCCTCACCCCAGTGATGACCTCACTGCTGATCACCCCCATGCGGTGGGTGCAGGTGGGGATGAGAGGCAGTCACTCGCTGTGCTGTGTCGATCATGCAATGGGGCCAAGGGCTCACATTGACTACGCAGAGTGAGCGTGATACGAACACGCACAGTCACGTGCGCACGTAGGGCGAATCGGACATCAGGGTACGAAAAATCACAGAACATGACATACCGGAC
>Ga0105249_10006053_pt1 | contig 10483 bp, 7 predicted proteins | sample KBSS44metaG_FD_81522 | JGI IMG/M metagenome (GOLD analysis project Ga0105249, IMG submission 81522) | Switchgrass rhizosphere microbial communities from Kellogg Biological Station, Michigan, USA - KBS S4-4 metaG | ecosystem: Host-associated > Plants > Roots > Rhizosphere > Soil | place...
TCAGTCCGGCCCAAAAAGGCGGCCGGTCTTCCTGGTGCAAAACCCATTTGTCGAATTCATTTTTCGAAACGCCATACGGATTCAGGGGCTCCAGCTCTGGAATGATATCGTGATCATCTTTGTATCCTTTTTCGCCGGCGCCATAGGTGGCGGCAGAAGAAGCATACACCAGTGGAATATCCTCCATGGTACAGTAATTCCAAACCTGCTGGGAATACTCAACATTCAATTTCTGGTGAATGGAATAATCAAACTCAGTAGTATCGGTTCGTGCTCCGAGGTGAAAGAAATAATCCGGCCTGGTGTTCATTTTCCGCAGCCAGTCGAAAAGATCTTCCCTTTCTACTTTCACCATCCAGCTTTTGTCTTTCAGGTTAAGATCCTTTTCTGAAGAATCAAATTCATCTACCAATATCAGTCGTTCAAAACCTTCCCGGTTGAGCCAACCTACCATGCAACTGCCGATAAATCCGGCAGCCCCGGTTACTACAATAATGTCCTGCTGATTCATCTATGGTTTATAATGCGGTGAGAGCGTGTTCAGATTCGTGTTCGGCAAGCAGATCGGTGATGGCATTTTCATAGCGCTCTTTCCAATCCAGTATAGTACCCCAGGATTTTCCTTCAATTCGTAAATCACCTTCGGTTACTGTTCCCAATTCTTCGAATCCCTGCCCTGCGTCTTGTAATAATTTACGGAATGCCGCTTCCTGCGATGCATCAACACTCACCACCACACGGCTTTGCGATTCCCCAAACCAATAAGCGTCCCGCCTGATGGAAGAGGAGCCCGCTTTCACATCAAATCCCAGGTTCCGGTTAAATGAGGCTTCGCACAAGGTTACAAAAACACCACCCTCGCTTACATCGTGCGCGGAAAGAACAAGATTATTTGAAATTAAGTCGGCCAATACCTGTTGCAATTTGTATTCTTCATCCAACTCAAAATAAGGAGCCGGTGAAAATTCAACACCACATATTTTATGCAGGTATTCGGAAGAAGAGATATCGTCGCGGCTTTTACCCAGTAAAAATATTTTATCACCGGCCGACTTAAAATCCAAAGTCATTTTATTGCCGATGTCTTCCAACAGTCCTACCATACCGATCGTAGGCGTGGGATATACTGCGCCTTCGGGACCCTGGTTATAAAAACTCACGTTGCCACCCGTAACCGGGGTATCAAATTTCTTGCAGGCTTCACCCATACCGCGAATGGCGTTTACAAACTGGTAATACACTTCCGGATCGTAGGGGTTGCCAAAATTCAGGCAGTTCGTTACGCCCAATGGTTTGCCACCACTGCAAACAATATTCCGAGCCGCCTCACTCACCGCAATCATGCAACCCTTAAAGGGATCGGCATACACATAACGGCTATTGCAATCGGTGGTAACTGCCAATCCTTTTTTGGTTTCCTTCACAGCCACCACAGTTGCATCACTCGGACTATTTGTGCTGGTATTGGCGGTCCCTACCATGCTGTCGTATTGGGTATACACCCAACGCTTGGAGGCGATATTTGGAATTCGGATCAACTGCTCCGCTACCTTTTTCAAATCTTTGGGTTCAGCGATGTCGGATGGATTAAATGCGTTCACCTTTTTCAAATAAGCAGGTTCGCGGTATTCCCTGTCGTACACCGGAGCGCCGCCACCCAATACCAAACTTTCGGCGGGAATCTCAGCCTCAAGTTGGCCATTCATGAAGAATTGCAACAATCCATCGGTAGTTACTTCGCCAATTTGAGAGCAGGGAAGATCCCATTTTGAAAAGATAGACAACACTTCTTTTTCCCTTCCTTTTTTCACAACCAACAGCATGCGTTCCTGGCTTTCGCTCAACAACAATTCCCATGCTTTCATATTTTTTTGCCGCATCGGCACTTTCTCCAAATCTATTTTCATCCCCACGCCACCTTTGGCGCTGGTTTCGGCGGTTGAGCAAATAATACCTGCAGCGCCCATGTCCTGCATGCCTACCAGCGCGCCGCCCGGAATCAATTCCAAACAGGCTTCCAATAATTTCTTTTCCTGGAAGGGATCGCCAACCTGCACAGCCGGAAGATCTTCCATGCTGTCTTCGGTAATGTCGGCCGAGGCGAAAGATGCACCGCCCATGCCGTCTTTGCCGGTTGCAGATCCCACAATGAATACCGGGTTGCCGGCACCCTCTGCTGTTGCACTAACGGTTTGTCCGGCCCTTACCACACCCACGCTCATGGCATTCACGAGTGGATTGGTATGATAGCAGTCTTCAAAATAAACTTCTCCGCCAACGGTGGGAACTCCGAAACAATTTCCATAATGGCCAATGCCATGCACCACGCCATGCAACAGGTGTTGGGTTTTGGGTTCACGAAGATTGCCGAAGCGAAGCGAATTCAATGCCGCCACCGGCCGCGCACCCATGGTAAAAATATCGCGATGTATTCCACCAACCCCGGTAGCAGCGCCCTGGAAGGGTTCGATGGCCGAGGGATGATTATGACTTTCAATTTTAAATACAACACCCCATCCATCTCCGATATCTGCCAACCCTGCGTTTTCTTCTCCTGCCTTCACCAGCAACTTACCGCCTTCGCGGGGCAGCGTTTTGAGCCACTTGATGGAATTCTTATAACTGCAGTGTTCGCTCCACATCACTGAATAGGCACTCAATTCCGTGAAGTTGGGTGTACGGCCGAGAATTTTCTTAATCATTTCAAATTCCTCCGGCCTGAGGCCCAATTTTTCGGCAACCTGTACTGTTGTATCCATATAAAAATGTTGGGAACGGCAAAGGTAACGTTTAACATTTAAGGTTTAAAGTTTAAGGTTTAAGGTTTAAAGTTTCTAATTTTCAACTTCGAATGGTTAATTATGAATATCGGTTCTAACCTTAAACTTTAAACCTTAAACGAAAAACACAGTTTTACAAAATGGATTGGATCTTCTTTATAATCTACCTTCTCGTTTTCTGCTGGCTGGTGGTGAAGATCCCATTCTTTGCGCGGTCGGGTGTTACAGTACCCGTCAGAGTCGGACTCTTCCTGTTAAAAGTGGGTGCCGGCATCGCGTACGGACTCATCATGAGCAAATCGGCTTATTACCGCAGCATTGCAGATACCTGGCGTTATCATTCCGACAGTTTGAAAGAAACCCAATTGCTTTTTGACCACCCGGGACAGTGGTTTACCAATCTCTTTGTATATCATACCGCCGACGGCTACACGAAAATATTCAGCACCGACAATTCTTACTGGAACGATCTCAAGTTCAATTTCATGGTGAAAGTGCTTTCGGTATTTAATATCCTCAGTTTTGGTTCGTATTACACAAACGTTATCTTTTTCTCTTTCATTTGCTTTTTTGGGTGGATTGCCATCATCCGGGTTTACAATAATATCTTCCCCGACAGAAAGCAATCCATCTGGATCGCCTTTCTCTTCATGCCTTCTTTCGTTTTCTGGTGCAGCGGCATTCACAAAGACGGTCTGGTATTCACCGGCCTGGCACTTTTTTTCTATAATGTATACCAGTTGCTGGAAAAGAAAGATAGCGGCTGGAAGCGTTTTGCCGGCATTCTCCTGGCGCTGGTTCTCATCGTTCCCCAAAGCAATTATTTAATTCTGGCTATTGTGCCGGGCACCCTCGCCTGGTGGCTTTCGAAAAAATTCAAAGCAAGGTCGGCCGTTTGGTTTGCCGTCGTATTCGGAATCTGTATCGCGCTGTTCTTTCTTTCAAGCAAGCTGCCACGTCCCTATAATTTGCCGCAGGCACTCGCGAATAAACAGGATGAGTTTTTAAAGCTCGATGCAAGGTCACTGATGAATCACGATTCCCTCCAACCTCATTTTTCTGATTATGTAAAACAATTGCCCAGGGCTGTGAATCATGTTTTTCTTCGGCCTTATATATGGGAGTCGGAGTCCATATTATATGTATTGCCGGCGTTGGAATTGGTAGGGATCTATTTAATATTAGCGGCCTTCTTAATTTACGGACCTACGCGGGTTAGGTTCATGCCCTCGCTCAGCTTCGGGATTGTAGTGGCGTTTGCCATGCTGCTGGTACTGGGGTTTACGGTACCCATCCTCGGTGCATTGGTCCGGTACCGGTCTCTCTATATCCCCTTCCTGTTAATTCCCCTTATGGCTGGCACCGACTGGCGAAAACTGTTATTTGACTTAAAAAACAAATTAAGATTAAAATAAATATTTAGTTTTTTTGCCATTTTTTGTTAATTTTTGAACCTGTCTGAATTTTTCTTGCTAATTTTCCACACTTGCCCCACAATTCTTGTCCTGCCGCATAAAAAACTTTGATTTTTGCCTTAATTACAGCAGATTTGCATCTTCAAAAAAAACAATACAAGAATGGAATCTTTACGTTTCAAAGCAATCGAAAATTTAACGGGATCACCGAAAGAAGTGGTTGTAGAGGGATCTGCCAAGATCACCGCCATTTTTGGTGAAAACGTATTCAATTTAAAAGTCGCTCGTGAATACCTGAGCGATGAGGCTTATAAAAGTCTGGTAGCCTCCATTAAAAATGCAAAGAAAATTGACCGGGCCATGGGCAACCAGATTGCCAGTGGCATCAGGGCCTGGGCTGAAGGCAAGGGTGTTACCCACTTCACACACTGGTTCCAGCCATTAACCGGCACTACCGCTGAAAAACACGATTCCTTCTTTACCATAAAAGGTGATGGCACGCCCATCGAACAATTCGAAGGCGATGCCTTGATCCAACAGGAGCCCGATGCTTCTTCTTTCCCGTCCGGTGGATTGCGCGCAACTTTCGAAGCCCGTGGATATACCGCCTGGGATCCTTCTTCACCTGCATTCATTATTGAAATCGGATTGGGCCGGACGCTTTGCATCCCCACCATTTTCGTTTCCTATACCGGCGAATCGCTCGACGCAAAAACACCATTGCTGCGTGCACTGGTAGCGCTTGATAAAGCCGCAGTTGACGTATGTAATTATTTCGACAAGAACGTAACCAAAGTAATTCCTACCCTCGGTTGGGAACAGGAATATTTCGTTATCGATGCAGGCATGGCAAATGCCCGTCCTGACCTACTGTTAACGGGCCGTACCGTATTCGGTCACGCGCCTGCAAAGGGTCAGCAACTCGAAGATCACTATTTCGGATCCATTCCTGAAAGAGTGTATGCTTTTATGCGCGACTACGAAAAAGAAGCTTACAAGTTGGGTATTCCGCTTCGTACCCGGCACAACGAGGTAGCGCCTGCCCAGTTTGAGTGCGCCCCTATTTTCGAAGAATGTAACCTCGCGGTTGATCACAATATTCTGTTGATGGACGTTATGAGCCGCGTGGCAAAACGCCATAACCTGGCTGTATTGTTGCACGAAAAACCATTTGCCGGAATCAACGGTAGTGGCAAGCACAACAACTGGAGCATGGCCACCGACACCGGTGTGAACCTGTTAGCCCCGGGCAAGACGCCCAAAACCAATTTGATGTTCCTCACCTTCTTCGTGAACACCATCAAAGCGGTACACGATTATTCAGCGCTACTGAGAGCTTCTATCGCTTCTGCGGGTAATGATCACCGTTTGGGCGCAAACGAAGCACCGCCGGCTATCATTTCCATCTTCATCGGTAAATACCTCACAGACGTGCTGAACGAAGTAGAGACCCGTGTTGGTGGTAAATTCGATGAGCAGGATGAGGCCATGCTGAAACTGGATATTCACCGTCACATTCCGGAATTGCTGTTGGACAATACCGACCGTAACCGTACATCACCATTCGCTTTCACCGGAAACAAATTCGAATTCCGCGCGGTAGGTTCATTCGCCAACTGCGCCGGACCCATGACGGTACTCAATACTATCCTGGCTCAAACGCTGAAAGATTTTAAGAAAGAAGTGGACGGCCTCATTGAAAAAGGTGAAAAGAAAGAAGTAGCCATCATGCAGGTGATCCAGAAATATATCGTTGAAGGAAAGAAAGTGCTATTTGAAGGCGACGGCTACAGCGACGAATGGCACCATGAGGCCGAGCGTCGTGGACTGCCAAATGTGCGCACTACGCCACTGGCTCTGGACGCTTTTGTTACCAAAGACGCCAAACGCCTGTTCGAAGACAACAATATTTACAGTCATAGTGAACTGGAAGCCCGTCACGAAATTGAACTGGAAAAATATATCAAGAAAGTGCAGATCGAAGCCCGCATCCTGGGTGAACTTTGCACCAGCCATATTCTTCCCAGCTCTATCAAATATCAAAACGTGCTGATCACAAACATCAGCGGATTGAAAAACCTGGGTGTTTCTGAAGATGGATATGCCAACCAGAAGCAAATCCTGGTGAAAATATCAGAACACATCAGCAAAGTGAGTGGACTGGTAGAAAAAATGATCGAAGCCCGCAAAGTTTGCAACAACATGACCGACACCCGCACAAAGGCAATTGCCTATTGCTCGCAGGTGAAGGAAGCGTTCTTCGACCAGATTCGTTATCATGTAGACAAATTGGAACTCCTGGTAGACGATCAGTATTGGTTGCTGCCTAAATACAGGGAGATTCTTTTCTTAAGATAAGGTGACTTCACGCAAAGGCGCAAACTTTGCGTCTTTGCGTGAAATCTTAAACCATCTTAAAGCTTTCCAAAAACTTCGTGTTGAAATCCCCTTTCCGGAATTGTTCGTTGCGCATGAGCTGCTGATGAAAAGGAATGGTAGTTTTTACGCCTTCAATCACATATTCGCTTAACGCGCGGCTCATGGTATTGATGGCTTCCTCGCGGCTCCTGGCCACGGTGATGATCTTGGCGATCATGGAATCGTAATAAGGCGGAATGGAATAACCAGCGTAAGTATGGGAATCGATCCGCACACCGTGACCACCGGGTTGGTGAAGTACGGTTATACGTCCGGGTGAGGGACGAAAATCATTGTAAGGATCTTCAGCATTGATGCGGCATTCTATCGCACACATCTCAGGATAATAGTTCGCGCCGGAAATCGGTTCGCCATTTGCAATCTTGATCTGTTCCTTGATCAGATCGAAATTCACCACTTCCTCTGTAACGCAGTGTTCAACCTGGATGCGCGTATTCATTTCCATGAAATAGAAATTGCGGTGCTTGTCGACCAGGAATTCGATGGTTCCCACGCTCTCGTAGTTGATTGCCGAAGCTGCCTTGATGGCGGCCTCGCCCATTCTTTCACGCAACTCTGGCGTCATAAATGGAGAAGGTGATTCTTCCACCAGTTTTTGATGCCTGCGTTGAATGGAACAATCTCTTTCGCTGAGGTGACACACCTTTCCGTATTGATCACCCGCTACCTGAATTTCAATATGGCGTGGTTCTTCCACAAATTTTTCCATGTATACGCCATCGTTCTTAAACGAAGCGCCAGCCTCGGCTTTGGCCGTGCTGTAAGCACGTTCCATTTCACTGTCTTCCCAAACCACGCGCATACCCTTGCCACCGCCACCGGCTGTGGCTTTCAGAATAACGGGATACCCGATGTCCTTGGCCAGACTTCTTGCTTCGCCCAAACTTTCCAACAAACCGCCGCCGCCGGGAACCACGGGTACACCGGCTTTGATCATGGTTTCTTTTGCAGTGATCTTGTCGCCCATCGACCTGATCATTTGGGGTGTGGGACCAATAAATTTAATATCGTGTTCCAGGCAAATTTCTGCAAACCTTGCGTTCTCGGCGAGGAATCCATATCCCGGGTGAATGGCATCTGCATTGGTGATCTCTGCTGCAGCCATGAGGTGGGGAATGTTCAAATAAGAATCGCTGCTGGCGGGTTTGCCAATGCACACGGCTTCGTCGGCAAAGCGAACATGCAAACTGTCTTTATCGGCAGTGGAATACACGGCCACGGTTTTGATGCCCATGTCCTTGCAGGTGCGAATCACCCTTAAAGCAATCTCTCCTCTATTCGCAATTAGTATTTTCTTGAACATGCATTGAATTTGAGGTTCCTACATTCGGCAGGTTTGAATCGCCACCGGGAATTGAATTAAAAATTTGCAGCGGGAAGTTGGCTTAGGCCGGCTCCACCAGGAAAAGAGGTTGATCGTATTCAACCGGACTGGCATCTTCGGCCAATACTTTTACGATCCTGCCCTTCACTTCACTTTCAATTTCATTGAACAGCTTCATGGCTTCAATAATGCAGAGCACTTTTCCGGGTGCAATTTCATCTCCCACTTCCGCGAATATGGGTTTATCGGGTGAGGGTCTGCGATAGAAGGTACCGATCATGGGGCTCTTGATAGTGATCAGGTTGTCGGCCTTTGTTTCTGCAGCGGTTTTTTGTTTCTCCGGCTGTCCGGCCGCAGGTAATTGCTGGGCAACGGGTTGTTGAGCGTACATGGGCATAGCAGGTGCCGCTGCACTCAGTACCTGTGTTATCTTTTCTTCTTTTTTCTGTTTGATGGTAACTTTAAAGTCCTTCTCCTCAATGCTGATCTCGCCAATATTGGACTTGTTGATGATCTTAATCAACTCCTGAATTTGTTTGAAATCCATGTTGCCTAATTTTGGTTTGTGAATCGATGCCGGGGTGGTGTTTTAAAGATACTGGAACTAAGATAGGAATTCTTATTTTACCCTCTCCACGTATTCACCGGTTTTGGTGTTGATCCTGATTACCTCTCCTTCTTCCACAAAAAGCGGAACCATTACGGTAGCGCCTGTTTCAACAGTAGCGGCTTTCAATGCACGTGTAGCTGTATCGCCTTTGATGCCAGGTTCACTGTAAGTAATCTTTACAATGATCTTGTCGGGTAATTCCACATTCATGGGAAGATCATTGTCGCCATTGATCAACACAAAAACTTCCTGTCCTTCTTTGAGGAACTGAGGGGCGTCAATTAATTCTTCACCCATGGTGATTTGTTCAAATGTAACGGTATCCATAAAGCTGTAACCGCTTTCATCTTTGTACAGGTATTGAAACGGCTTCTTCTCCACGCGCACAGGATAAATATTATCACCGCTGTTCCAGGTATGCTCAATGGTCCGGTTGTTATCAACCCCTTTCAACCTCGCCCAAACTTTTGCCGCTGCACGGGCTGTCTTGTTCTGACCGAAGTCCACCACCGTATACAAACTGTTCTCAAGCTTGAGGATCATGCCCCGGCTAATGTCTGCCGTTGTTGCCATAGTTTAAATTTAAGAGGCGCGAAGATAAGGCGTAAATTGCACTTACCCCTACCCGATCACGGCAAATTGCCATTGAAATTAGGGCCAGTTTAACCAATTCTTTGCCCAAATAAAGGGGTTTTGTGGTAATTTTCAGCCGAAAATGCCAGAAAACCAATAAAACCGCTAAAAATCAGTTTATCTAAAAACCACTTTATGAAAAGGCTGTTCTCCACCTGTTTTTTCCTGATTAGCTTTATTATGATGCGGGCCCAGTCTGATACCGTCAAGCCTGCCTATTTTAACCAGCCCCTGCCCGCTTTCTCCCTGCAGATGGTGGATTCTTCCGCTAATTATACCAAAGAGAAACTGCCCAAAAACAAGCAGGTGGTATTGATTTGGTTCAACCCCGACTGCGAGCATTGCCAGGCCGAAACAAAACTGATTACAGAACATATCGGTGAGTTTTCAGATGCTCATATCGTAATGGCCACTTACCAACCCTTTGATAAGATGAAGCATTTTTACGAAGCGTTTGAAATCAAAAATTATCCCACCATCTCCATGGGCCGCGACAAGAAATACTATCTCGCCGGCTATTTCGGAATCAAGTTTGTTCCCTTCATCGCCATTTATGATAAGAATTACAAACTGAAGAAAGTATATGAAGGCGGCGCTACATTGGAACAAATGGTTGCAGCGCTCAAAGAATAGGACTTATTGTTTGTGGTTTGTAGTTTGTGGTTTGTGGTCAACAGTTTAAAGTTGTGAGCCAACCTATTATTGTTAAACAACAAACTACAAACCACAAACAACAAACTTTCTTTACATTTGGCCCTCCAAATTATTTTGCTCACTTTTTAAACCTCTTGTCATGAAAGTTACTGTTGTTGGCGCGGGCGCCGTGGGTGCAACCTGTGCAGACAATATCGCGCGTGCAGCGCTTTGCGAAGAACTGGTTCTTCTCGATATTAAGGAAGGTGTGTCGGAAGGCAAATCCATCGACATGTTGCAAACCGCCACCCTGCTTGGCTATGATACCAAGATCATCGGCAGCACCAACGATTATTCAAAAACCGCCAACAGCGATATCGTCGTGATCACTTCCGGACTGCCTCGCAAGCCGGGTATGACAAGAGAAGAACTGATCGGCATTAACGCCGGCATCGTTAAAGGGGTAGCCGAAAATATTCTGAAGCATTCTCCCAATGCCATCTTTATTATCATCAGCAATCCAATGGACACCATGACTTACCTGGCACTCAAGAGTACGGGTTTGCCCAAGAAACGGATCATTGGAATGGGCGGCGCCCTGGATAGTTCAAGGTTTAAATATTACCTGAGCCAGGCAATGAAATGCTCA
>Ga0105249_10006054_pt1 | contig 10481 bp, 7 predicted proteins | sample KBSS44metaG_FD_81522 | JGI IMG/M metagenome (GOLD analysis project Ga0105249, IMG submission 81522) | Switchgrass rhizosphere microbial communities from Kellogg Biological Station, Michigan, USA - KBS S4-4 metaG | ecosystem: Host-associated > Plants > Roots > Rhizosphere > Soil | place...
CGACCCAACCATTCCAGAATGCGCCGACCGTTGTCGCGCACGGCGCCCACCGTGGGATTGAATTGAGCGATGGCGACCTTCATCAGACGACTGCCCGCGCTGGAATGAGAGCTCGTGAAGACATTCGAAAGACGGTTTCTGTTTGTAACGGGCAAGGGCGGCGTGGGCAAGACGACCGTTTCGGCCAGCCTGGCGCGCGCGCTCAGCCAGCGCGGCCGGCGCGTGTTGCTCGCTGCCAGCGACCCCGCGCCGTACCGGGAGCTGCTCCCGAACGCTCGCTGGGAGGATGATCCGCAGCCGTATGGCGAACGCTCGTTCAGCGTGCGGCTGGACTCCGACGCCGCGCTGCGCGAGTACGGCCGGCTGCTGATCAAGCCGCGGCTGGCGCGCCAGGCGCTGTTCGAGAACCGCTACGTCCAGGGCTTTCTCTCTGCGCTGCCGGGCTTGCCGCAGTGGGCGGTGCTGGGCAAGGTCTGGTACCATGCTACCGAGAGCGAGCACGGCGCGCCGCGCTTCGATTCGGTGGTATTCGACGCACCGGCCACGGGCCACGGGCTGGAGCTGCTGCGCCTGCCCAAGGCCATCGCCGATCTGGCGCCCAATGGCCTGTTGCGGCGGGATGCGGAGCTGTGCTGGCAGCTGCTGCAGGATCCGGCGCGCTGTTGCATTTGCCTGGTCACGCTGCCCGAGGAGCTGCCCACCAACGAGACCAGCGAGCTGGCGGAGAAGGTTCAGAACGAGCTCGGGCTGCGCCTCGGCGCGCTGCTGGTCAATCGCGCGGTGCCGCTCGCTTTCTCGCCAGAAGAGCGCGAACGACTCGCGCCGCTGGCCGCCCTGAAGCCGGAGCAGGACGCGGATCAGGCGCTACGCGCGGCGGGCATGCGGGCAGTCGCCGAGCGCGTGCAGACGGACAGCCTGCAGCGACTGGAGGCGCTCGGTGCGCCATTGTACACGCTGCCCGAGCTCGAGTCGGGCGGCGCGCCCGCCCTGCTCGACAGCGTCGTGAGCGCGCTCCTGGCGACTCCCGACTAGGCGCTCCTGGCGTCTTGGCAGTTCTACTCAGCTCGAGGCCTACAGATCGATCTGCATGCCGATTTCGACCACCCGCTCCGGCGGAATACAGAAGTAGCGCGTGGCATTCAGCGAGTTCTTGCTCAGAAAGGCGAACAGCGTCTCCTCGCGCGGGCCCATCTCCCCCTGGCGGGTGGCGAGCAGCGTCTCCCGCCCGAGGAAGTAGGTCACGTCGTCGAGCGAGACGGGCAGGGCGTTGCGTTGCGCGGCTTGCTCCAGCGCACGCGGCACGTTCGGTGACTCCATGAACCCGCAATGGATGCGCAGACGCATGAAGCCCTCGCTCAGTAGCTCCACGTCCCAGCGCTGCTCCTCCGCGATGCGCGGCACCGGCGCGGTCGCGACCGTCACCAGGATCACCCCCTCGTGCAGGCTCTTGACGTGGCGCACGTGGTGCAAGAGCAGGGGCGGCGTGCCGTCGCGGTTGCTGGTCAAGAACACCGCGACCCCGGCCACGCGCACCACGCGCATCTTGCGACCGTCGGCGTCGTGACAGCACTGGTCGCGCAGTTGCTGCAGGAAAGCGTCCAGCGGGCTCGCCGCGCGCGCGAAATATCTGCCCAGCAGATAGCGGCCCCGCTTCCAGGTCCGCATCACGAAAAAGATGCCGGCGGCGAGCGCGATGGGCAAGAAGCCGCCGTCGAAGAATTTGAGCGCGTTCGAGGCAAAGAACAGCAGATCGATGGCGAGAAACAGCAGCACCAGCGGCCCCGCCCAGTGCACGGGCCAGCTCCAGCACTTGCGCGCCACGTTGTAGAAGCCGACCGAAGTGATCGCCATCGTGCCCGTCACGGCGATGCCGTAGGCAGCTGCGAGCCGGCTCGAGTCCTGAAACGCGAGCACGAGCGCGACGCAGCCGATGCCGAGCGCCCAGTTGACCTCGGGAATGTAGATCTGGCCCTCCGTCTCCGACGAGGTGTGGGTGATGGTGACCCGCGGCAAGAAGCCGAGTTGCACGGCCTGGCGGGTCAGCGAAAACGCGCCGGAAATCAGCGCCTGTGACGCGATCACGGCGGCGACCGTGGCCAGCGCCACCAGCAGGTACACGATGTGCCCGCTCGGCGCGAGCGCGTAGAACGGATTCTCCGCGATCGCGGCGCGCTCGGGACCAGGCGCGGCCGCGAGCAAGCTCGCACCCTGGCCCAGGTAGTTGAGCGCCAGGGCGGGGAAGGCGACGTAACCCCAGGCCACCTGGATCGGGCGGCGGCCGAAGTGGCCCATGTCCGCATACAGCGCCTCGCCGCCGGTGATGCACAGCACCACCGAGCCGAGCACCAGAAAGGCGTGCCGCGGATCGCGCGCAAAAAAACCGACCGCATGCCGCGGATCCAGCCCGGCAAGCACGGACGGGTGGCGCGCCACGGCGACCAGCCCGAGCAAACCGATCACCAGGAACCAGACCAGCATGACCGGCCCAAACACGCCGCCGATGCTGGCGGTGCCGCGCCGTTGCCCCGCGAACAGCGCGACCAGGATCACCACGGCGATCGTGACCAGCCAGGGGTCGAAGGCGTCCGTCGCCACGCGCAGACCTTCCACGGCGGAGAGCACGCTGATGGCGGGCGTGATGATGCCGTCTCCGTAGAGCAGCGCGGCGCCGAACAGCGTGAGCGCGACCAGCGGAGCCAGCTTGCCCTTGGCGCCCACGTCCTTCTTCAGCGGCAACAAGGCCAAGAGCGCGAGAATTCCGCCTTCGCCCTGATTGTCGGCTCGCATGATGAAGCCCAGGTACTTCACGCTCACGACCAGCGTGATGCTCCAGACGATCAACGACAGCAGGCTGAGCACGTTCGCGTCCGTGAGCGGCGGCGCGTGCGGACCGTGTACGCACTCCTTGAGCGCGTACAGCGGGCTCGTGCCGATATCCCCGTACACGACGCCCAGCGCCCCCAGCGCCAGCCGCGTCAGGCCGTGGCTGTGCGCCTTCGGCGCCGCCACCGAGGGTGTCGACGAAAGGCGGGGAGCCTCGAGGGGGGTCTGCGCGGTCAGGCTCGACCCATGCCGCGGTACTGGAACCCGGCTTGCTTGAAACCGATGGCAGACAACACGTTGCGGCCGTCGAACACGAAGCGGCGCTTCATGCCGCGCGCCAGCCGTTCGATATCCGGCGATTGATACTGGAGCCACTCGGTCGCCACGACCAGCGCGTCCGCTCCCTGCGTCGCAGCGTAGTAGTCCGGCGTGAGCTCCACCTTGCTGGCCAGCCCGGCTTGCTGAAAGTGGGCGCGCGCCGTCTCCAGCGCTTCCGGATCGCTGCCCACGACGCTCGCTCCCACCTTGACCAGCTCTTCGATCAGGTGCAACGCCGGGGCTTCGCGCACGTCATCGGTCTTGGGTTTGAAGGCCAGGCCCCAGACAGCGATGCGCGCGCCCGCGAGCCCGCCGAGATCGCGCTGCATGTGCCGCAGCAACTCCATGACGGGCCGTTGATTGGCCTCGATGGCGGCGCGTGCCACGCGAATCGGCACCCCCAGCTCTTCCCCCGTGCGGACCAGCGCGCGCAGATCCTTCGGAAAACAGCTGCCGCCAAAGCCCAGGCCGGGATACAGAAATTGAAAGCCGATGCGCCGATCGGCGCCCAGCGCGAGGCGCACGTTCTCCACGTCTCCGCCCGCCGCCGTGCACAGCTCGGCCATCTCGTTCATGAACGAGATCTTGGTCGCGAGCAGCGCGTTGGCCGCGTATTTGACGATCTCCGCGCTCTTGGGCGACATCCTGAGCAGGCGATTGCGCTGGCGGTTGAAGGGCGCGTACAGCCGCTCCATCAGCGCGAACGCCGCGTCGTCGTCGGTGCCGACCACGATGCGGTCCGGCTTGAGAAAGTCGTCGATGGCGGCACCCTCTTTCAGGAACTCGGGGTTGCTGACCACGCTGATGCGCTGGCGCGCGCCCGCGACGACGTCGCAGACCCGCTGATTCGTGCCTACCGGCACCGTGCTCTTGAGCACCAGCAGCAAGTCTCGCTCCGCAGCCTGCGCCACCCCGCGCGCCACCTCGATCACGCGGCTCAGATCGGCGCTGCCGTCCTCGTTCGGCGGGGTACCCACCGCCACGAACACGATCTGGCGCCCGCGGATCCCGCCCGCGAGATCGTCCGTGAAGCTGATGCGCTGAGGCCAATTACGCGCCAGCATGGACGCCAAGCCCGGCTCGAAGAACGGCACCTCGCCGCGCTCCAGCCGGCGCAGCTTTTCCGGGTCCACGTCGATGCACGCCACGTCCGCTCCGGATTCAGCGAGGCAAACGCCTGCAACCAGCCCTACATACCCGGTACCAACGACGGCGACTCTCATGCGGATGCTCTAGATCAACGTCCTGTACCCCACAAAGGGAATGACGCACGGGAGAGGCGTTTCAATTCTCGTCTGGCTCGAATGGGTCGGCCTGCGGGCACTCGGTCTGGAGCCGCTCGCACGCGCCGGGCGACTCCTGACTCGTCAGCTGCTGGACGAGGCCCTGCGCCTCGCTCAGGTCAATGTTCGCCGCCTGCGTGCAGCTGAAGTGCGAGAACAGCTCCTCGACCTGATTGATGCGCGCGTCCACGCAAGCCTCGTACTCGCCCACGGTCACCGGGCAGCCCGCGAAACCGCTGACGTCGCCGTCGCACGGCAGAGCGGCGCCAAAGTCGAGGTTCTCGCGGCGAAAGAAGCTGTTGCTGCCGTCGTTGGTCTGCGTGACACAGCTGTCGGCCTGCTGCTGGCACTGCGACGGCGTGTCGGTGAGCGCGGCGCCATACAGCTCACAGGCGCCGCGCACGTTCTGGTCGACCGGGAACTGGGCCTGAACGGCGCTGCGCACCTTCTGGCAGGCGGAGACGGAATCGGCGCTGCTCACGTCGCCGAGCGCGGTCGCTTCGGCCAGGCCGGTGTCGACGCCGGAGCGCGCATCACCGTCACCACAGCCCAGGCTGGTCGCGCACAGCAGCGCCCACAGCGGCGACTTCTCCAATGCTTTCATCTCGGTTATCCTGTTCTCCGCTAGCGGGCCGGACTGCGCCGGCGCGCCGGACCGTGCCGCCCCGGGGTCTCTCACCGCTCTCTACGGCCGCTTCGGCGCAGGGAAACCTCCCTGGAGGCGCGATCGGGCGGCGCTCGTGGTAGCGTGGCGTTCCGTTTCGAAATCACCATGTCCGCCCAGACCAGCCGCGAGTTGATTCGTGCTCGACTCGCACGCGAGTCCGGTCGCATCGACAAACACGCCCCCCGGCGTGTCGCACTCACGTACCCATCGCCCTACTCGGTGGGCATGAGCTCGCTCGGCTATCAGCAGATTTACCGCATTCTCCAGGGCATGCCCGGCGTCGCCTGCGAGCGCGTGTTCCTGCCGGACGGCGGCGACCGCGCCGGGGTCACCGAGATCGAGGCGCCGCTCAGCTACGAGGGTCTGCGCCCGCTCGGAGACTTTTCCTGGATCGCCGTCAGCGTCGCCTACGAGCTCGAGCTCGCGGGGCTATTGCGCATGCTGCAGGCCTCCGGCATTCCACCGCTCAGGCAAGACCGCACCCACCGCCATCCGCTGGTCGTGGTGGGCGGGCCGCTCACCTTCTCGAATCCGCTGCCGCTGGCTCCGTTCGTGGACGCGATCGTGATGGGCGAGGCAGAGAACGTGATCGAGTGGGTCGCCGAGACGTGCTTCGAAGCGTCGGATCCCGAGAGCGCGCGCCGCAGCCTGGCGACCCATCCACACGTGTTCGTGCCCAGCGTGCACGGCTCGCAGCTGCCGGGCCTGGCGCGCGCCGACGACAGCTGCCTGCCCGCGCGCAGCGTGATCCTGAGTCCCGATACCGAGCTCGCGAACATGTTCCTGCTGGAGGCGGAGCGGGGTTGCTCGCGCACCTGCACTTATTGCGTGATGCGGCGCAGCTCCCACGGCGGCATGCGCAAGGTCAGCAAGGAGGTCATCCTCCGAGCCATCCCGGAGGACACCCGCAAGGTGGGCCTGGTGGGCGCCGCCGTGAGCGACCACCCGCAGATCGTGGAAGTGGTGAACGAGCTGGCGGATCAGGGCACGCAGGTGGGCCTCTCCAGCTTGCGCCCCGATCGGCTCAAGCTGCCCTTCGTGGCCGCGCTCAAGCGCGCCGGCTACCGCACGCTCACCACCGCGCTCGACGGCGCGAGCGAGCGGCTGCGCGACACCATCGAGCGCCGCGGCCGCGTGCCCCACTACGAAGCGCTGAGTCAGCACGCCCGCGCCGTCGGTATGCAGCGACTCAAGCTGTACTTGATGCTGGGCCTGCCGAGCGAGACGGATGAGGATGTGGATGAGTGCGCCGAGTTCGTCAGCAAGCTCTCGCACATCATACCGGTGGCGCTCGGCATCGCGCCTTTTTGCTCCAAGCGCCGCACGCCCCTCGACGGGCAGCCCTTTGCCGGGATCGAAGTCGTGCAGGGCCGGCTCGATCGCCTGCGCCGCGGCCTGAAGGGGCGGGCGGACGTGCGGGCCACCAGCGCCAAATGGGCCTGGGTGGAGTTCGTGCTCGCGCAAGGCGCGGAGGCGGAAGGCCTCGCGCTCTGGCAGGCTGTCCAGGCGGGTGGTCGCTTCAGCGACTACCGCGCGGCCTTCGCCCCGCTCGGCTACGGTATCCGCGGGCCGCAGCAGCCCCGGCTCGCGCCGCCACCGGCGCCGCTGGTGCACCCCACGCTCTCGCGCCGCGCGCCGGGCGAGAGCTCGAGCAAGCTGCTGCCGATGGTCGGCTAGGGGCCTGTTCTGCGGCCTCGCCGCGCGATCCACAGTCCGATCGCTGCCAGCCCGAACAGCAGCCTTTCGGGCTGCCCGCTGCTCACCAGACGACAGCCGCAGCCGTCGCTGGCTGGCTGGCTCGCGGGATTGGCAGCGCCGCCGCCCGGCTGGAGCGGGTTCGTCGTCTGGCTGGGTTCGCCCGGCGATCCCGCCACCGGCGAGGCGCCAGCAGCGCCCGCGCTCACGGGGCCCGGAGGGCTCGTCGGGTCGCCCTGGCTGGGCACCGTGAAGGTGGTTCCGCCGGTCGAGCCGTCGCCGGCTCCGCTACCGCCCGCTCCGCTGGGGGGCGGCTCGACAACCTCGGGTGAGAGGACGAGCAGCGCGCCGGCATGACCGGGCACCAGCACTTGCAGCGACCCGCCCGGATCGACCGCCGGCAAATCGCTGCGTAACCAGGCGTCACGGACCCGGCGGCGCTCGCTGATGCCGAGCTCGGCGAGTGAGACCGAGAGGGTCTGATCGGTGGTGGTTCGATTGAAGAAACCGACCGCTCTTGCTCCGTTCACGAGCTCGCGCTGCCAGATGGCCTGGGAAGCGTCGCGCGCGATGGCATGCGCCTTGGCCCCGAGCGCGTCTTGATGGACGGCCAGCACCTCATCGTTGCGCAACAGCGCCATCATGAAAGGATTGCTGGCGCTCTGCACCATGTTTGCGCCCAGCATGTAGGGCGACGGCAGCACGGCCCACAACGTGAGCATCAGCACCTGCTCGTTTTGCGTGAAGCGCGTCTCGCGATTGGCACCGTCCACGGGGCAACTGGGCCCCAGGTGCCCGAGCGGCAACATATCCGCGTCCGGCCAGTGGCCGCTGCCGCCGACTTGCTCCCAGCGGGCAGCGAGCGTGAAGGTGTAGTCGAGGTTGGCCCAGCGGTCCCAGAAGTCATCGGACATGCGCCACATGTTCGCCCTGCTGCTGAGGTGGCTCGCGGCGCTGATCAGCGACTCACCGGGCGACAGACTGAGAACCATCGAGCGCCCCGAGGCATGGATCGCGTTCTGGATCGCTTCGACTTCGCTCTGATGGTACTCGACCTGGTTCGCCGGACGATTCTTCGTCGCGTCGTCCACCTTCACGAAATCTACGCCCCACTCGGCGTACTGCGCGAAGATGGAGTCGTACCAAGCCTGCCCCGCGGGAATGGCACCTTGCACGCCGAACATGTCGGTGTTCCAGGTGCAAGTGTAGCCGTTGTCCGTGCTGGCGCGCACTGCGTCCGCTGCCGAGAAGGCAGAGCCGGCGATGGGCAGGTCGCCGTTCACGGCCAGGCGCGGAATGCCGCGCATGATGTGGATCCCGAACCTCAGCCCCAAGGCGTGCACCTGGTCAGCGATCGCGCGGAAGCCGACGCCATTGGCCGAAGAGGGGAAGCGGTTCGTCGCTGGTTGCAGCCGTCCGTTGGCGTCGATGTTCAGCTGCGGGTTGTTGCCCCCATAGCCATCCGACTGCGGCGCGTTCGGATCGTACCAGCGAAAGTCGATCACCACCGTGTTCCAGCCGAAGGGCTGGAGGTTCTCCGCGAACCAAGCCACCTGCTCGAGAAACTGGCTCTCGTTGATCGAGTCGTCAAACGAGTCGTAGCTGTTCCAGCCCATCGGCGGCGTGAGCGCGAGCGTGTCACCGACCCGGAGCGTCAGCGCCCTCTCGGCCGTGCCCGACGTATTCGAGACGCGCAGCGACAGCGGGTAGTCGCCCTCGGCGGCCACGCTCCCGCTGATGATACCAGTCGCCGCATCGATGCTCAGCCCTGCGGGCAAGCCGCTGGCCTCGAAGGCGAGCCCCGCGCTGCCCGTGGCCGCCACTCGATACACAAAGGGGGTACCTGCACGCAGCCCTACCAGCGTGGCGCCGTTGATCTGGGGCGCGGGCCCAGGTTCTATCGCCGAGATCACGGCGCCGCTTTGCGCTTGCACCGGCGCCGCCAAAAGACCGAGGGAAAGCGCCAAAAAAGCCCCCAGCGCAAACGATATCCCCGAGCGCGGAAATGAGATTGCACAGTACATGGCGCCGACAAAACTACTGGTGTCGAGCCCCGGCCACAATCAATCCGGGTGGCCCGTGGCAATGTTGACCCAATTTCGAACAAACGTACCCACCATGATGGTCGTGTGACGTCGTCGACCTGGCGGAAGAGTCACGGGGTGCTGCAGGAGCGCAACTATTGCTACCTGCTCGCCGGGCAATCCGTCTCATTTCTGGGCGACGCGATGGCAAACGTCGCGCTCGCCTTCGCCATGATCGAGCTCGGTGGTTCGGCGACCGCGCTCGGGATGGTGTTCACTGCCAGATCGGTCGCGCTCGTTGGCTGTCTGCTGGCGGGCGGTGTCTTGGCCGATCGCTTTGCGCAGCGGACCATCCTCGTGTCCATGGATTGCGTTCGCGTGGCGAGCCAGGGGGCCATCGCCGCGCTCCTGCTCGCGGGTGCTCTCAGTGTCTGGAGCATCGCTGCTCTTTCCGCGCTGACCGGCGCAGCGACTGGCTTCGCCCAGCCAGCGTCCCCTGGATTTTTGACCTCGCTGGTGAGACCAGAGTTGCTGCAGCCCGCCAACGCTCTGGGCAGCCTGGGCTACTCGCTGGGTCGAATGAGCGGCCCCATCATCGCCGGGCTGCTCGTGGCACGATTCGGCGGGGGCTGGGCCCTGGCCGCTGACGCAGCCACGTTCGCGGCCAGCGCGACCCTGTTGAGCCGCATTCGCTTGCCCGCCGCGGCGATCTTCCACGGCCGGTCATTGCTTGCGGATTTGCATGACGGCTGGCAGGCATTTCGCTCGCGCAAGTGGCTCTGGACTTTCGTCACCTGGTTGTCCTTCTGGAGCCTCCTCTATGGCTGCTGGACGATCGTCGGACCCCTGGTCGCGGCGCGCGATCTCGGCGGAGCCCGCGCGTGGGGATTCATCATCTCGGCCCAGGGCGTCGGTGGAATCCTGGGCGGCGTCATCGCCCTGCATGTCGACCCACGCAGGCCACTGCTCGTTGCCCCGGCTGCGTTGGCAGGATTCTTCCTGCCGCTGGCGCTCTTCGCGCTGACGATGCCGGTCGAGATCATCGCGGCGGGAGCTCTGCTGGCAGAAATCGGCCTCGTGCTTTGCTCGACCACCTGGGATTCCGCAGTCCAGCGCCACATTGAACCCGCGCTGATCTCGCGCATCAGTGCCTATCGGCGGCTCGGGCCCTCCGTCCTTCAGCCGATCGGGCTCGCGTCGTGGGGCCCGGTGGCTGCCGCCATCGGCCTCGACAACGCCCTGTGGCTCGCCTTCGTCTTGCAGATCGTCGGTGCCCTCGCGCTGCTCGCCGTGCGCGACGTGCGACACCTTCCGGCATATCCGACGGAACGCGACCCTGCCTAGCACCATGGCGCTAGAGGGCTCGGACCCGAGCCCAGCGAGCGTCGCCAGGATGAGCCCGCCGTGCGGCTAGCGCGTAGCGATTTTTGAACAACCCGCGCCTTTACGGAAAGCGCTTCCCGAATGAGTGCGTATTCGGCACCCCGCGCACTAAATCGCTCTCGATTCGTGGCAGCCCGTCGGGGGAAACGTTTCACGGCAGTCGGCGTTCGCGATATCCTCGGCGCTACTGGCCAACGTCCGAGGAACACAGCCCATGACTCGATTCACCCGCTCCCTCAGCGCAACGCTCGCCCATGCCGCGACGTTCGCGTCGCTCATCACGCTCAG
>Ga0105249_10006058_pt1 | contig 10479 bp, 10 predicted proteins | sample KBSS44metaG_FD_81522 | JGI IMG/M metagenome (GOLD analysis project Ga0105249, IMG submission 81522) | Switchgrass rhizosphere microbial communities from Kellogg Biological Station, Michigan, USA - KBS S4-4 metaG | ecosystem: Host-associated > Plants > Roots > Rhizosphere > Soil | place...
AATCCGGATAAATCATTCGTCAAGCGCGTGATTGCCGAAGAGGGTGACACCGTCCGCATCGTGGACGGCCGCGTGTACGTGAACGATGTGCCGATGGACGACCGGTTCGTCGCGCCTGAGTTCCGGAGTCATGACGACTTCGGACCGACCGTGGTCCCCGAGGGTTACTACTTCGTCATGGGTGACCACCGGAACAACAGCTCCGATAGCCGGCACTGGGGTTTCGTGCCCAAGAAGTACATCATCGGAAAGGTCCAGCTGCGGTGGTGGCCGATACCCACCGCGCATGTGTTCTAAGGCGCGCTGATTCAGCGCGCCGCGTAATTCAAAATTCAACATGCAAACTCGATAGGGTTTGCATCATCGGGGTGAAGGTCAACACGCCTTCACCTCGTTTTGTGTACGCGTACCCTGTTTGAACCTTCAATTGAAGTCCACTGATCGCCACCGCTCCGTGGTCCGCGTGCTTCGACGCGTCCTTGCGCTCAACCTGCTCGTCGCGTTCGCCAAGATCGCGCTCGGGTATTTTTCCGGCGCCGTCTCGATTCTGTCCGACGGTTTTCACTCGCTTGCCGACGCCTCGTCCAACGTCGTCGCGCTGGTCGGCGTCTCGGCTGCGCAACGGCCGGCTGACCAGGACCACCCGTACGGCCATCGCAAGTACGAAACGATGGCGTCTGTCGGCATCCTCATGTTCATGCTCCTCGTCTTGAGTGAGGTGGCGCGCAACGCGATCGTCCAGTTGCGAGCGCCGCGGATGCCGTCGGTGCTCCCCGTCGGCATGCTCACGATGATCGTCACGCTGGTGATCAACGTCTGTGTCGTCAGCTACGAATCGCGCGCCGGAAGGCGTCTCCGTAGCGAAGTGCTCGGCGCGGACGCCAGGCATACGCAGAGCGACGTCTGGACGACGCTCGCCGTACTCGCGGCTCTTGCCGGCGTGTGGCTTGGCTACCCCGTTCTCGATCCACTTGCCGGTCTCGTCGTTTCTGTGTTTATCGGACATGCGTGCTGGCAGATTGCACGCGAAGCCTCAGGCGTTCTTGCCGACCAGGTCGTCCTCGCAGAGGACGACATCCGGTCCGTCGTGGAATCGGTGCCGGGCGTCATCGGCTCGGAGAAGATCCGTACGCGCGGCACCGAGGATAACGTGTTCGTCGATCTACATCTCTGGGTTGACTCACACACGCCGCTCGGTGAAGCCCATGCGCTGTCGCACGTCGTCAAAGATCGGCTCATGGAGCGGTTTCCCGAAATCGTGGATGTCGTCATCCATATCGAGCCTCCGCACGAGCAAATCCCACGACCCAAATCCCAAAACCCAAATCCCAATCGTTGAGTCCACAATCCTGGCCCTCACAGTTGGGATTTAGGTTTTGGGATTTGCACTTCACAGGCATCGGGATTGCTCTCTGAGCATGCATGGCGAACCCGGACTTCGTTCAAGAATCGACTGGCAGCCTGATTCGAGGCATTCTCAACGACCTGCGGACGCTCATCCGTGAGGAGATCGCTCTTGCGCGTGCCGAGATGCGCGAACAGGCTGGACGCGCGAGATCAGCGGCGCTGAGCTTCGGGATAGCTGCAGCGGCGCTCGCTTTTGGTGCGATCTTCCTGCTGATCGCGGTTGCCCTCGGCATCGCGAATCTGCTCGGCTGGCCCGCCTGGACCGGCTTCCTGATCATGGCGCTGCTGCTCTGCATCGGCGGTTACTTCACGCTTTCATCGGGGCGGAAGCAGCTTGCCAGCGTCCATGCTATGCCCGAAGAAACCGTCACGACGCTGAAGGAGAACTCCGAATGGATAGCGAAGCGGCTCTCATCCGTGCGGAAATGAGCCAGACGAAGGCAGAGCTCGACTACAAGATCAGTCAGCTGCAGCGCAAGGCGAAGGATATGACACCGCGCTCAGTGGTGAGCCGGGTGCTGCCAGCGCGTGCGCTCGACTACGCGATCGGGAGTATGTTGACGGTTGTGGGCGTCCGGATGGCCTGGGGCCGCTACCGCGCGCAACGCAGTCGCCGCGAGCGACTGCGCGCGAACCTGCAGACCAGCAACTCCTGGTGAATTCGTATCGTTCGAGCCGTTCGGAGCGTTCGGAGTCATTCAATGGAGAACGGACCGAACGAACCGACCGTGTGTCTAGTACCCGGCGTCTAGGTCGACAACGTTGAGCAGTTGGTCGCCGCGCTCGAACCGCGTCAGGTTGTCGGAAAACAAATCGATCACCGCGTCGAAGTGACCCGCGCGAAACCCCGAATTGTGTGGCGTGACAATCACGTTCGGTAATGACCAGAACGGACTGTTCGCCGGCAGCGGTTCGGTTGTGAACACATCCAGCGCGGCGCCGCCAAGACGGCCCTTGAGGAGTGCGGCGGCGAGCGCGTCCTCATCGACCAGCTGACCGCGTGCGATGTTGACGACAATCGCGCCGGGTTTCAGCTTCGTGATCGCGTCCGCGTCCAGCAGCAGATTCGTCTCGGCGGTCAGCGGTGCCGCGACGACCACGATATCGGCAAGCCCGAGCAGGCGACCCATGTCGACAGGTCCAAGTACTTCATCGAACCCTGCCGGCCGCCCTCGTTCCGGATGACGTCGGACGCCCACCACGCGAATTCCAAACGCCTTTGCGCGCGCGGCGAGCGCCTCGCCAATCGTCCCGACGCCGATGACGGCGAGCGTGCGTCCAGAAAGCAACCAGGGTGAGACGGTGCCGATCAAATCATTCGGTCGCCACAGGCGCTCCTGCTGATCACGCATCGTCTGCGGGAGCCGCCGCGCCAGCGCCAGGATGCAGGCCATCACATGCTCGGCAATCGGGATCGCCTGGACGCCGCGCGAGTTGGTCACAGTGATGGCCCGCGCGGCGAGCTCCGAAAGCGGGAAATGACCCACCGCGTGTCCGGAACAATGCACCCACTTCAGCCTCGCGGCGTTCGCGACCGCCTCCTTCGGAAGAGCGAGGGCGAATGCGACGTCAGCGGTGCGGGCGAGATCAATATCCGCCTCACGGGTCGTGGCATGCAGGAACGTCGTGTGGGGAAACCGGCGCCGAAGCGCTTCGACGTGGGCAGGCTGGATCGTCCACGCCTGCACGCGATGATGAATCGCGATCAGGACGTGCATAGCGCGTCAGCGGCGAAGGTAATGGCCGCTCTTCCCGCCGCTTTTCTCGATGAGGCAGATGTCGCCGATGATCATGGCCTTGTCTACGGCTTTCACCATGTCATAGATCGTCAGCGCCGCCACCGCGACGGCCGTGAGCGCCTCCATCTCCACACCCGTCTGCGCGCTCGTCCGGACCCGAGCCTCAATGGTGTAGCCGTTCTTCGAGGGTGTCAGCTCCACGCTGACATGCGTCAACGGCAGCGGATGGCACAGTGGAATCAGCGATGCGGTTTGCTTGGCGCCCAGAATCCCTGCGAGGCGCGCCGCCTGCAATGGGTCGCCCTTCGCCACCTCACCGCGGCGAATCAACGTCAACGCCTCCGCGCTCATGGAAATTGTTCCGCGCGCAATCGCCTCGCGACTGGTCACAGGCTTGGCGCCGACGTCAACCATCTTGACGCGTCCGCGGCGATCGACATGCGACAGCTGCCGTCGACTCTTAGTCACCGGTCTCACCCTGGGCCAGATAGAACGAAAGACTCTCGAGCGACACGGTCAAATCAACACTCTTCAACTTCACGTCTTCGGGGACATGCAATGCACCAGGCGAGAAGTTCAGAATTCCCTTGATTCCGGCGGAGACAACCTGATCGACCACCGGCTGCGCATGCGGCGCCGGCACGGCGATGACGGCGATGTCGAGCCGCTCGCGGCGAGCGATGCGCTTCAGCTCCTTGATATCGAAGATGGGCACGCCTCCCCTCGATTCGTGCCCGATCTTCTCGTTGGCCGCGTCGAAGAGCGCAGCAATTTCAAAACCCTCCTGACGGAATCCTGGGTAGTCGGCCAATGCCAGGCCCAGATTTCCGGCGCCGATTATTGCGACGCGCAGCCGCCGATCGAGGCCGAGGATCTGACGCAGGTGGCGGCGCAATTCTTTGACGTAGTAGCCGACGCCACGCACGCCGAATTCGCCGAAGTAAGCGAGGTCCTTTCGAATCTGAGCCGCGTTGAGATGGAATTGCTCGGCCAGTCCCTGTGAGGAGATGGTCTGTACACCGTTGGCGTCGAGTTCGTTGAGGCAGCGAAGGTAGATCGACAGCCGGTTCGTGGTCAGCTCGGAGACTTGGTCGGGCGTCTGTCTCCGCTTGTTCGGCCGATTCACAAGGTTCAATGCTACCATCACGCGCGATGGCACATCCGAGCGTGCAGCCACCTGTTGCGCCGCCGCGCGGCGCGTTCCAACCGTACGTCAGCGCCTCGCAATCACCCGCCGAATTCACCGCACGCGCCGTCGTTCTCGGGTCGCTCTTCGGGCTGCTGTTTGGTGCGTCGACCGTGTATCTCGGATTGCGCGCAGGCCTCACGGTGAGCGCGTCGATTCCAATCGCCGTGCTCGCGATTTCGGTGCTCAAGAAGTTCGGCGGCTCGACGATTCTCGAAAACAACATCGTCCAGACGATCGGATCCGCGGGCGAGTCGATTGCGGGCGGCGTCGTCTTTACGGTCCCCGCGCTCATCTTTCTAACGCCGGACGGCCCGCGATATTTCAACTACGTGCAGATCACGATGCTCACTTTCGCCGGCGGCATTCTGGGCGTCCTGATGATGGTGCCGCTGCGCCGCGCCCTGATCGTGAAGGAACATGGCGTGCTTCCGTACCCAGAAGGCACCGCGTGTGCCGAAGTCCTCGTCGCGGGTGAGCGGGGCGGGCGATTGGCGGCGCTGGTGTTTGGCGGCCTGGGTGTTGGCGCATTGTGGAAGTCGCTGTCGTGGATCTTCAACGTGTTTCGCACCGACATGGGCTACTCAATGCCGCGGACGAGCCAGTTTCCGAACGCCACGTTGAACGTTGACGTTTCGCCGGAATACCTCGGCGTCGGATATGTCATCGGACCGCGGATCGCCGGGACCATGTTCGCGGGCGGCGTGCTGTCGTGGCTGGTCCTGCTGCCGCTGCTGTCCATCCTCGGCGCGTTCATCAACGTGCCGTTTCCCCCGATTCATCCCAATTACGCGAATAATCCCGCCACGGGTCAGCCGTTCCTCATTTCCGAAATGAGCCCTGCCCAGCTCTGGAGCGCATACATCCGCTACATCGGGGCGGGTGCGGTGCTCGCATCCGGCCTCATCACGCTCGGACGGACGATTCCGACGATCGTTGCGTCCGCGCGCGAAGGAGTCAGGGACATTTCTGCGGCTGGAGGTGGCGCAACCAGAATCCGCACCGAACGCGACATGCCGATGAGCGTCGTTATTGGAGGTTCACTGCTGTTGGCAGTGTTCCTGTCGGTCGTCCCGAGTCTGCCGACGTACGGCAACCCGTTGGCCGCGGTCCTCATCCTCGTCTTTGGTTTCTTTTTCGCGACCGTTTCATCACGCATCACGGGCCTGATTGGTACCTCCTCGAACCCGATCTCGGGCATGACGATCGCCACGCTGATTCTCACGTGCCTCCTGTTTGTTGCGCTCGGCTGGACCGGCGATATGTATTCGCCGATCGCGATCGGAGTTGGCGCCATCGTCTGCATTGCGGCGGCAAATGCCGGCAACACGTCGCAGGACCTCAAGACCGGGTTTATCGTCGGCGCGACGCCGCTGTATCAGCAGATTGGCCTGGTCATCGGCGTGATCGCGTCGGCATCGGTGATCGGCATCACGTTGCTATACCTGCACAACAACCTTGGCGGTATCGGCTCCGAGAATCTCGCGGCTCCGCAGGCGACCCTGATGGCAACCATCATCAAGGGCCTTCTCAACCAGAACCTGCCATGGGGTCTCGTGCTCATCGGTGTGTTCCTTTCGGTCGCCCTCGAACTGTGCGGAATTCGATCGCTGTCGTTCGCCGTTGGCTCATATCTGCCGATTGCCACCACGGCACCGATCTTCGCCGGCGGTCTGGTGCGCGCGTGGGTCGAGGCGCGCAGCGGCAAGGCCGAAGAATCGGAACTGAGCACAGGAACGTTGTTCAGCTCGGGACTGATTGCTGGCGGCTCGCTGGCGGGCATTCTCTTCGCGATTCTCGTGGGCACCGGGAACATCGCGATGTTTCAAGGCATCGGCGAGATGCTGCCAGCTCTTCATTCAGACGGAGTATCAGGACAAATCGCGACCGCGCTGCTGTTTCTCGCGCTTGCAATCGTCGTGGCCCGTACCGCAATGCGCAAAGTAGAATGATGATGTGAAGCGGTTCCTCGTCCTCTGCGTCGTGTGCCTCTCGTTACATTCGGCGCATGCGCAGACGACAAGTCGCCGCATCACGACGATTGACGCACTTCGAAGGTTTTCCGGCTACTTCCACCTGCAGAATGTCGTTCTTCGCGGCGAACTCGTTGAGTTTGCGGCGGGCCGCAGCGTCAACGGTTCGAGTCGCCCTGGCGGCGGCGCCGCAGACGTAGCCGTGACGGAAAAGCGCCTGGCACTGCGCAGCGGCGACAGCGAGATGCAGGTGATCCTCAACGACGTCAATCCAATGGACGGCCCGGTAGAAGTGCGCGGACAACTGATTGACGTGGGGCGACTGACAGCGGCGGATCCGCGGCTCGGCCGCTACGACAACAAACCGGATCCCGAACACTGGCCGATGCCCGGCGAAGAGCTGGTGCTCAGCGTGACGAACGTTGCCAAAGCCGGCCCGGATGGAACGGCCACGATCCGATCGATCGCTCTCGAACCGTGGAAGTACGAAGGGCAGACGGTCACGGTGACGGGTCAGTTCGGTGGCCGGAACCTGTTCGGCGATGTCCCCGCGTCGCCGGCCAAGGATAAGTTCGACTTCGTCCTGCGAAACCCGGAAGGAGCAGTCTGGGTGACGGGACTTCGACCGAAAGGCAAGGGCTTCGATCTGAACGTCGATGCGCGTGTGGACACGAGCCAGTGGCTCCAGGTGAGCGGCGTCATCAAGCGCGACCGCGCGCTCGTGGTGCTGGAAGCCAAAACGATTGCTGCGGCCCAGGCTCCGGCCGCACGCCCTGTCGTCGCCGAAGAGGCGCCGGCGCCGAAGGAACCTGGCGAAGTGGTCTTCAGTTCCCCGACCGATGGAGAAACCGGCGTTTCATCTTCTGCCCCGATCCGCGTGCAATTCTCACGCGGAATAGATCCGCCAACACTCAATCGCCGCTTCCGTCTCAGTTTCGTCGGAGCCGAGCCACCAAGCGGCGCGGTGGACGTGGAGGCAGTCTACGACGTCGGGACACACGCAGTCGTGCTCAAGCTGTCGAAACCTCTAGAAGCGTTTCGCACGGTGAAGATCGAGCTGCTGGACGGCGTGAAGACGTTCGACGGCGCGCCGATCAAGCCGTGGAGCGTGACCTTCTCAATTGGTGGGAATTAGGAGCTATCAGGGAACGAGCTGAAACGCGGTGACCTGCTTTGCGTTGCCGACCGTTGTCTCGATCGAATAATCCCCGGGCGCGAGTGGCGCAAGTACCGCTTCGGCCACAATCCATCTGAACTGCGTCGACGGCTCCGGCCGTTCAGTGACGATGACCGGCACCTGATTCGGCTTGCCGAACCGGTCGAGCATCCGTGCGGTTGGCGCCCCTGAGGCGCCGGTCGGAATCTCGACGCGGATGCGATCGCTGTGTTGGAATCGCGGGTCCGCCGTCGCGACGAATTGTGGTCCCGTCGAGGGGCCGCGCCGCCATATCAAACTGTCGCCTAGCGCGGGCAGCTCCTTCGGCACGACGAGTCGCGCCGTATCCACGACAGGCAACCCCTCCTGATTGTTCGGTCGAAGGCGGACGCGCACTGCGTATTCACCCGGGGGCAGTCCACCCGCATCAGGTCCGCGCATCGTGAACGCAGGCGCGCTCGCTGGAACGTCGATGCTCGTGGCGAAAACTTCCTGACCGTCAGCACTGACGACGGTCACGTCCGCGGTGCCGCCTGCCGTCCATGTCACTTCTCGACGCGCGCGGTAGTCGAGTTCGCCAACCACCCAAACGACGGCCGTTGGCGCGTCACCCGGCCGCGCCGTCGCCGTGCGGATCCTGAAGTTGGCGCGCGGAGTAACGGCCGCAACCGTTCCAAAGGCCGAACCGGTTGACGACGTTCCTGTGCCCAGCACGTCGTCGACGCCGGCCGCACGGTAGCCGCGGCGCGTCCGGATAGTGACGGCAGGGCGGAGCGCACGAACGGTCACCGAACGGAATTTGCCATCGAGCCGGTTGTTCGTGGAGCGATAGGTCACGACGTCGTACGACGTCATGTCGCTGTTGATTCGATCGACGGCGCCGTCGAGCGCAGCACTGGTCATCACGGGCATGCCATCGGTATTCAACGCCAGCTGTCGCATCGCGTCCATGCGCGACGCCGGATCCTGTTCCTGATCGCCAACAACCGCCGGCGGTTTTCCGTTTGGCGTCTGCTCCGCCGCGATGACGCGCGCATACACCGTATAGAACGACGTGACGGCGCGGTTGGCAGCATCGGCAATCCGATCGAGGCGCAGCGAATCATCGAGCGCCGCAAGCGCCATCCGGTCAGCCTCGCACTCGGTTCTCGACGCGGCACTGACGTCGCGTCCGCCGTCGTCTCCCTGAGTGCCACCGCGTGGGAAACCGCCACCACCAGGGAGGCCGCCACGGCCGCGGCCACCGCCGCCGAAGCCACCGAAGCCACCACGATTGGTCGACACGACGCCGCCGAGCCGTGGGTTGGGCCCGAAGAGCCGCCATCCATCGGTCAACGTAATCACGGCCGTCCGGTCCTGGCGTGAACCGGAAAGGAAGTCGGTGAGGCCGGCGAGCGCGTCGAGGGTCGCCTGCTCGCGATGTCGCTCCTGCATTTCCGCCGCGATGCCGCGATATTGATTCGCCGGAAAACACTGAGCGTAGCGGTCCTCTTTTGGATCGCGTGAGCCAACGCGCGCCCGTTCCCAGAGCGCCTCGTCCTGCATGATGCGCGGAATGACCGCAGCCTTCGCCCCGAATTCGATGTCTGTCGGCGCGATATCTGGCGTCATCACCCCAACGACATCGTCATCGTCGAGGAGACGATCGAGAAAGCGGACGAGCGCTACCCGGACGTTTCGCGCACCCTCGAACCGCATATGCGGCGTGTCGAGAAACACGACAAACGAACGAGCCGGATTGCTGGCATGCCGCAGGTTCTCGATTTTTTGCGGTGTTCCGTCCTCGACAATCGAAAGGTCCGCAGCGGTCAGATCCTGAACGGGAGCCGCGTCCACCGTCGCGTGGATGTCGAGCCTGATCGCGGACGCCGAGGCGGACTTCGTGTCGCTGGACGTGGAGGAAATCTGCGCAGCGGCGGTCGCCGCAGCCAGGGTGATTCCGAACAGCGCGAAGTACCAACGAGCGCGCATAATTCCTACACGGCAGAAATGTCTAGCGAGTGTAAAACCCCTTGGGTTAAATCCCAAACCCCAAATCCCACCTGCCACGCTCACGAAACGTTGGGACTTGGGACTTGGGATTTGGGATTTGGGATTTCCCACACAGATCCCGCATCGAGCAGAGCACGAATCGCCGTCCGAACACGCTCGATCAATCGATCCCGGTCGTCCAACGTCAGCCCCACCGTCGCAATTGGCTCGCCAATTCTGACGCTGACGTGCACCGGACGGACGATGGCGCTTCCCTTCCGCATGGCGGCGTGGCCGCCCTGCACGGCAACCGGGACAATGGGCACCTGCGCCTGAATAGCCATGATGAACCCGCCCTTCTTGAACGGGAGGAGCTCGCCGGTGCGGCTGCGTGTTCCTTCTGGAAAAATCAGGAATGAATTCCCCGTGCGGAGCGACTCGGCCCCGCGCTCGATCGATAGCATCGCCCGTTCCCGGTTGTCTCGCTCTACCGCGACGAAGCCGCCGACATCGAAGGCCGTTCCCATGATTGGAAACTTGTGCAGTTCAGCCTTGTACAGGATGTGCAACTGCGGGTGAAGCGCCTCGAACAGGACGGGAGGATCGACGTTGCTTTCGTGGTTCGAACAGAAGACAACGGCACCCGCTGGAATGTGCTGGCGGCCGCTCACGCGGTACCGGATACCTGCTACCGACAGCGCGATGCGAACCCCCCCGTGGCCGAGGGCGTACAGTCCGCGCTTCCACCGGAACACGGTGGCAAAAAGGAGCCCGAGTGGCCCCGCCACCGCGATGTAGGCGAGCGTCGCGACGTAGGCAGCTATGGAACGGACACTAGCGGTGAGGGTGTTCAACGCCGAATGCCATTGAGCATTCTGCATTGGGCGTTGACGATTGAGCATCAGATAAAAAAATACCCGGGCGGAAGGTCCCGCCCGGGTGGCGAAGAAGGTGGAAACAACCTTGCGGAGAGAGACTCCACGCTACGCCGCACCAACACCCTTGCCCCACGCGGCGCCCATGGCGAGCGTGCTCTGCTACCGAATC
>Ga0105249_10006059_pt1 | contig 10478 bp, 11 predicted proteins | sample KBSS44metaG_FD_81522 | JGI IMG/M metagenome (GOLD analysis project Ga0105249, IMG submission 81522) | Switchgrass rhizosphere microbial communities from Kellogg Biological Station, Michigan, USA - KBS S4-4 metaG | ecosystem: Host-associated > Plants > Roots > Rhizosphere > Soil | place...
CATCAAGTTTTCGCTCGTCTTTGATAAGATCGTCGAGAAACTGGCCCTTCAGGTATTCGAGAACGAAATACCGACTGCCATCACCCGCTGTTCCCGATCCAGACGAGTGAATGAGATTTGTGAGCTCGTTCAACGACAGTAGTTTTGCTTCCCGTTGAAACGCTTCAATAAATTCGGGATAGGCCGCCATCTCTTCCCTGATCAGCTTCAAAATAACGGTCTCACCACGGAAAATATCCGTCGCGCGGAAATAGTCGGCAAATTCGCTCCCGCGAAAATGCGAGTCGATCCTAAATTTGTCACCAATCGTTTTTCCGATCAGGTCTTGAGCAGTCATATTTCTTAGAACGAGTTTTCGGGGCGGAAGTTGCTAGCAATCGCTGCCGCCTCGGCAAAACGCTTATACGAAAAACGCGGATGAAGCCCGTTATTTAAGCTCCACCCGCGAATCTGTTGTAACCGACGTCGTTACCGAAGAACGACGAAAACGATAAGCAATGCAAAGAGCACGAGTGATTCGATCAGCGCTAGAGCAATGATCATCATCGTCTGAACAGTACCTGCTGCACCGGGGTTACGTGCTGCACCCTCAGCGGCACGCGAACCGACGAGGCCCTGTCCGATACCAGCCAAGCCTGCCGCCAGGCCGAAACCGATGCCAGCACCGATTGCCTTGTTACCGGCCACATAAGACTCATTGTAGGCAGCTGCACCGCCCTGAGCCATCGCGGCGACTGCCATGAGGCTTATTGCGAGCGTTGAAAAGAATATGTATTTTAAGTTTTTCATTTTTATCTCCTTTTATTAAGGAAGACCAAGAAACGTGATGCCAAAAACCTGCTGGCCCAATTGCCGTGGTATTATTTCGCCTCACTTCCGGTATGCCGTGGATTTTATACTCCGTAGAGTCCACGGCTCCTGTTGCGTGCGGGCATATCTGCTATAAAACACAGGTTGCTCGTAACCGCTTCGTAAGTCTTCAATTGTCAAACAAATCACGCCCTTGGCGTGAAACCTAATCTTATGCGTGTGCCACGGCGGTCTCGCCGTGAGTTTCATCCGCATGATCATCGTGCGGTGCATGCGTTACTTCGCCGATATAGATCATCGAAAGAAGCGTGAACACGAATGCCTGCACGAACGCCACAAATACACCGAGCAGCGTCAAAACGAGCGGGACAAGAAACTGTGTGAAAGGCGGTGCAAGATTTGTGATCTGCGTAAATACCTGCTCGTCCGAGAACATATTTGCAAAAAGTCGTACACCGAGGGTGAACGGCCTGATCGAGGTACTTATGATCTCGATCACAAATATGAGCGGCGTAATTATCATCGCCATTAGGAAAGGCAGTTTTGGTCCCGCAAAATGCTTGATGTGGCCCCAAAGGCCATTTTCGCTGATGCCTACGTAGTTAAAATAAACGAACGACGAGATGCCGAGAGCGAACGTCACATTAACAGACGCAGTCGGTGACATAAACATCGGGAACTGGCCCATTAAGTTGGACACGAGGATCAGGACGCCAAAGGTCGCAACGACCGGAAAATGCCGGGCACCGTGATCGCCGATGATGCTGCCGATCATGTCCTTGATGGCGAGATAACCGGCTTCAAGCGTTAGCTGGCCCGGTTTCGGGTCGTCCTCGGAGAGCTTGCCCTTGAGGAGCCAAACGACAGCGACGGTCAGCAAACAAGCGATCACGAACATGATCGAATACCATGGAATGGCAGTTTCAGGACTGTATTCGACACCAAAAACCTTTTCGGGCGTCGTGCCGAATTTCGCAAAAACCGCCGTCCACCACTTGTGCGTGGTCGCCATTTGTATGTTGTACACTGGCTCACCCAGATAGTGGTTTATAAACTGGACGATAAGAGGTGTGTGTTCACCGCCGCCCTCTGCAAATAAGAACATCTTAAAATCCTTCTAAAGAGAACTCGAAAAAATATTTTTTATGCCCTGTAAAACTACCGCTAACGCAAACGACGCGAGACCCAAAATCACCGCTGCAACCGGAAATAAGCCGGTCTTATAAACCGCCAGCAAAACGAATCCGATGGCTACATAGCGCAAAATGTATTTCGCGGCTAAAAGGCCGGTTGTCGCCATCACAGGCTGATCAAAGATCGCCCGTGTCGAGCGTTCCAGCCAAAAGTAATTGCCAAACGACAAAACTCCTCCAAACAAAACGCCAAAGCCGAACGAGTTTCCGCCAAACATAAACCCGGCGATCGCTCCCGCGACAATCACGCCCGACATCACCATAAGGATGCCCTTGTGCGTGATCGGTGTTGGACTTTCTTCGGTTGTCAACGGATCAGATCCAACGCCCATCGCGAATCCTATATTTTACAGGCAGCCGGCCAAAACTCAAAATTGTCGAGCTTATTCTTCGTCATGTTCGTCCCGTGACATCAGCGTATGGATGTCACTACGCGGCTTTTTCGACGAATATATCTGCGATGAAATCCGAAAAAACTGGATAAATCCGATCACGGAGCCCAGGACTATGCCGCCAACGAGGCCCCATGGCGAACTTCCCAAAAGCAGGTCTGCACCCCATCCGAGAAACAGCATAAAGGCGACCGAGCTGAAAAATACGATGCCTGCTGACCATGCTAAGCCACTTTGACGCACAGTCTCGTCCGGACTTTCCGGCGTATAATTGCTCATTACGACGGGCGGCTCATCCGTTTTTTTTACATCATCCCAGAGCGAATCTCCAAAAATGCCTGAACCGCTGTCGTCCGGCTTTTTTTCCTCTTCGTCAAAGATGCCTTGTACCATCGCAATTTACTGAGTCGTTACTTCGGCAATAATGACAGTTTCGGTAGGCGATTTCAATTCGTAGACCGTGCCGCGCCACTTCATCCGCCGCGAAACCCACGCGGCGATAGAGTTGTAAAGGAAAACCGCTGGCGACAAAATCCAAAGCGTATTTTGCGTCCAGAATTGACGCTTTAGCTCGACCTCGTATTTTGTCAGGACGAGTCTCGCAGCTTTTAGCCGGAGCCAGGCCTTTCCGATGCTAAAAAACGTGACGAGCACGAGCGTCGTAATTGCTGCTATTACCGCGAAGCTATTTTGGCGGCTGAGGATCGCGATCAAAACAGCCGCGGTCATCACTGTGTTGAAGACTCCGGAGCCGATGAATGACATTATCCAGAGTTTTGGAGCATAGATGCGCGTGATCTTCATCTGACGTGTCGTAAATTCGAGCATTTCGCTCCAGGTACAATCCTCGACCGAGGCTGTAAGTGCCTGCGGCACAAAGATTATCGGGAGATCTGCCCCTTCCATCGCACGCGTGACCGCGAAATCGTCCGAGAGCGTGCCGCGCCATTTCTCGCGCATATTGAGCCGTTCAAAAACATCTCGGCGGATCGCCATCGAGCCACCCCAACAGAAATTGGACTTAAGACTGGGCCCGAGTGCCGAGGCTATAGATGCGTTCCAGGCCGACCGCAGTTCCGAGGCGAAACTTGGCTTTTCCGAAATAAACCAACGATAACCTGTCGCAGCGCCGACATTTTCATCGACGAGTGGAGCGACCAAGTGCCTCAGCCAGTCTATTGAAGGTCTCGCGTCCGAATCGACAAAAACAAATGCCTTTGAATTGGAATCCGCGAATACGATAGCCTCGCGCAGGTTCTCGACCTTTTGGCTGCATCCGTCTGCCTTTGGTGCGACGATCAGACAAGTTTTGTTGCCCTGCCCGCGTGAAACATCTTCGATCACCGAGACCGCCGGATCGCTATTGTCATCGACGACAAAGATGACTTCATACTCCGGATAGTCCTGCTGAACCAAGGCGAGCAAGTTCGTCTTCATACCAGGGTCGAGCCCACGGCACGGAGCAATAACTGTAACAAATGGGGTGAATTCGGGATGCGGTTTCGCCAGTTCGCTTCGAAAAAACCGGAGATATCGGATCCCGCCGCGAAAGGATTTGAAGCTAAGCAGTATCAAAACAGCGGCGAAAAAATAAAAGAAAAAGACCATTAATTTTCACGGATTCCGAGAAGAGGTGACAAGTATTCGAGTGTTTTAGCCGTCGCACCACGGTTTGCGTTCATGACCGAGAGGGCATTTTCACCGAGTTGACGGCGTTTTTCCGGGTGCTCGAATAGATCACCAAACACCTCATAAAGTCGTTCGGGATTCTGAAAATCTTGCGGAACTTCGGGTGTCTGGATCAATGCGTCTCGCGACAGAAATTCCTGAACTACGGCATCGAAATTATGTGTAAATGGCCCCGTGACGATCGCTCTTCCTGCGGCGGCGGGTTCGAGTATACTCTGGCCGCCATGAGGAATGAGGCTGCCGCCGACGAATACAATGTCCGCAAGAGCATAGACCGCACGTAGTTCGCCTATACTGTCGAGCAAGATGATGTCACTTACTTTGTCGGCTTCACTGGCGATGTCGGAGCGCCGTGCGAAAGAGTAGCTGGTACCACGAATAAGCTCTGCAACTTCGTCGAACCTTTCGGGGTGACGCGGAGCGATCAATAGCCGAAAGACTTCCGTTTCTCCTTCGAGAACCTCAGTAACCCACTCTTCTTCTTTTGGGTGTGTGCTGGCAGCCACGATAAGAAGTCGCTGCCCATTGATCGCAAATCTATCGCGTAATTCTGACGTAAGAGCGTTTTCGACCTGATTGATCGAATGATCGAATTTAATATTGCCGGTGACGAACACATCATCTACGTTCATCCCCAGTTCCTTTATTCGTCGAGCGTCCGCTTCACCCTGCATTAAAGCAAGATCGACATTTCCTAATACTTTGCGAACAAAGCTCTTAACGTAGGAATACCGACTAAATGATTTTTCGGAGAGTCGGCCGTTTACGATCGCAATCTTTGCTCCTGAGAGATGTGCTTCGCGGAAAAACCGCGGCCAGATCTCGGTTTCCATCAATAACACAATCGATGGCTTAAAGTTGCGAAGAGCGCGCCGGACGCTGAATTTCCAGTCGAAAGGGAAATAAAAAACTGCGTCCGTCGTGTCTTTGAAAATGTCGCGTGCCAAGGTTTGCCCGGTTTTTGTCGTTGTGGAAACGATGAGGCGGTGATCGGGAAATCGAGAGATCAACTGATCGACGAGCGGACGTGCGGCATTTGTTTCGCCGACCGAAACGCAGTGCAGCCAGATAACCAGCCGTTCGTCTTTAGTGAATTCCGGATAATTGCCGAGCCTTTCACTAAATCCTGCGCCGTATTTGTTGCGTCTCAGCAGAAAAAGCGGAGACATCAATGCAAATGCGAGCAAATAGAGGAGGCTGTATAAAAAAAACATAGTCCAAAGTTCAAAGTCCAAAGCCCAAAGTCTCTGATACTAACTTTGGACCTCGGACAATAGGGCTTGGACGACCGGTTATTTTACCCGCTCAATATACTTGGCTTCTGTAGGGTTGACGCGGATCTTTTCGCCTTCCTCGACAAAGGGCGGAACGGAAAGGGTTACGCCATTCTCAAGCGTGGCCGGCTTGTTCGAGTTTGAAGCTGTGGCGCCTTTCAAGTTCGGGTCGGTCCGCGTAACTGTCAATTCCATCGACGCAGGCAGAGCAACGCCGATCGGCGAGCCGTTGTAAAACTCAACCTCGATCGTAAGATTCGGCATCAGCCACTGTGCGGCGTCGCCGAGCTCATCCTCGGTCAGAGCAACCTGCTCGTAGGTCTCGTTGTTCATGAAATGATGATGCGAGCCGTCCGAGTATAGATAGTCCATCCTGTGCTGTTCGAGGGTTATCTTTTCTAGGGTGTCGTTCGAACGGAAGCGAAACTCGAACGAGTTTCCGGTCATCAGATTACGAAGCCGTGCCTGCACCATTGCACGCAGATTGCCAGGTGTATGGTGGTGAAACTCCATCACCTTGACGGGGGCACCCTCGTGCAGGATCACCATACCTTTTCTTATATCGTTTGCTGAAATAGCCATAAAACTGAAAATACTCCTCGACGTCAGAAACTCGTCCGTTTGACGCAAAGGAGTAATTTTAGTTTTTTGCCTGCCTGTTTGTCTACTGGACGGTTACGCGGAATTTGAATGTACCACGCCAGCGGACGGCTTTTTTGCACTCGGTGACCGTGATCCGGTAATCACCGTGCGCAGTAGGACTGACGTCATTCTTGTCGTGGCAGTCGGCGGCCATGTCCTGTTCATAGGTCGATCCGGGTGGGGCCTCGACACCGATAGTGATGAAATTCTTGACCGCTTCTGTAGTCAGCGTTTGTCCTTTTTTGACGCGGATGACGTACGTTCGGTGCGATTTCCAGTCGTTCAGTGTCCCGGTGACGACCTTGCTCGTGGCCCCCCTGGCGAAACTGATGCGGGTCACTTGTGCCGAGATTGCCGCCGAGCATATCGATAACGTAGCAATAGCGAAAGCGATCAGAATTAGTTTTTTCATAGCTATTTTATTTTTTTGGGAATGGCAGGGGCAGTGGCTCTTCGCCCTCTTTTGGCGATTCGCGGTTTATCGAGTCATAGATCGAAATGATACGGTCGATCCACTCTTTGGCTTCGGCATTTGACGGGTCGTGCTTTAGAGCCCGACGATAATCACCCAGGGCCGATGCGTACTGCCTTGCACCGGTCAGGGCCTCGGCACGTTTGTAATAAGCAGCACTGAGAGCTTTCCTTACAGATTCGTCAGACGGTTTTTTGCCCAAGGCGACCTCGGCGGACGCGATCGCCGTATCAAATTCCTTGGTGTCGATCGGGTCGCCGCTCTGTGTCCACTTAGATTTTTCACCCGACGGGGCACCCGGAACCGGCGTCTGATTTTCCAGTGAATGTGCGATCGCGGTCTGTGATTTTTCACTGTTAGCCGTCGTTGGAGCACTATTCGGATTTTGCGCGATCGGCTTTGCGGCATTATTGCAGCCGAAAGCAAAAACAGAGGCGATAATAAAAGTTAATAATTTTTTCATTGTATTTTCTAACCTGAGCCCTCGCTCACGATTTGGCTACCTAAAAATCTATTTCTTGTCTATATAGGGCCGTGATTGCACCACGTAAATACGGTTGCCGATCATGCCCCATTCGATATCCTGTTCCTTTTTACCGCCAAATGCGGTTCGAATATGTATCGCAGCCCGCGCCAGGCTGCGGGCCTGAATGTCCGTCAGCACACGTTTTTTCGCACCCGCGCATTTGTCGACAGTTTCTTTCAGATCGCCCTTTTCATCAAAGGCGAGGGCATTTTCCTGCTGGGAGAGCGTCATGACGACGACCGAATTCGACCTCGGATTGAATAATATCTGCTCCGGTATGCCAACGTTGTCGACGACCTTCGAATTGTGGCCGCAAACGGCGCTGATGTAGACTGCGTTGCGGTTGCGGTCGTTGAACGGGTCCTTCGTGATCATCACGCCGCCTTTTTCCATATCGACGCCAATTTGGATGAGCGCCGACATATAAACGTCGGACTGGCTGACGTAATTACGCACGCGGGCCTCGTAGCCCTGAAAGTTCCATAGGGATGACCAGACCTTTTTGACGGCGTCGATCAGTTTGTCCTCGGCGATCACGTTAGCGACGCTCGAATAGAGGCCTGCACCGCTGAAATTAGGCAGGTCCTCACTGTTTGATGAGCTGCGGACGAAGACAGGCTTGCCGCCAAGCTGCGCTTTCCATCGCTCGACGACCTCTATACGTAGGCTATCGTCGAATTTGCCGTTCTGAATGCTTTTACGAAAATCATCGAGCTTTTGCCGCCGCACACGCGGGTTATGGACAAAATCGTTGTCGTCCATCAGATCGTCAATTACCTTGTCAAAACCGTTGTCCTTCATGAATTGCGCGTACCAGTAATACGGAATTGAAAATCCATCTGGGATCGTGACGCCCGTCAGGCGCGAATTGACCATCTCGCCCAGATTCGCCGATTTTGACCCGTAGGCGATGCTGTCCTTTTTCCGCATGTCGCGAATCCCGGCGAGCTTTGTCGTTTTGAGATCGGCGGGAGGGACCTGCGCGTCAGGCGGCGTTGGAATTACGTTGCTCTGAGTGACGCGATCGAGGTCGTAATCGGTCAGCCGGGCATCGATCTGCATCCAAGTCGTGTCGTATTCTCGAAAGAGCTTGTCGGCGTCCTTGATGTAGACATTTGGGATATTCCAGCCCTTGGCCAGTATGTTGATGTGCGAGAGCGGCGATGACGGTTTTGCGACGATGATGCCGCGAACCGGCGGCAGCGAAAGTGGTAACTGGCGCAGAACGATTATCTCATTGTCACCGATCTCAACAGTATCCGGAATGGTCCCGTCGTCGTTTAACTTGTTGATAATATGCAAGCGGCCGACCGCCTTGCCCGTATTCAAGGCGAGATAGGCCAAGTTTCTGTTGAGTTCGTCCTGCGTGATGCGCTCGAGGCCGATGTTCGCAGTCACATCTTCCTGGCGGATCGAGTTTGGCTTGAAAATGACCCTTTGAAAGAACGACTTGTTGATCACGTCGTTTGCCGACCTTATCATCTCGGCCGTGGCGAGGTCGCCCTCCCACAATTCCCAGGTGAATTTATCAACCGTCTTCTGCCATGCTATGGTGCCGACAATAAACCGTCTGTCTGCATCTACGTAGACCGGTTTGAAGACATCCGCACCTCGGGGGATCAGATACGTCGCAAGGAGAAAATCCTTGTGAAAACGAAATTTTTGCGAATTAAGATAATAGATCTTGTTGTTTGCACGACGATCGATCACGAACATCGTGTGCGGGAGGGCGTACGGCGTGCCCTGGTGGTAAACACGCATTATCGAATCAAAGTCTGCCTGTGACGCGATCCTCGGGATCGAATTCTTGTTCGACGACGGCTTTTTGGCCATCGCCCCGGGTGGCTCATTTGACGGCGACGGTTTGAGCGCCATCTGCCCAGTCATGATGGTGCAGAGAGAGAAAAGAAAAAGGGCAGTGGCCAAAAAACGAATGAAAAGCTTTAGGGACAACATATAGAACTAGTTTGATGCCGGACTCGCACCCTCACGTTTGTCGTTGAAAAGAAACGCTTTCCGTAAGTTCTTAAGTTGAGCCTCTCCACTGACCGAGATCGCAAGATCACGTATCAGGCCGTCTTTTAGGCCGTAGATCCAACCGTGGATCTCGATCTCTTGACCGTGACTCCACGCGTCCTGAACTATGGTCGTCTCGCCGACATTTAGCACTTGCTCGGCGACGTTCAGTTCGCAAAGCTTTTCCAGTTTGTCATTCGGGTCATCGATAGCATTTAAAAGGTCGGCGTGAAGGTTCGCCGTATCCTGGATGTGCCGCAGCCAGTTGTCGATCAGGCCGTGTCGGCCGGCCTCCATTGCTGCCTGTACACCGCCGCAGCCGTAGTGCCCGCAAACGATAATGTGTTCGACCTGCAGCACCTCGACCGCGAACTGGATCACGGACAGGCAGTTCATATCGGTGTGATTGACGAGGTTTGCGACGTTGCGGTGGACAAAAACTTCGCCTGGCGCCAGGTCGACTATAACATTTGCCGAAACGCGGCTGTCCGAGCATCCGATCCAAAGATAATCAGGATTTTGCTGACCGGCGAGATCAGCAAAAAAACGCGGATTTTCGTCAGTGACCTGTTTGGCCCAACGCCTGTTATTCTCCAGAAGTTCGTCGATCTTTTTCACGTTACTATCTTAGCCGTTGGGGTCATTTACGCAAAATATCTTCGCCCCTTTCGGCGGCGTGTTGATCGAGCCGCGCTCTCGCCTGGAAACGAATATTCATGAAAAAGCTACAGGCCCCAAGGACGAGCGCAACAAAAGCGACGTCCTTGTTCCGGGCCCAAAAAAGATAAGCGGCCACTCCCAAGAGGACGGCCGCCAGGATTTGAAAAATGCGTTCTATTTTCAGGTTGCTTTTAATTCGTCCTCAGCCAGCTCGATAATGGTTCTAGATCGGCTTTGTCTTTTCAAAAAGTATCTCACAACCAGAACTAAGGGCAACCCGATGAATACAGCAAACGGCAATATGCCAATTACAAGGGTGACAAGACCAAATATAAAGCTCAAGGCAAAGTCGAATCCGGTGCCAAACGATTGCTCCAGTCGTTCGCTATATCCTTTTGAACTCGCCGAAAATGCCGCAGCCGGCGTTTGAAGTTTTACCTTTATCGTCGACAGGCTCGACTGATTTTCGAGGAAACGCTTTCGACCCTCGACCTTTTCGATATCGCCCCGAACTTCCGCGAGTTCGCTCTCAACGTTCATCGCATCGTCAACGCTGTATGCACGCTTCATTATCTCAACGAACTGCTGTTCGAGCGCCTTTTTTGCCTTCAGCCTAGCCTCGATATCGATAAATTCTTCGGTAACGTCGTCGCCCTTGACGGTCTCAAAGATGATCTTGTCGGACGTCTGATGGATCTGGTCGAGCGTGTCGGCAAATTTCTGAGAAGGCACGCGAACGCTCATCGTGACGATGTCACGCTTTGCGGCTCGAATGTCGCTGCTTGTTTGCTGCGACTCGACGAC
>Ga0105249_10006065_pt1 | contig 10475 bp, 7 predicted proteins | sample KBSS44metaG_FD_81522 | JGI IMG/M metagenome (GOLD analysis project Ga0105249, IMG submission 81522) | Switchgrass rhizosphere microbial communities from Kellogg Biological Station, Michigan, USA - KBS S4-4 metaG | ecosystem: Host-associated > Plants > Roots > Rhizosphere > Soil | place...
CGAGAATGGGCTGTTCGTCGATGCGGCGATGAGCTTGATTGCAAACAAGATTCCCGCGCCGACGCCTGCCGAGCAGGATGCGGCCCTCGTTGCCGTACAACAGATGATGCTGTCCAATGGCCTCACCGCCGCGGCAGACATGGGAACGGCCCCGGAAGAATGGCTGGCGATGAACCGCGCCGGTGAGGCTGGCACACTAAACGTGCGGATCATGAGCTACGCCGGCGGCATCCCCGGCATGAAGGCGATCAACGGCGGCAGGCCGAGCGACTGGCTCTACGGAGACCGGCTACATCTCGGCGGGGTCAAACTTTATGCCGACGGCGCATTGGGTTCGCGCGGCGCCTGGTTGAAGCAACCCTATGCCGACAAGCCCGACACGCGCGGCCTCCAATTCCTGACCGATGCCCAGATTCAGGAGCAGGCCAACGCAGCGGCGGCCGGCGGTTACCAGTTGGCGATCCACGCGATCGGCGATGCCGCCAATGCCCAGGTCATTTCAACCTATGAGAAGCTCACTGCTGCTTACGGCAAAGACCGCCGCTGGCGGATCGAGCATTTCCAGATTGTCGATCCTGCCGACATCCCTCGCCTCAAGCCGGCCGGGATCATCGCCTCGATGCAGCCGACCCACCAGACCAGCGACCGGCTTATGGCCGAGGCGCGGCTGGGCCCGGATCGGCTCAGGGGGGCCTATGCCTGGCAGACCGTCGAAAAGCTCGGCATTCCGATCGCGTTCGGCTCGGACTTCCCCGTTGAATCGCCCAATCCTTTCCCGGGCCTCGCCGCAGCGATCAGCCGGCAGGACATGAATGGGCAGCCGCCGGGCGGTTGGCGCCCTGAAGAGCGCGTAAGTCTCGGCCAGGCGCTGGGCGGATTTACTCGTGGCGGTGCCTATGCCGGATTTGCGGAATCCCGGATCGGCAGCCTCGATCCCGGTAAATGGGCCGATTTCATCATTGTCGATCGCGATGTCAGCAAGGCCGATCCGCAAGCTCTGGCCCGCACGCAGGTGTTGGAGACGTGGGTCGCGGGAAAGAAAGTCTGGGAGAAGGAGCCTAGCGCCGCTGTTGAGCGCGGTCGCTGAGCATCCCGGGCGTCAATATCTGAGGCAGCTCGTCTGCCTCCGCCTGGCCGGGCGCGTACCATAGGTAGAGCGGCACGCCCGCCCTGCCCCGGCTTTCGAGGAACCTGGTGATCGCGGGATCGCCGTTGGTCCAATCCCCGACCAGCACCTTCACGCCCGCCTTGCTGAACGCGTCGCGGGTTACCTCGCGTTCGATCGCGGCAGCTTCATTGGCCTTGCAGGTCAGGCACCAGTCGGCGGTGAAATAGACGAAGACGGGCTTGCTCTCGGCGCGATACTTCTCGACCGCCGCCTCGCTCCATGCTTCGGCTCCGAGTGGCGCCCGAGCGGCCGAAGACCGTCCACCGGTCGGCATGATCGATATTGAAAGCGGGACCAAAACTGCAATGGCAGCAAGTGAAACCCAGCCGAGATTCCACTCGTCTCTCTGACTATAGCCGAAGATCCCCAGGAACGTGGCAAGGAAGATGACACTCAAAGATGCATCAAACAGCGCACCGTCGCCGGCCAGGCGGTAAATCAACCAAAGGCATCCCACAGCTGTCGCCGCCATCGGAATGGCAAGGAAACGCTGCAACCGTACCATCCACCCACCCGGCTTAGGCAGCCGCTTCCGCAGTGCTGGCACGAAGGCAATCAACAAGAAGGGCGTAGCGAGCCCCAATCCCAACGCCGCGAAAACTGCGACGGAGCCATACAGCGGCAGCACCAACGCCGTGCCCAGCGCCGCACCCAGAAAAGGTCCGGCGCAGGGGGTGGCGACGAACGCTGCCAACGCTCCGGTTCCAAAGCTTCCCTTGGGATTATGCTCGCCTGCCATGACGGGGAGCTCGAACACCCTGAGCAAGTTGAGCGTGATCGCCGTCGCCAGCAGCAATAGGACGATGATGGCTCGCGGGTCCTGAAGCTGGAATGCCCAGCCGGCCTCGGCCCCGCCTGCGCGTATTGCCAGCAACAGTCCGCCTAGCGCGCCAGTCCCAATTACAGCGCCACCTGCATAAGCCAGCGCGTCCTTCCTCGCATGGCGTTCGCTGCCGCCCGCTTTCGCCAGATGCAGAGCCTTCAACGCAAGGATCGGAAAAACGCAGGGCATCAGGTTAAGTAGCATTCCGCCGAGCAGCGCGCCGAGGAGGGCATAGACCAGGGCATTGCTGCCAAGCCCGCCAACAGGGCTGCCACCATTCGGTACGTCGCCCGGCACGGCATTGATCTCCAGGCCCGTCCCGTCTCCCAGCGCCAATAAGCCCGACAGCCTCTTCGGCTGGCCGCGGCGTCGCTCAAGCTCGGCGATCAAGAGGTCACCTTTTCGGCGGAAGCTCTGCGGCGCGGCATAATCGACCGGCCCGTCCTCGGCCGGGAAGAAATAGGGCTGGCCGACCTCGACGCTGGCAGGCAGCGGAATGGCGATCTCAATCCAATCCTTGCCGAGCGCGAATTTGGCTGGGCTGGCCAGCGGCCGCGGCAGTGCACGGCGCCATTCGTCGAACCGGGCGCGCTCGGTCGCCGGGCCGGTTCCAACTGGCAGGTCAAGCGAGATACTCCCTTGCTCGGGCACGCAAACCTTGTCGGTGCAGGCCAGCCAATGCGCTTCGGCGCGGAGTGCCAATTTGTCCTTGGCATCCTTCGGCACGGTCAGCCGTGTCAGCAGCGCATGGTCGCGCTCGTAGACATAATTGACGATCCCCGCGACCAGCAGCCGGTCAGGCACCGGGAAGCGCAACGGACCCAGTGCCACTCCCTTGGGCAGCTTCCACTTGATTTCCATCGGCAGGCCCGCATCGCCGGGATTGACCCAGTAACCGTGCCAGCCGGGCTGCGTGTGCATGACGATTGCCAGCTCGACCTCGCCTCCGGGAGAGGCCGGGCCTTCGGCAACCAGCTCCGGCTGGATGGCATTTTCGCGCGGCGCGAGTTGGGCGGCGGCGGGTGTCGCGACCAGCGCACACAGTAACAATAGCCAGCGAAGCATTCCCCACCACCGTTCGGGCTGAGCCTGTCGAAGCCCTGTAATTGTTCTTTTCTGCAAGGAAAGACAGCCCTTCGACGAGCTCAGGGCGAACGGATGGTGGTCAGTCGAGATTCGGTCGCAGCCAGCGCGCCGCGAGATTGAGGTCGATCGCGCGCCGCTGGGCATATTCGTCGAGCTGATCCTGGCCGATCCGCGCCACGCCGAAGTATTGGCTGTCGCGGTGGCCGAAATAGAAGCCCGACACCGCCGAGGTTGGCAGCATCGCGAAATTCTCGGTGAGCGACACTTCGCCGGGCGCCCCGCCGAGCATGTCGAACAGGATCGGCTTCAGGCTATGGTCCGGACAGGCCGGATAGCCGGGCGCCGGGCGGATGCCCTGATATTTCTCGCGAATCAGCTGCTCGTTGGAGAAATGCTCGTCGGCATAGGCCCACAGCCGATTGCGGACATGCGCATGAAGCACTTCCGCAAGGCTTTCGGCGAGCCGGTCGGCCAGGGCCTTGAGCAATATGTCGTCATAATCGTCGACGGTCTGCTTGAACCGCTCGAGGTGCGGCTCCAGCCCGTGGATCCCAACCGCAAATCCGCCAATCCAGTCCTCCCCATCCGGATCGATGAAGTCGGCCAGGCACATGTTCGGCCGGCCCTCCCGCTTCTTCACCTGCTGGCGGAGAAAGGGGACGCGGGTCCAGTCGTTCCCGGCGAGAATCAGCACATCATCGCCCTCGCGCCGGCACCGCCACAGTCCGACAGTGGCCTTCGGCGTAACCCATCTTTCGGCAATGATCTGGTCGAGCATTTGCTGCGCATCGGCAAACAGGTTGCGCGCGCTTTCGCCGACCACCGGATCGTCGAGGATTGCGGGGTAGGTTCCGGCCAGCTCCCAGGCGCGGAAGAATGGCGTCCAGTCGATCGACGCCTTGAGGTCTTTCAGCGGCCATTCGCCGAAGTGATGAAGGCCGGGATATTGCGGCGGCGGCGCCTTGCCCGACGGGTCATAGGCAAAACCGTTGGCCCGTGCAGCCTCAAGCGTGGCCAGTTCGCTGTGGCCGCTGCGCTCCCGCGAAATGCGGATCTTGTCATAATCCTCGGCGGTCGTGTCGATCAGCGGTGTACGCTGTGTGTCCGAAACCAGCGACGAAGCCACGCCGACCGCCCGGCTGGCATCGAGCACATGGATGACCGGCCCCTTATAAGCGGGATCGATCCTGAGCGCAGTGTGCACCTTGCTGGTCGTGGCGCCTCCGATCAGCAGCGGTAGCTGCATATCGGCGCGCTGCATCTCGCCTGCCACCGTCACCATCTCGTCGAGCGAGGGCGTGATCAGGCCGCTGAGGCCGATCATGTCCGCCTTATTGTCATTGGCAGCCTCAAGGATCGTCTGCCACGGCACCATCACGCCTAGGTCAATCACCTCGAAGCCATTGCACTGCAGGACCACGCCGACGATGTTCTTGCCGATGTCGTGGACGTCGCCCTTGACGGTCGCCATGACGATCCGGCCCTTGCCCTTGGTGGCCCCGGATTTTTCCTTCTCCGCCTCGATGAAGGGGATCAGGTGCGCGACGGCGCGTTTCATCACCCGTGCCGATTTCACCACCTGTGGCAGGAACATTTTCCCCGACCCGAACAGGTCGCCGACGACATTCATGCCGTCCATCAGCGGGCCTTCGATCACCTCGATCGGGCGCGCGAATGCTTGCCGCGCTTCTTCCGTGTCCTCGACAATATGGGCATCGATGCCCTTGATAAGCGCATGGCTCAGCCGCTGCTCGACCGGCCAGCCGCGCCATTCGGCCGCCTTCTTCTCTTCTGCCGCGTCCGTGCCGCGATATTTCTCGGCCAGCGCGATCAACCGCTCGGTCGCATCGTCCCGGCGGTCGAAAATGACGTCCTCGCAGGCTTCGCGAAGTTCGGGATCGATCGCATCATAAACGTCGAGCTGCCCGGCGTTGACGATGGCCATGTCCAGCCCGGCGGGGATCGCGTGATAGAGGAACACCGAGTGCATCGCCCGTCTGACCGGCTCATTGCCGCGAAAGGAGAAGCTGAGGTTCGAAAGCCCGCCCGAAACATGGGCGCGCGGGCAGCGGCTCCGGATTTCCTTCGCCGCTTCGATGAAGTCGATCGCGTAGCGGCGATGTTCGTCGATGCCGGTGGCGATCGCGAAAATATTGGGATCGAAAATAATGTCTTCGGGCGGAAAGCCGTTGGCGACGAGCAGCTTGTAGGCCCGTTCGCAGATCGAGACCTTGCGCTCCCTGGTATCGGCCTGACCAGTCTCGTCGAACGCCATGACCACTACCGCCGCGCCATAGGCCCGGACTTTGCGCGCGGATTGGAGGAACAGCTCCTCGCCTTCCTTGAGGCTGATCGAATTGACGATGGGCTTGCCCGAAACGCACTGCAGCCCGGCCTCGATCACGCTCCATTTGGAACTGTCGATCATCACCGGCACGCGGGCGATGTCCGGCTCCGCCGCGAGCCGCTTCAGGAAGGTCGCCATGGCTTTCTCGCCGTCAAGCAGCGCCTCGTCCATGTTGACGTCGATGATCTGCGCGCCAGCTTCGACCTGGTCACGCGCGACCGTGACCGCGGCATCATAGTCGCCGGCCAGGATCAGCTTCTTGAACTTGGCCGATCCGGTGACATTGGTCCGCTCGCCGATATTGACGAAGCGCGCCCCTACCGCCGCGCTGGTAAAATCATTCATGCGGCGAGGGTCATCGGTTCAAGGCCGGAAAGCAGGGTCGTGGCCGGCGCGCTTGGGATAGCGCGCGGCCTGGCGCACTCGGTTACTCCGGCAATTGCTGCGATGTGCGCCGGGGTCGTCCCACAGCAGCCGCCCACGACATTGACCAGCCCCTCGTTGAGCCAGTCGCGAACCTGCGCCGCCGTCTCTTCTGCCGCCTCGTCATAGCTGCCGAGCTCGTTGGGCAGACCGGCATTTGGATAGGCCATCACCAACGTCTCCGCAGTCCGCGCCAGAGCCGCCAGGTGCGGCCTCAGCTGCGCTGCCCCGAACGAGCAATTCAGTCCTATTGTCAATGGCTTGGCGTGGCGAACGGTTGCCCAGAATCCCTCCACCGTATGGCCGCTGAGATTGCGTCCCGAAAGATCTGTGAGCGTCATCGAGATCATAATCGGAAGGTCGCGGCCAAGTTCCCGCTCCGCTTCCAGGGCGGCCATGATCGCTGCCTTGCAGTTGAGCGTATCGAACACCGTCTCGATCAGGACGAAGTCGATACCGCCCTCAACCAGCGCATCGATCTGCTCGCGATAGACGGCTTTCACTTCCTCGAACGTGACTTCGCGATAGCCGGGATCGTTGACGTCGGGCGACAATGAAAGCGTCTTGTTGGTTGGGCCGATCGCCCCGGCTACCCAGCGCCTCCGCCCGTCCTTGGCTCCATTCACCACCTCGCGGATGATCCGCGCCGCCGCCCGATTGATGTCACATACCAGGCTTTCCGCACCATAGTCGGACTGGCTGATACGGTTGGCGTTAAAGGTGTTGGTGGCGAGGACGTCGGCGCCTGCCGCGACAAAGCTCTCGGCAATCTTGCGAACGATCGCGGGCTGGGTGAGGTTCAGAAGGTCGTTGTTGCCCTTCTGGTCCCGGCTAAGCGCCAATGCGCCGCGATAATCGCCCTCCTTTAGCCCCTCGCACTGGATCAGCGTGCCATAGGCGCCATCCTTGACCAGCACACGCTCTGCCGCCGCGGCCCGAAACTCCTTGGCCGCACTCATGCGCGCACTCCCAGCAAATGGCAGATGGCGTAGGCCAGCTCCGCCCGATTGAGCGTATAGAAATGGAAGTGGCGCACTCCGCCGGCATAAAGCTGCCCGCATAGTTCGCCAGCGATGGTCGCGGCGACCAGTTGCCGAGCCTGGGGAAGCTCGTCCAGCCCCTCGAACAGCCGGTCCATCCAATCGGGGATCGCAGCGCCGCACTGGCCGGCAAAGCGGCGGGTGGTTGCGACATTGCTGACCGGCAGGATACCGGGCACGACCTCGACCCCGGGCCGGACCTCGGCGACCTTGTCGCGGAAACGAAGGAAGCAATCGGCCGAGAAGAAAAATTGGGTGATCGCACGATCGGCGCCGGCATCGATCTTCCTTAGAAGATTATCGAGGTCGGTTTGCGGGCAATCGGAATCCGGATGGACCTCAGGATAGGCGGCAACCGAAATCTCGAACGGAGCGACGGCCTTCAGGCCTGCAACAAGCTCGGTCGCGTTTGCGTAGCCACCGGGGTGCGGGCAATAGCCCTGGCCTGGTTCCGGCATATCGCCGCGCAGCGCGACGATGTGGCGAACGCCGGCATCCCAATAGCCGCGAGCAATGCCATCAATTTCCTCGCGCGTCGCTCCGACACAGGTCAGGTGCGCCGCTGGCGTCAGATCGGTCTCCTTGACGATCCGCTCGACGGTCGCGTGGGTCCGCTCGCGGGTCGAGCCGCCCGCACCATATGTTACCGACACGAAGCGCGGTTTCAGCGGTGCCAGCGTCTCGATCGACCGCCACAGCGTTTCCGCCATGGCGTCGGACTTGGGAGGGAAGAATTCAAAGCTCACCTGGATATCGCCGCGCGCTTCGGCGAACAGCGGCGCATGGGTGTCGATGGCGATTTGGCTTTCGCGGTTCATGCGGCAGCGCGCTCCCGATTGGCAGCGGCGGATTTGATCCCGCGCCACAAGATGACTGTCAGTTCGCCGCCGCCCAGGCGTTCGATCTTCTCAAGCTCCAGGCCGGCCGCGGCGAACCAGCCGCGCATCGCGTCATCGGCAAAACCCAGGCGGAGATGCGCATCCTGCTCCTTGAGTTCGGACCGGTCATGCTGGGCAAAATCGATCACCAGCAGTCGGCCGCCAGGGTTGAGCACCCGCGATGCCTCGGCGATCGCGGCACCCGGCTGCTGCGCATAGTGCAGCACCTGGTGGAGGATGATGTCATCGACGCTTTGGTCGCCTAGCGGCAAGGCATACATGTCGCCCTGCCGCAGGCTTGCGCCGGAGATCCCGGCTTCTTCCAGCTTGACCCGGGCCAGGCGCAGCATCTCAGAGGAGCGATCGATGCCGATCGCGCTCCTTGCCTTGGGCGCGAACAGCTCGAGCATCCGTCCGGTTCCAGTGCCGATATCGAGCAGTGCGCCCAGCGGCCGATCGGCCAGCAAGCCTGCGATCGCCCGCTCTATCTCAACATCGGGAATATGAAGCGAGCGGATGCTTTCCCAGGTCGCGGCATGGGCCTCGAAATAGCGTCGGGCAGCTTCGGCGCGGTCCGCGCGGACCGATTCCAGCCGCGCCGCATCGCCGGTGAAAAGCTGCTCCGCCTCCTTGTCGAATCCCCGATACAGTTCGAACAACGGTTCGATCCGCCCCGGATCCGCGAGCTGGAGATAGACCCAGCTTCCCTCCTTGCGCCGGCCGACAAGGCCCGAGTCGCTGAGGATCCTGACATGTCGCGAAACCCGTGGCTGGCTCTGGCCGAGCAACTGGGCAAGCTCTCCGACCGACAGTTCCATGACTCTTAGCAGCGCCAGGATGCGCAGCCGCGTTGGATCGGCCAGCGCCTGAAAAAGCGCGGCAAGCTTGAGGTCCCGGGTCACCGCTTAAGGATATAAGGAAGTCTTTATATCGGTCAATGCAAGAGCGCATTTTGAGAAACTTTTCTGCCTCCGCAACAAATGACGATTGCGTGACGCGAGAAACATCAATATTTCCGGCCGCTGGCCTGACGCTTGCGTGAGGCCGAGCCGGAGCTGTTTCCCGAAAGGGAGGCCGCTCCCCATAAGCAAGGAATGGAACGATCATGAAGAAGGTTGCACTGACCGTTGCGGTCCTCGCGCTCGGCCTTGCCGCGTGCGAAACCAAGACCGAGAACGCCGCTGATAACGCCGCTGTCGAGAACGCTGCCGAGGCCGATGCCAACGCTGCGACCACCGTCGACAACGCGCTCGACGCCGCTGGCAACGAAGTCTCGAACGCTGGTGAAGCAGTCGAGAACGCTGGTGAAGCGGTCACGAACGCTGCCGAGAACGCCACCAACTAAGTGGCGCACTCGCCGTCCTTGACGGCAAAGCGAATAGAAGGGCCGTCCGGCATGTTCGGGCGGCCCTTTTTTAATTCGATCGAAGTGGTACCTCGGTCGAGATGAGATGGCCTCTCTGCCTCTTGCTGTTCCTGACCGCATGCCAGCGGGAGGAGCAGCCTCAAGCGCCCACGCAGGGCGAATCCGATCGACTGAACGACGCCGAATCCATGCTCAACGGCCTCGCCAACGAAGAAGGGCCGGAAGCCAAGGCTCCCGACCCTTCCAACCAGTCGGACTGACTGAACAGACTTAGAAGTCCATTCCGCCCATTCCGCCCATGCCGCCGCCCATCGGCATCGCCGGCTTGTCCTCGGGCATTTCGCTGACCGCCGCTTCGGTGGTGATCAGCAGGCCCGCGACCGACGCGGCGTCCTGGAGCGCGGTGCGGACGACCTTGGTCGGGTCGATCACGCCGGCCTTGACTAGATCCTCGTAGACCTCGGTCTGGGCGTTGAAGCCCATTTTCTCATCCTTGCCCTCGAGCAGCTTGCCCGAGATCACCGCGCCGTCATGGCCAGCATTCTGGGCAATCTGGCGAACCGGCGAGTAGAGCGCCTTGCGGACGATATCGATGCCGCGGGTCTGGTCGTCGTTGACGCCCTTCAAGCCGTCGAGCGCCTTGGTGGCATAGAGCAGTGCGGTACCGCCGCCTGGAACGATGCCTTCCTCGACCGCAGCGCGTGTCGCATGCAGCGCGTCATCGACGCGATCCTTGCGCTCTTTGACCTCGATTTCGGACGCGCCACCGACCTTGATCACGGCAACGCCGCCGGCGAGCTTGGCGAGACGCTCCTGGAGCTTCTCGCGGTCATAGTCGCTGGTGGTGTTCTCGATCTGCTGGCGAATCGCCTCGGTGCGGGCCTTGATCGCTTCATGCGTGCCGGCGCCGTCGACGATCGTGGTGTTGTCCTTGTCGATCGTGACACGCTTGGCAGTGCCGAGCATGCCGACGGTAACGTTTTCAAGCTTGATGCCGAGATCTTCGCTGATCATCTCGCCGCCGGTCAAGATGGCGATATCCTCCAGCATCGCCTTGCGGCGATCGCCGAAGCCCGGCGCCTTGACGGCCGCGACCTTGAGGCCGCCGCGGAGCTTGTTGACGACAAGCGTCGCCAGCGCTTCGCCTTCGATGTCCTCGGCAATGATCAGCAGCGGACGACCGCTCTGCACCACGGCCTCGAGAATCGGCAGCATCGCCTGGAGGTTCGACAGCTTCTTCTCGTGAATCAGGATGTAGGGGTCGGCGAGTTCGACCGACATTTTTTCCGGATTGGTGATGAAGTAGGGCGAGAGATAGCCGCGGTCGAACTGCATGCCTTCAAC
>Ga0105249_10006067_pt1 | contig 10472 bp, 8 predicted proteins | sample KBSS44metaG_FD_81522 | JGI IMG/M metagenome (GOLD analysis project Ga0105249, IMG submission 81522) | Switchgrass rhizosphere microbial communities from Kellogg Biological Station, Michigan, USA - KBS S4-4 metaG | ecosystem: Host-associated > Plants > Roots > Rhizosphere > Soil | place...
ATTGCTTTCTTATTACCACCACTTGGTAATACAGTTAATGGGATTTGGGAATAAGAGATTGTGCATGCAAAGATGAGCATACACAAAATGTAGGTTTGTTTTTTCATAAATGAATGTTTAGCTTCTGTTCCAAATCTAAATACTTCGTTAACCGGAATGTGTTCTTTTGTTTCATTCGGATTATAAAACTGATAAAAGATTAATTAAGCAGGCTAACGGTAATGTGATAAAAATCACTTTTGAGAATCAGCCGGTTAAACGTTTTGTGAATTTTTTTCCCTTTTTTTAATCCCATACTGGCACCGACTTTGAAAAGTATACAGTATAAAATTGAATGTTATGAAAAAGATTTGTTTGTTTTTGACGATTGTAGCAGGCATTGTTATTTGTACGCCTGCTTCAGCACAGATCAGAGTTAATATTAATATCGGTAGCCAGCCTGTATGGGGTCCTGTAGGATATGATCATGTAGATTATTATTATTTGCCGGATATTGAAACATACTATTATGTGCCCACAAGACAGTTTGTATATTTTAATAATGGCAGATGGATTTCTTCTGCATCATTGCCTTACCGTTATAGGAGTTATGACTTGAATAGGGGTTATAAAGTTGTGATTAATGAGCCAAGGGCCTATCAGAATTTTTCATTGAACAGATCAGAATATTCAAGATATAGAAACTATGGCGGAAGACAGATGATCATAAGAAACAGTAATGATCCCAGGTATTACATAGTCAGAGGTCATCCGAAATATAATGACCGGAACAGAAGAGGAGATAGAGACAGGTAGAGGGATTAATTTTTCATAAATAAACTTCTCAAATATAACGGCCCGGTTTATAACCGGGCTTTTTTATGGAAACTCACAGAGGTTAATTGGTAATTGTACGCAGATTCAACGAAAAAAAACATTTTTGGGAATCAGCTATTTAACGTTTTTAGGATAAACTTTACTCACATTCGCTTTATTATGGCACTGACTTTGAACCGAAAGGATATAAAAGTCAAATTATTATGAAAAAGTTTCTTTTGGTTTTATTGGTAGCAACAGGATCTATTATTAGTAAACAAGCTACGGCACAAGTAAGCATTAATATTAACATCGGATCGCAACCGACATGGGGCCCGGTAGGATATGATTATGTAGAATACTATTATTTACCAGACATTGAAGTGTATTATTATGTTCCCCGGCACCAGTTCGTTTACTTAAGCAATGGGAAGTGGATATTTGTAACGTCATTACCTTCCCGTTACAGATCTTATAACCTTTATTCGGGATATAAAGTGGTGATCAATGAGCCACGACCTTATTTGCATTTTACAACACATAAAGTTACCTATGCAAAATATAAAGGGAACAATGGAAGACAAGTAATAATAAGAAACAGTAACGACCCAAAGTATTATGTAGTCAAAGGTCATCCTAAATATAACGGAGGTGGAAATAAGAGTAATGGTAATGGGAATGGGAATGGTAAAGGAAATGGTGGTGGCAAGGGAAACGGTAAAAAAGGTTAGTTTTTTAGGGCAATAGTTTTCTTTTTTATGGAGTCCCGGTTTTTATGCCGGGATTTCTGTTTAGTCGATAGGGAAAGGGACATTTATTTTTTATCTGGTAATAACGCTTCGCCTTTTGTCAGCCAGCTAAATCCAAAAGCTAACAGCGCCAACGTTTCAAACCAGAATATAGGTTTGTAATCTTTGAATTGTTTATGTAAAGCTGGAATAACTGAATACAGAAAAATTACGGTGATAGATAAAAGAATAATTACTCCGCAAATTTTATAAACAACATTTCTTTGTTTTTTTCTTTTAGTAGGATGCCCTGAGCTTTTAGTAAAAAGGAATAAACAAAAAAATGAAAAGATCAGGAAAAGGCATGTGGCAGAAGCAAAATGAATGAGATTAATTACGTCGTTTCCTTTAAGTTCTAAAACTTTACATTCTGAGAGAGGGTTGAAGTTAGAGCAAGGGAAAAAAGCCACAGCTAATGAAAATAAACTGGCTCCTCTACCTGCCCAAAGATCTTTTGGTCCATAACCTTTGTAAGAGAACATAAATAAAGAAACAGCACAAAGAGTTCCTGTCATATAATGACCCAGCTTAGTATAATAATAATCGCTGATCGAATCTTGCAGTATATCACAATTGGTTAAAAACCTTACACCAAAAATTAATACAAAGGGTAAAAAAATACCCAAAAGCCCAACAGATTTTCTCAGTGTTAAATAATGAATGAGTAATGATGAATCTGCATTTTGTTCTTTGTTGCTTTGATTTTCCATTTGATTAAGTTTGGCGATTGGTTGCTATGGAAATAAAGTTATAAAACATGCATTACTTAGCAACCTTCCACAAGCTTTTCCGTAACTTTCTTTTCAAATCCGCACAAATGCCAAGGCTTTTAAGTTTTACATTTTTAATTCTAAGTTTTTCTTTTCTTAATGCACAGGAATTTGGGGGTAACCCGCCTTCAGTAAGTTGGAAGCAAATTAATACAGATACTGTGAGGATCATTTTTCCTGTAGGACTGGATAGTTCAGCACAAAGAGTAGCATCGATTGTCCATTTTCTTTCGGCAAAAAACAATTCACTTGGCGGCAAGCTGCATAAAATAAACATCGTTCTTCAAAATCAATCGACGATCGCAAACGGTTATGTGGGATTGGGTCCTTATAGAAGTGAATTCTTCTTAACTCCTTCGTTTAACAATTTTGATCTTGGTAGTATTCCATGGGCAGAAGATCTTGCATCTCATGAGTACAGGCATGTGCAACAATTCAGCAATTTTAGAGTCGGTCTGAGTAAAGTAATGTATTATTTGGCTGGTGAAGATGGGTTAGCACTTGCAATCAATGCTTCAGTTCCTGATTGGTTTTATGAAGGAGATGCAGTATACAATGAAACAGTGCATACGGAACAGGGTAGAGGACGAATTCCTTTTTTTACTAATCAATATAAATCGCTTTGGCTGGCTAATAAACAATATTTATGGATGAAATTGCGGAATGGCTCGTTGAAAGATTATGTACCGAATCATTATCCGCTGGGCTATTTACTGGTAAATTATGGGTATGAAAAGTATGGAACTGATTTCTGGAAAAAAGTGACACAGGATGCTGCATCTTATAAAGGTTTGTTTTATCCCTTTCAAAATGCTATAAAGAAACATGCCGGAGTTGATTACAAAACTTTCAGAAAGGAAGCGTTTGATTTCTATAAAAAAAATAGCCCGGAATTACAGGTGCCGATCGGAGTGTCGCAACAAAAAATCAATCAGGGAATCCCGATAGCTATCGGGACCAGCGAACAAAAAATAACTAAGCCAACACTAAGCTTTGTTACAAATTATTTTTTTCCAAATCAAATTGAAAATGGGTCTTTGCTTTATTTAAAAAGCAGTTATCGCAAGCGGCCTGCATTTGTAATAAAAGATAATTCGGGAGAGCATGTGTTGCGGATAAAAGATATTTCACTCGATGAACACTACAGTTATCGCAATGGAAAAATTGTGTATTCAGCTTATAAGCCAGATGCAAGATGGGGTTGGAGAAATTATGGGGAGATCCGTTTGCTTGATGTAAAAAGCGGCAACCAGCGAACTATTACTCATAAAACAAAATACTTTACGCCGGATATTAGTAATGACGGCAGTAAGATTGTTGCTATAAGATATGAGACGAATGGTAACTGTGAATTGCATTTCCTGGATGCAGCATCTGGTAGCCTGTTGAAAAGTATCGGGTCTTCAGAAATAAATGTTTTTACTGATCCAAAATTTATTGATGATAATTCCATTGTTGCCTGTGCAAGATTTCGGGATGGACAAATGTCGCTAGTTCGTGCAGATATCAGTGGATCAATAATAAGACTTACACCGCCTTCTTATCATGTAATGGGATTCCCCAATGTCCAAAATGATAAAGTTTATTTTACTGCGTCTTTCAATGGAAATGATGAAATTTTTCTGTTGCAGTTAGGTGATAATAAAATTTTCCAGGTGACGAATTCTGCTACTGGAAATTATTTTGTAAATGCATCTGCTGATAAACTTGTTTACTCAAATTTCACTGCCGATGGTTATCAGTTAAATGAAATGAGTTTGTCAAAAGCTACATTAAAAGAAATAGATGAGCCAGCTTTGGATATGCCAGCAAATCTTTTTCCCGTGGCAAAAGAAAATGATTATTCGGGCCTGAAGTTAAAAGATATTGAGACCAGGAATTTTTCTGTCGGTAAATACAAAAAAGGAACAAAGCTTTTGAATTTTCATAGTTGGCGTCCTTATTATGAAGACCCAATATTCACCTATACACTTTATGGACAGAATGTTCTGAATACACTGCAAACGGAACTTTATTATTTGTATAACCAGGATGAAGAAACAAATGCAGTTGGGTTCAATACGACTTATGGTGGCTGGTTTCCTTATTTGTCTGCAGGAACGGAGTACACTTTTAAAAGAACGGATACTTTAAATAACAAGACTCGTCAATGGAATCAATTGGATAGCCGCATCGGTTTAAATATTCCATTCGATTTTTCCGGTGGCAGATATTTCAGGAATTTGAATTTTGGAAGCAGCTATGTTTTCCGTTTTGAATACAATACAGGCTCAACCAAAGATCTGTTTGCTGAAAATAATTTTAGTTATCTCTCGCATTTTATTAATTATAGTCAACAGGTGCAGATGGCGAGACAACATATATTTCCGAAGTTAGGGTATAATTTTTCGTTGCAGTATCGTCATGCCATTTCGAAATATGATAGTTACCAATTCTTTGGTTCAGGTCATATTTATCTGCCGGGGTTTCTTTCCAATCATAGTATTGTTTTAGATGGTGCTTTTCAGCAACGTGATACATTTAGAATACTTTTCAGTAATCGTTTCCCATATTCAAGAGGATATAATGAAACGTACTTGTCGAGAATGTGGAAGCTTGGCGCCAATTATCATTTCCCGATCTGGATTCCTGATTGGGGTTTTGGAAATATTCTTTATATCCAGCGTATTCGTGCCAATGTATTTTATGATCTTACAAGAGTCTATTCAAGAAATAAATTGATAACAGCCGATCAGCGAAGTGCAGGGGGCGAAATTTATTTTGATACAAAATGGTGGAATCAATACCCACTGACCTTTGGTTTTCGGATCAGTCAAAGATTAGATGCCGATTTAGTAACGCGTCAAAAAGGAACATGGTTTGAGTTTATTTTGCCGGTGAGTATAATACCGAGATAATTTCACGCTGAGACGCTGAGTGCACAGAGAAATTACTCAGCGATCTCTGCGCCTCTGCGTGAATCTCAAAGGGATGCTAAACTTTCTTCAATCGCTTTGATCTTTGCTTCAGCATCTGCTTTTTTCTTTTTTTCAACCTCCACAACTTCGGGCTTTGCATTTTGAACAAAGCGTTCATTGCTTAGTTTCTTTTCTACAGAGAGAAGAAACCCCTTTTGGTATTCGAGATCTTTTATAAGTTGTTCTTTTTGTGTTGTCGTATCGATTTTGTTCGTAGTAGTTATTTGAATTTTTGGCCCATGACCTATAATAGTCAAAGATCCAGTTTCAGTGGCTACAATATAGTTAATCGGTTTTTCAGCATTTGTTTGTTTTAATAATATGGGCTCTACTAATTCGTAGAAATTAGAATATTTAGCTTCTACGTTAATTTTGATTTTGTCCTTACCGAGTATATTATTTTTTATTCTTGCATCTCGAATCGCAGTTATATCTTGCTTTAACCTTTCTCCAATCTTCAAAATTTCTAGATGATAATTACTAATTGGCGATTGCTGTTTTACAGTTAAATCATCACCTTCTTTTCTTTCTTTTAAGTGATGATAAACCTCTTCAGTTACAAATGGCATAAAAGGATGAAGTAATTGCATCAACTCTTCAAAAAAATAAACTGTTTTTTCATAAACATTTTTTTCTATCGTTTGTTCAAATCCTGGTTTTACCCATTCCAGATACCAACTGCAGAAATCATCCCAAATCAAAGAGTAAATTGTTTTTAGTGCTTCGCTTAATCTAAAATCAATGTATAGCTTTTCTATTTCAGCTTTTACTTCATTCAATCTGTTCTCAAACCAATCAATAGCGAAGTTTTCATTGCTCGTAGCTCGTAGCTCATGGCTCGCAGCTTGTCTTCCTTCCCACATCTTCACCAACTTCAAAGCATTCCAGATCTTATTATTAAAATTTCTTCCCTGGTCACAACTGCTATCATCAAATAAAAGATCATTACCGGCAGGAGAGGAGATCATGATCCCAAAACGGACTGCATCGGCGCCAAAACGATCAATGAGATCAAGTAAGTCAGGAGAATTGCCAAGACTCTTACTCATTTTTCTTCCCTGCTTATCTCTAACCATCCCTGTGAAATAAACATCGCTGAATGGTTTTTCATTCATGTATTCAGTTCCTGCCATGATCATTCTTGCTACCCAAAAGAAAATAATATCCTGTCCCGTTACCAATACAGAAGTTGAATAATAATAGTTGATATCTTTATTATTGGGTTGAGTAATTCCATTAAATACTTCTATCGGCCATAGCCATGAAGAGAACCATGTATCAAGTACGTCATCATCCTGCCTTATTTGAGAATTAAATTTTGAATTTTGAATTTTGAATTTTGAATTCGCTTCATCTTCATTCCCGGCAACAACAAAATTTCCAGCATCATCATACCATGCAGGTATTCTTTGCCCCCACCAAAGCTGTCGACTGATACACCAATCCTTTACATTCTCCAACCAATATTTATACGTGGCCAAAAATCTTTCTTCAGGATGAATCTTGACATTGCCGCTTAAAACCGCCTGCAAAGCTTTTTCAGCAAGCGGTTTCATTTTTACAAACCACTGTGTAGAAATGCGTGGCTCAACAACAGCATTTGTCCTTTGTGAAAAGCCAAGCCGGGTTGTATAATCTTCTTCTTTAATTAATAAACCATCTGTCTTTAGTTTCTCAATTGCTTTTTTTCTTGCTTCAAATCTGTCAAGTCCAACAAATACCTGTGCTGCTTCACTCATTGTGCCGTCTGGATTCAGCGTATCGATTGTTTCAAGATTATGTTTTAATCCAAGGTTGTAATCATTGATATCATGAGCAGGTGTGATCTTTAATGCGCCAGTTCCAAATTCTTTATCAACGTATTCATCAAAGATCACAGGTACTACACGATTCACAAGAGGCACAATAACTTTCTTTCCTTTCAAATAAGCATAACGTTCATCATCAGGATGTACACAAACTGCGGTGTCACCCATGATCGTTTCCGGTCGTTGTGTCGCAATGGATATAAAATCTTTTGTTGGATTGCCAGAAGAATCCGCAACAGAATATTTTACATAGTAAAGTTTGCCTTGTAGTTCTTTATACTCTACTTCCTCATCACTCAATGCAGTTTTTGCGGCCGGATCCCAATTGATCATTCTTGCACCGCGATAAATAAGCCCTTTATTATATAAGTCAATAAAAACTTTTATGACAGCTTTGTAATAATGATCATCCATGGTGAATGTAACCCGATCCCAATCAACACTGCAGCCAAGCCGTTCGATCTGGTTATAAATAATATTGCCATATTTTTCTTTCCATTCAAAAGCATATTTCAAAAATTCTTCCCGGCCGATCTTGTTTTTATCAATTCCTTTTTCTTTTAGCATCTGCACCACTTTTGCCTCAGTAGCAATCGATGCATGATCGCTGCCCGGCACCCAACATGCATTGAAACCACTCATTCTTGCTTTGCGAACAAGAATATCCTGCACGGTTTCATTCAGTGTATGTCCCATGTGTAAAACACCTGTCACATTCGGTGGAGGAATAACAACAGTAAAAGGCTTTCTATCATCAGGAGTGGAATTAAAATATCTTTTGGACTTCCAATGAAATGTCCATTTTTCTTCTATTGATCCCGGTTCAAAGTTTTTCGATAGTTCCATTTCTTGTTTCTTGTTCTTGGTTACTTATAGGTCGCTTCGTATTATCAGTTTAATTTCTATCCCCGCATTAGTATTTCTAATCGCCGTCCCTTGCGACGCACAGCCTGCACTGAGCAAAGCGAAGTGTTCATCACCCTGTTCCTCACTCAACACTTGCGTCGCAGTTTACTCAGAGCGAAGCGAAGAGTCGCAATCTTGTGCTGCAATAATTCTATTCAGCTATCTGGTTTGTGAGTGGCAAAGCCCCTTTAGGGGTTTGGGGTTTGGTCGCAAATTTACCGTCTTTCGGGTAGATAGCGAAACCCATTAACTCCTGAAAATATTAATATAGGAAATCATTTTATACAGGGTGAAATACTTATTTTGAAGTCTCAAATTTTTTTATGGACAGAACACTTTTCTCATGGCACAGCCCTTCACTGAATAAGGATATGCCGATCGCTATTTATGGTTATTACGGGTTTGCGTTGTTGTTGGTGCCGACTGCTGCTGCTGATTACTTAGAATATGAAAGATTTCAATTGCTGGATCAGATCGCCCCATTTATTGAAGCAGGTAAATTAAAGGTGTATTCGGTTGACAGTATCAATAACGAAAGCTGGCTGAATAATAATATGAATCCCCGTGATAAATCGATCCGTCATCAACAATGGAACGACTATATATTTAATGAAGTAGTTCCTTTCATTCGCACTAACTCAAGTCCGGATACGATGATATACACCTGTGGCGCATCATTCGGCGCATTGCATAGTATGAATTTGTTTTTAAAAAGGCCTGATATCATTAATGGTGTGGTTGCAATGAGTGGTGTCTATGATCTGACCGAATATACAAAAGGACATTACGACGACGATGTTTATTTCAACAGCCCTATGCATTACATGCCCAATTTAACTGATCATGATGTGCTGGAACAAATAAGAAGAACTCATCATCTGCATATTTTTACCGGCAGCGGCGCTTATGAAGATCCTGACAGCAGCGGTCGCTTTGCAAAAATTCTTTATGATAAAGCAATCAACTATGAACTGGATGTTTGGGGACAAGAGTGGCCACATGATTGGAATACCTGGCGCACAGTATTGCCGCATTATCTGGAAAGCAGGTTTTAGCAATTAATCCTGTGGGATTAATTTTTTTAGTGTAGAAATAAATTCATTCCTCGGGATCATCCTGGCGCCCATACTTTCGAGATGTTCGGTATAAACCTGGCAATCGATCAGCTCAACGCCATCATTTTTTAGATATTCAATAAATTTTATAAATGCATATTTGCTTGCATTGCTTTGTTTGCTAAACATGCTTTCCCCAAAAAATATTTTTCCAATTCTTACTCCATATAATCCACCAACCAATTCGCCATTTTTCCAAACTTCGGCGCTGTGTGCAAATCCAAGTTTGTGCAAAACAGTGTAGGCTTTTTTCACTTCATGAGTGATCCATGTTCCCGCCTGGCCTTTTCTACGAATTGTTTTGCAATTACCGATGACATGGTCAAAAACTTTATCAGTAGTAAAATTGAATGCATTTTGTTTCAATAATTTTTTCATACTCTTACTCACTTTCATTTCGCCGGGAAATAAAACAAAACGGGGATCGGGACACCACCAAAGAATATGTTTGCCTTCATACCATGGAAATATTCCTTTACTGTAGGCTACTAATAAGCGATCGACCGACAGATCACCACCAACAGCCAATAATCCATCTGGTTCTGCAAGATGAACTGGCGGAAAAGCAAATTCTTTTTCTATTACAAATAAAGGCATGGGATAATTCCAAATTCTAAAGACCAAATTCCAAATACCAAATAAATGATAATTACGGAAGATAAAAAAGGGTAAAACTTCGATGTTAGGATTGAGAATTCACTTTTTTGAATAACTCTTGGATTGAACTTAGTGTTTCTACGAATAAAAAATTTATCCGACAACCATTTCCACTGTGGCGCCAATGCCTCGGTCGGTAATAGCATCGCACTTTGGCTTCAGATCATCGTAACTTCCCTTTTTCACTGCATACTTACCCTGGAAATGGATGATATAAGCACATTGCTCGGCTTGTTCATAGCTATGCCCGCAAACTTCCATCAAAGTATCGATCACCCATTCAAATGTATTTACCTCATCGTTCCATACAATAAGAGTGCATGGTTCTTCGATGCTGGTAAGAACACCGGTTTCTTCCCATTCACTTGTTCTTGTATTAGTTTGAACAGATGCCATCAACACAAAATTAAGAATAATAATTTCCTGGTGGTAATAGATAAATTTCTTTTTTATAACATTTATACTTCAGTAGGTAGTTTTACCTCTTTTATAAACTCCTCAAGATTCCGCAGCGATTGGTTAAACATTTTTTCAAGCTTTTTTTCATCAGCAAGTTGAAAAAGCTAAGCATCAGCGGGTTTTTCTTCAGATAAAAATCGAGAGTGAGACCTGTTCTTGTATCAATGATTTTAGTAAAAGTAAAATAGATGTTTTATTTTCTATTTCAAGATGCAGA
>Ga0105249_10006068_pt1 | contig 10471 bp, 9 predicted proteins | sample KBSS44metaG_FD_81522 | JGI IMG/M metagenome (GOLD analysis project Ga0105249, IMG submission 81522) | Switchgrass rhizosphere microbial communities from Kellogg Biological Station, Michigan, USA - KBS S4-4 metaG | ecosystem: Host-associated > Plants > Roots > Rhizosphere > Soil | place...
GTGTCGAGGTGCGCACGAGTTCCGTGGTGACGGACATTCAGCCGGGCTATGTGATGGTGCGCGGCAAGGATGGCACCGAGTACAGGATGGATGCGGTGGTGACGCTGTGGGCGGCAGGTGTACAGGCGTCGCCGTTAGGGAAAATGCTGGGTGTGCCTATGGACAAAAAGGGCTGCGTGTTGGTCGACGAGCATCTGAATCCGCCGGGGCACTCCGAAATATTTGTGTGTGGGGACCTGGCGCACGTGGAGCAGGACGGGCGGCAGGTGCCGGGTGTGGCGCAGCCGGCGATGCAGATGGGCGTATATGCAGCCAAGCGCATCGGCTGCATGGTGGGGCATGAGGCAGGATCAGAGGGCTGCGACATCAAGGGCTTCCGCTATTTCGACAAAGGTGACATGGCGACGATTGGGCGCAAGGCCGCGGTGGCGAAGGTGGTATGGCCATTCAAGGCGCACATGTCCGGCTTCCTCGCATGGATGATGTGGCTGCTGGTGCATATCTATTTCCTAATCGGGTTCAGGAACCGGCTGGGTGTCTTTCGGCAGTGGGCATGGACGTACCTGACACTGCAGGATGGGGCGCGGCTGATCACCGGCTCGCAGGACCTGCCGGGCTGGCGGGAGGACTGAGAGGCAGTTGTTAGTTGGTGGTTGATAGTTGTTAGTCGTCGCTCTTGTGCGGATCGGAGTGCGGGATCTCCGGGCCTTGCTCGTCGATGGCTTCGACGACGGTGTCGTCTGTCGTGGGACGGCCATTGCGGCGGCTCTCTTCGCCTAACGAGTTGGTGGTGCCGGCGAGCGCGTTGGGATCTGGTGCATTGGGGGATGGGGTCTGTGTTTGCGGTGCGGGCATGAGGGCCTCCTGATGCTTGCTTGCAACAGATTTGGATGCCGCGAAAGCAAAGCGCGTGCGGGCTTAGAATGGCCTGCATGGAACCTCAAGAGATGCAGGAGTTTGCCAAGCAGGTGAAGGAGGGTGGCGAGGAGTCGCTCACCAATATTTCCCTGGCGATCTCGATTCTGGCGGTGCTGGTGGCGATGGTGACGGTGCTGGGGCATCGCACGCATACGGAAGCGGTGCTGATGCAGGCGCGTGCCACCGACGAGTGGAACCTGTATCAGGCGAAGAAGATCCGCATGGAGGCGTTAGAGGTAACAGTCGATCAGATGCCTCTGTTGCCGACAACAGACGCGAAAGCGACTGCCGGAAAGCTCACCGAGTACAAAGCTCATATTGCGAAGTGGAAGGACGAGCTCAAGGAAGAATCGGAGCAGGCGAATGAGTACCAGGATGAGGTGAAGATCGCCGAGAGGAAGGCGACGCGCTTTGACTTGGGTGAGGCGCTGCTGCAGATTGCGGTGGTGCTGAGTTCGATCACGCTGTTCACGCGGCGCAAGAGCTTCTTCTATGGCGGCTTGGCTCTGGGGGCGGCGGGAGTGGTAGTGGCGGCGTCAGCGTGGTTGGTGCATTGACGGCAACCTGACCGCGGGAGCAAAGTGTTTTCGTCCCGCATAAGGAGGTTTTGCCGTCATGCCGTTGTCCTTTGATCGCCGTGAGTTTGTGAAGACCCTTTCCGCTTTGCTGCCCGCCCTGGGGTTTAAGGCTGGTGCGCAGGCTCCGCAACAACCGCAACAGGACACCACACCACGCACCATGGACCATGCCGTCTGGGCGGGTGAGCGCAAGACTGAGCGCAAGACGGCCACGCGACCGAATACGGTGGGCATCCAGACCAAGCCCTTCTGCTGGAACGATGAGGGCATCGACGTGGTGCTGGATAACCTGCAAGGCAAGGGTGCAGTGACCACTGTCTACTCGTACACGTATGACACGGACCCGAACCGCATCCACAAGGGCGACCGACTGCCCGACCATGGCAAGTATGGCCCGGAGGGTCTGCGCACGGGCGGCGCGTACTTCGACTATGACGCTAAGTATTTCGCGGGCACGATCCTCAAGGAGTTCCGTTCCTGGGATGACGGCAAGTTCAACGTGATTACGGAAGTGGCGCCGAAGGTGAAGGCGCGCGGCATGGACTACTTCGCGCACGACTTCAACAACCCGTTCCCGGTGATGATGCACACGATCCCCGGCTATACCGAGGTGGCGCAGATTGACATGGACGGGGTCCGCACCACGATGCCGTGCTACAACCACCCGGACTACCGGGCATTTCTGCAGGGAAAGATTGAGGTGTATCTCAGGCAGTACGGCGATCTGGTGGACGGCATTCTGTGGAACACGGAAAGCATGGGGCCTTTTGACAACATGATCGGCGGCGACTGGGCGCAGATTGGTGTGACTTGCTTCTGCCGCTTCTGCGCAGCGAAAGGGCGCGAGCGCGGCATCGTGGCGGACCGCGCGAAGGAGGGCTACCGCCGGTTGCTGTATCTCTTCCGCGCGGGGCCGAAGCATGGGCAGCGGCCTGCGGACGGATACTTCACGACTTTCTGGCGTACGTTGCTCGAGTATCCAGAGATTCTGTCGTGGCAAAACCTGTGGATGGACAGCTATATGGAGGTGCGCGCGGAGCTGTACGGCGCGGCGAAGGCGATTGCGCCGGCCAAGCCGTTCGGTTTTCATGTGCAGCAGAACCACACGTTCAGCCCGTTCTACAGCGCGGCGGAGGACTTTACCCGACTGGCGCAGTTTTCGGACTTCCTCAAGCTGGCCAGCTACAACAATGCGGGCGGCCCGCGCATGGCGCGGCTCATTGATCGGCTGGCGGGCACTGTCTTCCGCGATACGGATTCGGCGAAGTTTCTGCCGGTGTACTACGACATGATGGGCTACCACGAGGGCACGCTGGCGGAGATCACGCAGAATGGCCTCACATCCGGCTATGTAGTTGCCTGTGCCAAACGTGCGATGGAGGACGTGGGCGACAAGACAAAGATCTATCCAGGCATTGACATTGGCGTGCCGACGGCGGCGACAGGAGAGAAGACAACGCATGCCGACGATGTGCGCAAGGCGGTGACGGCGGCGTGGCAGGCGGGCGTGCCTGGTATCACGCTCTCGCGCGACTACAGCGAGATGGAGCTGAGCAGTCTGGCTGCGGCGGGCGATGCGACACGCGCGTTCCTGAAGAAGGCGTAAGCGCAGAGGGAGGGATCAGTATGGACCGCAGGGAGTTTTTGGCTTCGGCCGGAATGCTGGCCGCGCTCGCAGGGTCTCCGCTGAGAGCGCAGCAGGCGCATGTGCAGGCTGACCCGCTGGATGGCTTTCCTGACAACGTGCTGCGCAACGATGCGCCGTACGCTGAGCGGGAGCCGATCGACGGATACCATAATGCGCCGTCCGCCGCGTATGAGGCGTTCGAGGACATGAAATTCGGCGCGCGCATCCATTGGGGCATCTATTCCATCTGGCACAGAGGCGCAGAGTCATGGCCGTTCCTGCAGATGACGTTTGAGGAGCGGCAGGCTTACAACCAGCTCTACAAGACGTGGAACCCGGTGGGCTTTGATGCGGCAAGCTGGATCGGCACGTTCAAAGAGGCCGGGATGAAGATGTTTGCGTTCACCACCAAGCACCATGAAGGCTTCTCCATGTTCGATACGAAGACGCGGGTGCGCAGCCGGACGAACTGGACTGCTCCGGGCGGGCCGGCGATGGAGAGCTGCGATCTGGCGTACTCGATGATGGAGACGCCCTTTCGCCGGGACGTGGTGAAGGAGCTTTGCCACGAGGCGCACCGGCGGGGCATCAAGATCGACTTGTATTTCTCGCACCCGGACTGGTACGACGCCGACTTTCGGCCGTACGGGCAGCATCCGCTGCAGGTGCCCTCCTCCGCAGCGCTGATGGTGCCGAGGGACTATAACCGCCCAAAGCGGGCGCCGATTCCGGTGATCGTACCGGACCCGAGCCCGGCTGAGGTGAAGCGGATGATGGAGCGGCACCGCGCGCAGTTGCTGGAGCTGGTGACCAACTACGGCGAGATCGACATGATCTGCCTCGACATCCTCCTGGGACCCACGGTGTGGCCGGAGTTGCGCAAGACAATCGAGATGGTGCGCAAGGTGCAGCCGAACGTGATGCTGCGCGATCGCGGGATCGGCAACTATGGCGACTACTACACGCCGGAGCGGGTGGTTCCGGGGGCCAAGGTGGCGACACATAAGCCGTGGTTTTGCATCTACCCGCTGGGATCGGACTTCTCCTACGAGGAGAATGCGGCGAAGCACAAAGGGACCAAGTGGATCATCGACACGCTGGTGGACACAGTGGCCAAGGGCGGCGGCCTGATGGTTGGCATTGGGCCAAACGCCAACGGCGAGTTCCATCCGGAGGCGGTGCGGCAGATCAAGGAGAGCGGTAAGTGGCTGGCGGTGAACGGCGAGGCGATCTACGCGACGCGTGCGCGCGACGGCGCGTCGTATGCAGAAGGCGACTCCGTGCGCTTTACGCGCAGCAAGGACCGGCGCTGGACGTATGCGGTGTTGACGGAATGGCCGGGCAACGAGATCGCGCTGACTTCTGTTAAGCCGCGCGCGAGCACGGAGATCAGGATGCTCGGCTCAGCGAAGCCGCTGGCGTGGAGGTCCGATGGCACGCGAGGCACGGTGATCCGCCTGCCTGAGAACATGCAGACCGAGGCCAATCGTCCCTGCTCCTACGCATGGACGCTCAAGATAGAAGCGTGAAATCTAGTGCAGCTGGTCGGGGATGACAGCGTACTGGATGAGGAGTTCGAACGGAACGATCTTCAGGGTGTCCTCATGGGTAGCTTCAAGGACGACCGGGCAGCCAGCGCCCGCCTGCTGGACCTGCAGCCAGCGCGCGGCGCAGACGCACCAGCGGTCGCCGGGCTTGAGGCCGGGGAAGCCGTACTGCGGCAGGGGAGTGGAGAGGTCGTTGCCGAGGGCTTTAGAGGCGTCGAGGAAAGGCCGGTCGACGACGCAGCAGATGGTGTGGACGCCAAGGTCTTCCGGGCCGGTGTCGCAGCAGCCAGTACGGTAGAAGCCGGTCATGGGATCGCAGCCGCAGGTGCTCAGCGGCTGGCCAAGGACGTTACGTCCGTGTGATTTGCGAGTTGTCTCTTCTGTCGGCAACATCACCAGTGTAACCGGCGGCGGAGGAACAGGAACGCACCCCTCCGGCTTGGCCAGTAAACTATGTACATCCCCAGATCGCTGGGCGTGAGGCAAAGGATGAGCGATAGTTCCGGGGGCAATCGCGTGACACGGGTGATGGTGGGCGTGTGTGGCGGGGTGGCCGCGTACAAGGCCGCAGAACTGGTGCGCGCGCTGCAGCAACGCGGCTGCGAGGTACGTGTTGCCATGACGCGTGCGGCAATGGAATTTGTGCAGCCGCTGACCTTCTCCGCGTTGACCGGGTACAAGGTGCTGACGAGTCTTTGGAGCGGAGCTGAAGCCGACGATCAAACCGCGAACGCTGGTCAGGGCGGGATCGAGAAAGGCCAAATCGAGCACATTGCCGAGGCGCAGTGGGCGGATGTGGTGGTGATTGCTCCGGCCACCGCGCACATGCTGGCCAGGATGGCGCATGGGCTGGCGGATGATTTTCTTTCCACCATGCTGCTGGCGACGACCGCGCCTGTGGTCGTGGCACCGGCGATGAATGTAAATATGTGGGACCATCCGGCGACGCGGGCCAATGTAGCGACGCTGCGTGCGCGCGGCGTGCGCTTTGTCGATCCGGATGCCGGGTATCTGGCGTGTGGAATGGTGGGTTCCGGACGGTTAGCGGAGGTCGCAGCGATTGCGCAGGCGGTGGTGGACGCTGCGCCAAGCGCGCACGCCCTCGATCTTGCGGGAGAGACGGTGCTGGTGACGGCAGGAGGAACGCGCGAAGCGATCGACCCTGTGCGGTTCCTGGGCAATCGCTCTAGCGGCAAGATGGGATACGCCATTGCAGAAGCTGCGCGGCAGCGCGGAGCTGAGGTTGTTCTGGTCTCGGCACCGACGGCGCTGACGCCTCCGAGCGGCTGTCAGTTTGTGCCGGTCACGACGTCGGAGGAGATGCGTGCAGCGGTGATGGAGCATCTGGCGCGGGTGACGATGGTGATCGGCGCGGCGGCGGTGGCGGACTTCCGTGCTGCCAGCTTGAGCGATGCAAAGCTGCGCCGCGAAGGCGGGCAGACGCTGGAACTGGAGCCGACAGTGGACATTCTGCGCGGGGCGGCTGCGGCGCGGCGGCCGGAGACGCTGGTGATCGCATTTGCGGCGGAGATGGAACTGGACATCGAGCGCGCGCGGGCGAAGATGCGCGCCAAGGGAGCAGACGCCATCGTGTTGAACGATGTGTCGCGCGCGGGGCTGGGCTTTGAATCCGACCGTAACGCGGCGATCTTCATTACCCAAGACGCGGCGATAGAGATTCCAGAGATGACCAAGCGGGAGATGGCAGACCGGATCCTGGGCCGCACGACGATGCTGCGCGTCGGGGCGATGGAGCGGGTTTAGAGTCCGACGACACGACGACAGGCGAATATCGCTGCGCCTTTTCCGCGAGCGCGCAGGCGCGGGATACCATGGATGAGAATGTCCGCGCTGCAAGATACAGCCATACTGCTGCTCGCCCACGGTACGCCCAACACGTTGGGCGAGATGGCGGAGTATCTCTCGAAGGTGGTAGGCGGGCGTCCCATGCCGGCCGAGGTCGTCGCCGAGTTGCGGCATCGCTATGCGGCGATTGGCTTGCGCGATGAGCTGGGCGCAGAGCCGCCTCCGTTGACGAAGTGGACGATGGCACAAGGGCGCGCGCTGGAGGCGATGCTTGCCAAAGCGGGTGAGCCGCTGCGGGTCTATATCGGGATGCGCAACTGGCACCCGTTCATTGTGGATGTGGTGGCACAGATGCGGGCCGACGGCGTCACACGCGTACTGGCCGTCTGCCTCGCTCCGCAGAACTCGCGCACTTCGACGGGACTCTACCGGCGTGCACTGATGGCCGCGGCGGACCAGCCGGGTGCAGGAAAGCTAGAGATCACCTTTGTCGATGAGTGGCCCGAAGAGCCTGCGTTGATCGAAGCCTTTGCGCGACGGCTTGCGGATGCCTATCGGAGCGCCCGCGCGGACGATGCCGCAGGGAATTCGACGGCGCTGCCGGTGCTCTTCACCGCGCACTCGGTGCCATGCCGGACGATCATCTCCGCTGCCTCGGAACATCATGGCGGCCCAGCGCAGACGACGCCCGACCCTTATCCGGTGGAGGCCAAGCGCACGGCGGCGTTGGTCTTCCGCAAGGCAGTGGAGCTGTTGTCCGTCGACGCGACTATCGCTCCGCGTGAGTACTTCTTCGCCTTTCAGAGCCAGGGTGTTGCCGGCGGGCCGTGGATTGGGCCGACGGTAGAGGACACGCTCGCCGCATTGGCCAAAGAAGGTCATCGCGGTGTGGTGCTGCAGCCGATCGGCTTTGTGTGCGACCACGTTGAGGTGCTCTACGACATCGACATCGCGTTCACGGAGACGGCGGGCTCACTGGGTATGAAGCTGTTTCGGCCAGAGTCACTGAATGATTCGCCGCTGCTGGCGGAGGCGCTGGTTAACATCGTGCTCAAGCACCTGCCTCGTTGATGCGGCTTTGCTCGCGTAGCGTGAATTGAAACTGTAGTCTCGGAGAGAAATGCGTCGGGTCGCCATCGTCGGAGGAGGGATTGCCGGTCTTACCGCTGTGTACGAGCTGGCGCAGCTTGCGAGTGGTGGCACAGAGGTTGAGGCTGTTCTCTTTGAGGGCTCCCAGCGACTCGGTGGGTTGATTGAGACGGTCCGCGAAGGCGGATTCACGATCGAATGCGGACCCGACGGCTGGGTGAGCGCGAAGCCCTGGGCGCGGGAGCTGGCCGTCGAGCTTGGCCTCGCCGACGAACTGATCGGATCCAACGATGCAACGCGCAAGACGCATATTTTTCTCGCTACGCCAGACCACCCTTCCGGCCGCCTGGTGCCGATGCCCGACGGCCTGAACATGATGGCGCCGGCGAGTGTGCAAGCGCTGGATGCGCTGGAAGCTTCGCCGCTGTTCAGCCCTGCCGCCATTGCCGCGTATCGCGCAGAGCCTACGCGCGCCGATGAGTTGCGAACAGCTGCACCAGCGTGGGATGAGTCAGTCGCCGACTTTACGTTACGGCACTTCGGGCCGGAGGTGCTGGACCGCGTTGCCGCACCATTGCTGAGCGGCGTCTTCGGCGGAGACGTGCGGAGGTTGAGCGTACGCGCGGTGATGCCTGCATTCGTCGAGATGGAACGAAAGTGCGGCTCGCTGATCGCAGGACTTGACGCGCAGAATGCCACGGTCCGCGAGCGGCTGCCAATTTTTACGACGCTGCGTTCCGGACTCGGCAGTCTGGTGGACCGCCTGGTGGCAGCAATTCCGACGGAGTGGATCCGCAGGGGAACGAGAGTGACCGCAGTGCGGGCGAATACGAGTGCATCCGTTTCACGGCCATGGACGGTGAGCGCGGTGACCACGGACAAGCGGCATAGCGCGGAGGAATTCGATGCCGTGCTGCTGGCGACCCCACTGGACACGACACGCGAGTTGTTAACCCAGCTCGACCAAAATGCTGCTGGTCTGTTGCCTGTCGAAGCGAGCTCGGCGGTCCTGGTCGCGTTCGCTTACGCGGATGCGGCGCAGTTTCCGCTGCCTGAGGGCTTCGGCTTTCTTGTGCCGCAGCGGGACAGCGATCCCGCCGGCGATCCGCGCGGCAGTCTGCTGCTGGCGTGCACCTTCACTGATCAGAAGTTTGCCAATCGTGTGCCACCGGGCTGCCGACTGGTGCGCGCTTTTTTTGGCGGCACAGCGGCGACGCGCATCGCGAACTGCAATAACGACGAGGTTGCTGCCATCGCACGCATGGAGATGGCGCGCATCCTGCACTCCACGGCGCCTCTTGCGGCACACCTGCCTGCGCCGCCACCTGCGCTAACGGTGGTGCGCCGCTGGCCCAACTCACTGCCGCAATATGCAGTAGGCCATCCGGAGCGGGTTGCCGAGTTGGAATCACGTATAAGCGCGCTGCCAGGGTTGATGATCCTTGGCAACGCACTCCACGGGGTGGGCATTCCTGATCTGATTCGCGACGCGCGCAGGGCCGCGCAAATAACGGCGCTAAAAAACTAAGAGCAACCGCGGATCTTCACGGATAAACGCGGATTGGGAACCTAAAAGCGATCCACACAATCCGTCGTTAAGACTTGCGGCAAGAGTTACGCAGAAACCGAGACGGAGCTGTACTGCTCTGTTTGCTGCGTGGGCGGGGCAAGGACGGCCTTCTTTGGCCCACGCTTACGCGCGACCAGGACGCGAATGCGCTCCAGCATCTCCGCAGCGGAGCAGGCACCCTTGGGAAGGAACACATCTGCACGGCCGGCGCGGTCATAGCCGGTGACAGTGCCGGAGACGATCATTGCAGGCAGCGACGGATGCAGCTGCTTTGCGCGGCGCACCAACTCATTGCCGTCCATCTGCGGCATCAACAGGTCACAGAGCAGCAGGTCGATCGAACCAGGTACGGAGTTCTGGATATAAGCCAGCGCTTCCTGTGGATTGGTTGCAGCGGTTACACGATAGCCGCGCGTTTCAAGTAGAAAAGTGCGGACGGAGAGGACCTGCTCATTGTCGTCGACGCAGAGGATATTTTTCTTGGGGCGCATGCGTTCTCGGGTTTCTGCCATGGCACGCTCATGCCGGCTTTGGTGCAGGCTGATGCAAGCTTGGCGGAAGGCGCAGTTGGAGCGGGCGCGGTTTGGCGCGGCACCAGTGCGGCGTTGCGATGTTGTCCCACGGTCCGAGCCGGAAGGCCTTTGCTCCGGCGGAAGCGGAACTGAACTCGCGGGACTTCTAAGGATTGCGCGTCCTGGAATGATGCATTCAGGACGAAGCTCTCCCGTCTGCTCCGCGAGGAGTCAGCTACATGATCCGCCGGGCTGCTGCTTTTGCCGTACGCGGACCGCGGGTGCGAGAGAGGCGCCGTTGCCACGCGGGTTGCCTTGCGGAGACTGTCGGGCGCGGGCCGTGCTGCGCACTGTTCAGAAGATCGCCAGCAACTGGCGGATCTTGAATGTTGCAGCCGGATCAGGACGCCATCGACAGGCCGCAACCGCGCGCCTTCGGGTCCTCTCTCAACTCAGATTGTGCGAAAAAGTTAACTACGAACTGCCGGGTTGAAGCTTGCTGTGTTCTTGCGAACGAGATTGTCAGGTTGCTGGAGGGCCCCACATCAGCCCCCATCGCTTCACCACAGTACGAAGGCGCACCTAACTTGGCAACAGCGAAACATAGACGAAATGCACAGGCTTTTTACATAGACGATTCACCGATTTTTCAAATGCCCGCATCGCTCTAGGAGATTCACCCGTGAAGCGTTGTGAAAAAGCGGGTGCTCAGGGAAGAAAGAAGCGTCCGGTTGCAACGGGAATGGTGCGGCCTCCTACCTGCACATCCCACACGCGGTCGCCATCGCGCGACGCAGAGACGTAAATGCGGCTTGGGCGTAGCA
>Ga0105249_10006069_pt1 | contig 10469 bp, 4 predicted proteins | sample KBSS44metaG_FD_81522 | JGI IMG/M metagenome (GOLD analysis project Ga0105249, IMG submission 81522) | Switchgrass rhizosphere microbial communities from Kellogg Biological Station, Michigan, USA - KBS S4-4 metaG | ecosystem: Host-associated > Plants > Roots > Rhizosphere > Soil | place...
GCCATAAGATACAGAAAATCTAATATAACTGCAGCTTCATCATCATTTACCTGGATATCATTTTTTGCTAATACTGTAGTTACTTTTTTAACAGAAACCTTTTTATTGTTGAAATTCATATTTATCGCTTCTCAATTAATCTTTCTCTAATAATATTTTAGATAATGCACCATCCAAACTCAAAGTAATGTTTCCTGTTTTGAGATCAAACTTGGTAGGAGGAATTAGGTTAACAAGATGTTTTTTATCCGCTGTATCGAAGCTTAAAAAAAATTGAAATATGTTTACAACCTGTCCTCTTCTCAACTGGCTTTGCTTTGCTATATTCTCCAATTTAACATTGATATTTTCCAACTCTATGTTCAAACACTTGCAATTTGCTTTACACTCATTTTTTAATTCATTGTAATCATCAAGTTTCAATACCTCTGAAACAAATAATTTTCGCCCCTGAGAAAGTATCAATTTTTGTTCATTAAGCTTTCTTATTACTAAATTTCGCTCTTGTAAATAATCTGCCTTTTCCGTATTTATATTCCAGTCTTCTAAAATGCATCCAAATAGATCAATAACCTTGCTTGAAAGTGTCAACTGTTGAAGTTTCTTATAATAAGAATCATTGAGAAACAAAGCATTTATTCTTGTTTTACATCTATCTTTACAGTGGTAATATGGATATTTTTTTGTTGAGCCCCGAGAAAAACTTCCACTAAGTTTGCGACCACAAAAAGGGCAATTTAGAAATCCTCTCAGAAAAAAAGTCGCTTTTAAGTCATTCGTTTTAGCGGTAACCTGTCTTCTCGTATTTATAATATCTTGAACATTATAAAATAAACTTTCGGAAATCAATGGATCATGTACCCCTTTTATCATGTACTGCTCTTGAGAAAATGGTTTTATTGTAATAAGACCACAATATATAGGATTACGTATAAGCCTATAAAAGGAAGCCCTCGCACATTTCAGCCCTTTTTCTTCAGCCATTTTCCAGACATCTCCTACCTTATGGATATTTTTTTCAAGCTGCTGGAAAGCCCATTTTATAATACCTGCCTCGGGCTGCTTCGGTATAATAATTTTTCGACCATCTATCGCTGTTATATTAATGAAACCTATAGGAGCCTTATTAGGATATCGTCCCATCTGTTTTGCTCTGAGAATACCACTTGCTGTATTCATAGCCCTTCTACTATTTTCAGCCTCAGGTACGGATAAGTAAACGGCAAGCATAACCGTGCTTTCTGGTACGGAAAAATCAATTGGCTGATCTATTGCCATCGCAGTCGTTTTGTATCTTCGAAGTAGGCCTATCATCTCGTAAGCATATTCAATATTTCGGCTAAACCTATCCCATTTTATAAAAAGGATATTTTTATCTTCCTTTGATTTATCTTTGATAACTGCAATTAATTTTTTCCACTCAGGGCGATTAAAGTTCTTTGCAGAAAAATCTTCTCTATAGATTCCTCTAACTTCTATATTATGATATTCACAATATTTTAGTAGCCGATCCTCTTGTTCCGGCAAAGAGTACCCTTTTCTTCTTTGTTCATCTGTGCTGACACGAACATATAAATAAGCTGATCTCATGATGTAGTCTATTCTGCTATTTATTATTGAACGGAAAAAACTATGGTTTAGAGATTTGAACAATCAAAAAAAAATACATAGTAGGGTTCTTACCGAAATTTACAGATAGAGTTGCTTGATACTGTTTTCTACTAATATATATTTACATTTTTGAAATACAGTGGAAATTTTAATACTTTACTGGACAATTACGGAAACCCGTAAATAAATTTAAATTTATTTACTCTAATTTGTATAAATTAGCTCTAAGCCATTACCATAATAAAGAAAGCAATTTAATATACAATTGTATTTGAAAACAATAATATGAGAATTTTACATACTGCTGATTGGCATATCGGCCAATTATTTCATGAGTATGATCGCTCTTTTGAGCATCAAGAATTTTTGAACTGGCTATTAAATATATTAGTAACCGAGCAGATAGATATTTTACTTATTAGTGGAGACATATTTGATTTATCAAATCCTTCTGCAGCTTCGATAAAAATGTTTTATACATTTCTGAAGAGCGCTATAAAGCTAAATCCAAAATTACAAATAATAGTTACTGCAGGAAATCATGATTCAGCTTCCCGTTTAGAATCTCCTAAGCCACTCTTGGAATCTTCTAATATTCATATTATAGGAGTAGTAGAAAAAGATGAAAACGGACTAATTGATTATGATAAAATAATTATTCCTTTAAAAGATAAAAATGGGAATATAAACACTTGGTGCATCGCTGCTCCATTCCTCCGCACTGGAGATTATCCTATTATTTCAGATTGTGATAATCCTTATACTGAAGGTGTGGCTACATTTTATAAAGAAGCTTATGAATTTGTGAATTCAAAAAGACAAACTCATCAAGCTATTATCGCAATGGGCCATTTACACGCTCATCAAGCTGAAACAAATAAAGATGATAAAGAAAGGCCAATTATGGGTGGAGTGGAGTGTATTTCAGCATCAGCATTTAATGAAAATATTTGTTATGTTGCATTAGGACATATACATAAAGCGCAACGTATTGGTAGTAAAGACCATATCCGTTATTGTGGAAGCCCGTTACCAATGTCTTTTTCTGAAATTAACTACAAACATCAGGTAATTGTATTTGATATAGATGAAGGACAAATAAATAATCTGAAAACTCTAGAAATACCTATTACAATTCCTCTTCTAAGCGTTCCTACTGTTCACAGTTCTTTAGAAGAAGTGTTAACTGCCTTAGCTCAGTTAAAAACGGCTGAAGACAATCTTGATTTAGCTCCTTATTTACAAGTTCGTGTTCTTCTGGAAAATCCCGAGCCCAGTCTTAAATATAAGGTTGAAGCTGCAATAAAGGGGAAATATGTAAGGTTGGCGAGCATTGACACTTGTTACAAGACTAAATCTTCAGAATTAGAAAAATCTGAAAATATAAGTCAAATACAACTTAATGAATTGAAACCAGAAGATGTACTGCGTAAAGTTTATCAAAACAAATATAACAACCCAATACCTGACAACTTATTTAAACTATTTCAGCAAGTTACACAGAAAATTAATGAGAAAGAATAATAACAGATGAAAATACTGGCCATACAAATTAAAAACTTGGCATCGCTTGAAAATGCTGAAATAGACTTTACGCTTGAACCTCTTTGCTCTGCTGGGATATTTGCTATTACCGGACCAACAGGCGCAGGTAAATCTACTATTCTTGACGCTCTTTGTCTCGCACTATATGCCAAGACGCCAAGATACAGAACGGCCGAAAATGGAATTGATATTATTGATGTAAAAGGTAACACAATTAAACAGGATGATGTTCGTAGTATTTTAAGAGATGGAACCTCCAACGGTTATGCCGAAGTTGATTTTGTAGGTATTGATGGACACCATTACGCTACAAGCTGGCGTGTAAGAAGAGCCCATAACAAAGCAGATGGTAGTCTTCAAAACTATGAGATGACTTTAAAGAATATTACTACTGGTCAGAGCATTCCTGGAAAAAAAACAGAACTACTGGTAGAAATAGAACGGTTAGTCGGATTAAATTTTGAACAATTTACTCGCTCTGTTCTGCTAGCTCAAGGTGATTTTACAGCTTTTTTAAAAGCCGGTAAAGATGAAAAATCATCTTTATTAGAAAAACTTACCGGCACCCATATTTATTCGGAAATATCCAAAAGTATTTTTGAAAACCATCGTGAGCAACAACAAAATTTGCGAGATCTTACAATACAATGTGAAGGAATACTTACCCTTACTTCTGAAGAATTAAACGCTTTACTAGAACGAAAAGTGATTTTAGAAACTAGTGTAAAATCAGAAGAGCAAAAAATAGAAGATTTAAACAAGGAGATTCACTGGCATGAACAATTGTTAAAAATACAGGACGGAGTTGCATCTGCCAAACAACAATATAACCTTGCTAATAATGATAAAACAGATGCATTGCCTCGTGAACAGAAACTTAATCAAATTATCAGTGTACAGCCTGCAAGACCGCTCATCAATAGCTCAAATGAAGCTCAGGAACAACTCGTAGCAAAATCAAAGTTATCAAAACAGCTTGACAATGATTTATTGTCTCTTCAAAAACAAAAAAAAGTATTGGAAGATGTATTAGAAGATGCTTTAAATGAGCTTAATAAAAAAATAACGGAAGAAGAAGAGGCACAACCTTTACTCAACGAAGCAAAATCACTAGATACGAAATTATCAGAAAAAACAGTACAAGTAAAAAAAACTGCTGAAGAAGTTGAAACCGTCCAAAATAAACAAGAGCAACACCGCGAAAGATTATCGCAGATTAAAAAAGATTCAGATTTAATTGGCCAGGAAATTATAAAACTTAATCAATGGAAAGCTGAAAATGAAAAGCACCAATCAATTGCTGAACAAGAAAATGTAATACTATCCAAACTGAAGGATGCCGAATCTATTCTGGAAAATCTGAATATTTATAACTCCCGAATTCAGAATACTGAAAAAGAAATAGAAAATCAACAACAGAGAAAACAAGAGTTGGAAATTGAATTACAATCTCATCAGAAATCAATCCATAAGCTGCAAACCGAAAATGATGCCGTTGAAAAATTATTGTCAAGCATTATTATTCAGGATATTGAGAAAGACAAAGCCACAACAGATTCTTCAATAGAAGATATTTTTTCAGCCACGGCTCATTGGAAATTATTGCATAATGCGATAAATGATGAAGAATCACTTAAAAAATCAGTAGAACAGAATAAGAGGAATCAAGAACAGCAAACAGAGAAATGGATTGAAGCTGAAAAACTCGTTGAAATAAAGAAAATAGAAAGAGATACTTCCTTAAAATTATTAGAGAATACGAAATTAACAGCTACTAAAAGTGTAGAAGATCTCAGAAATCAATTGAAATCAGAAGAACCTTGCCCAGTCTGTGGTAGTACTACACATCCCTATACAATGCATAATCCAAGCCTGAACCTTGTACTTTCTGAAATAGAAAAAGAATACAAACAAGCTGAGGAAAACTACGAAAAACAGGTTTCGCTTTGCAGCGCTTTAAAACAATCTGCTGTGCAGACTGAACAAACTATATCAAAACTGGAAATAGAAATCTCTCAAAAGAATACAACAATCCAAGAATTACAGCGTGTATGGTCTGAGTTTAATATTTATGAAAAATGTGAAGAGCGATTATTCGAAGAAAGAGTTAATTGGCTTCAGGAACAATTAGTAGAACAGAAAGATAAACAAGCAAATTTAGCACAGCAGATCCAGTTGTATAATAAACAAAAGCAACAATTGGAAACTCACAGAATTAGTTTTGCAGAATTTTCCAAGAGACAAACTGATACTGAAAACAATATTAAAGACATTGGGAGAAAATTAAAATCTCTTGATGAACAAAAAATTAATGATTCCGGTGAACAGGACAAAGAGAAAAACAAGCTGAAGGAGGTGCAACAAACTTTAGCAATTCACTTTGAGTCACAACAATGGTTTCAAAACTGGCAGACCAATCCCGAAGAATTTGCTGCTCGTGTGAAAAAATTTACGCAAGAATGGAAGGCAAATAACAAACAACTGGATGAAAATATTTTGAAGAAAAATATATTAGTTGAGAAACTAAAAGGGATACAAGAACAATCTGCTAATACTGAAGAAGAGCTCAAATCAAAAGAGCAAAACCTCATCCTGATAAAATCCCAAGAAAATGAGCTTCTAACTAAACGCAAAGCTATATTTAATGGAACATCTGCAGATACGGTAGAAAAAGGATTAAAAAATGCAGTCAATACTTCAAGGCAAACTTTAGAACAAAAAAAGAAGGATTCAGAAGACTTACAAGGCAATCTCACCCGAACCATTGCCCAAATAGAACATGTAGAAAAGGATAAAACTACTTTGCTAGAAAAAGAAAATAAATTAAAGAAAGAATTCAATGACTGGTTGATCAATTATAATCAACGACATGAAATTAAGATTACAGCTACGGAATTATTGCCATTATTAGAGTTTACTCAAGACTGGATCGAAATTGAAAGAAATGCTTTACGCACAATAGATGATTTATTGATGCAGACAAAATCTATTTTAACTGAACGAAATACTGCATTAGAAACTCATACTACTCAGCAAGTATCGGAAAAGACGTGGGAAGAACTTATCCAATTGCAAACAGAAGTTCTGGCATCATCGAAACAAAATTTCCAAGCTATTACTGAAATTGAATTTAGAATAAAAGGAGATGAATCCAATAAAAGCCGCATTGGTCATTTATTGCAGGATATAGAAAAACAATCACTGATAGTAGATAATTGGGCAAAACTAAATGACATCATAGGTTCAGCCGATGGCAAAAAATTCCGTCAAATTGCCCAGGAATATACACTGGATGTATTATTAAGTTATGCTAATATTCATTTGGAAGCCCTAAATAAACGTTATGTATTAGAGCGAATCCCTAACTCTTTAGGATTACAAGTCATTGACCAAGATATGGGCGATGAAATACGCACTATTTATTCTTTATCCGGAGGGGAATCATTTTTGGTATCTCTTGCACTGGCGTTAGGCTTAGCTTCTCTTTCTTCCAATCGTATGACAGTTGAATCCTTATTTATTGATGAAGGTTTTGGTTCTTTAGATCCTACAACACTCAATATTGCAATGGATGCATTAGAACGTTTACAGAATCAGGGACGTAAAGTTGGTGTTATCTCTCATGTGCAGGAAATGACGGAACGAATACCGGTGCAAATTAAAGTAAGCAAACAACAGAGTGGGAAAAGTAAAATGGAAATAATTAAATAATACAAAATATAATCATGAAAATATCGACAATTAAAATAAAAGGCTATAAATCGTTTGGATCGGACGAAGTAGTAATTCCTTTGCAGGATAAATTAGCTGGGTTCATTGGGTTGAATAGCGCAGGGAAAACCTCAGCTTTAGAAACACTAAGGAAACTTTTTGGTTCATCATTAATAGAACGAGAAATTTATCGATCAGATTTTCATATAGGAAAAGATGAAGATCCAGAGGATATTACACAAAGAGAACTTTCTATAGAAGTGAGAATTGATTTTCCAACAAAAGGAGAAGAATCGGTCCCTCATTTCTTCTCTGATATGGTTGTGGATAATGAAGATGGAAATCCTTATTTGCGCTTAAGATTGGAAGCAAACTGGCAAAAATCAGCTAATCCTCAGGGTGATATCGAAATTAAAACTTACTTTATTAAAGTGGCCGAAGGAGAGCCAGAAGACACTGACAGCAAGAGAATTTTCCCAAACCATCTAAGAAGCCTTATCCAAATTTTATATGTTCCAGCAATTCGAAAACCAGCAGAGCAATTAAAATATGCCTCGGGTAGTATTTTATACCGCGTCTTAAAAAAAATCAAATGGAGTGATGGTTTTAAGAATGATTTTGACGAAAAAATAGGTGAGATCAACAATGCTTTTAAAGGATTACCGGAATTTAATGTTATTCAAACTTCCATTACTAGCTTTTGGCAAAAATTCCATAAAGACGAACGTTACAAAGAAACAACACTTGGTTTTGGAGGAAGTGATTTTGATGCTATTTTAAAAAAATTGGAAATATCATTTAGTCCAACAGGTACTCACAAACCATTTGGGATTGATGAGTTGGGAGAAGGATATCGTTCATTATTCTATCTGACATTGGTATGCTCTCTTCTAGACGTAGAAGAAGTACTGGCAGAGGATGAAGACGAAGAAACAATTGGTATAACTAGACCTCTCCTTACTATTTTAGCAATTGAAGAACCAGAAAATCATATTGCTCCCCAATTATTAGGAAGGGTTATTAAAATCCTTAAAACGATTGCTGAAAAAGAAAATTCACAAGTATTATTATCATCTCATACACCAGCCATAATAAAGCGGTTTGATCCAGAACATATTCTTCATTTCAGAATTACAGAAGAATATAAAACTGAAGTGAACCGAATATTACTTCCTGATAAGGCAGATGAGGCATATAAATATGTAAAAGAAGCTGTTCACAATTACCCGGAAATTTACTTTGCCAGATTAGTGGTGATTGGAGAAGGAGATAGTGAGGAAGTCATATTTAACAGGCTTATGAATGTAATGAATGTTGATTTCGACGATAATGTTATCACCTTTGCCCCTTTAGGACACCGGTTTGTAAATCATATTTGGATGTTATTAAATGCTTTGCATATTCCATATATAACCCTTCTTGATTTGGATATAGAAAGAGAAGGTGGAGGTTGGGGAAGAGTTAAATATGCATTGAAACAACTTATTCAACTTGGAATAAATAAAAAAGAGTTATTGAAAACTTCAGACGGTGGTCTTTCAGACAATGATCTGAAAGAGATGCATACTTGGGATTTAGTCACAAAAGAAGAAATTGAAAGTTTAAATAGTTGGGTCAATTATTTGAAAAAGCATAATATATTCTACTCTAATCCTCTCGATCTGGATTTTTTAATGCTTACTCATTATCCTGAATTTTACAAAAAAGCAATTCCTAAGGGAGGTGGTCCCAGAGTTCCAGATAAAGATGAAGAACCTAAGGGATTTGAAGAAAAATTAAATGGGGCCATACAAGCCACATTGAAGTCAGAAAAAGCAGGTGGCGAAACCTACTCAAGCGAAGAAAAAGAGCTCATGATTTGGTATAATTATCATTTTTTAGGTCGAGGAAAACCATCCACACATATTCAGGTGCTATCTTCAATGAGTGATGATGAAATTAAAGACTATCTACCTTCAATATTTACTGAAATTTTTAAATGCATTTCTTCAATTTTAAAAGCTGACCAAGGTGATGAAAAGAGTTAAACCTGAATTATGGGTACCTGCAGATGATATGCAACTTGAGACAACCGCTCTTCATATTGCAAAGAGTTCGGAAAACAATTTAATTGTTGCAGGACCAGGAGCAGGAAAAACAGAGTTGTTAGCTCAGAAAGCCTGTTATCTTTTACAAACTAATAGTTGCCCTTTTCCTTATAAAATTTTAGCCATAAGTTTTAAAAGAGACGCTGCCTATAATTTAAAAGAAAGAGTTCGTCAACGATGTGGAGATGAACTTTCTAAAAGATTTGATTCTCTAACTTTCGATTCATTTGCGAAGCAGATTTTAGAAAGATTCAAGCAGGCATTACCAGATCGATATAAAATCAACAATGAGTATAAAGTTGTACTTAGCGATCAGACTATTTTAGATTATTATCGTTCAGAAGACATTAATTATTTTAATATAACCCATAGGGATACAATATTAGCATTACATTCTGCCCAGTTATCACAAACCAGCAGCACGTATGAGGAAAATATAAGGAAAAATGTATGGGAGAAAATGTTAAAATCAGCTCCCTCGGAATTATCTTTTAAAATGATCATGAGATTGGCAGAATTAATTATTAAGGTCAATCCTAAAATAAAACAATACTTACAACAAACTTATAAATATGTTTTTCTTGATGAGTTTCAGGATACAACAGATATTCAATATGATCTATTTAAAAGTTGTTTCCTAAACAGTGATAGTTTTTTTACAGCTGTGGGAGATGACAAACAACGAATCATGATTTGGGCAGGAGCCAGAAAAACAGTCTTTGACGATTTTATTGCTGACGCAGAAGCTACTCGTGTTCCACTTACTATGAATTTTCGCTGTGCACCACAATTAGTAAAATTACTAAACCATCTTACACAACATTTGCTAGGTAAAACAGATTTCGCAATACCTTCCCCCAAATGGCGGGCGGATCAAGGGAAATGCTCTGTCTGGGTATTTGAAAATCCAAATGATGAAATGCAGATTTTGTTCCAAGAAGTATCTAATTGGATTAAAATGGATGATTTAGATCCTAGAAATGTCTGTATTCTTGTTAAACAACAATTATCAACGTATGCGGGAAAATTAATAGATTATTTCAATCTAAATGGCATAAAATCTCGTGACGAAAACAGATTTCAGGATATCCTTACTCAAGAGGTCTGCCTTTATATTATCAACACTTTGTATAGGATATTTGATAAGAAGAATAATGAAGCTAAAAAGCATGTTTTTAATTTCTTAAGCAATGTTCATACAGAATTAGAAGATAACCAACTTTTAAAACTAGAGGGAACTATAAATACATTTATTAATGAAACAAGAAAGGAATATGCCGGATCAACATTGACAGAAGAAAACATTAGAGAACTTATAGCTAAAATTGTTGCGTTTGCAGATAAGGATAGAATAATAGCTTTTTCTCAAAGTTTTAGCAATTCATCTGACTTAGATTCCTATGTAGAAAAAGTTCAGTCTGAATTAATTCAGAATTACAGTACCACGAATGATATTATTTCATCATTAGATATGCTTGTTGGAAAGGATACAATTCCTGTAATGACTATTCATAA
>Ga0105249_10006071_pt1 | contig 10469 bp, 11 predicted proteins | sample KBSS44metaG_FD_81522 | JGI IMG/M metagenome (GOLD analysis project Ga0105249, IMG submission 81522) | Switchgrass rhizosphere microbial communities from Kellogg Biological Station, Michigan, USA - KBS S4-4 metaG | ecosystem: Host-associated > Plants > Roots > Rhizosphere > Soil | place...
GCGTTCTGGTCACCGATAAATTCTGATCATGAGCACAAAAACAGTTGGTTTTTGGAAGCAACTCACAGGTGGGCTTTCGCGCACCGCCTCCCGCCTTGGCAATGGAATTGCCAATCTTGGGCGGCGCAGGCTGGATACGGCAACTCTTGAAGCTCTCGAAGATTTGCTGATCGAGGCCGACGTCGGCGCGGAAACCGCATCCAAAATCGTTTCAGCAGTCGGCATTGCACGAGCTGACTACGAAATGGACGGCGACGAAATCAAGACTTTGCTGGCCATTGAAATTGAAAAGATTCTGGCAAAGGCTGAAAGACCCTTCTCCCTCGACGCATCCAAAAAACCGTTTGTCATGCTCGGTGTGGGCGTCAACGGTTCAGGCAAGACGACGACTCTCGGCAAGCTCGCGGGGCGGCTGCAAGCCGAAAATAAGCGCGTGATGCTGGCCGCTGCCGACACGTTTCGCGCCGCCGCCATCGATCAACTCGTTGCTTGGGGCAAGCGCGTCGATGCGCCGGTGGTTGCGAAAGAACCCGGTGCCGATCCCGCCGGTGTCGCGTTCGAAGCGCTTGAACAAGCGCATAAACTGAAGTTCGATGTCCTATTGATCGATACCGCCGGCCGTCTGCAGAATAAAACGGCGCTGATGGACGAGCTTGAGAAAATCAACCGCGTGCTCAAGAAGCTTGATCCAACTGCGCCACATGCCGTGCTACTCGTTCTCGACGCGACAGTAGGACAGAACGCGCTCTCGCAAGTGGAAGCCTTCGCCAAGGTAGCGGGCGCTACCGGCCTCGTCCTCACCAAGCTCGACGGCACGGCCAAAGGTGGCATTCTGGTAGCGATTGCCGCGCGTTTCAGTCTGCCCGTGTATTTCGTTGGTATCGGCGAAGGCATCGAGGATCTCGCCCTGTTCAAAGCCAGGGCCTTTTCGCGCGCATTGGTGGGGCTGCAAGATTACACAGAGGCATCTTGATCTCGCCCAGACGAGAGGGCATCAACACGTCATGACCGTTTCCGCGGAAGACAAGCCGAAACTCAATCCACTCGTGAAGATGGCCTTCGATTTTGGCCCGCTTGTTCTTTTTTTCTTCGCCAATAGCTATGGCGGAATTTTCTTTGCGACCGCGGCTTTCATGATTGCGGTTGTCGCAGCGCTCGCGGTTCAATACGTTTTGGTTCGAAAAATTCCGATTGTGCCCGTGGTTACAGCCGCCATTGTGCTCGCGTTCGGTGCGCTGACGTTGTGGCTGCACGACGAGACCTTCATCAAGATGAAGCCGACGATCATCTACTCGATATTCGCGGCCATTCTGTTTGTTGGCCTTGCGACCGGCCGCCCGTTGTTCGAACTCGTGCTCGACGGCGCCTTTCATATGACGGAGGAAGGTTGGAAGAAGTTAACCTGGCGCTGGGCATTCTTCTTTCTCGGACTTGCCGTTTTGAACGAAATCATTTGGCGCACGGTCTCGACCGACACATGGGTTGCCTTCAAGACCTTCGGCTTTTTGCCGCTCACACTGATCTTTGCACTTGCGCAAGCGCCAATTTTCATTCGCTACGCGATCAAATCGCCGAAAGCGTAGTCAGCCGCCGAGCGCTTTCTCAATTTCGCGCTTCACAAGCGAAAAATTCTCGTCGGTAATCGGCCCGACATGCTTGTAGGCGATCTTGCCGTCGCGGCCGACAATGAACGTTTCGGGGACACCATAGACGCCCCACTCGATCGCGGCACGCCCACCAGCATCCACCCCAACCGCAGCAAACGGATTTCCGTAGCGTCCCAAGAAGCGCCGTGCATTCTCCGATTTGTCCTTATAATTGATCCCGATCAGACGCAGCCGCGTATCGGCGGCAATACGCACGAGCTGCGGGTGCTCCGCATGGCATGGCACGCACCACGAAGCCCACACATTGACCAGCGTCACCTGCCCCTGAAAACTCGCAGGATCAAGGCCGGGCACCTGCGTGTTATCGCGCGTAAGACCTTCGAGCGCCACCAGTGAAAGACTTGGCGCGGGTTTCCCGATCAGCGCCGAGGGCAATTGTGATGGATCGCCGCTACCGAGGCGAAAAAATAGAAGCCCCGAAAGCGCAATAAACCCGAGTAAGGGAAGTGTAATGATCAAGCGGCGCATGAGCGTGTTCAGTGCCGTCTTGGCGAGTGCGATTCAAGTTCGTCGAGCATGCGGCGCTGGGCGCGATAATCAACCAATACCCAAAGAATGAGCCCGACGAGCACGAGCAGCGTTATGGCATAAGCCGCAATGATGAAAGCCGCGTGCTGACCTAGATCCATCAACGGCCCTCGGCACTGACGGCTGCGAGGATGCGGAGCGTACGCACGCGCCGCCGCAGCAATTCATTTCGCATCGCTGCAAGATGCAGGGCGAGAAACAACGCCAGAAATCCCGCGGCCGAGATCAAAAGTGGCGTCAGCATCGACGAATGAATCGTGGGACCGTCGAGCCGCATCACCGAAGCCTGCTGATGGATTGAAGCCCACCAATCAACGGAAAACTTCACGATCGGCACATTGACGAAGCCAACGAGCGCCAAAATCGCGGCAGCGCGGCCCGCGCGGTTTGGATCTTCGATCGCGCGCAAAAGTGCCAGCACGCCCAAATACAGGAGAAAGAGAACGAGCACAGAAGTGAGCCGCGGGTCCCAATCCCAATAGGCGCCCCAAGTCGGCCTCCCCCATAGAGAGCCGGTAACGAGACACAGGAAACAGAATGCAGCACCGATTTGCGCCGCAGCTTTTCCCGCAACATCCGCGAGTGGATGCCGCCACACCAGCGTGCCGAGCGCGGCGATCGCCATCACTGTGTAAGCGCCGAGCGACAGCCAAGCCGAAGGCACGTGGATGTACATCACGCGCACCATTTCGCCTTGCTGATAGTCGGCAGGCGCGCGGAAGCCAAGAACAAGCCCGGCGGCGATGAGAATCGCCGCGAGCACAGCGAAGGCGGGGATCAATACGCGTGCGAGCTTCTGGAAGCGGTGTGGATTGGCGAGATCGGCGAGCGGCATGGCGTTTGACTATCGGTCCAGGATCGCGACCGCAATGCGGCACGATGATCGGGGTTTATTCGCGGACATGGCGCAACGCGGCGGCGGCGGCGGCAGGCCCGAGAACGAGAAAAAACAGTGAGATGGCGCAAAGGAGCCGGAACGGGGTCCCGAACGGAATCTCGCCGGCAACAACGGCGTTCGTAGCGGCGACCCCGAAGATCAGAAGTGGAATCGCAAGCGGCAGGATCAATACCGCGCTGAGTAATCCACCACGCGGTAATGCCACCGACAATGCGGCAGCAATCAAACCTAGGAACGTAACGGCAGGCGTTCCAACTAAAAGTGTCAGCGATACCGCCATGAGAGCTTTCGGGTCGACGCCGAGCATGAGGCCAAGCAGCGGTGCGATAATGACTAGCGGCAATCCTGTCGCAATCCAGTGCGCGGTAGCTTTTGCCACACCAATCAATTCGAGCGGCGCCGGTGCGAGCAAAAGTAAGTCGAGACTCCCATCCTCATGGTCACCGGCGAAAATGCGGTCAAGGCCGAGCAGGCTCGCGAGCAACGCACCGATCCATAGCACCGCTGCTCCGATGCGCGCGAGCAGCGGAAGGTCTGGGCCGACCGCGAAGGGAACGATCGTCACAATCGCAAGAAAGAAAATCACGCCGATTCCTGCTCCACCACCAACGCGCAGTGCGAGTTTCAGGTCGCGGGCGACTACTGCAAGGAAGGTTGCGGTCACACGGCACCACCATTTGGCAGAGAAATTTTGCGAGCGTCTTTCAAATCAAGCGTGGCGTGGGTCGCGGCAACAATCACCCCGCCGCCCGCACGGTGCTCGGCCATCAGTCGAGCAAGCATCTGTTGACCACTAGTGTCGAGCGCCGTTGTAGGTTCGTCGAGTAGCCAGATCGGACGAGGCGCAACCAAAAGCCGCGCGAGTGCGAGGCGCCGCCGCTGGCCCGCCGAAAAAACCTGCGCTGGCAAATCTTGCAGCGCGCCGATCCCAAAGCGCTCAAGCGCCAATTCAATGCTGGTATCGCCACCACCGAGCAAGGCGCGCCCAAAAACGAGATTTTCACCGGCAGTCAGTGCGCCCTTCACCGCATCGAGATGCCCGACGAAATGGGATGCTTCTCCTACCGTGCCGTCGGAACCCTCGAGAGCGATTCGCCCGGCGGTCGGCACGAGGAGCCCGGCAACAAGACGCAGGAGCGAGGTCTTTCCGGCTCCGTTAGGACCCGTGACGAGTATCGCTTGCCCCCGGCTAAGACCGAACGAGAGACCTTGAAACAGGCTCCGCCCGCCCCGGCTGCAGCTCAAACCTTCAACAACAAGCTTCATCGGGCCTCCCGGACCCTCAAAACAGCCCAATAACGGGCTTTGTCAGTAACTTACGTCATTCGTTCCGGTGACCGCGGTTTCAAATCGCTCTATAAAGCACAGAACAGCGCGCCGCCTACCGGCTGGGTCGTCCGAATGAGCCCCCGGTTAGCCCTCCGCGGCGCGGAATGATTGGGAAAGATCAACGTGAACGCGCTCGACAGCTTCAAGTGCCGCCGCACCCTAAAGGTCGGCAAGAAGTCCTTCGAATATTACGACCTCAAGATCGCCGAGAAGAACGGGCTGGAAGGCATCTCCACCCTGCCGTTCTCCATGAAAGTCCTTCTAGAGAATCTGATCCGGCACGAAGACGGGCGCACGGTCTCCAAGCAGGACATCAAGGCGATCGCAGACTGGGCGAAGAAACGCAGAAGTGACCGCGAGATTGCGTTCCGGCCTGCGCGCGTGTTGATGCAAGACTTCACTGGTGTCCCAGCGGTCGTCGATCTTGCCGCCATGCGCGATGCGATGAAGTCGTTGGGTGGCGACCCGAACAAGATCAACCCGCTCGTGCCAGTCGATCTAGTTATCGATCACTCCGTCATTGTCGATCATTTCGGCTCGCCGCGTGCGTTCAAACAGAATGTCGACCTCGAATACAAACGAAACGGCGAACGTTATCGTTTCCTTAAATGGGGTCAGCAAGCTTTCGACAATTTCCGCGTCGTGCCCCCCGGCACCGGCATTTGTCACCAGGTCAATCTCGAATATCTTTCGCAGACGGTTTGGACTCGCGCGCAAACCTCCGGTATCGGGCCGAGCAAGAAGACGGTCGAGTTCGCCTATCCCGACACACTCGTCGGCACCGACAGTCACACCACGATGGTGAACGGCCTTTCCGTACTCGGATGGGGAGTCGGCGGCATCGAGGCAGAAGCCGCAATGCTCGGCCAGCCGATTTCGATGCTGATTCCGGAAGTGGTTGGCTTCAAACTCACCGGCAAGCTCCGGGAAGGAGTGACCGCGACCGATCTCGTGCTCACCGTCACCGAAATGCTGCGGAAGCAGGGCGTCGTTGGCAAGTTCGTCGAGTTTTATGGCACCGGCGTGGGATCTCTTTCGCTCGAAGACCGCGCAACGATCGGAAACATGGCTCCGGAATACGGCGCGACCTGTGGATTTTTCCCGATCGACGACGAAACAATTCGCTATCTCTCGGATACAAGCCGACAGCCCGATCGCGTGGCGCTGGTCGGGGCCTATGCAAAAGCCCAAGGCCTCTTCCACACCAAATCGACGCCTGATCCGGTTTTCACCGACACGCTCGCGCTCGACCTTTCCTTAGTCGAGCCGTCGCTCGCAGGACCAAAACGACCCCAGGATCGTGTGGCTCTTTCAAATGTAAAAGCTGGTTTCGCGGATTCTCTCGACAAGGAATTTCGCAAGTCGACCGAAATCGACCGCAGATTCAAGGTCGCCGGCAAGAAATTCGATCTCGGCCACGGCGACGTGGTGATCGCAGCGATCACTTCCTGCACCAATACGTCTAACCCGAGTGTGATGATCGGCGCGGGTCTTCTTGCCCGCAACGCCATCAAGAAGGGCCTCAAAGTCGCGCCTTGGGTAAAGACTTCGCTCGCGCCCGGCTCGCAGGTAGTCGGCGAATATCTGCAGAAATCCGGCTTACAGAAGGATCTCGACAAGCTCGGCTTTAACCTCGTCGGCTTCGGCTGCACCACCTGCATCGGCAATTCCGGCCCGCTACCCGACGCAATTTCGAAGACGATCAATGGCAGCGACCTCGTGGCTGCTGCCGTGCTTTCGGGCAATCGCAACTTCGAAGGCCGCGTCAACGCCGACGTGCGCGCGAACTATCTCGCTTCACCGCCGCTTGTGGTCGCCTATGCGCTCGCCGGTTCCGTGATGAAGGACCTGAACAAGGACGCGCTCGGCTTCGGCAAAAACGGCAAGCCGGTGTATCTGAGGGACGTCTGGCCGGATACAAAAGAGATCGCCCGTTTCGTACGCAAGACTGTCACGAAGAAGCTATTCCAGAAGAAATATTCCGATGTTTTCAAGGGCGACGCGCATTGGCGCAGAATCAGCATCAAGAAGGGCGATACATACGCGTGGGATTCGCAATCAACCTATGTGCAGAACCCTCCCTATTTCGTGCGAATGGGTAGAAAGCCCGAACCCATCACGGACGTCGCGAACGCGCGCGTGCTGGGTCTTTTCCTCGATTCGATTACCACGGACCACATTTCGCCGGCGGGCTCGATCAAGGCTGCTTCGCCTGCCGGAAAATACCTGGTCGATCATGGCGTCGACGTCATCGATTTCAACCAATACGGAACACGCCGCGGCAATCATGAGGTCATGATGCGTGGCACCTTCGCCAATATCCGCATCAAGAATCAGATGGTGCCTGGCGTCGAAGGTGGCGTTACGATTCACTATCCGTCGGGCGAGCGGCTTTCGATCTACGACGCCGCGATGCGTTACAAGCGCGAAAACGTCCCGCTCGTCGTTTTTGCCGGCAAGGAATATGGCACCGGCTCGTCGCGTGATTGGGCCGCCAAGGGCACGAAGCTTCTCGGTATCCGCGCGGTGATCGCGCAATCCTTCGAACGCATTCACCGCTCGAACCTCGTCGGCATGGGTATCGTGCCTCTCACCTTCGAGGACGGCTCGTCCTGGCAGTCGATCGGCCTCAAGGGCGACGAGACTGTTACGATTCGTGGGATTTCGACGGATTTGAAGCCGCGCAAAAAACTCGCCGCCGAGATCAAAATGGCCGACGGTTCCATGAAGCAAGTTCCGCTCCTATGCCGGATAGATACAGTCGATGAGCTCGATTACTTCAAAAATGGCGGCATTCTGAACTACGTCCTGCGCCAACTCGCAGCCTGAGAGCTGTTCACGAAAAGGCGATTCTCTCTCACTACGAAGTGACTCGCACGCGAGGACGAAAGCGGTCTATCACTCGTGTGCCTGAGGATCGCATCGATGAACGCTCGCAACTTCACAACCGCCGTATCCGTGCTCGCCATGCTAGCAAGCCCGGCTCTCGCTGCTGACAGCAAAGTTGTGGTGGAACTGTTCACCAGCCAAGGCTGCTCGTCCTGTCCCGCAGCCGACCGCGTGCTCGGCCAGCTGGCGGCCGAGAATAAGGTAATCGCGCTGAGCGTTCCCGTCGATTATTGGGATTATCTCGGCTGGCGCGACACACTCGCGCAACCCGCGCATTCGAACCGCCAGCGTGGCTACTCTCAAACCCGTGGCGACCGCGAAGTTTATACGCCGCAAGTCGTGATCAATGGTGTCGCGCAGGCGATCGGTAACGATCGCAGTGCTATCGAGAACGCCGCGAAAAACCTGGCTGCGAAGGACAGGATGCCTGTGTCCGTCGATGTCACCCGCAATGGATCGACTGTTGATGTGGAAATCGGCGCGGGCACGGGCGCTCCGGCTGCTGTGTGGCTGCTCGCCATCGCAAAAGTCACACCCGTATCCATCGGGCGCGGAGAAAATCACGGCAAAACTGTCACCTACTTCAATGTCGTGCGGTCCTGGCAACGGGTCGCGGAATGGACCGGCTCGCCGGTGAAAAATTCGATCCCAATCGCCGATCTCAACGCCAAGGACACCGACGCAATTGCGATTCTGGTGCAGGCTGGATCCGTCGAAAAGCCGGGGCCCATCCGCGGCGCGGCCTTTCTCTCCCTACGCTGATCGCTTCTCCGCTCTCCACCGATCCCAAATGAAAAAGGGCCGGCAAAAAGCCGGCCCTTAAGCGCGTTGGGGGATTGAACCGTACAAAACTGCGCCTCGTTGGGTCGACCCGCCAAAGCCCGGGGGGCTGGGGGGCTGGGAATTGTCCGGCACTTCAACAAGGCCGACCCGGAGGCTACGAGCCGCTAACTTTGCGGGCCGCTTGGGCGTGGCCGGGGCCGAAATCGGGCGATATTATGATTTTCTTAACAACCACGTGAGCGTTCGACGGCCGCGTTTCGAGCCGGTCAATCAAGGTCTTGCGTGTTCGCAAAACCGGCGCGAACATGAAGTCTCGGTCAGGCAACCAGGTATACCAGGAGGCGCCATGGGCGATGTCGAACCAATAGCGTTTCCGGGAGGCGGAGGACGCGGATCTTCCAAGCCTTCCGGTCCGAAATCTTCTTCCAAGGTAACTTTCGATCGTCGTGAGTTGATGCGAATCCTCGAATTGTATGGACGAAAAGTCGCAGCCGGCGAGTGGCGCGATTATGCAATCGCCTTCCTGAAGGACCGCGCGGTGTTTTCGGTTTTCAGGCGGTCGTCCGAAATGCCGCTCTATCGCATCGAAAAGAATACAGCACTTGGTCGGCGACAGGGCGCATATGCGGTCGTTACGGCGTCAGGCATGGTGCTGAAGCGCGGCCACGATCTCGATCGCGTGCTGCGGGTAATCGATCCGGCACTACGGCTTGTGAACTAAGAAATTCAGTTCGGAAAAGAAAAAAGGCCCCGGCGATAAACCGGGGCCTTCCATTTGGATCGGTCGGAACGTCAGTCTTTCCGGCCGAAAAGCTGCAGCAGCATCATGAACAGGTTGATGAAGTCGAGATAGAGCGCAAGCGCACCCATTACGGCCTTGCGACCGGCGACGACATCATCGTCACCCTCGAAATACATCTCCTTGATGCGCTGCGTATCCCATGCAGTCAGCCCGGCGAACACAATCACGCCGACAACGGAGACGATGAACTGCAGCATCGACGACTGCAGGAAAAGATTCACCAGTGACGCGATGATGACGCCGATCAGTCCCATCACAAGAAACGTGCCGAACGCGGAAAGATCGCGCTTCGTCGTATAGCCGTAAAGGCTCAGACCACCGAAGGCCGCAGCCGTTACGAAAAATACCCGCGCAATGCTCGTGTGCGTGTAGACGAGGAAGATCGTCGCGAGCGATATGCCGACGAGTGCCGCGTAAATCCAGAATGTTGCCTGGGCGGCGCCCACGCTCATGGTTTGAACGCGAAAACTCAGGAAGAAAACCAGCGCAAGGGGGGCAAAGATCACGACATAAGCAAACCACGACGTGAACAGCGCCTTGCCGAGTGCGGTCAGCATAATGCCGCCACGAATAGTGGCGGCAGCCTGCGACGGGTCGGTCGTTACGGAAAGCATATAAGTGCCAATCGCCGCAGCACCGGTCGCGGCGAGGCCGATGGCCATGTAGTTATAGACCGTGAGCATGTATGCCCGGAGGCCCTGGTCGACCGCGACACCTGCGCGGGCAGCCGGTTGGCCGTAACGGGCAGCAGGATTGGTTTTGTAGTCGGACATTTTTGGACCTCTATCGTTTCCCTCTTTGACCTGCCCCGTGCAGCCGGGGTCTTCGGGTCGATTCCGAACGGTAATATGGGGTTCACCTACCACGGCAGCAAGTGAATTTCATGAAAGGTTTCGTGAACGGTGAAGAGCCTGTTTAGGCTGGCGAATTCACAGGTTCCGCAGCACGGAGGCTGGTTTTTGCCCAAGCGCCCGCCAGGTGCCAAAGAGCCCAAAGACCACCGTCAGCACAACAGATACCCCCGCTGCAATTCCGGCCGCCGAAGGCGTAAATACAAACCGGAAGTGCATCACTTCCTTCACCACAAAAGCGCCGGCCAAACCGCCCGCCGCCGTCGCGATAATGGCGGTAACGAGACCGAGGATCGCGTATTCAATTCCATAGGCGAGCACCAGTCGCCCGCGCGTGGCTCCCAGTGTCTTCAGAATGACCGCGTCATAAACGCGTGTGTGATGCCCGGCCGCCAGCGCACCGGCAAGAACGAGGATGCTCGCGATCAGCGTTATGCTCGCAGCGGCGCGTATTCCCACAGATAGATCGCCGACAATCGAACTGATGGCTTCCAGCGCTTCCTTGACCCGCACCGTCGTCACGGAAGGGAAGGCGTTCGCAACTTCCTTGGTCAGCTTCAGTTCCGTTTCGGGTTTGCCGCCGTCGGGATAAGTCAATGTCGCGAGCACGGTATGCGGCGCACCTGCGAACACGTTGGGCGGAAACTGCATCACAAAATTAATACCGAGACTTTCCCAATCGACCCGGCGGAGATTCGCAATCGAAGCTTCGATATTCCGCC
>Ga0105249_10006074_pt1 | contig 10466 bp, 10 predicted proteins | sample KBSS44metaG_FD_81522 | JGI IMG/M metagenome (GOLD analysis project Ga0105249, IMG submission 81522) | Switchgrass rhizosphere microbial communities from Kellogg Biological Station, Michigan, USA - KBS S4-4 metaG | ecosystem: Host-associated > Plants > Roots > Rhizosphere > Soil | place...
CTGCTCCGGAGGTGATGCGAGAGCGCGTTCGGATGTGATCGTGTGGTTCCGGCGATGACCGTACTGCTCGCAGCCAGCGCCTTTTTCTTCGATGTAGGTCAACTCGCGGCTCGTGGCGAGTTCGCGATACCGGCCGATGACGCATCCGCACGCGAGCGTGCGGAAACCGAGGAGCCGCACCAGACTCATGACTCGAACCTCCGTCGCGTCTGGGCTGCAAGCGGTATGCCTGTCGAGCTCGTAGTGTGCGCGAGGTGTTCGCCGGGCCGCAATCGCGTGGAACCTTGGGAAAATGGCACGATCACCGTCGCACACCATCGGCTGTGACCCGCTTCTCAATGTTCCATCACGAAACCCGGCGTGTTGCATCCTGGAGACGTCCAAAATCCCAAATGGGCGATCCAAGGGAGACGAGCCCCGCCGGACCCACAGTTCTTGAAGTCAGAAATTGTTCTTCCTCCGAGGCGTCGACCTCTCCATGGTTCGTCAGGAAGTCCCGATCCTTAGGGATTGGAGATCGGCGTCTTCGCGTTCGGAGTTTGAGAACGGATCGCCCGGAACGTCTCAAGTTCGACCGCGCGCTGGCGTGCCGCCGCGCCTCGTGCGCGGACGATTCTGACAACCAGCAAGAGATGTAATGCGCCGACGACAGCCAGCTCCGTCGTCGTTGCACGTGGTTGCAGCGCGAGCACCGGGATGATGTTGACGAACGTGGCGCCGGCGAACACCACGGAGAACAGCGGATCGATGCCGCCGCCGGGAAGCGCCGGACCGACGGCCATCACGGTGTTTTCCCAGCGGGGACCGGTTTCCAGGTTCTCGTAGTAGACCTGCAGGTACCGGCCAATGCGCTCGACCCCGACGTGCAGCGCATGAATCGCCTCGAAGCCGCCGACAAGAACAGCGAGCGGGTAGAGGGAAGCCATCGGGGCCTCCGCGAACGTCAGAACGATCAGCGCAAGCACCGCCCACGCGATCATTGCGATTGGAAAGAGCACCATGCGAGCCGTCCCACGGGCGGCGATGGTGTGTCTCAGAACGGCATACTCGGAATCGGAAAGCCCTGGGCTCATGTGGTGGCACCCTTCTTGGACGACGCGTGCTATCGAGCGGCAGAGATGACCGATTTCACAACTCGACGGGCGTCGGTCGGCACATCAGTTTCGACCAGAACAGGCTTGCCAACTATAGATTGTCTGCTACAATGCCGAAACGTTCCGTAACAACCTGTCACATAAGGGTTTGCCTGTGATCCGAGTCCGGTTTGCTGCAGCCGCGCGACTGATTTGTGTCCTTACAGCGATCACTGCTGTAGGCGTTCCTGCGCCAACGAGTGCAGCAACGCGAACCACGACAACCCGCAAAACGGTTTCGACCTCCGCCGCCAGCAAGCCCGCTGTCCGGAAAACGACCACAGCTTCAAAGGCGACGAAATCTACCGCTCGCAGCCGCCGTCTCCGAGCGGCGCGCGCGCGCGCCGCGCAGCAGGCCGCCGCACTTCGCGACGCGCTCGAGCCGCGCTTCAAGTTCGACGAGACTGGCAATGTCGTCCCTGACGTGCGCGCGGAAGCCGCCATCATCTACGACCCCGAGAACGGCAAGGTGCTGTGGGAAAGCAACTCGACGAGCCGTCGTTCGATTGCGAGCATCACGAAGGTGATGACCGCGGTTGTCTTCCTGGAGAACTCACCAGACCTGACGCGCGAAGTTGTCGTCGAACGCGCCGACGTTCGCGCCGCGTCCACGACCTACCTGCGCGCGGGTTACAAGCTCACGACGGGCGATCTGTTGCACCTGCTGCTGATCGGATCTGACAACGCCGCCGCTCGCGTACTTGCGCGGGTCTCGCCGTATGGATCGCAGGGATTCATCGAACGGATGAATGCCAAGGCGCAGGAACTCGGCTTGACGAGCACGTCGTACGCGGATCCATCGGGTCTGCTCGCAGACAACGAGTCATCTGCCTACGATCAAGCGCGACTGATCACCTACGTCTCCGGTGACGATCGCATCGCCAGCGTCATGCGGACGCCGTACTACACGGTGAACGCCGGCCGGCGTCAGATCACGATCCACAGCACCAACCAGCTCGTGATGAAAGGCGACGTGGACGTGCAGGCAGGTAAGACCGGTTTCATCAGCAAGGCTGGCTACTGCCTCGCAACGCTCCTTCGTCTCCCACAGGGTGGTCCTCAGGTGGCCGTCGTCGTGCTCGGCGCAAAGTCGAATCCGGGACGGTTCTGGGAAACGCGTCACCTGTTCAACTGGATTTCGACAAAGGCGCAGGACTGGTTTGGTCAGGTCAGCGACTCGTCGCCGCAGACCACATCGCAAGTGCCTGCTGTCGTTCCCGCCGCCGCGAATTAGGCTCACGAAGGCAACTAGGAATATCCTCGCTGCATCGCGTACGCGTCGAGCGGTAAGGTCGCGATGTTGTCGACGATCGGCATCACCGGCCGAGTGGCGCGGCGCCCGTCATAGGCCTTCAGGTATCTGCGGCATTGATCGCACGCGTATACGCGGTACTGGCCATCCGGTGTCGCAAACGACGTGATGCGCGATCGGTCGCTGTTTTGGCAGTAGGGGCAGGTCAGCGGCTCGAACTTCCAACGCAATGCGCATCGCGCGCAGATCAAATGCCGCTCCGCGGCAGGTGTGATCACCGAAAGATCTGGTTCAGCGCCGCAGAGGGCGCAGTGGGAATGCGTCCAGAACGCGAGCTCCGTGCGCTGCTGCAGCACTTCCGCGCAGCGCGTCATCCACGGCCGCATGGCCAGCGCGAGTACCTGATCCAGCCCTTCGTCGCCACCGTCGTCGGGAGCAGCGGCAGCCGTATCGTGAGGAAGGCCGATCGCCGCAACGCTCTGTCGATGCACCCCGCGGTGGTACCACCGTTCGGCAAATTCCAGCAGGTTGAGGTCCCGTCCGATCGTTTGAATGCGCTGATAGTCGGCATCATCGAGCGCGCCGTGGCGACGCAGCACGTCGACGATTTGCCTGACGAGAAGGCGGAGATCGCTTGGTTCGATGCGAATGTCCTGGAACCGCAGGAGCGGTTCGCCTGTCGTGTTGTGTTTGCGAATGGTCGCTTCGTTCAGCTCGAACCAGGGCAGCGGGACGCGGCCCTGGACCCGACGATGCAGCTCCAGCAGCTCGATATGCATATCCACCGCATCTGACAGCTCCGGATGTGAGACGCGGATGGATCGTAGTTCGGCGACTTCCCGCGTTTCGGAGCGGGCCGGACGAGTCGGACGTGCGGGATCGGCCACCTAAAGAATCATACCCGCGCTCGACCGCGAGGTAGAGAGCGCGGCATTTTGGACGGACATAATGTCTCGATGCGCATCCTGACGGTCGCCTCGGAGGCCGTGCCGTACGCCAAGACTGGCGGTCTCGCCGACGTTATAGGCGCGTTGCCGGGAGCGCTGGGGCGTCTCGGCCATGACGTCGACGTGGTGATGCCCCGCTATCGTGGCGTCGCCGCGGGCGATGATGCGGGTCGCGTAACTGTCCGGCTGGGCGGTCAGGTTGGGGATGCGCGTGTATGGATTGTCGGGGATCGCGGACCCACAGGGTCCGCGCGGCAAGGTCAGGGGAGTGTCCGAACAATCTTCATCGACTATCCGGTGTACTACGACCGTGACTTCTTGTACGGTACCGCGGGACAGGACTATCCGGACAATCCTGAGCGGTTCGCATTTCTCGCTGCTGCGGCGCTCGAATGGGCCGCGTCGGTCCCTGAACGTTTCGACGTGTTGCATTGTCACGACTGGCAGGCCGGCCTCGCGCCGATGCTGCTGCGGACGGGCCGGGCTCCGTCGCGACTCACGGCGACGCCGGCGGTATTCACCATTCACAACCTTGCGTACCAGGGGGTCTTCGACGCGAGCTGGTTGCCGCGTCTTGGCTTCGGGTGGGATCTGATGCGTATCGATGCCCTGGAGTACTGGGGACGCATCAGCTATCTGAAATCCGGATTGATGTTCAGCAACCTGATTACGACGGTCAGTCCCCGTTATGCCCGCGAAATCCAGACTCCGGAGTTCGGCTTCGGCTTCGATGGCATCCTCCGGTATCGCACCAACGACGTCATCGGGATTCTCAACGGGATCGATTACGATCAGTGGGATCCAGCGCGCGATTCATACATTCCAGAGCCGTTCGATGCGCGAAACCTGTCGGGAAAGCGAGCCGCGAAGCGGGCTCTGCTCGACCGGTTCGGACTTGCGAGCGACACGTCGGCGCTGGAAAGGCCGCTCGTCGGTCTGATCTCACGGCTCGTCGATCAGAAAGGCTTCGATCTGATTGCCGGGATTGCCGACGAGCTCGCGGGGCTCGACGCGTCGTTCGTGCTGCTCGGGACGGGCGAGCGCCGGTATGAAGATCTGTGGCTTGCGCTGGCGGCGCGGCACCCGGATCGAGTCGCGGCGAAGATCGGGTTTGATGAGCCGCTGGCGCATTTGATTGAAGCGGGCGCCGACTTGTTTTTGATGCCTTCCCGCTTCGAACCGTGCGGCCTGAATCAGATGTACAGCCTTCGCTACGGGACGGTGCCGCTGGTTCGTGCCGTCGGAGGGCTTGTCGACACCGTGCGGAACTACAACCCGAGAACGGGCGAGGGAACGGGGTTCAGCTTCGACGACTACTCAGCCCAGGCGCTGCTCAACACGCTGATGTGGGCGCTCGGGATTTATCGTGATCGGGGGGTCTGGGAGCGGATTCAGCTCGCTGGAATGCAGCAGGACTTTTCCTGGGACGCATCCGCCCGTCAGTACGTCAAAGTATATGCACGTGCCACGGGACTGTAGGCGCGGGTCTGTGGGGCGGTCTTCGGACCGCCCCTGCGATTGAGGCCCTTCATTGGGAGACGAGGATGGCAGCAGAGAACGTGAAGATATTCACCGACAGCAATTTCGACGAGGAAATCAAGAGCGGCGTGACGCTGGTGGATTTCTGGGCGGAGTGGTGCGGACCATGCCGGCGTCTGGCGCCCGCGGTCGACGCCATCGCGACGGAATATGACGGTCGCGCGAAGGTCGCGAAGATGAACGTCGACGAGAATCCCAATGTCCCTGGCCGCTTCATGATTCGCGGCATTCCGACTCTGCTGATCTTCAAGAACGGGCAACTCGCGGATCAAATCGTCGGCCTGGTGCCGAAGGAAGAGATCACGAAGAAGCTCGATCAACATCTCTGATCACCCGCATGGCCGATCGCAAAGTCATCATCATCGGTTCCGGTCCCGCCGGCTTGACCGCCGCCCTCTACACCGCGCGGGCCAATCTCAAGCCACTGCTCGTCGAGGGTGTCGAGGCAGGCGGACAGCTGATGCTGACGACGCTGGTGGAGAACTGGCCAGGGTTCCGGGACGGCATCATGGGTCCCGATCTCATGACAGAGATGCGCGTGCAGGCGGAGCGCTTCGGAACGGAGACCGTGACCGGGAACGTCGAGCGGGTCGATCTCCGCAATCGTCCATTCTCGCTCGCGTTCGCGGACGGCAAGACGATCACCACTGAAGCGCTCATCATCGCGACCGGCGCGTCAGCGCGGTGGCTCGAGATTGGTTGCGATCGCAAGCTATCGGGGCACGGCGTGTCGACGTGCGCAACGTGCGACGGATACTTCTTCCGCGGTAAGCCGATCGCCGTTGTCGGCGGCGGCGATTCCGCGATGGAGGAAGCGATCTATCTGACCCGGTTTGCCTCGAAGGTGACGGTCGTCCATCGCCGCGATTCGCTACGCGCGTCGAAAATCATGCAGGACAAAGCGTTTGCGAATCCGAAGATCGAGTTCATCTGGGATTCCGAGATCGCAGGCATCAACGACGTGAAGCGCGGCGAGGTGACCGGCATTGTCGTGCGCAATTTGAAGACCGGGAAACTGACCGAAATCCCGCTCGACGGCGTGTTCATCGCGATCGGCCACACGCCGAACACCGCGCTGTTTCGGGGTCAGATCGAGCTCGACGAGGCCGGCTACATCGCGACCCATCACGGCTCGAAGACGAGCTGTCCTGGAGTGTTTGCGGCAGGCGACGTCCAGGACCACGTCTACCGTCAGGCGGTCACCGCAGCAGGCTCAGGTTGCATGGCTGCCATTGACGCGGAGCGCTATCTCGACGGTCTCCCGATTCCCGACGAAACGACGGACAACGCCGAGTGTCTTGTTGCGCCACCGAACAACGAGTTGTTCAAGCCGTAGAGCTGTAGCACCAACTACTAACCACAACCACCAACCACGAACCCGCTCCTGAAACCACCAGCGAAGAACGGCCGTATAGTCCGTGGCCGTGCAACGAAGCGACGCTGAACTGGCCCGGGACGCTCGTTCCGGTTCCGAGGCGGCGTACCGCGAGCTCGTCGCGCGGTACGCCACGCCAGCCGTCAACTTCACTTATCGGTTCGTGCACGACCGCGCGCTTGCAGAGGACCTCGCGCAGGAAGGTTTTCTGCGCGTGTATCAGCGGCTGAACACCTACGATCCCGAGCGTAAGTTCTCGAGCTGGTTCTTCCAGGTTCTCCGCAACGTCACGATTGACTACCTTCGGGTCAACCGCCTGCCGACGAAGTCGCTCGACGCGCTGCAGGAAGAAGGGCATCGGGCCGCAGCTGTCGATCGCGAGAGTGCGTCTCCCGAGGAGCTGGCCGGGCGGGGCGAGCTGGCGTCGGCGATCGCTGCCGCGGTGTCGCGCATCCGCCCCGACTACCGGGAGGTCGTGACGCTGCGTTACCAGGAAGGTCTCACGCAGCCGGAGATCGCGGAAATTCTTGGACTCCCGGCGGGTACAGTCAAAACTTACCTGCATCGGGCCCGGAAAGAACTGGCGGAAATCCTGTCGGCGCAGGGGTGGGGTCCGGCTGCAACAGAGCCGACCGCAGGCAAGACCGTCTGAAACCCTTTCGGCGGAGGTTCCGTAACGTGAACAGCGACACGATCAGAGACCGAAACATGGAGCGTAACCAGCTCGACGCGTGGCTGACGGCCGAACAAGGCGGGGACGAGGATGCCGCGGACACGGCCCTCGCTCACCTGTTCGCCGCCGTTCCGAAGGTGCAGCCGCGCTCCGTCTTTGTCGAGCAGGTGGTGACCACCGCCTGGCGCTGGCGCGCACGGCGCCAACGGCTGCTCGCGGTTGCATGGACGGCGGCGGCCGCACTGGTCCTCGCAGCCGCGGCGATCGCCTATTTCGCGTATCCGCTTCTCGGCGGATCGGTTGTTAAGGCGATCGCCTATCTCAGCGGACACACCGTGCCGTGGCTGATTGCCTATGCGAGCGTCGCGCTGCACGGTTGGCTGACACTCGGACATGTGGGCGCCGTCATTGCCGCAGCGTTGATGACCCCCGGGCGCGTGGCTGCCGTCGTCGGCGTGGAGCTCCTCGGAATACTTGCGTTCTATGCGCTGCATCGGATTGCGGGCGCTGGGCGCCTCGGAGACGCACAGGTATGAGAAGGCAGATTTTCCTGGCGCTGGCGGTCCTGACTGTCGCGCTGATGGTGCGTACGGCGTACATCGTCCACGCGCAAACCGCCACCGCCGCGGAGCTGCGAACGCAGCTCGCGTCGCGCTACGACATCGTGGCACTCCAGCAGGGGATTGCGCTCGTGCCGAAGACCGTGAATGCGCGTGTGCGGATGATTCAGATCGTCAACGGCGCCGTTACGGTGGACGGCGACACCTTGACGGCTGCGCAGCTGCGCGATCGCCTCGGAGCCGATGCAGGACCGATCGTTCAGTTGACGTATCTGAGTGCTGCGGAACAACGGCAGCTTGCGACGCCGGAGGGAGGCGCCGCATCCCAGGCAGCACCGAGCGAGGCGCCATCGTCGCCGAGTGTCACACCACCGCCTCCGGTCCCGTCGGTGCCGCCGCCGCCAGAGCCGCCGGCCCGCTCCGTCGAACGCAAAGGCGACATCGTGCGCATCGGAGGCGGCGCCGTGAACGTGGCCGAAAACGAGCGTGTGGAGGGCGATGTCGTCGCGATCGGCGGCGCAGTCACGGTCGATGGGGAAGTAACGGGCGACGTCGTGGGCGTCGGCGGTGGACTCACGCTCGGACCCCACGCCGTGGTTCGCGGCGAGGTGACGGCTGTTGGCGGGCCGTTCAAGCGCGATCCACAGGCGCAGGTGTTCGGTAAGGTCAACGAGATCGGTATCGGTGTCAATGGCCAAACGATCCCGCCGTACAACATCAACATGCGCAACGTCGTGTTCGGGTCGCTGGCGTCGCGTGTCGGCAGCCTCGCGACGACGGTCGTGCGGGTGCTCATGTTCATTCTTTTTGCGCTGATTGTGACGGCTGTCGCGCAGCGGCCGGTTCAGCAGATTGCCGCGCGCATCTCGAGCGAGCCGGTCCGTGCCGGCCTGGTCGGATTACTAGGCGAAATCCTCTTCGTGCCCGTGCTGGTCGTGACCATCCTTGCGCTGGTGATCTCGATCATCGGCATCCCACTGCTGTTGCTCGTACCGTTTGGCATCATTCTCGTCGGCATCGTGATGCTCGTCGGCTTCACCGGAGCGGCGCACCTGGTGGGGACGTGGACCCTCGAGCGGCTTGGTCGCGCTGAACGGAATCCGTATGTGGTTGCCGCAGTTGGAATCGTGGTGATTGCGGGTCTCACGCTGATTGGACGGTTGTTCGCGCTTGCCCTCGGAGGTCTTGGTGCGCCGTTCTATGTCGCCGGGTACGTGATGGAGTACGCAGCCTGGACGATCGGTTTCGGCGCCGCGATTCAAACCTGGCTTCACATGCGCCGCCGTCCCGCAACTCCGACGATGACCACGCCCCCGCCAGAGCCTGGCGTCGCGTAACGGCTAGTCGATCCAACCGCCGCCGACGACCGCGCCGCCCTCGTAAAAGACGACGGCCTGGCCGGGCGTGATCGCGGCCTGTGGATCATCAAAGATCATCTCGGCTCGACCGTCGGGCAGCGCGCAGACGACACCGGGCGCAGGCTTATGCCGGTGACGGATCTGCGCGGCGACGCGGACCGGCGTAGCCGGCGCGTCAATGGCAATCCAGTTCACACCAGACGCGGTCAGCCGCACCCGCTCGAGTGCCGTACGCGGTCCAACCATCACTTCTCCCGCGTCGGCGTCAATCCCCAACACGTACAGCGGAATCGTCGACGCAATCCCGAGCCCCTTGCGCTGGCCGACGGTGAACCGATGGACGCCGGCGTGTGTGCCGAGCTGATGGCCGCCCTCGTCGACGATCGTTCCTCCGCGCACCACCGCGGGCTCCTTCTGCTCGATAAAGGCCGCGTAATCGCCGTCAGGAATGAAACAGATCTCCTGGCTGTCGGGCTTCTCAGCGATCGCCAGGCCAAGACGACGTGCCTGGCTGCGTACCTCGGACTTGGCGAGCGTTCCAACCGGAAATAGCGCCCGCGCGAGCTGATCCTGCGTCAATGAAAATAGGAAGTACGACTGATCCTTCTCCGGATCCGCGCTGCGCTTCAGCAGCCATCGACCGTTCGCATCATGCTCCACCCGCGCATAATGGCCGGTCGCGACGTGCTCGGCGCCGAGTCCTCGGGCGCGCTCCAGCAGCGTCGAGAACTTCAGGTCGCTGTTGCAATGCGCACACGGCAGCGGCGTTCGCCCGGATGCGTACTCCTGCACGAAGTTCGAGATGACGGTCTCGCGAAACTGACGCTCGAAATTGACGATGTAGTGCGGAAAGCCGATGACGGAGGCCACACGGCGCGCATCGTGGAGATCGTCGAGCGTGCAGCAGCTGCCCCACGTCTGGTCGCCGCCGCGCTGATCGTACAGCTGCATCGACAAACCGATGACGTCATGACCCTGCTCGGCGAGCAGGGCCGCGGCGACCGAGGAGTCGACGCCTCCCGACATTGCAACCACGATGCGCATCTTCTATTCACAAACCACGGAGGCACGGAGGAGACGGAGTGGTTCGTTGGTTCATGCCCTCACGGGAGCTCGAGTAAGGCTTCGAAGTTTCTCGACAATGCCCGGCAACACCGCGATCACGCGATCCATCTCCGCCTCGGTGTTGCTCGCACCGAGACTGAAGCGAATCGAGTTCTGCGTGCGGTGCGCGTTGAAGCCCATTGCCTTCAGCACGTGCGATGGCTCGAGTGTCCCCGAGGAGCACGCCGAGCCGGTTGACACCGCCACGCCTTCGAGGTCGAGGGCAATCAGCAGCGACTCGGCCTCGATGCGATCGAAGCTGATGTTGGTCGTATTCGGCACGCGGTGATCACGCGAACCATTCACCGTCGTGCCCGGCACAGTGCGAAGAATCCCGGCTTCGAGTCGATCGCGGAGCTCGGCGAGTCTGCGGCCCTCGTTGTCCATCTTTTCAGCTGCGACGCTCGCTGCCACACCCATTCCGACGATTCCCGGCACATTCTCGGTTCCCGCTCGGCGGCTCCGCTCCTGGCGGCCACCGGTCAGCAGCGGCAGCACCCGAAGACCACGCCGGATCCAGAGGGC
>Ga0105249_10006077_pt1 | contig 10464 bp, 3 predicted proteins | sample KBSS44metaG_FD_81522 | JGI IMG/M metagenome (GOLD analysis project Ga0105249, IMG submission 81522) | Switchgrass rhizosphere microbial communities from Kellogg Biological Station, Michigan, USA - KBS S4-4 metaG | ecosystem: Host-associated > Plants > Roots > Rhizosphere > Soil | place...
ACCGGGACAGCAATAAAGAATGAAATAAATACCAGGACTACGAAATCCTTTGATAATAGTTTCCAGAGATTAAATACAGAAGCGCCCAATACTTTACGCACGCCGATTTCTTTGGTGCGTTGTTCTGCCATGAATGATGCAAGACCAAACAAGCCTAAACAGGAAATGAAGATGGCAAGAACAGAAAATACTGTTGCTAAATTCCCTATACGTTCTTCATCAAAAAACTTCCGTGCATATTCTTCATCCGTAAATTGATATTCGAATGAATTACCGGGGTCATATTTTTTGAATACAACTGCTATTTCATCTAATGCCTCATGTACAGGTACAGTTGGTTTTATCCGCAGCGTAATATAACTGGTTCTCCATTCATAATTCAACCAGAAAATAGTAGGTTGCGCAGATTTATAGGGAGACTCCATAACCATATCTTTGATAACGCCTGTAATTATATGTTCTTTGTCACCAAGTTTTATTTTATCCCCTACCGGGTGATCAAGACCGGTAAGTTTTACAGCCGCTTCATTCAAAATAAAAGCGCCGTCATCTGAGGAATCTGCAGGAAAATCTCTTGAAAAATCACGGCCATCTTTAATGCGCCAGCCGATAGTTTTTCCAAAATCATGTGTCACTCCAATTAATCCTATAAGTGGAGCAGTTCGCGGATCCCGTCCTTTCCAATCAAAACTTACAATGCTGTTTCTTACGTTTGTTGAAGGACTTGATGATTCTGCCATATTCTCTACGGCGCCTGTTTGGAGCAGGTCATTTTTAAGCGCATTATAGTGTCCGGAGATTTCCGGTGTTTTCATTTCGATTGTAGTAAGACCATCGCGGCTATATCCTACGGGCCTGTTTTTGGCAAATTGTATCTGCAGGAAAACAATTATAGTTCCTATTATTAAACCAATGGAAACGGAGAATTGAATTACCACCAACGTCTTGCGAAACAATGAACCGAACCCTCCTGTATGAAAACTGCCTTTCAAAACTTTTAATGGTTGAAACCCGGATAAATAGAATGCCGGATAGCTGCCGGATATGAGACCGGTAAAAATTGTAAAGCAGGATATCAGTATCCAGAATACGGGGTTAGCCCATGGGATTTTCATTTGCTTTCCTGACAACTCATTAAAAAAAGGCAACGATAAATACACAAGAACAACAGATAATAAGAAGGCCAGAAATGTAAGAAGCAATGATTCACATAAAAATTGAACTATCAATTGCCCTCTCATTGAACCCATTACTTTCCGCATACCCACTTCTTTTGCGCGTTTTTCACTTTTGGCAGTGCTTAAGTTCATAAAATTTATACAGGCTAACAGCAGTACAAAGATCCCAATAACAGCAAAGAGCCGTATGAATTGTATCCGGCCACCGGAGACTTTACCATTTTTAAATTCATTATATAAATAAGCCTTGTCGAGAGGTTGCAACATTATTTCTTCGCTGCTTTTTGTTTTTATAAATGATTTGGTAATGTCTTTTATTTTGGCAGTTGCCTTTTCAAAGTCCGGCTTATCATTCATTTCTACATACACCTGGAAATGGTGATTACTCCATCCTGTTTCCCGGTTGTCTGCATTTTCCTGGTTATTCCATGGAAGCAGAAATTCTGCATCAAAAAAGCGGGTATTGGATGGTAAATCTTCATATACGCCACCTACTTTTAAATTGAACTTATTATCTACCTGAACGGTTTTATTTATAGGATCACTATTACCAAATAATGCTTTGGCCGTGGATTCATTCAGCAACAGATACGAGGGATCTTGTAAAATATCAAGATTGCCCTTTATTTTTTTAAGTGTGAACATCCCGGGAAATTCATTCTGGGCCCACATCCCGGAACCGGATATTTTTTTCCCGTCAACAGATAAAACACGGCTCCTGATTTCTGAAATAAGAGTTACTTTTTTGAAATCATCTGAATATTTATGACGTAACACATCCGCTAAAGGAACTGCTGCGTATTCACCAGTACTGGATTCACCATTAAAAGTATTGGTACACATAATTCCGGCAAGACGGGCGTGGTTCCTGTGATATTTGTCGAATGAAAATTCATCCCATATCCACAAGCCAATAAGTATAGCTACTGACATGCCAATAGCAAGCCCGGATATATTGATACCTGAAAAGATTTTATTTTTTTTGAAACTGCGGAATGCTATTTTGAAATAATTTTTTATCATGGTTTATTATTGTTGCAGTGTTTGATGGTTAAATGGTTTCATTGTTAGATGGTTTGATGGTTAGATTGTTGGTCGCATATCCGGAACAACCATCTAGCAATGAAACCATCAACCCATCTCTTCAATTTCATTTCTTTACTCACCATGTTCGAAGATTCTGAATAAGATCAGCATTTCCGGATAGCACGATACTCACGACTCACCACTGACGACTCTTACTCCGTCCTCAAACTCCTCACCGGGTTCGCTATCGCCGCTTTTATCGCCTGGAAGCTGACCGTCACCAGCGTAATGAATAAAGCCGTAATTCCTGTAACAATGAAAATCCATACGGACAATGACGTACGGTATTCATAATTCTGAAGCCAGTTGTGCATCAGGTATGCTGATACCGGGACAGCAATAAAGAATGAAATAAATACCAGTACGACGAAATCTTTTGATAATAGTTTCCAGAGGTTAAAGACAGAGGCGCCCAATACTTTACGTACCCCGATTTCTTTGGTGCGTTGTTCCGCCATGAATGATGCCATTCCAAAAAGACCAAGACAACTGATGAATATCGCCAACGCCGCAAAGAAAGATGCAAGTGTACCAATGCGTTCTTCAACGGCGAATTTTCTTGCAAAATTTTCATCGACAAATTTGTAATCGAAAGGCGATGATGGTGTATATTTCTGGAATACAGCCTGGATTTTATTTAACGCTTCGGCTGCGCTTATCGAAGGTTTTATTTTTATTAAAATGAAATTCAGTTTTTCATTCTTTAATGAATAAACGGTTTGTCCTACCGATTCGTAAGGAGACTCCATCAGCATATTTTTTATCACCCCTATCACTTTAAAGTTCTCATTATCCCATTTAATGGTTTCGCCTACAGGGTTTTTCAGTCCCATGAATTTTACAGCGGCTTCATTTAATATTAATGCAGAAGAATCTGTAGCAAACTCTTCTGAAAAATCTCTTCCTTCTTTAAATTGCCAGCCGACTGTTTTGCCGTATTCATGCGTTACTGCTACAGCGCCAAATTCAGCCTGGAGTGAAGGATCTTTCCCACGCCATTCAAATCCACTGCGGCCACTCCATATTCCCGTAGCGGGACTGGACGATTCTGCGATTTCAGTAACAGCTCCTGTTTTCAATAAGTCATTTCTCAATGCTTCTTCGTGTCCATAGAATTCAGGTGTATTCATTTGTAATTGTATCAATCCATCACGGCTATATCCTATCGGGCGGTTTTTCGCAAATTGAATCTGTTGAAAAACGACAATGGTGCCAATGATAAGAATTACGGATACAGAGAATTGCAAAACAACCAATACTTTCCTTGGAACAGCGGCGAAGCGACCTGCTTTAAATGTGCCCTTCAATACTTTTACAGGCTGAAAAGAAGATAAATAAAATGCAGGATAACTGCCTGCAACAAGTCCCGTAAAAAGACTAAAGCTAATACCTGCTAACCAGAACAACGGGTTGACCCAGGGTATCAATATTTTTTTATCCGCAACCTGGTTAAAGAAGGGAAGAGTAATTTGTATCAGCAGGATAGAAAGTAGAAATGCAAATGCAACAATTAAAAATGATTCAGTAAAAAACTGGGCAATCAATTGTTTCTTTAGTGAACCGACAGCCTTGCGTATGCCTACTTCTTTTGCCCGCTTTTCGGAGCGGGCCGTAGTAAGGTTCATAAAATTGATGCAAGCCAATAATAACACAAACAAACCGATTGTTCCAAAGAGCCAGACAAACTGTATAGATCCTCCTGTGTTTATCCCGTTCTTCCATTCTGAATATAAATGCCAGCGGCTCATTGGCTGCAACAGGATCTCCGGTTTATATACTGCCAATTCTTTATTATCTCTGATTTTATCCAGCTTGCTATTCCTGATCTTAGCGGATACTTTATTCATATCCACATTGTCCGCAAGCTGTACAAATATTTCAGCAGCATCCCAGCCCCAGTTATTTTTAAAATTTTTCATCACATCATCGGTTGAAACAAACAATTCCCAGGGCGCGATAAATGCAACATTCTTAAACCGCGAAGTAAAAGGGATGTCTTCATACACACCTGTAACCTTTACATTCAGTTTACTGTCAATCATCATTAGTTTATTCATCGGGTCGCTATCGCCGAAGATTGTTTTGGCTGCAGATTCGGAAATCAAAATAGAAGAAGGGTCTTTCAGACCATCCAAAGAACCTTTTAGCATCGTTAACGACATCAGGCGTGGCGCTTCCGGTTCCATGAATTTCCCGATACGTGTAAATTTATTATTGCCAAAAGAAAGGATATGGTCACTGTTCCACCAGGACAATACTATATGTTTGAATTCGCTTCCATAACTATTCCGTAATTCATTTGCCAATGGAGCAGGGCAATTGTACCCGACACCCACTTCTCCATTAGTTGTTGTTCGTTGCATGACTGCAGCTACGCGGTCATAGTTCTTATTGTATTTATCATAAGAAAGTTCATCCCATATCCACAGGCCGATCAGCATGGCGACAGCCATACCAATAGCAAGCCCGCCGATATTAATAACCCCGGAGAATTTATTTCCGTATAAATTCCGCCATGCAATTTTTAAATGATTTTTTAGCATACTGATTTGTTTTCTATGTGTGTTGAAATAAGCTATGAGCTTTTAGCTACAAGCTGCGAGACCTATTGTCGTGTAACTTTTTTTAGCCTTGCGGCTCAAATCTTATAAAAAATATTCAATGATCAAGGCTCCCGATAGCTATCGGAACACAATTCAATAAAGAATTTTCACATAGCACGACACTCACGACTCACAACTGATTACTCCGTTCTCAAACCTGCCTGCCGGCAGGCAGGCTTTTCATTTGTTTTTGTCATTCTGTTCGGAGTGACTTCACCGGGTTTGCCATCGCCGCTTTTATCGCCTGGAAGCTTACCGTAAACAACGCAATAACAATTACAAGTAAGCCTGCGACGCCAAACATCCACCAGCTAATATTTATCTTATATGCATAACCATTCAGCCAGGAAGTCATCGCCCACCATCCAATAGGTGAAGCAATGATGATTGCAATAATTATGAGTTTTAAAAAGCCAGCTGATATTAACCGTATTATATCGGCTACGCCCGCACCCAAAACCTTGCGGATGCCAATTTCTTTTGTGCGTTGCCCGGCGGTAAACATTACAAGCCCTAACAAACCTAAACACGAAATAAAGATGGCTAAGAACCCAAAGGCACTGGATAGTTTACCCACAACCTGTTCATTTTTATATAGCTGCTGATATTCTTCGTCTGAGAAAGAATATGAAAACGGGAACCCTGGATTTAGCTCCCTGCAATATGTTTCGATGCCAGCCAAAGCTTCTTTTGTTTTGCCGGGTTGTGTGCGGATTAAAATATTGCCGTTGCCCCCTTCTTCTTCAAGCTCCATGATCAACGGCTGTATCTGCTCATGTAACGATCTGAAATGAAAATCTTTTAAAACACCGATGATTATACCCTTCCTTCCATTCACAGTTAGCGGGCGCCCTACGGCATGAGCATAACCCATTTTTTTTGCAGCCGTTTCGTTGATGACAAAGGCATCCTTGTCTGTAGGAAAATCTTTGGAAAAATAACGCCCATCCAGCATTTTCAGTTTCATGGTTTGTATAAAATCATATCCTGCACCAGGATGTTCAAAAGAGACCATATTATTCGCATCACGCCCTTCCCAATCTACACCATTGGTTTGCTGATTAAGATTGGTAGGGTTATCCGATATCCGGCTGATACTTTGAATACCCGCCATTTTCAAAGATTGGTCTTTAAGAGTTGTATACTTATTTGCAAGTTCTCCTTCTATAGGAATGTAGATCAGGTTTTCCCGGTCGTACCCAAGATTTCTTGCCTGGATAAAGTTCACCTGTCTCGAAACCACGATGGTGCCAATAATGAGCACCATCGAAAGTACAAACTGAAAAACTACCAGGCCCTTACGAAACCATACGGCACCAGAGGTAAGCCTGGCGGTTCCTTTTAAAACTTTTACGGGGTTGAAAGATGATAAAAATAAAGCCGGGTAGCTACCTGAAATTAATCCAGTGACCACTGTTATCGCAATAAGCTTTAGCCAGAAAGAAACATTGTTAAAAGGCAACTCCATTTGCTTTTGGGTAACTTCATTGAATACGGGTAGAAGTAAGGCCATTAACACCAATGCAATAATAACAGCCAATGAAGTAAGCATAAGAGATTCACCAATAAACTGTTTGATCAATACTGAACGCAGGGCGCCCACTGCTTTACGCACTCCAACCTCTTTTGCCCTTTTTATAGAACGGGCAGTAGTAAGATTCATGAAATTGATACAGGCGATCAGCAAAATAAAAATTGCTACGAGGCTAAAAAGCTGTACGTACTCAATACGCCCGCCTGCTACTTTTCCATTTTTAAAATTGTTGTGCAGGTACACCTCATCAAATTTTTGCAGGCCAAGTTCTACATGGTATGCTGCACTTTGATCTTTATTATATGTATTCAGAAAATAGGTAAGCTTCTTATCAACCAATGCAGGATTAGCGTCGTGGCGTAACAATATATAAGTTAATGGTCCACTATTGCCCCATGATCTCGCCCATGAATTATCCTGTAGCCACGCCTCCCAACTGATGCAATAATCAAATTTACGGGAAGTGTTGGCGGGCAAATCTTTGAACACAGCCGTTACCGTAAAGTCTCTTTTGTTATCAAAGCGTATCGTTTTTCCCATTGCATTTTGTGCACTGCCAAAAAACTGGTTAGCCGTTTTCGCCGAGATTGCCATACTTACTATTGAACCGAGCGCTGTTTTAGGTGTGCCTTGCAAAAGCGGGTAACTAAACATACTGAACAACCCGGCACCCGCACCAGTACCTTCCACTTTCAGTATTTTACTGCCCACCTGTAGTGATGCCTGGTGATTCTCGTCCTGCATCATTGCAGCGTCTTCTATTTCCGGTATAACTTTTTTTAGCTCATCAGCCAGCAACCCGGGGGTATCATAATTTCCATCTATATTATTGGCGTAGTATTCCCGCCCGTACACCTTATACAACCATGCGCCGTTCTTATGAAAAGCATCGACACTTAACTCATCCTGCACCCATAACAGGATAAGGAGACTGGCGGCCATTCCTACTGACAATCCGGCGAGGTTGATAAAAGAATGCACCTTGTTTTTGACCAGGTTTCGCCACGCGGTTTTGAAATAATTTTTTATCATGGTTTACTATTCTTGTATTGTTTGATGGTTTGATTGTTAGATGGTTGTTCCGAACATGCAGCCATCCAACCATCTAACAATGAAACCATCAAGCCATCTATTATCATTAATCAATCATTATTCAAGAATCTACTCCGTCCTTAAACCTGCCTGCCGGCAGGCAGGCTTTTCATTTGTTTTTGTCATTCTGTTCGGAGTGACTTCACCGGGTTCGCCATCGCCGCTTTTATCGCCTGGAAACTTACCGTTATCAATGCAATCATCACTGCAATAAAGCCCGCGGTTAAAAATATCCACCAACTGATATTGATACGGTATGCAAAATTTTGTATCCATTTATTCATTGCCCACCATGCTATGGGTGAGGCGATCAGGATGGCGATGCATACCAGTTTTACAAAATCCTTTGATAATAATGTAGCAATGCCTGCTACAGTTGCACCCAATACTTTACGGATACCAATTTCCTTTGTCCGTTGTTCTGCTGCGAAGGCGGCAAGACTGAATAATCCCAATGCGGAAATAACAACGGCAATAACCGCGAATACCAATACCAGGAAAGAGGATTGCTGATCTTCTTTATAGAGATTGTTGAATGTATCATCCAGGAAAGAATATTCCAGCGGAGTTCCGGGAATATATTTCTTCCATATTTTCCGGATAGTGCTTAATCCCGCGGCGGCGCTTTTAGCGCCTGTACGTACCACAAAATTATTTCTCCATTGCGGATCATTGAATACAACAACCGGCCCCATTTTTTCATGCATACTCTTGTAGTAAAAATCTTTTACTATGCCGATCACCTGGCTTGTATCTCCTCTAAAGATAAATTGCTGCCCGATGACGGGCTCCTTCAGTTTGAAATCTTTTACGGCTGTTTCATTCAGGATGAAACCTTCTTTGGCGGAGGTATTATCATTGAACCAACGGCCTTCTTTCATTTGCAGTTGCATTGTTTTTTGAAAATCAGCATCGGCTGAAAGCTGCACAATCTTTGGTTTGTAACTGGTATCACGCCCAGTCCAGTCGGCACACTCACTACACATGCTGCCAATATCAACAACCGGTTGATTGGAAGTAGCTACGGTTTCTATACTGCTTTGTGAAAGCAATTCCTGTTTTATTGTTGCCATCAGTGATTTCCTTTCTGCCTGGTTAATGGTGGGTGGTAATACAAACGATATAACCTGGGACCGGTTATATCCCGGGTTGTTATTTTGTATAAACTGCATCTGCCTGTATATAATTATTGTACCAGCAATGAGTATTACTGAAATAGTAAATTGTACAACAACAAGGCCTTTTCTGAATGTACTGTCTTTTACTTTCAATACAGTATTGCCACGGAATACATTTAATGGTTTAAAAGAAGAAAGTAAAAGGGCGGGATAAATGCTGTTGAGCAGCAACACGCTGAGTAATGTTATCGTCAACACCTTCCACAACGCGGCCGAACCAGGTGGTAATGCAAATGTTCTTCCAGTCAGTTGGTTAAATACGGGCAAACAAACCTGTATAAGAATGAGTGTTACAAAAAGAGATAATACACTGATCACTACAGATTCGGCAACAAACTGTAAGAAAAGATTTAAACGACTGGCGCCGGTGATCTTTCGTATACTCACTTCTTTCGCCCGCAGGCTGGCTTTGGCTGTCGTCAGGTTTACATAATTAATACAGGCGATAAGTAATAATAAAAAGCCCAGGAAAGAAAATATATATACCGTATTACGATTGCCATATATAAAGATTGAATTGGTTATCTCACTTTCGAAATGCATATTTTGTAAGGAAATCATATCCATAAGCGCCAGGTCGTCGCCACCGGATTTCTTTTTCCGCACATCTGTTATTTGACGGCTGATAGCAGCAGGATTACTGCCCTGGATTATTTTTATAAACGTGATATAGTTATCGTTACCCCATTGCTCATCATTTGCACGTATCTCCGGGTTGATCAGTAATGCAGAAATGGGCATGAATGACTTGTATTGAAAGCTGGAATTTGCGGGTGCATCCGCTACCACGCCGCTCACCTTGCAGTTCATCGTGTCAATACGGATCAATTGGCCGACAACATTATTACTGCCAAAATATTTTTTAGCTTCTGATGCCGTCAGTATTATACTGAATGGATTTTCATTGAATGCAGTCGCATTTCCCTGAATAAAATCATAATGAAACATGCTAAACCAATCGTTGTCGACATACGCACATCCTTTCCCGTAAAACAGGTTGCCTTTGATATTAAAAACAGGTTGGTAGTTGGTAGATAGCCGCGTGACTTTTTCAATTCCGGGAACTTCATTTTTTACAGCATCGGCCAGCAGGAGGGGAGTTGTTTCCCAAACCCAACTCAACTGCGGTAATCTTGTCGTAAGCCGATAGATCCTGTTTTTGTCGCCATGATAATTATCAAAACTGGTTTCATTCTGCACCCATAGCAGGATCAGAACAGAAGCAGTCATACCTATAGACAGACCTGCGATATTTATGGAACTGGTTGTCCTGTTTTTCCAGATACTTCTCCACGCAGTTTTGAAATAGTTTCTTATCATAAGATTATTATTGTAGTAATTGTTGTGTTGTTAAATTGTTTGATTGTTACGAAAAGCAATCAAACAATTTAACAATTTAGCCATCATCAATTCACCCAAATGCTCATTCTGTACGGAGTGATTTCACCGGATTTCTCACCGCCGCCTTTATCGCCTGGAAACTTATTGTAAACAATGCAATAAGTAATGCAACAAAACCAGAAGCGACAAATACAGTCCACCCTATCGCAGTACGATACACAAAATCTTCCAGCCATTTATGCATGGCAAACCAGGCAACCGGGAATGCGATAACGGTTGCGATCAACACTAATTTCAAGAAGTCCTTTGATAACAATGCGACTACTCTTTGTACAGAAGCGCCTAATACTTTCCGTACACCGATTTCTTTTGTTCGCCGTTCCGCGGTGTAAACCGACAAACCAAACAACCCGAGACACGCAACAAAAATTGAAAGCGAAGTAAAGATGCCA
>Ga0105249_10006079_pt1 | contig 10463 bp, 9 predicted proteins | sample KBSS44metaG_FD_81522 | JGI IMG/M metagenome (GOLD analysis project Ga0105249, IMG submission 81522) | Switchgrass rhizosphere microbial communities from Kellogg Biological Station, Michigan, USA - KBS S4-4 metaG | ecosystem: Host-associated > Plants > Roots > Rhizosphere > Soil | place...
CGGGACATCGCGCCCTCGCAATCGGGCATGCCGGTGTAATGCAGGACGATCATTGACACCGGCAGCGCGCGCTCGACAAAATTCGGCGAGGGCCGTTCGATGAAGTCCAGGTCCATGCGCGATATGGCGCATGAACCGGCGGGTCGGGTCAAGCCCCGCCGGGAGCCCTGCGGTCACCCGAGCGTTTCTCGACCAGAACGCCAGCGCCGACCAGGCGGTAGAGACCGCGCGCGTTGATGTCCGAACCGAGCCGGGTCGTCTGGCCGATCACCGTCTCGCCCGCGCCGAGCATCAGCCAGGCGTCGTCGGCCATCGCCGACGCAAGCCGCTCGAATGCTAACGTCCTTTTATCCGGACTGAGGTAGAGCAAGACGTTGCGGCACAGTACGATATCGAAGCCGCCCGGATGCGGCGGCGGTTCGAGGATATTCTGGACCTGGAAGCGGACCGGCTTGCGCAACGCCTCGACCGCCCGCCAGCCGTCACCGGTTTCTTCGAACCAATTAATCATCTGCTTGATGCCGAGGCCGCGCTGGACCTCGAATTGGCTGTAGGTGCCGCTGCGCGCACGGTCGACGCAGCCGGTGGACACGTCGGTGCCGAGAATGTCGACCGTCCAGCCCAGCCAATCCTGCGGACTTTCGGCGAACAGCATGGCCAGCGAATAGACTTCCTGGCCGGTCGAGCAGCCGGCCGACCAGATACGGATGCGACGGGTCTCCGCCCGCCGTTTGGCGAGTTCGGGCAGCGCATGGCGCTGAAGCAGGTCAAACGGCGCCCGGTCGCGGAAGAAATAGGTTTCGTTGTTCAGAAGCGCCTCGACGACCTGCTGCGACAGATTGGGCTCCTTGCCCATGACGAGGATCGTAATGAGCTCATCGAGCGTGGCGATCCCGCGTTCGCGCAGCAGGGAGCTGAGCGCGGTTTCGATCCGCCAGCGCCGGCTCATCGTCAATTGCTGGCCGGTCCGGGCTTCGAGCAACCCGGCGAGAATCCGCGACGAACTGTCGCTTATCTGCATGGTGGTTCGTCCGTGCGCGCTGCGATCCGCCGAGCGATTTTGTCGGGCGGCAACACGGCGCTGACCAGCCCGGCTTCGAGCACCGCCCGGGGCATCCCCCACACCGCGCAACTCGCCTCGTCCTGGGCGAGAATCGAGCCACCATTAGCGGTCAGCCGCGCAGCCCCTTCAACGCCGTCGCGGCCCATGCCGGTCAGGATCACGCCGAGCGCGCCCGGCCCATAGGCGGCGCCGATCGAAGCGAGCATCGGATCGACCGATGGCATGCATCCGCTCGAGCTCGGTGCGTGGGTGAGACGGACGACAGGAACATCGTCGGTAGTGTCAACCGTCAAATGGGCATCGCCGGGGGCGAGCAAAACCCGGTCCGGGAGGAGCGGCATACCATCTTCGGCGACCAGCACTTCGCGCTCAGTGACCGCGCGCAGCTGGCGCGCGAACACCGGCATGAACGGCACCGGCAAATGCTGGGTAATCAGAATCGGCACGCCGATCCGCTTGGGCAGTGCTTGGAACAGCACCCCGATGGCGTGAATTCCGCCCGTGGAAGCGCCGATCGCCAGGACCTCGATCGGGTCGCTGGGCATCGCCCGCAGCGGGGCCTGGACTCCAGCGGCAAGCCGCGGCGCGATCGAAGAGTGGGCCTCGGCATAACCGAGCGCCTTGAGCTTGCCGACGAGAATTTCCGAAAAACGGCCGTTGAAGCGCCCAGTACCGGGCTTGGGCAGCGTGTCGGCGGCGCCAAGAGCCAGCGCGGCGACGGTTTCCTCGGCGCCCTCCTCGGCCAGCGAGGAGACGATCATTACCTTGGCCCCGGCGGCGGCGCGGATGATCCGCGGAATCGATTTCAATCCTCCCGCGCCGGGCATCTCAAGATCGAGAATGACGATGTCGACGCGGACCTGGTGAAGCGCCTCGATCGCGTCCTCGGCGCTTCCGGCGACGGCGGCGATTTCAAACGCGGAATCGCTTTCGATCATGCGCGACAAAACCGCCCGCGCGACCATCGAATCGTCGACGATCATCAGCCGGATCCGACGGCGGGTCGGTCGCGGCGCCTGGTGGCGTTCCCGCGATCTGGCGAGCGCCCGCTCCACGTCCCCTAACTCAGGCGACGCCGACGAGCTGCAATTTGATGTGAAGTGTTTCCCGGTCGAAGGGTTTCATCACATACTCATCCGCGCCAGCTTCGAGCGCCGCGCGGATATGCGCCATGTCGTTTTCGGTGGTGCAGAACACGACCTTGGGTTGGTCGGAATGGCCGCGCTGGCGGAGGAGCTTCAGAAACTCCATCCCGCTCATCACCGGCATGTTCCAGTCGAGCAGAACGACGTCGGGCATCTTCGCCTCGCACCGCGTCAGCGCTTCCTGCCCGTCGCCGGCTTCCTCGACTTCGAATTCGAGTGTTTCCAGGATGTGACGCGCAACTTTGCGGATCACCTTGGAATCATCGACGATCAAACAGCTCTTCATGCTCGGCTTTCCCGCGTTGTTGCGCATTGTCTAAACGGCAAGAGTAACGAAGAGCTTAAGCTGCTTTGGTCTCGACGCCGCCGACCAGCGCCGCGACGTCGACCAGCAACAGCGGCCCGGTTTCGGTTTCGACCATGCCGAGCGACGCGCGCTCCCAGCCTGGACCCATCGCGGCGCGGAGTGGCGCCGGGTTTGATTGGGCTTCAACCACGTCCTCGACCAGGTCGACAAGCAAGGCGTAATGGTGACCATCGAGCTCGACGACGGCGGCTTCGCGAATCCCGTCGGAGCAATCGGTGATCCCCAGTTCGAGCGAGCGCATGCAATCGATCACCGTCAACACGCGACTGCGCAGCGCCGACAGACCGGCGACGTGAGCCGCGGCGCGCGGCACCGGGATCAACGTGTCGAGCTCGACCACCGCTTCCACGACTCCAGCGAGAAGCGCGACGCGCTCGCCGCCGATCGTCACGACCAGGAGCAATTCGTTCATTTGGCCCTCCCGGCCGACTTCAAGGCCATCAAGAGACCGGCCCGGTCGTAGCGATAAATGCTGGCGTCCTTCTTGCCCGTCGGCTCGGGCTCGGTGCGCAGCCAGATTGTCCGTCCTTCATCAGACCCGATGCTGTCGCCTTGCGACGCAATCACCAAATCGGCCTCGACCTCGCTGTCGTCCCCGACGACGCGATAACCGGCCGCCTCGACGATCGGCCGGAGCATGTTCTGCATCCACGGATCGTCGCTCGGCAGGCGGCACACCAACGGCTCCGCCAGCCGCGCGGTCGTGCCAACATGATGGGCGAACAGCCAGTGCGCGTCGATCAACTCGGCGGGCTCGCCGTCGATCAGCGAAACGCCGCTGATCTCGCCCGGGCGGTCGGCATGAATGACATCGTGCTCGATGGTCGCGAAGTCGATGACCTCGCTGAACGCGTAACCAATTTCGTGCGCGCCGTCGTTGAGCCGGAACAACCGCACCTTTTCGGCGCCGAGTTCGGCCGTCTGGGCGCCGGCCAGCGGCAGGATGGTCTCGCCGACCTGGACGCGAAGCTGGCCCGCCGCGGTTTTGACCGCGTCGCGCGCGACTTCCTCGATCCGGTCGACAACCGCGAGCCCGACCGCGCGCCGGGCGCCATCGAGACCGCGGAACAACAGCACCGGGATTGTCCGCGGACCTGTGTCCAGCGCCGGCCCTTCGGCAATGCGGGCGGTGCGCTCCTGAGTTTCGAGTTTCACCCCGCCGACCTCGGCCAGTCCGGCAGGATCGAACAGCAGGATCGGGCTGCCATCGTCGGCCAGCGTAGTCCCGGCATAAAGCCCGGTGGCCATCACCGCCGGCGCGGCCGGCTTGACCACCAGTTCCTCGTGATCGTGAATACGATCGACCGCCAGCGCGTAAACGTCGCCCCCGGCGGGCCGGAGAACGATCAGGGTGCGATCCTTTTCGGCAACGCCGCTTTCGAGACCAAGAATTCCGGCGAGCGAGACTTCGGGCACGCGGCGGCCGCGGATGGTCGCGATCCCGGCACCGCCGAGTTGTTCTAGCGTGACCGATTCGCCGTTGGCGCGGACGATTTCGTCGATCGCCGAGCGGGGAATCGCGAAATGCTGGTTGCCAATGGAGACCGTGAGCGCGGGAATGATCGTCAGCGTCAGCGGCACCCGCAAGGTCATGCGCGTGCCCTGCCCCGGCGTGGAATCGACCTCGACGATGCCGCCAATCCGCTCGACGTTCGAACGGACCACGTCCATGCCGACGCCGCGGCCGGAAATCGCGGTTACTTGCTGGGCGGTCGACAGGCCGGCTTCGAAGATCAGAGCAAGCTGTTCGCGCGGGCTGAGTTGCGCCGCGGCGGATTTTTCGAGGGTTCCTCCGGCAATCGCTTTCTCGACCAGCCGCTTGCCGTCGATCCCGCGGCCGTCGTCCTGGATGTCGATCAGGATCTGGTTGCCCGACTGCCGCGCCGAGATGCACAAGATTCCGATCTCGCGCTTACCGGCCTTGAGCCGCTCGGCCGGCAGCTCGATTCCGTGATCGACGGCATTGCGAATGATGTGGGTCAGCGGATCGCGAATCATTTCGATCATCTCGCGATCCAGTTCGACGTCGCCGCCCTCGATATCGACCAGGACCTGCTTACCGAGTTCGGCCGATAGGTCACGGACCATGCGCGGCAGCGCGACAAACAGATTCTCGATTCGCTGCATCCGCGTCCGGGTGATGGCGTCGCGCATTTCGGCGATGATCGCCGACAAGCGCTCAAACGCGCCGTCGACCGGAACATCGGACTGCGATTCACGCAGGCGGCGGGCGAGCTCGTTGCGGGCCAGCACCATATCCGAAACCGTGCTCATCACGCGGTCGAGCAACTCGACCGAGAGACGGATCGTGCGTGGCGCCGCGGTCGCCTTGCCCTGAACTTCGGCGGCAGGAGTCGCCAACGGCGCAGCGTTGTTCTCGGCGCCAGGCGCCAGCGCGGCGATCAGGATACTGTCGTCGCCGCCCGGCATGTCCTCGCCGGCGTCGATCGCGGCGATCATCTCGCCGATGCGATCGATCACCGCGAGCACCGCGCTGACGAGGGCGCCGTCGGCCTGGCGACGGCCGGCACGAACGTCGGCCAGCGCATCCTCGGCGGCGTGGCTGAGCGCCTCAAGCCGCGGAAATTCAAAGAAGCCGCAATTGCCTTTGACCGTGTGAACAAAGCGGAAGATGGAATCGAGGCGCGAGCGGTCGTCGGGCTGCGCTTCCCAGGCGACGATCTCCCCGCCCAGGGCTTCGAGCATGTCCCTGCATTCGGCTACGAAATCCGCGATCAGATCGTCCATTGTCACCCAGCCTGATTGTCGGTCAGCCTCTAGAGGCAAGAAGTTAAGGCGCCGTTAGCCTTCCCCGGCGAGTGCCGGGCGCGAGTCGATGGCGGGCGCCACAACCTTTCTGCGCGGCGCCGGCGGACGGCCGAGGGTCCGTTCGATCGTGAAATAGCAGGCGAGGCCCAGCGCGATCGCGGCAAGCATGCGCAGCGGAGCCGACCAATCAGCCAGCCCGCGCACCGCCATCAAATGGGTGAGATAGATCGAGTAAGACGCGTCGCCGATGAGCACCAGCGGCTTCGCCCAGGGTTCGGCGAACCACCGCTCAAGGCCGAGTGCGCCATAGACGATCAGGCTTGCCGGAACGCCGTACATTGCGAGCCGGAGCCACGCGGTCGAACCGTCGAGCATGGTGACGCCCTCGAACGACCGTTCGGGACCGAACAGCAGGACGAGACCGAGAATGAGCGCGGGGAGCGCGAGCCGGAAACTCCGCACCCGTGCCAGCGCAGAGCCGGCGACGAACTCGAGGATGATCGGGCTCAGCAGAAACGCGGTCGTGGGTCCCGGTGTGACGAGCGCGGCAGCGACGACCAAAACGGCGGCACCAAGCGCCCAGCGCTTGCCGGTCAGCCACAACGCGACAGCGGCGTAGAACAGCATCTCGAAATAGAGCGACCAGGCGACGGGCAACAGCGGCTGCTGATAGGCGCCGCCCCACACCGGCCACAGGCTGATGGTCGCGGCGACCTTCGCCCAATCGGGCGTGCCGTAGAGAATTGGCCAGGCGACGTAGGGCAGAGCGGCGAGCCAATAGACTGGAAGAATGCGCCACAGCCGCGCCTTGATGAAGGTGGCGGGCGGACGGTCGCTCGACACCCGGGCGATGATGAAGCCCGAAATGACGAAGAACAGGTCGACCCCCGATGTTCCGCGGCCGGTCGTGAAGACATGGGCATAGACCACGGCCATTACGGCCAGTACGCGCAGCACCTGGATCGACTGGACCTTACCCATGACCGAAGGCCTAGCAGCGAAGGGTTAAGCGTTAGTCGACACGGCCCGGGATTTGCGGCGCTCAGTCTTTGCGCGGCAGCGTGATCCCGATCAAGAGGACCTCGTCCGACGGGTCGGACAGGCGGATCGTACCGCCCGCCTCGGCGGCGAGGCTATGGGCGAGCCAGGCGCCGGCGGCGCGCGGTTCGACCGCGCCCTCGCTGGTGCCTTTGGCCAGGGTTTCGCGCAACGCGGGATCGAGCAGGATGTGCGGCCCCTCGCCGCGGATTACGAGCTCGATCGCATCGTCATTATTCTCGGCCCCGACGTCGAGCCGCCCGCCGCGAACCAAGGCGTCGCCGGCAAGCAACGCGACGTTGAGCAGCAGCTTGACCGCGCCCTTGGGCAATTTCTCGCCCGCCACGATCCAGCCGAGCTCGATCCGCCGCTCGGCGCCGAACACGCCGGCGAGCGCAGCATGCGCCTCGCTGGTGTCGATGTCCTCGCCGAAGCCGCCCGCCGCACCGAAGGCCAGGCGGAAGAACTTGAGCTTGTTGGCCGAGGCGCGCGCGCTATCGGCGAGCAACTCGAGACATTTCTCGCGCATGTCCGGGTCGGTTTCATCGGCAAGCAATTCGATGCCATTGTTGAGCGCCCCCACGGGCGACATCAAATCATGGCACAGGCGCGAACAGAGCAGGCTGGCGAGGTCGACGGCGTTCATGACGCGTTGATGGGGCAGAGTTTAACCTGAGGCAAGGATTGAACGGCGCCGAATTCACCCCATATTTGTAGGGCATGGGGGGCCATCAGACGATCGACGTACGCCTGACGCCCGCCCACGCCGGCTGGCGGCTCGACCGCGCGCTCGCCGATGCCATTCCAACCCTTTCCCGCGAACGGCTCAAATCCCTGATCAGAAGTGGCGCGATCGATGCCTCGGGCACGCTCGTCAGGGACCCCGCCGTGAAGGTTCATGGCGACGAGACATTGCGTGTGGAGGTGCCCGTACCCGAGCCGGCGCACAACGAGCCGCAGGACATCCCGCTGCGGGTGGTGTTCGAGGACGAGCATCTGCTGGTGGTCGACAAGCCGGCCGGCCTGGTCGTCCACCCGGCCGCGGGCAACCGCGACGGGACACTGGTCAATGCATTGCTACACCATTGCGGGGGCAGCCTGTCGGGGATTGGCGGCGTTGCCCGCCCCGGGATCGTCCACCGGATCGACAAGGATACGTCGGGCCTGCTGGTCGTCGCCAAGACCGATGTCGCCCATGTCGGGCTGGCGAAACAGTTCGCGGCGCATTCGGTCGAACGGCGCTATCTGGCCATAGTCTCGGGCACGCCGAAGGTCGTTGGAGGCACGGTTGATGCCCCGCTCGCGCGCTCTTCGGCCAACCGCAAGAAGATCGCGATCGTCGAAACCGGCCGCGGCAAGCGCGCCGTGACCCATTGGCGGCGACTCACCGCGCTAAGCGAAGCAGCGCTGGTTGAATGCCGGCTCGAAACCGGGCGGACCCATCAGGTGCGGGTGCACATGGCGTCGATCGGCCATCCCTTGCTCGGTGATCAAGTTTACGGCGGAAGCGGAAAAACGCATCACAAGATTTTGAATGATTTGAGTTTTAACCGCCAGGCGCTGCATGCTGCGGAGCTTGGCTTCATTCACCCGGTGACCAAGCACCGACTGTCGTTCGCAAGCGCCATGCCCACGGACATGCAGGAACTGTTCAACGCACTTGGTGTATAGGTCCTAACCGGCTAGTGCGGCGCGCCGCCCGGCCTCCAGAAAGAAGACGACCAGAATGGCTGCTGAAAAACGTATCGTCTCAATCCCCGCGTCCGGTGGGGAGGCCGGACTCAACCGCTATCTCGCGGAAATCAAGAAATTCCCGATCCTCTCGCCGGAGGAAGAATATATGCTCGCCAAGCGCTGGCGCGAGCATGGCGACACCGAAGCCGCGGCCAAGCTGGTCAATTCCCACCTGCGGCTCGTGGCCAAAATCGCCATGGGCTACCGCGGCTACGGCTTGCCCGTCAGCGAGCTGATTTCCGAAGGCAATATCGGCCTGATGCAGGGCGTGAAGAAGTTCGAGCCCGATCGCGGCTTCCGCGTCGCGACTTACGCGATGTGGTGGATCCGCGCCTCGATCCAGGAATTCATCCTGCGCTCGTGGAGCCTGGTCAAAATGGGCACCACCGCCGCCCAGAAGAAGTTGTTCTTCAACCTCAGGCGGATGAAGAACCAGATCGAGGCGTTCGAAGACGGCGACCTCAAGCCGGCCGACGTCACCAAGATCGCGACCGACCTTGGGGTGACCGAGGAAGAAGTCGTGTCGATGAACCGTCGCATGGCGATGGGCGGCGATACCTCCCTCAATGTCTCGCTCAAGGGCGACGAGGGCAGCGAAAGCCAATGGCAGGACTTCCTCGTCGACACCGGCCCGCTCCAGGACGAGCAGCTGGCCGACGACCAGGAAAGCCGCGTCCGCCACGATTTGCTGATGACCGCGCTCGAATCGCTGAACGACCGCGAAAAGCACATCCTGATGGAGCGCCGACTGACTGACGAGCCCAAGACGCTGGAGGAACTCAGCCAGGTCTATGACGTCAGCCGCGAGCGCATTCGCCAAATCGAAGTGCGGGCGTTCGAGAAGCTCCAGGCGGCGCTGCTTCGGCTTGCCGGCGAGCGGCGGCTGCTCCCCGCGAACTAGGCTGCTGCGCGGCTCGGCCGCTCCGCAGCCATCGCGTGGACCAGTTTCAGCGCCTCGTGGGCCGAAAGCACCGCGCCTTCCTGCCACGCCGGCTGATAGCTCAGATGCTCGCCGGCGAAAACGATTGGCCCCTCGGGCTTGAGCAGCTCGGCATATTCGGGCGGCCGAGCGATTACCGAGGTTAATCCTCCGGGCCAGCGCGCCCCGACTCCTTCGGACCAGGGCGTCAGCCCCCAGGCCACGGTGACGCCCTTGCGCAGCTGACGGGATTGACCGGGGTGGAGCGCTTCGACCGATTCACGGCAGACGCGCAAACGCTCCTCGTGACTCAAGTCGGCAAAAGCCTTGGGATTATCGGTGCGAGTCCAGCCGCCGCAATAAGCCGCCACCAGGATGCCCTTGGCGTCGTGGTAGCCACCGGACGGATACATCACGTTTTCATTCAGGCGATCGGTCCAGGCGAGGCCGCCATAGATCGAATCCCGGCTCTCCCAAAAGCGCGGGGCTTCGAACGCCGCCTTCACGCTGATGCTGTATCCGACTGCGCTGAACGCCTTTTTCTTTTCCGGAGAGAAATCGGCCGAGAGGCGGGCGAGGATCGGCATCGGCAGTGTGCAAATGCAGAAATCTGCTTCGAGCACGCGGCTTCCATTGCCGTGAGCGATCCTGACGCGATCGCCGTTGTGGCCGATGTGAGTGATCGGAGTGCCGAGGTGCACCAGGGGCTTCACCTGCGCGTAAATCGCATCGGCGATCCGGTCCATTCCGCCGACCGGCTGGAGCATCGCCGCCTGCATGTCCCAGATATTCTCGAACAAATACGGCAGGGCCATGCTGCCGCGGCTTAACGTCGCCGGCACCGGCAGTAGCTCGCCGAGCGGCAGCGGCGGCAGCGTCCTGGGCGCTCTGGAATATCCCCCGCCTTCGGTCGCATAACCGGAACTACCTTGCGGGACATAAATGCCGCCGGCGTCGACCTGCGCGTAAGGCCCGAGGAAGTGGCGGATAACTTCCAGGTCGTGCTTGGACGCGAGGCCGTTGAGCGCGTTCTGATCGATAGCTTTGGCCAACAATTCGCCGATCTGCCCGCGCATGTCGTTGATCATGCGACGTTCGGGCTGGACCTTGCCGCCAAAGTCCCAGCCAGCGCTGCGATTGACGTTGACGAACGCCTCGAGCGGCACGCCGAACCGGCGGGCGTAGCCCAGGATCGCCCGATGCGTGGACGGGATTCGTGCCGCCCCGGCGTTGAAATATAGCCCCGGGTCGAACGCAGCGCGCTGGTCCGGCCGCCCCGCCTGGACGATTCGGTCGCCTCCGCGGATCGTCCATACGCGCCCGCCGACCCGATCGCGCGCCTCCAACACCGTCACCCGGTATCCGGCTCGCTGCAACTCGTAGGCCGCAACCAAACCAGCGATCCCGGCGCCCAGGATCGCAACTGAC
>Ga0105249_10006080_pt1 | contig 10463 bp, 9 predicted proteins | sample KBSS44metaG_FD_81522 | JGI IMG/M metagenome (GOLD analysis project Ga0105249, IMG submission 81522) | Switchgrass rhizosphere microbial communities from Kellogg Biological Station, Michigan, USA - KBS S4-4 metaG | ecosystem: Host-associated > Plants > Roots > Rhizosphere > Soil | place...
CGCGCCCCACGGAGACCGATAGGCAGGGATATGAAGGACGTCTCGCCGAAGTCGGACCTGGCGCGCGCAGCGCTCGACCGCTATCTCCGCGACCATGCCGGATCACCCTCACGCTAGCCGCGAACACGAAGCCGCTCAGGCGGAGGACCTTCGCGCCAGCGCGGAAGAACGTCGCGAGCTCGCGGAGGAGCAACGCGAGAGTCGAAGCGCCATCCAGGATGGCGCTGAGGCGGCGCGGGCCGCAGCCGAATCGGAGCGCTCCCGGGCCGAAGCCGGACGCGCCGAAGCCGAGTCGATGCGAGAGGCGGCCGAGACCGCGCGCGCGGCGGCGGAGGGACTACGCGCCGAACGCGAGACCGTTCGGGAGCTGCAGGAACGCATTCGCGGTGACGCGGAAACCATCCGGCTGCTCGCGGAACAGGCTCGGAAAAGTGCTGAAGAGGCGCGCGAGGCCGTTGAGGAACAACGCTCGATCGCTGAAGAGATGGAGGCGACGCGCCTGCGCATTCAGTCGGTCATCGACTCGTTGCCCGAGGGTGCTCGTCCACGGAAGGCCCGAGAGTGAGGAGCTGATGCCTCATGCCAAAGCGGTCGCATTGCGCATCCGCGGGGTTGATGCTGTTTGCGGACGCAAATCGCGTTTCTGGCCTCGAACGGCCCGGCGGCGGACGCGCTTCCGACAGTCCCCAGCAGGAAAACGGTGGCACTTCAACGACTTAAAGAGCTGAGTACTTTTCCGCCATGGCAACATTTGGCAATGGCCGCCGCGTTGCAATCGTCGCCGGGGTGCGGACGCCTTTCGCCCGTTCGGGGACCGCGCTGAAAACCATCTCCGCCATAGATCTCGGGAAGACGTGCGTAGCGGAGCTGATCCAGCGCACAGGCCTCGATGGCCACGACGTCGAGGCGCTGGTCTTTGGAACGGTCGTCCCATCGGTGCTCGCGCCTAACATAGCGCGCGAGGTTGCACTGTTACCCATGTTGCCGAAGGGCGTGCAGGCCGTGACCGTGAGCCGCGCGTGCGCCTCGGCTAACCAGGCGATCACCGATGCGGCCGACCAGATCGCGCTCGGACATGTCTCGGTTGCTATCGCCGGCGGCGCGGAATCGCTGTCCAACGTCCCGATTCTACACTCGCGCGGATTCTCCGACGCTCTGGTCACTGCGTCCCGCGCCAAGACGATCGGCAGCCGAGTGAAGGCGCTCTCGCGGATACGCCCCAGGGACCTCGTGCCGATCACGCCCGCCATCGCCGAGCCGTCGACGGGTGAGACGATGGGGCAGTCGGCGGAAAAGATGGCGAAGATCAACCATGTGAGCCGCGACGAGCAGGATCAGTTTGCCCTCAGATCGCATCGCCTGGCGGCGGCCGGCACCAAGGATGGTCGGCTCACCGCGGAGATCGCGCCGACCTACGTGCCGCCGAAATACGACCTGGTGATCGGCGCCGACAACGGCATCCGCGACGACACGAGCATCGACCAGCTCGCGGCCTTGAAGCCAGTGTTCGATCGACGGTATGGATCGGTTACGGCCGGCAATTCGTCGCCGCTCACCGACGGGGCAGCAGCGATTCTCCTCATGAGCGACGATCGTGCGCGTGCGCTGGGCTATACGCCGCTGGGGTTCATCCGCTCGTACGCATACGCCGCGCTCGATCCCGGCGAGCAGCTGCTGCAGGCGCCGGTGCTGGCCGCGCCCGTGGCGCTTCGACGTGCCGGGCTCGCGCTGCGGGATATCGACCTCGTGGAGATGCACGAAGCGTTCGCGTCCCAGGTGCTCTCGAACCTGCGCGGCTTCGAGTCGAAAGCCTGGGCCGAGCGAGCGGGGTTCTCCGAGCCGGTGGGCGAGGTGGATCGTGCGCGATTGAACGTCATGGGTGGCTCGATCGCGATCGGGCATCCCTTCGGCGCGACCGGAGCCCGCATAACGACGACGCTGCTCAACGAGCTGGGTCGACGTGGTGGACAATTCGGGCTCATGACAGTGTGCGCCGCTGGCGGAATGGGGTTCGCGATGGTCGTGGAACGTCAATGAGCTCACGCCGCGAATGACATCTGCGCTCACGACCGACGTCCGCGACGGCATTGCCGTCGTGACGCTCGACGTGCCTAACGCTCCGGTCAACACGTTCGCGCGGTCGGTCCGCGACGAGTTTACGGCCCTCCTCGACCGCCTCGAGCGCGACGAGTCTATTCGTGCCGCCGTCGTGCGAAGTGGTAAGCCCGACGTGTGGGTGGCGGGTGCCGACATCGAGGAATTCCTCGGCATCGAGACCTCGTCGCAGGCCGAGGCGCTGAGCCGCGACGGGCATGCGCTGTTGGAGCGACTCGAGAAGCTCAAGACGCCGGTCGTTGCCGCGATCAGCGGTGCGTGCCTCGGCGGTGGCCTCGAGGCGGCGCTCGCGTGCGCCTACCGCGTGGGCGCCGACACGCCGAAAACGGTGTTCGGCCTCCCGGAAGTGCAGCTCGGGCTCATTCCCGGAGGCGGAGGAACGCAGCGGCTTCCGCGCCTCGTTGGCCTCGAGGCGGGTTTGGACATGATCCTCACCGGCCGAAACATCCGCGCGCGCAACGCGCTGCAGATGGGGCTCATTCACGAGCTCGTGCACCCGGCGATCCTCGACGAGATAGCGATCGAGCGGGCGAAGGCGCTTGCCGATGGCACGTTGAAGCGAGGCATGGCCGGTGGCCCACATGGCCCGCGCCATGTGCTCCTGGACGAGAACCGTGTCGGCCGAGCGCTCGTCTTCCGCCAGGCGCGCGAACGGATCCTCGCGCGCACGCGCGGTCACTATCCAGCGCCACTCGCCGCACTCGACGTGGTGGCGACGGGCTATACGCACGGCACCGACCGCGGATTCCGGGAGGAGGCGCAACTGTTCGGCGAGCTCGCGGTGAGCGAGGTGTCGCGGCAGCTCGTCTTCCTGTTCTTCGCCACGACCGCGCTGAAGAAGGATCCAGGTGTAGCGGAGCCGGCGCCCGCGCCACAGTCGGTCCAGAAGCTCGGCATTCTGGGCGCGGGGTTCATGGGCGCAGGTATCGCGTCCATCGCGGCCCAGCAGGGCACGCTGATTCGGCTCAAGGATGCGGACCCTGGCCGGGTGGGGAAGGGACTCGCCGCGGCGCGCGAGGTGCTGCGCGATCGCCTAACGAAGAAACAGATCACCCGCCAGCAGCTCGATGACTACATGACGCTCATCGGCGGGACGACCGACTACTCCGGATTTCGCAACGTCGATCTCGTCATCGAGGCGGTGTTCGAAGACCTTGGCGTGAAGCAGGCGGTCCTGCAGGAGACGGAAGCCGTGACGCCGGCCAACGCAATCTTTGCGTCGAACACGAGCACGATTCCCATCGCGCAACTCGCCTCAGTGTCCTCGCGTCCACAGCGAGTCATCGGCATGCACTTCTTCTCGCCGGTGCCCAAGATGCCGCTGCTCGAGGTGATCGTTACCCCGCAGACGAGCCGGGAGGTGACGACGACCGTCGTGGGATACGGCAAGACGTTAGGCAAGACGGTCATCGTGGTGAACGACGGTCCGGGCTTCTTCGCCAACCGGATTCTCGCGCCGTACATCAACGAGGCCGGCATCCTGCTGGACGAGGGCGTGGCCATCGACGCGATCGACCGGGCGCTCGTGGAATTCGGCTTTCCCGTCGGGCCGATCACACTGATCGACGAGGTGGGGCTCGATATTGCCGGCAAGTCGGGCGCGATCATGCTCGAGGCGTTTGGCACCCGAATGGCGCCGTCGCAGTCGCTCACGCGCGTTGTCGCCGCCGGTCGGACCGGGCGGAAAGGGAAGAAAGGATTCTACCGGTACGACGAGACCGGAAAAAAGCGCGGGGTCGATCCGTCGGTGTATGAGCTTCTGCCGACCGGGCAACGGCGAACCGAGGTACCCTCGGACGAGATTCAGCGCCGCTGCGTGCTGGCGATGGTGAACGAAGCGGTGCGGTGCCTCCAGGATGGCATCCTTCGCACCTCGCGTGATGGCGATGTCGGCGCGGTGTTCGGCATCGGGTTTCCACCATTCCGCGGCGGTCCGTTCCGCTACGCCGACTCGCTTGGCACCGAACGAGTGGTGCGGGCGTTGGAGGGCCTGAACTCTGATCGCGCGCCGCGCTTTGCACCTGCGCAACTGCTCATCGAGATGGCTCGCGGGGGCCGCCGGTTCTACCCGGAGCGCGGCCATCCCTTCCCGGGCTAAATTTGACGTTCGCTCGCTTTCGCGTTCACGCTAACGAGGCTGCATGCTGAGGAAGACGCTGCTCTATCTCTCGAATCAGCAACGAGTCTTCACGTTCGTCCGGCGAAATCGCCTTGCCCGCCGCATGGCGTCTCGTTTCGTCGCGGGGGAAACGATCGACGAGGCGATCCCCGCAGTCCGCGCGCTCAATGCGCGAGGCATCACGGCATCGCTGGACTTGCTCGGCGAGAGCGTGCATCACGAGGAAGAGGCGCGTGCGACGGCACGTTCGTACCTCGAGATTCTCGATCGGATCAACGCGGAGAAACTCGACGCGAACGTGTCGCTCAAGCTCACGGCAATGGGCCTCGATGTCTCTGAAGACCTCTGTGTTGCCAACGTGCAGATGGTGCTCGAGCGCGCGCGGGACTACGACTCGTTCGTTCGCCTCGACATGGAGAGCAGTGAGTACACGGAGCGAACCCTCCAGATGTTCGAGCATCGACTTTATCCGTCGTACCCGAAGAACGTCGGCATCGTGCTGCAGAGCTATCTGCGACGCACCGTTGCCGATGTCGAGCTCGCGAATCGTCTCGGATGCCGGGTCCGGATCTGTAAGGGCGCGTATCAGGAGCCGGCGTCGGTGGCCTTCCCGGACAAGCGCGATGTTGATCAGACGTACGTGCAATGCATGCACGCGCTGATGACCGACGGCAATTATCCCGGGCTGGCCACGCACGACGAGCGCATCATTGCCGAGGCGAAGCGGTTCGCGACCGAACGAAAGATCCCCGCGGACCGATATGAGTTTCAGATGCTCTACGGTGTGCGGCGCGATCTGCAAGACCGTCTCGTGCGCGACGGCTATCGCATGCGGGTCTATGTGCCGTTCGGCACCCAGTGGTATCCGTACCTCATGCGGCGCCTGGCCGAGCGGCCGGCGAACGTCGCGTTCATGACGGGCAACGTCGTGAAAGAGATGCTGCACAGGCGGTAGCGCATGTCCGGCCGATTCCTTCCTCCCGATCACTCGCGCGGTGACGCGAATACGATCGGCGGTTACGCGGCGGTGCACTCGAGGCCCGCGGCATTCGAGGGGTCGGATGGGATGTCCTACAGCGTCGAGATCGTGGTGGACGAGACCGAGATTGTCGGTCGTCCGTACGGCGCGTATTTCCTCTTCATGCGCTGGCGTCGAATCGGCGCGCAGGGCATCGAGGGCCACCTCGAGACCGACTACCTCGCGTATGGCGCCAGCGAGGACGCGGCGCGCGCGAGCGTCGGCGCGATGACGCTCAACGACGTCAAGGCGCTGCTCGAGAGCCTCATTCGCGAACAGGCGACAAATCGACCTTCCCGACGCTGGTGGGACGCGATGAGGGACGAATGAGTGGTCGCCGGCTGGCCCGCTGATGCAAGGGACCGTGTTGTCCGGCACCGGTGGCGTCTGGCGTGTTCTCGGCCTCGACGGCGTGACGTATGAATGTGCGTTGCGCGGAAAGCTCAAGCAGGGAGGGCTCAAGCTCGCGGTTGGCGATGACGTGGAGCTGGAACGAGGCGACCGTGGCGAGGCCACTGCGATCGGGTCGATTCTGCCGCGCCGGTCGAAGCTCGCCCGGCGGTCGCCCGGAGGCGGCCGCGGTGAGCGCATCGTTGCCGCGAACGTCGATCAGGTCGTCGTCATATTCGCGCTGGTGAAACCGACGCCGCACCCGCGAATGCTGGATCGCTTTCTCGTCATCGCCGAGTCGAACGAGCTCGCGGCACGAATCGTCGTGAACAAGGTCGACCTCGCGAGTGAAGCCGACGCCGAAGCGCTATTTGCGGATCATGTGCGCGCTGGCTACCCGCTGCACCTGACCAGCACGAAGGATGGCGGACGTGGTCTCGAGGCGCTGCACGATGCGTTGCAGGGCAGGACGTCGGCACTCACGGGCCCATCGGGTGTCGGAAAATCGTCACTGATGAACGCCTTGTATCCGGGGCTCAGGCTGCGCGTTGGCGAGATCAGCGAATCGGTGAACAAGGGCAGGCACACCACGGTGGGCGCGCTGCTTCATCCATTGCCGGACGGCGGATTCGTCGCGGACACGCCGGGGCTACGCGAGATCGGGTTGTGGGGTCTCGAACCGTCGGAGGTCGCTGACTGCTTTCCCGAGTTCCGTTCCCTGACGGCGCTCTGCCGGTTCGCGGATTGCACGCACACAGTCGAGCCGGGGTGTGAGGTGCTCGATGCGCTGGCGCGGGGCGAAGTCAGCGCGACCAGGCACGAGAGCTATGTCAAACTCAGAGAAGAGGTGGAAGAGGCGGCGAGACTGTGGTAGCAGGAGAAGAACTGGTAACAGGTTACTGGAACAGGTAATTGGTTACTGGTACAGGTTACTGGTTATGCGAAACCTCGGGACGCCCATCTCACAGAGAGGCGTCCCGAGGGTTCAAATCACTGATAACCGATTCCAGTAACCAATTACCTGTTCTGTTGCGCTCTCACGCCTCGTTAGGGCGAAAGCCTGGAAATCTCCCAACCCCGCTCGCCACGTCGATAGAGCAATCGGTCGTGCAGGCGATCGGGTCGCCCCTGCCAAAACTCGATCTCGTCCGGCGCGACACGAAAGCCCCCCCAATGCGGTGGCAGCGGAACATCGCCGTCTGGAAAGCGTCCGATGACGTCCTGCACGCGCGCCTCGAGCTCTTCGCGACTCGCGAGCACCGCGCTCTGATGCGACGCCCACGCCCCGAGCCGGCTGCCGAGTGGGCGCGTGCGAAAATAGGCATCCGACTCCTGCGTGCTCACCCGCGAGACAGATCCCGTGATGCGAACCTGCCGCTCGATCTCCTTCCACAGAAACGTCAGCGCGGCGAGCGGATTCTCGGCGAGCTCCGCCCCCTTTCGACTGCGGTAGTCCGTGTAGAACGCGAATCCGTTCGCGTCTACACCCTTGAGCAGGACGATGCGCGCAGACGGCACGCCGTCTCGCGTAGCCGTCGACAAGGTCATCGCGTTAGGCTCGGGGACTCGCGCGGCGGCCGCGTCGGCGAACCACCGCTCGAATTGCCGAATGGGGTCCGCGTCGACGTCGCGCTCATCGAGCGTGGCCAGCGCATAGTCGCGGCGTAGCGCCGCGAGATCGAGAGTCGTCATGACGGGTTCACTCGTGACGTAGAAGCTCGGGAACGATCTCGGCGGCCGGTCCGCGCAGCACCGCGGTCGCCACGTGCGTGATCGGTGTGCTGTCCACGTTGATTTCGATGATGGCTCCGCCGCCACGACGCGTGAGGTCGGCGAGGCCTGCCGCGGGGTGGACCAGGGCGCTCGTGCCCACCACGAGGCACACGTCCGCTGCCGAGGCAAGTCGAACAGCCTCGCCGAGGACCGTCGGGTCGAGCGGCTCGCCGAACCAGACGATGTCGGGTCGCATGAGGGCACCGCACGCATCGCAGTGCGGCAGCGTTTCGATCGCGGTCGCATCGATCGTGGTGCGATCGTCCTGCCTCACGCCGCAGGCGGTACATCGAATACGGAACAGGGAGCCATGGAGCTCGAGCGGCAAAGCCGCCGCACCGTCGCCCGCGGCGGCGTGCAGACCGTCGACGTTTTGCGTTACGACGCGGAAGTCCGGCCGCGTCGCCGACGCGCTCGCGAGCGCCCGGTGCGCGGCGTTAGGTGCGCAGGAGAGGACCACCGAGCGACGCCACCCGTACCATTCCCACACGAGGCGAGCATCTCGCGCGAACGCCTCTGGAGTCGCGAGGTCCTCGGCGCGAAACTGCTTCCATAGGCCGCCGGCACCGCGAAACGTCGGGACGCCGGATTCGGCACTCACGCCGGCGCCGCTGAGCGCCACGATCCGTCCGGCGCGTCGCACCAGCGCTCGTGCGACATCCATCGCGCGCGTCGAATCGCGCTCGACGGCGTTCGGCACGCTCAGGCCTCCTCGACGATGCGCCGCAGCGCCTCGACTTCGTACGGCTTGTCCACCACGGCGGCAAGGGCGAGCCCCTCGATGCGCTGTCGTACCGCAGGCGTCGCTGTGTCGCCGGTCGAGAGGATGAATCGCGCCGTCGAGCACGACGGAAGCTCCTTCAAGCGGCGAATGACCTCGGCGCCGTCCATTCCCGGCATCCGCAGGTCGCAGATCACGACGTCGAAGCTCGAACGCTGCGCGACGCGCAGGGCCTGCCGACCCTCGTGTGCCGGCACGACGGCATGGCCACGTGACGAGAAGTACCGGACCAGCAGCCCGACGATCACCTCCTCATCATCGATCACGAGGATATCGAGCGGGCGCTCCGCCTGTGGGGATGTCGGGCTCGAGACGAGGGAATCGATCGAGACGGGTGTGTCGTCCGCCGCCCCGTGCTCGTAGGTTGGCAACGAGATCGTGAATGTGGTGCCCGACCCCACTCGCGTTTCGACGTCGATGGTGCCGCCGTGTTGCGTGATGATGCCGTGTACCACCGAGAGTCCTAGCCCGGTACCCTCGCCCTCCTCCTTCGTCGTCCAGAACGGGTCCCAGATGCGTGGAAGCTCCGCCGCCGCGATGCCCGGGCCGTTATCGCTGATCTCGAGCGAGACCGCAGTGGCGCGCACCGCTGTGCGAATCACGACCATCGGCGTCCGAACCGAGCCGGACGTCATGCGAGCACCAGCGCCCGCGGCGGCCATCGCCTCGAGTGCCTGACGAGCGTTCACGAGCAGATTCAACATGACCTGCTCGAGCTGCGCGGGATCTGCCGCCACCCACGCCGGCTCATCGCTCAGTACCAGCTCGCAGAGTACGCCGTGCGTCTCCATCGCATAACGCTGCGTGTCGGCGATGTAGCGCACGATGCCGTTGAGGTCCACCCGATGTCGCTCCGTCGACTCCTGCCGGCGCGCGAACGTCAGCAGATCCTTCACGATCTTCGCGGCGCGCTTCGCCTCGCGGTGCACCGTCTCGATGGCGCTGCGATCTTCCTTCGGCAGATTTGTCTTCAGCAGGATCTGCGCAAACCCCGAGATCGCCGCGAGTGGGTTGTTCAGCTCGTGCGCGACACCCGCGAGCGTATGCCCGAGGCTCGACATGCGTTCCGCTCGTCGCACGACCGCCTCGCGACGTAGCCGTTCGGTCACGTTCTCGGCGATGCCCTCGTACCAGAGCACGTCTCCGTACGTGTCGCGCGCGGCGCGCGCTGAGAGGCGGACGGCGATCGGCTTACCATCCCGTCGTCGCCATGTGAGATCGAACCACTCCGGATGCGCGCCGCTATCGATGGCGGTGATCCACACCTCGCGCTCCTCGGCGTCGAAGTACAAGTCCCGCACGATGTCGATCGCCATCAGCTCCTCGGCCGACTCGTACCCGAGCATCGTGACCATCGCCGGGTTCACGTCGAGGAAGCGGCCTGCTCTCGTCGAACGGAAGATCCCGTAGGCGGCGCGGTCGATGAGCGCCCGCGTTCGCTCCTCCGATTGACGGAGCGCCTCCTGTGCGTGCTTGCGCGCCTCAATGTCTCGCGTGACGCTCAGGAGTCGGTCGGGGACGCCGGCGTCGTTCCGCAGCAACGCCGTGTGGGTCTCTACCCAGATGTACGAGCCGTCTTTCCGCAGGCACCGCCACTCCACGAGCGGCGTCTCGCCCCGAAGCACGGCGAGGTACGCGTCGCCCGCGAGCTTTGCGAGGTCGTCCGGGTGCGTGAGCGCGAACACGTCCTTTCCGAGGAGTTCTCCTGGCGTGAACCCGAGGGCCTTTTCGGTGGAGGCGGAGTAGTAGAGCGCCGTCCCGTCGAGGTCCTGCAGGCACACGATGTCGTCGATCGATTCGGCCAGGAGGCGATACTTCGCCTCACTTTCCGTGAGTGCGATTCCGGCGGCGCGGTGCTCGCTGATGTCGCGGGCCGTGACCCGATAGCCGACGATAGTGCCTTCCTCCTCGACGGCATCGGCCCGAGCTTCGAGCCACACCCAGGTGCCATCCTTCCTGCGAACCCGCGCGGTCTCGGTCACGGGTTGCCGCTTGCTGACGGTCTGCACCGAGCTCGCGATCCGCTCGCGATCGGCGGGATCGAGCAGCGTCCACCACTCGACACCTAGCACCTCTTCCGGCGCAAATCCGAGCACGTGCGCGACCGAGGGGCTTACATAGGTGAACCGACCCCCGTGCAGCGAGATGAGCGCGATGATGTCACTCGAGTTCTCGGCGATGAGCCGGTAGAGCGTCTGCTGTCGGCGCAGCTCCACTTCGACGGACACGCGCGATGTGACGTCGCTCAGCGTGCCGCTCACCCCGAC
>Ga0105249_10006083_pt1 | contig 10461 bp, 18 predicted proteins | sample KBSS44metaG_FD_81522 | JGI IMG/M metagenome (GOLD analysis project Ga0105249, IMG submission 81522) | Switchgrass rhizosphere microbial communities from Kellogg Biological Station, Michigan, USA - KBS S4-4 metaG | ecosystem: Host-associated > Plants > Roots > Rhizosphere > Soil | place...
AGTGTAACCTCCGACAATCTCGGCCCGTTCTTTCGCTTGTTCAAGGGTCAACCAAACTGAATCAATCGCGAACCGTCCGATTGTGTCGGTCTTTACATACACTGGAAACATGTTCCCTTTCTACGATTCGCTTTGCAGCGTTTCGATTAGAATTTGGAGCACGTTGAATCGGGTGTCAAGGTAAAATTGTCCCTAAGAATCCACTGGGATTAAATAGGGTGAAATCCGTCCACATTCCGTCATCGCTAACCGTAAATGCACAACCTTGACCGACAAGTAACGGTGAACCTCCAGTAATATTGAACGTCACACGCATAACAAAATCAGTGACCGGGGATGCACCATCGCACTCATTGAATTCGTCACCCGCTGGCCATGTTGCTTGGAACATGCCGGAACCGTTGTAAAGATCGCCAATCGGTGTACCTTGTTCCAACACACCGCCCCAATAGGTATAGTCAAGCGTTGCAACATCGACTATATGCACAAACTTGACGATGATTAAAGCGGGTGTTAGTGAACGTGCCCGTTTTTGGCCTACTCGAAATTGTGTGCCCGATGGTATCACGTTCTCGGCAACCTTAAACCGTTCAATCTAACTTGCAAAAATTGAATGTGGCCAGCGGCTTGACCCGCGAGCAATCCAACATTGAAGAAAAACCATGTTGGCGTTGGTGTCGTGATTGTAAACGGTGAAGTGGACATCAAAACACCGTCAAGATACCATGAAAAAGTTTTACTATCGCGAACCCATGTAATGCGGTGGGAATTGTCAAACGCAAATGCCAACGGCCCGGCCGATCCTACTGAACCATTTTCCGTGTAGAAATTGAACGTACAAACGTTAGCGGCTCCCGTTGTGAAATCCATTCGCGGTGTAGTGGCCGATATGTCACCTTGCTGGCCGAGTATCACTTGTGCATTGTAAATCGCAGTTCCATCGGTGATAAAAACTAGATCGAATTCCAACACCCAATTTTGATTAGGGTTAAAATTCGCTAGTGCGGTTTGTTGAAAAGCGTTAGCGTTTGCAAGAGCAACAAACGCGGGAGAAATGGCCCGGCCCGTTCCATCAACTTGCATCGGGTCGGATGCACCGCCGAAAAGTTGCCAGTTTCCTTGACCGACTAAACTACCCGCACCATAATCGAACGGCTCAAACCACGAAAACGCAAGCCGTCGGATTGGTGGATTGTAGATGTAAAGTTGATCGCCATGTTGCAGCATTATAGATCAACATCTAATCTATCATCCGGTGTATCGGTGCAAACCGCAATTTCTATCGTCAATCCCGCTTGTGCGGAAACGTTAGAAACTCGCATTTGATAGAATGGCCCACCGGCCCACCGGAAACCGTTGCGAACCACAATGCCCGCGAAGTTTGTAGTGGTGGGTATTCCCGCGTCATCATCAAACTGGATTCTTACGTTTGCAGTTTGATCCGAACTTGACACCCAAAAAATCGTCCCCGGACAAGCGATGATTGTACGCGAAAAAGTTGCGTCCAATGCAAAGCCAAAATTTGACGGTGATTTTTTGGTATATTGACGCGGTGGACGATTGGCCGATCCAAGTGGAGTTAATGGCAACTGGCCCGGCAACTGGCCCGGTGTACGCAATCCCCGCACCGGCATTGGTGCATGGTATTCCCGCGTGTTGTCATTGAACGGATATTTTGCTTGCGGCATAGGGTTTAACCCTTCACCAAAATGTAGATGACAACACCGACGGCAAGCAATTCGACGGTTCCTAAACCTTTTCCGATTGCTGCCGCTGGCCCTTTTTCACCGGTGAAATACTTTCCGAATTCGTCGGCGGATTTCTTCATTCCGCTTGTGAAAATTCCGATGTAGTCACCAAACGATCCAAATTCGGGAATTGGTGCAACGTCGGCGGGAGTGATTCCGCTACCTTTTACGCTAGGCAAAGTTGCCGCGATTCTAATAGCATCCTCTACCGCCATTTTTTCATCGCGTTCTAATGGACGGCCAAGTTTAGATTCACGTTCCGCAACACGCAACCGAACCAAATCGGAATAGTTGCCGAAAGTGGCGTAATACTGTTGACCACCGATGGTGACATATTTTGCCGGATTGTCACCTTGATTGGTCGGGTCGGATGATTGATCCAGCGTTGGCCGGAATTGAATCGGCATAACTTCACCTTTTGAGAATCACAAAACCGAGAATCAAAACCATGCCGCCGATACCCGCAAACAAAAGGATTTGTTGCGTGTTGTTTTCTTCCTCTCGGATTTGCTCGCGTTGTGCGGTTTGCATTGAATAGGTATTGAACATCGCGGTTATCGAGTTCAAATTCTTTTCCAATGCCGCGTCAATATCTTCCTTTGCGAGCGGTGGAGTTTTGTTCTTAGTTTCCTTTTTCTTTTCTCCACCGCCAAAGAGAGAGGAAACACCGCCGATGATATCGCCAAAACCCATGATGTTTACTCACTCAATAACCGGTGATTCGATCATAAACGATTTGTGCCCTTGCCTACGCAAAGCATCACGAACGGAACGGGCACGGTCGATTTTTGACCATGAGCCTACGCATTGGTAACGGTCAAGGAAATAGAGAAAAACCGTATAGATTTTCTCCACCGATGTTGTCGGCTCATTTTCGTCCATGTTTCCCGCGAACTTTCATGATGACAAAAAGCAAGCCGACGGCTCCCGCAATTACTGTAAGGGAATTCAAACCAAAAGTTGTGCCCGTATCTTCCTCTTGATCGGCATTGCTTCCGGTAGAGAAATCCGCTCCGCCGTTTCCAGTGTTTCCAACGTCGGGTTGACCACTCCCGAAAAGTTGCGGGAGCAATTGCCAGAATCCATCGGTTGATGGTGTCGGTTTTCCGCTCTTGGATTGCACGTAGGCTCTTTGTTGGATCGCTTGTTCATACGTGCCCTTACCGCCCTTTGTGTATTTCTGAATCAGAAATTGCCGCTGATTCAGATTCGCTTGACGGGCCGCTAGTGCATCGCCCAAAGTTCCGACACCATATTTTTGGGTGATATTCGCAACGTAATTAACGTGTTCCCGGTGTTGCTTTGCAGCGTCAAGAGCCGCGTTATAACTTCCCGCTTGATACTTGTCGATTAACGCTTTCCGTCGGGAACGTTCCCGAACTGCCGACAATGCTTGTGCGTAAGTTGATGCACCGGCAACCTTGCCAATTGTTGATCGCCTACGTGCCCTTTCGTCAAGCGTTTTTCTTGCTTCCGAATACGATCCCGCTCCCGCAACTTTTTCGGTAACGGTTTTCTTTTGCTGCCGAGTGGCCAGAACTTGCCTTGCTTGTGCATAATTAGATGCACCGGCAACCTTGTCAATAACGGTTTGCCGTCGAGAACGTTCCGCAATGCTAAGTTTTGCGGTGGGTGTCGGCATTACTTCACCAAAAGAATTACGACCACCAAACCGGCAGCAATGAACAGAACGATTTTCGGGTCGATTCCTTGCACAGCGGGAGCCGCTGCGGTTTGGATCGGAACATATTGAGCCGTCGGCGGTGGTGGATTCGACGGCATTTTGATGTTCTTATTTGCGTATACATCAATTGCGGTGTTTGCGGCTTTGAAACCCAAACCTTGCAATTGTGATAGCAAATCCGCTTGCGAAGTAGAGTTAAACATAATGCACCAAAAAAGTGGGCCGGAACTGGCAATTCCGGCCCACCGGGGGAAGTAACGCGGGCCGTTGGTGTTTCCTTACTGGCGAACCGGTGTAACTTCCAGCGGGTAAACGTCAATCAACTGTGCGGCTTGAACGTCCAGTTCAAAGAACAGTTCCGTCCACCCGAAAGTGTCAAGCATTTCCGTGTTGTATCCATCGCGAACCAAATCGATCATATACCATGCACGGTCATCGGCCGATGAAGAAACGCGAGTGGGAACGTTGGTAAATCCTTGATTGGAAGTAACGATATTCGTTCCCAAACCAGCGGGCACAGCGGCAGCGGCTTTATTGAAGCCATATTGCTGCGGGAAAAGAATATCATTGTGCAAGAACATTTCTTGCCAAACCACCGGTTCACTCAAATCCATGAAATTCACGTCACCGGAAGTGAGTTTGAAATTTCTGATTCCCTGATTCGCTCCCGGTGTTGCCGCGTTTGCTTCATTGGAATACATCGTTTGCAAAGCGGTGGTGAAAAACGATTGTTCCGTCAACCCGGTGGAGTTACGGCAGTTGATAAGAAAGCCGCGATATTGCGGGCCGGTCGGAATGTTCACCCGCTGCCGCTGATTTGCCGCTGGAACCGACGTTGAAATCGGATACACGCGGGTCATCTTAAATTCACCTTCAATCGGCGTTGAATACATCGCGGAAACTTCAAGCGATGGAGCAATCGTAAACGCGGTTGCTTGTGCCGAGATTGAAAGGTGCGATCCCCACGTAATTTCAACGCGAAGATCATTCAAAAGGTGAGCGGGCAAAGCATGTTCAATTGGCTTTGCGGAACGCGGTTGCCAAAACGGAATTTCAACCACCGAATCAAAGAACGGATTCAAGGTTCCCGTTGCGGCTCCATTTGTGATTGAATCGCCAAGTTGCGTACAGATTGCCGGACGCAATCCATAATAGTAGCGATTCAAGGGCCAAAGAGCGGAACCGGGAAGCGAGCGAATCGTGTTGTTATTCGCGATGATTTCCAAACGCTGAATAACGGCCCATTCATCCCCTAGCAAAATGTTTGCTCGGAGATTGTTCGCCGCTGTCAGTGTCAACTGACCGGAAAGACGGATGAAAAGTGACCGAATCACACCATCGCGGGGAATTCGATCAACTGCCTTGCCGTTTGCTTGATACGGCAAGTTGATTTTTCGGGTGAAAAAATTACTCGCGGGCATGGTTCATTTCGACGGTTCCGCCGAATCCTTTTGTGGTGAAGTTTGTTCCGCTTCCTTTTTGGCCGATTCTGGATCGGCAAAAAGATCGCTTACCCGCCGACGATTGGCTTCAATTGCGGAACTCGGTTGACGATGGCCATTACGACCACCACCACCAACGCGGTTTTGAGATAGTGCTTCATCATGTGACGATTCCTTAGAATCTTGACCGAAAATGATGTATCCTACCATCGCACCAATTGCGACAAGTAAAAAGGGATTCATTTTAGGTCACTTTTGTTTGTGTGTTTCCGTTGCCGTTTGAACGCAACTTTCCAATGGCACGGTCAGCGGCAAGAACAATTACACCAACGGAAGCAACAATTCCCGCGATGGATTCCACCCACGGAATACCCTTTGCGTTTTTGCTTGCTTCAATCGTATCCGAAATGGCTTGTGTTGCAGCGGGAGAAAGCGGGCCGGAACCGGATTCCTTTTCCGCTTTGGTTGCACAACCGGTCAATCCGATGATGCAGAGGATAACGGCGGTTCGGATGAATCGCATTTCACCACTGTATAGGTGATATCGTCTTTGTCAAGGAAGATTTTTCCTTTTTTCAGCAAGCCGAACCGGGATGCAAGGAAAAATTCCCCGCGTTCTAACTTGTCACAATCCGCTAACGATTTTTCATTCCACTCCACCGCGAGCATTTCGCCAACGCTTTTGGCGGAGCGAAATAGATACACTTTATCGCATTGCCCGCGAACGATTGGCGACAGTTGCGTAACACCTTGCACAATGATGAAACACAAATGCCCGCAATGCCGGGCCGTTGTCGCGATCCAGTTCATCGGCTCATTATAGCGACCAATTGCTATACCACCTTCATCGACGAAAACGAAACAATCGCGATTTGATTTGATCCATGCCAAAAATTCGTCACTATTTTTGGTGTGGAATGTTGCAAGATATTCTGGATCGCCAAGCGGGTCAAGAATCGCTACGCTTTTCCCCTTGCTTTTCAACCGCCGTGCCAACATTTTGGCCAATGTTGATTTTCCGCTGCCGGTCATCCCTACTAAAAGATTGTGCATTGTGTTCGATCCTTTCTAGTGCATTATCCGCGTCACCCGATGCACGGCATAAAGCGTAGATGATAATGATAAACATTCCTAAGAACGCCGAGATTGCGAGAATGGCAACCATGTTTTGACCCTTTTTAAGAACGATGAAACACCGCTGAAAAGAGCGGTTAAACGTGTCCTTGTATTCGGCTTGGAAACTCGCGGCATTGCATATGCACCGGTTGCGATTAAAACGCCGATCCACGGCGGTAAATCAATTGTGCCCTTTGCCCGGTAGTATGCTTCCCATGCCGTCACCATCGCAAATTTTTCCGCTTCCTCTGCCGTCCATTCTTCCCCGCCAATTGAGTGGCCAAGAATGATGATTGTTTGCACGGTCAAAACCGCACAGTTTTTACACTCCAAATCAAACGCTGCAACCGATGTATCTACGGGAGCGGTGGAGTTTGTGCCAGATTTTCGACCACGCTTTTTGGATAAGGTTCCATCCTTATTTCGCTTTGGTTGTCCATTGCTATCGACGGCATGTATTTCCGGGTCAAATATCTGATTTTCTGGAACTGAATTTGACACGCTTCCGGCCGGTTGAAATACCGCTTGCCCATGTGCATTATCAACCGTGTTGGAATTCGTAGCGTCATTTTCGCTCTTTTCGTCGGCAATCATTTGGTCAGCAAATGCCGATGCTTCCGGTTTGGATTTTTCAATCTCGGAAAGCAAATCATCAATATCGCTCATTATGTCATCCGTAAAGTTCGCCTACGCTTGCGGAATTCACAAGCGTTCAAACCGTGCATTACTTCACTTGCGGTGGACGGTTGCCGGAACTCGCAAACTTTTTCCCCGCCGTTAACGAGTGATACCATATCAGCAAAAGATAAACGGCAACCGTTGCGACCACCAACGCTAACACCTTTTGCTCGAATTTTTTCTTCGCCATTCGGCCACTGTAAACCGTATAGCTTCCGGCCAGCATAACACCCATTGCCAGAAAACTCAAGTTTGAAATCACCGAGTTTATTTGTGATTCGGTCGGCGGGAAGCGTTTCAGTAGTATGTATGCTGTCAGTATCACAATAAATAATTCGATCCATCGGAATATGCAGAAAACTTTCATAGAGAATAACCCTTGCCATTGATGTTACCATTCCAGCAATGCCAACATGCTCGAATTTAACATCGGTGGTTTTGCGTTCCGCGAAAGTGGTGAACTCGTTATTCAATTCGATTATTTTCCGCTTTGGATCGGTTAACGCTTCCCTTGCATCCTCTTTTGATGAAAACGCTAGGTATTGTTCCCGGTCGGCTTTCTGGCCAAACTTCCCGTACAAAGAATTGAGAAGAAATTTGCACAGCAAATCTATCGGGCCGTCTTTGTCGGAAAGACGTAGCGAATAAAGCGAGTTAACGAATTCAGAAAAGATCGAATCGGCTTGCCAGAAAACATATCCGTCCAAAAGTTCGATTTTCGCCAACGGATCGATCCGTCGTAACAAATCAATTTCTGGTATAAAGTAAGTTCCTTCACCTTCATAGCTTCCGGTTCCTTTGTAGAGAAGCACAGGGAACACGGATCGTTTGGATTGCCGGTAACGAATACGGTAAACACCCGGCAATTTCCATCGGAAAATTCCAGTTTTATCTCCGCGATTCGACGTTGGAACGTTGCATCGCACCATTGCCGCTGGATATAAACTGTTGATATCATAGACGTTCACACGCTTGAAAACACCATACTTAAAAACTTCAACCCGTCCACCGCGATATCCTTCCCGCAAAAGTTGCTTGACCGATTCTTGATTTGGTATGTCGATTTCCTTTTTCAAAAACCCGGTGCGAAACACCTTCAAAGCGGTGGAACCAATCGTCAACCCTACACCGTCAATCTTGCAAACTTTTTCCCGCAAGATTTGCAATGCTTTTTCAAGCGAGAGCAAGAGCAACCGGCAATCCTCTTGCAAATACTCGTAAAATTTCTTGCGATCTTCCCGGTAGATATCCCATGCCATTTTCCCCGCTAGGTCAACCTTTCCAATACCGACAAGTTTAAGGGCCAGTTTGTCCAAACTGGAACGTAAGAGATAGAGTGAATCAGCAAAACGCAAAACGATCCTTGATCGCTTTTCCGTCGATTTAGAACTTCCCAATAAAACACGTAAGAGAACAAGTTTTGATTGAACGCGACACCCTTCAATTTTGATGAATCTATGCCGCCCTTGTTTAAGCATAAATTCGAGAAGTGACAACCAATCCCATCCACCGCCGTTGTGAGCGTAGACAGTTCGGAAGCGTTTTTCACGCTTAGATAATCGGATGATTTCATCAAGCCAATCACTCCAATTTTCAAACACGGAATGACGGATTTCCCCATGCCAACGATATGACATACCGATTGCCAGTACATTTCCGCGTTCATCGTTTTCTATGTCGGCAACCGTAAATTGTTGTTTCGTTTCCGCCGATGGTTCAAGTGGGCCGATCATAAGCGTAATACTGATATCTGAATTTCATGCACCGCGAACACGTCATATGATTGCAGAAATGCGACTAACGCGGTATACAATTCGTCAACACCACCGGATTCATCAACCGCAATACGTCGGCCGATAGGAATGGTGATCCAAGTATCGCTATCTTCCGGTTGCGATCCAGATTCCTTGAAAGTGACGTTAACCTTGCACGCTGCCAGTGGAGTGGATTTCCGGGTATACTTCCGCTCGCGGGCAAACACATTTTGAACGTCGGTGTAAGATGGTTCAAATTGTTTCTTTCGGAACTCGAAAGAAACGGAATAGATATTCTCGTTTCCGTCAAGTTGCTTTACATGCCTAGTTTGAATCGGCTTTACTTGCTTTGGTTTTCGCTTACGTTTCTTGCCAGATTTACGTAAGGGTTTTTTCGAGCGGGAGAGAAAACGACCCGTTTTCGGATCGCGTAAAATGCGTGTTTTTCTCTTGACCCGCCGAGCCAAATCGACTACCCTTGTATGTACGCCGACGGCAGGATATCACCGGTTCCCTACCCGGTCAAGCAAAATCCGGCCGGATTGCCTACATTACCCTGTATCGCAATCGCAAGAAACCCACCTTGACCCGGTGGGTTTTTTGTTGCATAAAAATGCCCGGTGCAAGTGGGTGTTGCACCGGGCCGGTGGGAAGGGTAGAGGATCGCGTTACTTTTTCTTTGCGGTTTCCTTCCCCTTGTTTTCAATTTGTTTCGTTTCCACTTTGGCCGGTTCCGGCAACGCGGGTTTGAAACCCAAACCCTTGATGAATTCTCCCGCTGCCGAGAGTAGCGGTGCAAGTTCCTTGTTTTCCGCTGGTTTCACAACCGGGTCAACAATGTACACATACTTGACCGTTTCATCGTCGGTCGGTGGACGGATGAAAACCGCAAGCGAAAACTTGATACCCTTTGCATCGGTGTTTGCCAATGCAGCAGCAAGTTGCGATTCAACCGGTTGGGGAATGAAACACTTTGCACCGTCGAAAACTTGCCCGTCACTTGTCATCGCGGCGAACTCACCGACAAATGCCGTCCAAGGGCCGAAATTTCCGTCACCGGTTTTCACACCAACGGCCGTGCCAGAAATGACGTAGAGAAACTTTTTTGTTTCTCCGTCCTTGAATTTCGACCACGCTTCTATGCCCGCTTCCTTCATGATGGTAGCGGTAGACAACTTACGCAACATTTCGGATTTCCTTGCCGGTGACCGGCATATGAGTTAGAATGATGGTAACACAATGAGCAAAAAACGCAAGGGAAAATTATTGTTAGCAAAAGCGTTGCACGTAGATAGAATCGTAGGGGAAGTAATTCTTGAGAAAGTGGCAAAGCAAGATAACGGGCAAGGGTGTTGGTTCTTTATCGGTTATACCGATGATAGAGGATATGGCCAATGTTGGTATAATGGCCGTGCCCACTGGATACATCGGGTCATTTGTGCGGCTTTTCATGGCGATTTATTGGACAATCAAGACGTTCATCATACATGCCGAAATGCTTCATGTATTCGACCCGCACATTTGACCGTAAAACCTAGCTTGACACACCGAACAAAACATCATACATTAAAGTAACGAAAGGATCACATGAAAGCATTGACGTTATATGGTGGTGTGTTGATCGGCATAGGTTTGGCCCTTTTGATCGCTTGGATTTTCTAGGTGAAATAATGGTCAAGATTTATCCACTAGATTTACACGGTGCGGGAGTGGTAAGAGCGGTGCAACTGAAAGACTACCTAGCGGCAATCACGGAAACGCGAGCCGCGATAGTAGCCGGAAACCATCTAAGGATGCACCAATTGAGAAACACCCTTTACACCCGATTGGCCGATGTGTTAGAATCCAATATCGAACTGGCCAGCAAACGGGCCGTTGAACTCCAAATTCTAATCGAAACGCTGCAAAGCGAATCATAGAAAGGGAACATGTTTCCAGTGTATGTAAAGACCGACACAATCGGACGGTTCGCGATTGATTCAGTTTGGTTGACCCTTGAACAAGCGAAAGAACGGGCCGAGATTGTCGGAGGTTACACT
>Ga0105249_10006085_pt1 | contig 10461 bp, 12 predicted proteins | sample KBSS44metaG_FD_81522 | JGI IMG/M metagenome (GOLD analysis project Ga0105249, IMG submission 81522) | Switchgrass rhizosphere microbial communities from Kellogg Biological Station, Michigan, USA - KBS S4-4 metaG | ecosystem: Host-associated > Plants > Roots > Rhizosphere > Soil | place...
CTCGGTTGGGTGTCGTTCGCGTGGAGCGCCTGGCGCAATTGACGCAGGGTCGCGTCTATATCCGCAGGCAAGGACGCATGACCGTTGCTCAAGCGCGCGCGCTGCGCGAGCTTCTCGAGCGATATCGAATTCCGATCGCCTCTGAACCGATCGATTGGGCCGCGCATTTCGGACGCCCCGCACCGCTCGCGTTGGAGATCGGTTTCGGTATGGGCCATGCACTGCTCGAGACCGCACGGCGCCATCCGGAGTGGAACTGCGTGGGCGTCGAGGTGTATCGCCCGGGAATCGGCGCGCTGTTGAATGCCGTCAAAGCCGCAGAGCTGCCAAACGTACGCGTGATCGAAGGCGATGCGCGCGCGGTGCTGGCCAACATGATGACGGAGCGGGCATTGCATCGGGTCATGGTGTTCTTCCCCGATCCCTGGCCCAAATCCAAGCACCACAAACGTCGGCTGATGAATGCGGATTTCGCGGCGTTGGTGGCGCAACGGCTCGTCGTGGGCGGCGAGTTGCTCGTCGCGACGGATTGGGAACACTACGCGGACGCGATGCGGGTCGTGCTCGATGCCGAACCCGGGCTCGAGAATCTGGCCGGACACGGACAGTTCGCTGCCCGCAACGAGGAACGCCCCGCCACTCGCTTCGAGGCGCGCGGCGTACGCCTCGGACACCAGGTGTGGGATCTCGCCTACCGTAAGCGCGAAGTCAGATGAATTCGCTGACGACGCTGTCGAGGTAGCGGAAGCCAAGTTCCGTCACAGCGAGTCGATCGGCGCGCACGTGGCCGCGAGTGAGCAACGTCTCCCACGCCCCGTCGATCGTCGATAGCGAACAGCCGGTTCGCGGTTCGAACAACCGCGAGTCGACGCCGTCGACAAGTCGCAATGCGTTCAGCAGAAATTCACCGGGTCGCGCGTCTAGAGTGATGAGCGCCTCCGACCGCAATTCGGTCGGCGCGACGCCGAGGTAGCGCGAAGGCGCGAGCGGCTTGCCGGTGCGGACGATCTCGTTGCGTTCTGCAAACGTGATCTTGCCGTGCGCGCCGGCGCCGATGCCGAGGTAGTCGCCGAACATCCAGTAGTTGAGGTTGTGGCGCGCCGCCTCTCCGTCGCTGGCGTAGGCCGACACTTCATAGCGTCGCAAGCCGAATGACGAGAGCATCGCGAGACCGGCAGATTCGATCGCACCTAGTGCATCCTCGTCGGGCAACTGCGGTGGATGCTGCGCGAATTCGGTGCGCGGTTCGATGGTGAGCTGATACCAGGAGACGTGCGACGCGCCGAGCAACAGCGCGCGTTGCAGATCGCTCACCGCGTCGTCGACGGTCTGACCCGGCAGGCCGTGCATCAGATCGAGATTGAAACGATTGAATCCTGCCGCCTTCGCCGCGGTGACCGCGCGCTCGATCTGGTGGGGATCGTGGATCCGCCCCAACGATGCGAGGTGCGCGGCGTTGAAGGACTGCGCGCCGATCGACAGCCGGTTGACCCCTGCCGCGCGATAGGCCGCGAAATTCGCCTCGTCCACGGCCCCGGGGTTTGCTTCGAGTGTCACTTCGGCGTCACCGGCAACTGCCGCGCGATCGCGAACACCGTCCAACAGTGCAGCGATGGTGCGTCCGGAAATCAGGCTCGGCGTTCCACCGCCGATGAAGATCGTCTCGATCGTTCGATGCGGCGCGTATTGCAGATCCCGATCTAGGTCGTGCAGCAACTGGTCGAGATACGCAGACTCTGGCAACTCGCCCTTCGCCGGATGTGAGTTGAAATCGCAGTAAGGGCATTTCCGCACGCACCACGGGAAGTGGACGTACAGCGAGAGCGGCGGCGGCTGCATCATGATCTAGTGGGGTTGCATCTCGTCGAGCGCGGATCGAATCGCATCGACCAGCAGCGCGGCAGCTTTGCCGCGATGACTGATGCGGTTCTTGACCGATGCGGGCAACTCGGCCGCGGTCTGATCGAATCCGTCGACCAGAAAGTGCGGATCGTATCCGAAGCCGCCGGTACCCGCGGGCCGATCGACGATGCGTCCGTTCCAGGTTGCGGTTGCGATGAACGGCGCCGGATCGGCCACGTCGCGCAGGAACACCAGAGAACAGACGAAATAGGCGCGACGATCGATCACGCTGGCCAGCGCCGCGATCAGTTTGCGGTTGTTTGCCGCGGCATCGGACGGCGACCCGGCATACCGCGCCGACAGGACGCCTGGTGCGCCGCCAAGGGCGGGCACGACGAGCCCGGAATCGTCGGCGATCGCCGGCATGCCTGCGGCGGCCGCGTGACGCGCTTTGATCAGCGCGTTTTCGACGAAGGTGATCGCGGTTTCTTCTGCGTCCGAGATACCGAGTTGTCGCTGCGCGCGCAGCGTCACGCCGAGCGGCGCCAGCACCGCGTTGAGTTCTTCGAGCTTTCCGGCGTTGCCGCTCGCGAGCACGACATTCACGGAGCCACACCCAGGAACATCTGCTGCTGAAATTCCAGATTCATCGGTGCGCGATCCGAAACAGTGATGGTCACTCTGAAGCGCAACACGTCCTTATCGGTGTATCGCAGCGGTGCGATGTAGTAGATGGCCTCGCCTTCCTTGATCTCGGCGAACTGCAGTGGTGCGGTCTGGCTGAGCAGGTTGATCGTCGAACCGGTGACTTCGGCCGACAGTGCGGTACCGTTGTCGTCGATGACTGACAGATTCACGATGGCGCGATCGTTGGCGCGTGTCACATTGTATCGAGCGGCAATGTCTGGCTGAAGGAACAACGTATTGACGACGACGTAATGAACGTCGATGCCATCGAACGACTTGAACTGATCCGCCGCGGCGGTCGTCGCCAGCAGCGCGATCAAAGACAACAGTGCCCGTCTCTTCATTTCGGCCGTCCCAGGTGATAGAACGCAGTGGTTCCCATGAGGTTCGGAAATCGGCTCAACAGTGAATGATTCGCGTAGTCGCTGTCCACGACGAGGCGTTCGATCACGCGCAAACGCTTCGCCGCGCACAACGCTTCGAAGTCAGCGAAAGTACATAAATGGATGTTGGGGGTGTCGTACCAGCGATGCGGCAAATGTTTCGCGACCGGCATCCGTCCGCGCGACGCGAGATACAGCCGACAGCGCCAGTGCGCGAAGTTCGGAAACGTCACGATGCACTGGCGTCCTACGCGCAACATCTCGTCGAGCATGACGTCGGGGCGTTTGACGCTCTGCAAAGTGTCGGTCATCACGACGAGGTCGAAGCTGTCGCTGGGGAAATTCGTCAGACCCTTGTCGAGGTCCTGCTCGATCACATTGACACCCGCCTTGATGCAGCTGGTGATCATCTCCGGATCGATCTCGAGGCCGTATCCGTTGACACCCTTGGTTCGCCGCAGATGAGCGAGCAGTTCGCCGTCGCCGCATCCGAGGTCGAGCACGCGCGAGTCGGCGGTAACGAGATCGGCAATGATTGTGATGTCCGGTCTCATCGCGCGTTGACCCGTTCGGCGACGTGCCGCAGATAAGCGGTGAGCACGTTGAAGTAGCGCGGTACCTCCAGCAAAAAGGCGTCGTGTCCATGCGGTGTATCGATCACTGCGCTGACGACGTTCTTTCGTGCCGCGATCAGCGCATCGACGATTTCCTTCGACCGCGCCGGCGCGAAGCGCCAGTCGCTGGTGAACGACAGCACCAGGAAATCGCTTTGTGCCTTTCTCAATGCCGCAACGAGGTCGTCGTTGAAATCGCGCGCCGGGTCGAAGTGGTCGAGCGCGCGCGTCATCAATAAATAGGTATTCGCGTCGAACCGTTGTGAGAACGAACGACCTTGATGGTGCAGGTAGCTCTCGACCTGAAACTGCACGTCGCGCGCCGCCGCGAGATCGCCTGATTTCACGTCGCGGCCGAACTTGTCGCGCAGCCCGTCGTCGGATTGATAGGTGACGTGCCCGAGCATGCGGGCGAGCATCAGCCCGCGCGCCGGATTGCTCGCCAAATCGAGGTAGCGGCCGCCGTTGAATTCGGGATCGGAGACGATCGCCTGCCGCGCGATTTCGTTGAACGCGATGTTCTGTGCGGACAGGCGCGAAGCCGACGCAATCAATACCGCGTGCGCGACGCGCTCCGGCAGGTCGATCGCCCACTGCATCGCCTGCATGCCGCCGAGACTGCCGCCGATGATGGCGGCCCAGCGATCGATGCGCAGCGCATCGGCGAGCATCGCCTGCGTGGCAACCCAATCGCGTACGGTCACGGCCGGAAAATCCGGTCCGTATACGCGACCCGTTTCCGGATTGATCGACCGGGGTCCGGTGCTGCCGTTGCAGCCACCAAGGTTGTTGAGGCTCACGACGAAGAAGTAATTCGTGTCGATCGGCTTGCCCGGTCCAATGCAGTTGTCCCACCAGCCGGGTCGGTCGTCCTCGGCGCTGTGATAGCCCGCCGCGTGGTGATGGCCGGACAACGCATGACAGACGAGCACCGCATTCGAACGCGCGGCATTCAGCTCGCCGTACGTTTCGTACATGAGTTCCATCCGGGACAGGACACGTCCACATAGCAGCGTAACCGGCGTGGTGATGGCCAGTTGCTGCGGCGAGACGATGCCGACGGAGTCGGCAGGGATGCGGTCTGACATAGGACGGCGGAGTCTAAAGCAACGGTCGAAGCACCAACAACAGATCGTCGGTGGTGCGCCGCCGCGTGGTTACGTCAGCAAACTCGTGAAGATGGCAGGCAGAAGATAGTCGCGGACCAGGATGAGGATCATGAAGACGAGGATCGGCGAAAAGTCCAAACCGCCCAGCGGCGGAATCACCTTTCGCGCCGGGGCCAGGATCGGTTCGGTGACTTGCGCCAGCAACGCCGCAGCCGGGTGATAGGAGCCCGGCGCGAGAAAGCTCAGCACGATCACGATGATCAACGCGAACCAGTAGACCGTAAGCAGAAGCCGAAGCGTATCGAACAGGCCAATGCCGACCAGGTAGGCCATGCCGGGCATGTATTGCGACTGGATGCCGATCGCCATCGCGTGCGCCAACACTTTGATGAGCCAGGCCGCCAGGAAGGCCGAGAAATCGACGTTGCGATAACCCGGAATCAGCATGCGCATCGGACGCAGGATCGGATCGGTCGCCTTTACGATGCCCTGCGAGATCGGGTTGTAGAAATCGGCGCGACTCGCTTGAAGGATCAGCCGCGCGAGGAACAGAAAGCAGACCACGTCGAAGACGGTGTTGACGATGAAGACCAACGGGTTCATTGAATACTATCCTGACTCGACTTGGTGGGGCCGCTGCCGATTCTGTCGAACGCTGCAGCGTGTGTCACTGAGCGAATTCCTTCGCCAGTTCGACCGATCGTTGTGCGGCTTCGCGCACGGCGCGTTCGATCAGCGACTTGCCCTGCCCGCTGTCGAGCACCGATATCGCGCGCTCCGTGGTGCCGCCCGGCGACGTGACATTGCGACGCAACTCGGCGGGGCCACTCGCGCTTTCGTTGGCCATTACCGCGGCGCCGTACGCCGTCTTCAACGTCAGCGTGCGCGCCGTCGCCGCGTCGAGGCCCAGCGCGATACCGGCGTCTATCATCGCTTCCATGAGGTAGAAGAAATACGCAGGCCCGCTGCCGGAAACGGCGGTAACGGCGTCGATCGCCGACTCCTGGTCGACCCAGATGACGTGTCCGGCGGCTGAGAGAATGGACTCCGCAACGACCATCTGCTGCGCCGTGACTCGCTCGTTGGCAAAGAGCGCGGTCACGCCGGCGCCATAGAGCGCGGGCGTGTTGGGCATGCATCGGACGATGCCGACGTCTTTCGGCGACCATCGCGCCAGCGCACTGCTCGGCACTCCGGCCGCGATCGAAATCAACAACTGGTCGGCGCGCAGCACGCCCTTCAGATCCTGCACGACGCTGCGCATCACTTGAGGCTTCACCGCGAGCAGGATCGAAGCCGCCTTTTCGACCGCGCGTGCGTTCGAGTCGACCACCGTTACACCGAGCGCGGCCATGCCGGCCCGTTGGGACGCGTCGGGATCGGCTGCAACGATCGCCGCCGCCGGATAACCGTTGCGCAACAGCCCGCCGACCAGGCTCTTTGCCATGTTGCCGGCGCCGATGAATGCGATTGTGTCAGCCATCGCGTCGCCCTCCTCGCGGTCCGAACAGTGCGGTGCCGATTCTGATCATGGTCGCGCCTTCTGCAATCGCGGTTTCGAAATCCTGTGTCATGCCCATCGACAGCGTGTCCCAGTGCGTTGCGCCTGCGGGCTTTGCGCGTTCGAAGAGTTCGCGCATCCGGCGAAACGCGATGCGCTGCACCTGCGGGTCGATTTCAGGGTGCGGAATCGACATCAGCCCACGCAGACGGATGCGCGGCAGCTCCAGCAGTTGCGCCGCGAATTCTGCCAGAGCGGCCGGCGCGATACCCGCCTTCTGCGGTTCGTCATCTATATTGATCTGGATCAGTACGTCGAGTGCGCCGGCGTCGTCAGGGCGCTGATCCGACAGCCGCTGCGCGATTTTGGCGCGATCGAGCGTTTGTACCCACTGAAAGTGGTGTGCAATGGCGCGCGTCTTGTTCGACTGGATCGCGCCGATGAAATGCCATTGCAGCTTCAGATCTCGCAACGCTTCGATCTTCGGCAGCGCGTCGTTCAGGTAGTTCTCACCGAACTCGGTGATTCCGCACGCCGCGGCCTCTCGAATCGTGTCGGTAGCTTGTGTCTTCGATGCCGCGATCACACGAATCGGATCGTGCAGACGACCGTATCGTTGCGCGGCTTGCGCGACACGCTTCTGAACGTCGGCTAAGTGGTTGCTGATCGAGTGCATGGTGGTTGTGTAAACGGCGTCGCAGTTTAACGACGCGGACCAGGAGCGTCATCCATCTGCCATGTGCAACCGCGGGGGGAGGTAATACTATACGGCTCTCTCCACGGACTCTCTTACCCACGGAGAGCGCGAGCAGAAAGGGATTGCTACGCATGGATATCACCGAGCTTCTCGCCTTCAGCGCCAAGCAGGGCGCCTCTGACCTCCACCTGTCCGCAGGATTGCCGCCAATGATTCGCGTCGACGGTGACGTTCGGCGCATCAACCTGCCGCCGCTCGAACACCGCGAAGTGCATGCGCTCGTCTACGAGATCATGAACGACAAGCAGCGGAAGGATTACGAAGAGTTTCTCGAGACCGACTTTTCGTTCGAGGTGCCTGGCGTCTCCCGTTTTAGAGTCAATGCGTTCAATCAGAATCGCGGCGCGGCAGCGGTGTTCCGGACAATCCCTTCCAAAGTCGCAACGATGGAAGACCTCGGACTGGGTCAGGTCTTCAAAGATATTTCGATGGCGCCGCGCGGTCTCGTGTTGGTAACCGGTCCGACCGGTTCGGGCAAGAGTACGACGCTGGCGGCGATGGTCGACTTCATCAACGACAATCGCTACGAGCACATTCTGACGATCGAAGATCCCATCGAATTCGTTCACGAGAGCAAGAAGTGTCTCGTCAACCAGCGCGAAGTGCATCGCGACACTCACGGTTTCTCCGAGGCGCTGCGCGTCGCGTTGCGGGAAGACCCCGACGTCATTCTGGTCGGCGAGATGCGCGACCTGATCACCACGCGGCTTGCGTTGACCGCAGCGGAAACGGGGCACCTCGTGTTCGCGACACTGCACACGACGTCGGCGTCGAAGACGATCGATCGCATCATCGACCAGTTCCCGGCGGAAGAAAAAGAGATGGTTCGTTCGATGTTGTCGGAATCGTTGCAGGCGGTCATCTCGCAGACGCTGTTGAAGAAGGTTAGCGGCGGCCGGGTTGCGGCGCACGAGATCATGATCGCGACGCCGGCAATTCGTAACCTTATCCGTGAAGGCAAAGTCGCACAGATGTACTCGGCCATTCAGACCAGCGCCGCAAACGGCATGCAGACGCTCGACCAGTGTCTGCACAACCTGGTGCAACGCCGCGTCGTCGGTCGTGAAACCGCGCGTGAGATCGCCAAGATCCCGGATAGCTTCTGAGGTGACCGATGGAGTTCGATAAGTTATTGAAGCTGGTCGTCGAGAAAGGCGCATCCGACCTCTTCATCACCGCCGGTCGTCCGCCGACGATCAAGATCAACGGCAAACTGTTCGCCGCGTCGAAGAACGCGTTGTCGCCCGAAGAGTCGCGCGAGATCGTGCTCGGTGTGATGAACCAGGATCAGCAGGACGCGTTCAAGCGCGACCACGAATGCAACTTCGCCATCAACACGCGCGGTCTCGGCCGGTTCCGCGTCAGCGCGTTCTATCAGCGCAACCTGATCGGCATGGTGTTGCGGCGGATCGAGGTGAATATTCCCAAGGTTTCCGAGTTGGGCCTGCCGCCGATCCTCGAACAACTCTCGATGACGAAGCGCGGATTGATCATCTTCGTGGGCGCGACGGGCACCGGTAAGTCGACATCGCTCGCCGCGATGATCGGCCACCGCAACGAGAACTCCAGCGGCCACATCATCAGCATCGAAGATCCGATCGAGTACATCCACCAGCACCGCGGCTGCATCATCACGCAGCGCGAAGTGGGTATGGACACCGACAGTTTCGAAGTGGCGCTGAAGAACACGCTGCGACAAGCGCCCGACGTCATCATGATCGGCGAGGTGCGCCAGCGCGAAACGATGGAACAGGCGGTGACGTTTGCAGAAACCGGCCACCTGTGCTTGTGCACGCTGCACGCGAACAACGCGAACCAGGCGCTCGACCGGATCATTCACTTCTTCCCAAGCGATCGGCACGACCAGATCTGGATGGACCTGTCGCTGAACCTGAAAGCGATCATCGCGCAGCAACTGGTTCCGACCACCGACGGTCAGGGCCGCCGCGCGGCGGTCGAAGTGCTGATCAACACACCGTTGATGGCCGATCACATTCGCAAAGGCGAAGTCCATCTGCTGAAAGAGCTGATGACGAAGTCGACCGAACTCGGCATGCAGACGTTCGACCAGGGTCTCTATCGGCTGTACGCCGCCGGCGAGATTACCTACGACGCCGCGCTCACGCATGCCGACTCGGCGAACGACCTGCGTCTGATGATCAAGCTGGGCGCCGATGCGGCGGGTCAAGAGGCGCTCACCGCTGCAGCCGGGAACCTGACGCTCGAAGACACCGAATCGTCGTTCAACTACCGGCGCTGAACGCCCCTACTCGGGCCTTTCGACGCTTCCGAGGTACGTTTCGGCGATCAGTCGCGCAGCGATGGCATGCTGCTCGCCGAGATCGCGCGACAATCCGCGCGCCTCGAAGCTCGTCAACCGCTCGTCGACGAGCTCCGTTTTCAACCGATAGCGTTGTTCGAGTTTCGCGGCGAAACGCTTGGCGCGCAGCGCCATGTCGCTGAGCGTGTCGTCCATGTTCAGCGGCAGCCCCACCAGCAATATCGCCGGTTGCCACTCGCGCACGAGCGCGTCGAGCGCGCCCCAATCCGGCACACCGTCGCGTGCGCGCACGATCCCGAGTTCGCTGGCGGTGCGGGTGATGGTCTGGCCGGTTGCAACACCGATGTTGCGCAGGCCGAAATCGAATGCGAGAACGGTCGACGGACGGCTCGCGGTCACGCGTGTCCGGCTTGGTTCGAGATCAACCTGAAATCGATGCCGAGCGATGCCGCGGCTCGGTTCACTCGTTGGTCGAATGGGACATCGAACAGGATGTTGACGTCGGCCGGACAGCTGAGCCAGGTGTTCTCGAGCATCTCGTTTTCGAGCTGGCCGCTGCCCCAGCCGGCGTAGCCGAGCGCCACGAGATAGCGTTTCGGGCCGTTGCCTCCGCCGATGGCTTCGAGAGTCTGTCGCGCCGTGCTCAACATCAGACCATTGCCGAGCGGCAAGCTCGCGTCGTAATGCACTTCGTCGCTGTGCAGAATGAAGCCGCGCTCCGTCTTCACGGGACCGCCTTCCATGACCGGTTGCTGCATATCCACGGTGTCGCTGATGCCGAGTTGGCCGAGCAGGTCGGACACCGTGAGCTTCATCGGGCGATTCACCATGAAGCCCATCGCGCCTTCTTCGTTGTGCTCACAAACGTACGTGATCGTGTTGCTGAAGTAGTCGGCGCGCTGGCTCGGCATCGCGAGCAGGAAGTGGTGCTTGAGACAGGTATCGAGTGCCATGGCGCGGGGATGATAGCAGGTGCGAAGACCCGCTCTAGGACGACGAATAGTGGTTCTTGCGGAATTGCCAAGTGCGGATGATTTCGAGCACGTCGGTCGACTGGCGCATCTCTTCGGGAAACGGCGCGAACGGCGCCGCCTGACGAACGATCCGGATCGCGGCGTCGTCCAGCACCTTGAACCCGGACGAGTCGAGGATGCGTACTTCCTTCAGCCCGCCGTCCGGCGTGATCGACACCATCAGCCGCAAGCTGCCGTACAACCGATCGCGCCGCGCTTCCTCGGGATAGTTAAGGTTACCGACGGTCTCTACTTTGCGGCGCCACGACTGCAG
>Ga0105249_10006087_pt1 | contig 10458 bp, 7 predicted proteins | sample KBSS44metaG_FD_81522 | JGI IMG/M metagenome (GOLD analysis project Ga0105249, IMG submission 81522) | Switchgrass rhizosphere microbial communities from Kellogg Biological Station, Michigan, USA - KBS S4-4 metaG | ecosystem: Host-associated > Plants > Roots > Rhizosphere > Soil | place...
CCGCCACCTCGTCACCCAGCCGTGGCAACCGCCCCAGCTCGGCCATGACGAAGCCGCCGACCGTGTCGTAGGGACCGGGCGGCAGGACGCAGCCGGCAACCTCGGCGAAGTCGCCGAGATTGAGCAGGCCCTCGACCACCTCCGCCGACTCGTCCGGCTCGGACTCCGGCGGAGGCGGCGCGTCGTACTCGTCGTGGATCTCCCCGACGAGCTCCTCGATCAGGTCCTCCAGGGTCACGATTCCGGCGGTGCCGCCGTATTCGTCGACCACGAGCGCCATGTGGACCCCGTCGCGGCGCAGCTCGGAGAGCGCGCCGCGGATGGCCTTCTCCTGACCCGGCGAGGTATCGAGTGCTTCGAAGGCTCGATACAGCGCCCAGCCGCCCCTGCGCCGGAAATGCCCACCTCCGTGCCAGCCTCCGTGCCAGCCGTAGCGCCTCCAGCCGCGGCGCCGGTACACGCTGACGAACCCAACCAGACACAACGTCCCGAACACGAACCCGAACATGCTTGTGCTCCTTCTCCGAGGTTTGCGGCCGCCGCACTGACGACCGTCACCAGAAGAAGCCTGCGGCTCGCGTGTTGAGCGGGTCAGGGCGGAGTATGAAGAAGTGTTGAGCGAAGCCCCGATTGGGGCAGGGGCGATCGGGGCGAGTGCCCCGATCGTCGATCAGGGGCGGGCAAGAGGGTGAGCTGGGGGAGTCGGCCGCGCAGTGGGCACATCCTGATGGGCTCGGAGCCGCGCGCAGGCGAGCCCACCAGGAGCTCTCGCTGAACGCGCCGCCCCGTTGCGGCCTCCGGGCGCGCCCAACGATTTGTGATCAGGATCGATTTCCTGACGCGGTTCGCGTACGGGCCCGGCCAGATCCTGGAGAATGCCTCTGGCCACCAGCCCCCGCTGGGGGTACGCCTGGACAGTGGCCGGCTCCTCTATCGTTTGCTTCCTGGTTCGAGACGAGCCGCCACGGGATACGTGGCGCATCGCCGCCACGATGGGGCCCGTGATGGGTTTTGCCAAGAGCATGAGCAAGACGAGCAAGGTGGCGCTCTATCCGGCGCACACGCTGTACGGGGACGTTGCATTGGTGCAGCGACTCGAGGCCTATCTCTCGAACTACGCGCAGCCCGATGGCTGGTACACGCCGCTCAGCAACGAGACAGTGGGGCAGATCATCCTGCGCTTCAAGAACGAGGGCGCCGGATTTCTGGCAACCGGCCCCCTGCCATAGCCGGCCACTGCCCAGGTCCACCAAGGAGCAGGCGCGAATGCGCCGCTCTCGGCGAACCCCTCTCCGAGGACGCGGTCGTCCAGGAGAGGGTGAACACGAGCAGTCGCCCGGCGCGCCAGCAGCTAGCAGCTCATCGCAGCGGCGGCGGCTGCACCGGCGAGGGCTGGAGCGGCGGTGGCACCGTCGGCTGCGGCCGCTGGGGCGGCTGCCGTACCGGCGGCTGCTCCGCCGGGGGTGGCGGGGCCTCGCCTGCGCATACCAGATTCAGCAAGTCGGCCTTGCGCCGTGCCAGATCGTTCAGCGTGCGCGGCTGCCCGGTGAACGGATCGAACACCGTGGTGCCGGTGATGAAGGGAGACAAGAACGCCTCCGATCCATCACCGGGGAAGCGCGGGCTGATCTGCAGGAACCCTGTGCCTGCTTCGGGGCCGTGGCAGCCGTTGCAAGTATTCAGCGAGGCGTGGAAGCGCGCCTCGGAATCGAGGATACCGTCCGCCGACCACACCTGCAGGTTGTTGAAGATCGTCGCTGCCTGGAAGCGTTGACCTTCGAACATGGCCGGCACGGTGTTGCCGGTGCCACCCGGAACGAGCGCGATGATCGCGTCGGCGTTCTGGTTCACCAGGTCGGCAAAGGTCTGTGTGCCGTTGAAGCCCAGATCGGGCGTCTCCGAGAGCGGCACCTGGCGGAAGAAGCCGGTGTCGGGTGACAGATCAAACTGACGCAGCTCCCACGGCGCTCCGTTGCCGAGATCGATCTCGTTCGTGCGGAAGCTGAACAGCGCGCTGCCGTTCACCGCACCCGGCGCTGCCCCGCGCGAGCTGAAGCGCCGCGTGATCTCCTCCAGCGCGACGTTGTACTCCTCGGACGGGAACGGGTGCGACTGCAGGCCGTGCCAGAGGTTGGCCCAATCGAGCACATCCTGCTCGCTGGTGCCCGGCAGGTTGTATTCGAAGATCATGGTGAACTGCAGCGGGAAGCCGGGCCCGTTCACGCCGAAGACAAACCGCCCCTCGCCCGCCGATCCCACGGAGAGATCGCGCACATCCAGACGGTTCACGATCGCTTCCAGCGTGACTGGCGCGCGATCGAGGTCGAGCTCGCCGTTCGCGGTGCGTGGCCAGTTGTCGAGGACGGTGGTCTGCATGCCCGGACGCGGCTGCACCGCGAAGCCGTTGACGACCTGCGTGGTCGTGAACGTGCGCAGCACGTCTTCCATCATCCTCGGCGCATCTTTCGGCGTCGGCGCCAGCTCCCGCAGCAGATGCCCGAGGCTCCAGACTCCGGCCACGACCGGAGTGTCGGGGGGCGGTACGATGACGCCCGCGTCGCCCGCGGCAAAGCCGCTCGCGATGGCGCTGATCGGGGAGCCCGTGGCAACGTCGCTGCTGGGTCGGGTCGGAACGCTGATCGGCGCGGGGACCGGTACGCCGATCCGCGGCGGAGGGAAGCCGATGCCGCTCGTCCCCGCGCCATTGCCTGCGGTGCGCACGGGGTCGTCGACCACGCTGAGCGCCGTGATCATCAACTCGCGTCGCGAGGACACGAAGCAGCCGGTGGGGGGCGTCAACTCGTAGATGAGATTGAAGTCGAAGCTCTCGAAGTTCGTTCCGAAGGCCTCGAGCTCGAGCGCGATGTCGTGCTCACCGGGTTCCGCGTCCTCCGTACCGGTGACGAAGGCCGTGAAACGCCCGGTCTCTCCGGGGGCAATGGTCTGGAACTGCGTGTCGAACGAGACGTTGATGTCTGGCTCGAAGTTCGTCTGGAACAGGTCATATGAGGTCGGCGTGCACGCGCCGACATCGTTGTTCTGCACCGTGATATCATATTCGACGGTCGTGTCCGGCGGGACAGGGCCGCTGGAGACCGGATCCACGCTGAACGTGGTCGGGTGATGGATGCAGGACAGTGCAGCCAGCTCGTCTTTGCTGACCACCTGCGTCGACACGAACACCTCGTCGATCGTGCCGTCGAAGTACTGCGACTGCGAGGTGGCGCCGATACGGATGGGCACGAACACATTGCGCAGCGTGCCCGCTGCGTAGATCTGCCCGAACTGCTGGCCGTTGATGAACAAGAACAGGAACGTCCCATCGAACATGCCCGCGACGTGGCTGAACACGCCCGCCTCGATGGGCGCGCGCGAGACGACGGTGGTGCCGTCGCTGAGCACCACCGACATCTCGATGTTGCCGCCGTGGATGCCGAGCGAGAACGACGTCTGGCGATTCAGGCGCTTGATGATGATGGGCTGATCTCCCTCCACCGTCCTCGGGTTCACCCAGGCCGCCAGCGCGATGCGCGAGTCGACCGTGAACTGCGGCTGGTCCGGGATCTGAACCACGTCCCCGGGGCTGCGAAACTCCAGCGCTTGATCAGAGATGCCCGGGACGCACTCGGCGCCGAGCTCATGCTGCGCGCTGGCACCGAAACCCGAGCTGTCAGCGAGGAAATGCGAGCTCGGCGAGCAATCGTCGAAATGCCAGAAGCCGAAGCCCGAATCGTCCAGGACCGGTCCGCCGCCAAAGACGCCGCCGCCACCAAAGCTGCCGCCGCCAATGCCGCCGCCGCCGCCAATGCCGACCGGGGGATCGATGATGATCACGCCGCCGCTGCCGCCGCTGCCCGCTCCGCCACCGGCGCCGATCACCACGACGTCTCCCCCGTCGTTGACGCCCGCGCTGCCGGCAGTGCCGCTGCCGCTACTGACGACCACGCCGTCCGGCCCCGTCACGACGACCCTGCCGTCAGGCGTGCCGACGATGGCATTGGTGAGGGCCTCGGTACGCTCGTCGTAGCTTTCCGCCGCGAATCGTTCGTCCACCACTTTCCCGCCGCAGGCGGCGAGCACACCCGCCGCAGCCAGGCCCAATGCCAGGCTGCTGGCCACGGAGCTCCGCGGCGCGGGGAGTCCTCGCAGTACTCGGGGTGCGGGGAGTCCCCGCAATGACTGCCGCGATAGGCCGATGAACTTCTCTCTCGACTTCACGAGTACCTCCCTCGAATCGGCGGTGTCGCGGACGTGCCACACCGGCGCGACCCCAATGCTAGCTGCGAGTCGGCACCGGTCCAGCCGAAAATTGAGAGGAAGAAATGAGACCCCCGACGCGCCGCTGACGCGCTGTTTCACGACGCCCGGCTCACGAAAATCATCGGGCCCGGGATGTCGTCGCGAGTCACGGCGTGTGACAGGCGGCTTCGATAATTGTTCCGAGCCTGACTCCCTGTTGCCTCCGGGTCCTGCGCCAAATGGGCGTCACGTCCAATTCGCGTTCGGGCCTTCTCCTGGCTGAACGAGGGCTAAAGGTCCACGCTCGCGATCGCCGCGCGAAGAAGGTGGGACACCGACCCACCGTAATCGGCCCGAGCGGCGCGGCCGCTAGTTCTGCTGGAGTAGCGGGCCGTCACGGCTGCTCTTGCGAGGAGAACAGGCTGTCACGCATGACCACCCATCCGGCGCACTGGCGTGCGCGCGTGCCGCGCGGACTCGTCGCCGCGGGCCTGGCGATCGCCTGCGGCGCCAACGAAAACGCGTCCAACCCAGTGCCGGGGTTGACGACCACGGGAGAAGATCCGGGGCAGCGCACTGCGGACCTGCCCGCGCCGCCGAGCGAGCTCGTCCCCCTGGCGGCGGCGCTCGCGGACGTGTGTCGCAGCGGCTACCGCGGGGACCCCGCGCGCGCGACCTTCGACCCGATGGTGAGCGCGCCCCACCGGCTGCTATTTCTCGCCGCGGACGGCTCTGCGCACTCCTGGAACAACGTCCTGCCGGTCGCATGGCGACCGACGTCGGTCGAGCAGGTCGAGCTCGTGGCATGTGTGGGTCAGGTCGAGCGCACCAGCATCGAGACCTGCGAGTATGTCGGGACCGGTCGGACGATCACACGCTTCCAGTCCTCTGTGGACGTGCAGGTGGTGACGCCGGGATCGGGGGCGTCCACGCTGCAGACGCTGCGCGGCGCGGTGCCCGAACGATGTCCGAGCTCCACGACCAACTGGCAAGACATCGCCGGCGGCGCGCCCCGGAGCGAGACGGTGAAGAGCGAGATCGTGGACCGCTACGTGCTCGCTCCGGTCTGTGGCGAGAGCCGCCCGCTCGCGTCTTGCCTGCAGTGTTGGCGCGATGCGGCGGAAGCCACGCCCTCGGGCTGCGGCTTTGCCGGTGGCCAGCAGTACTCCGAGGCATTGCCGAACGTGCGAACGGGGGAGCCCGTTGCGATCGACTGGCGCTGGGAGTCGTATCCCGATGCTCTCTTTTTGCCCTCCTCGGGCTGCGATTGGTCGCTGTCGCCGGACGCGCCGTTGCTCGCGTCGCTGGCGGGGGCTCACAACTCCTTTGTGCCGCTGACGGCTCGCGCCTACGCCTTCGTGGCGCAGGCCCGCCTACCGGGAACCGCCACGGGCCTCGTGGTGCAGACGCGACGCTACGCGGTCGAAGCCCTGGATCGCCCCGTCATCGAAGACCTGCTCGGCACGAGCGGACCCGCGTTCGCACGCGTGGGACAGCCGAGTCGATTCCGCTTCACGATCAGCGGACGCCCGCCACTGGGACGCTCGGGCGAGGCCCTGCGCTGGACGTGGCTGGAGCGGCCGAGCGGCAGCACCTCGGCCGAACCCGGCATGGAGGTCGCCAGCTCATTCTGGTCGTTCGTACCCGATGTGCCAGGAAGCTACCGCGTGCAGGTCGAATACAGCGACGGCATCGGCTTCTCCGAGCCTGTGACGACGGCGCCCATCACGGCCATCGCTGGTCCGGTGGTCACGGGCTTGATCGATCGCACGGCGAGTGTCGGCGCGAGCCTGCGGCTCGAGGCCACAGTCAGCTACGCAGTCGGTTTTCCCGCGTTCAGCTGGACCCTGATCGAGATCGCCGCGGGCTCTAGCTTGACGTCGAGCTACTACTCGAGCGTCGACACGAACAGCCTCGTCTTCAATGCCGATGTCGCGGGGGCATATCGCTTCGAAGTGGTGGTGACCGACAAGTCGGGCCAAAGCGAGCCTGTCCGGTTCACCGTCACGGCGAGCTGAACTAGCGACGGCCGCTCGACCGGCGCGTGCGCACTTCGGCACCTTGGTGATTGAACCGGCGCTCGCTTGAAGATGGTCCTCGCGCACCCTGACGGTTCGCACGCGCATCGCGCGTCGCTCACGGCTGACCCTCACGTCGGCATGGCCTGTCGGTGCCGGGCCTTGGTACACGAGGGGCCATGACGCCTCCCAAGCGCTCCGGCAAAGGCGAAGCTGTGCGAGGGGCGCCGGTTGGGACTATGGCCAAGGACCTGCCGGTGCTCTCGTTCGCAACGCCGAACGCTTGGTCCGGATGGCTCGCGGCTCACCACGCATCAGCGCGCGGCGTGTGGTTGAAGATCGCGAAGACGAGCGCCAGCTCGGCGTCGATAACCTACGCGCAGGCAATCGAGGTTGCTCTCGCGTGGGGCTGGATCGACGGCCAGAAAGGCAAGCTCGACGACGCTTGGTGGCTCCAGCGCTTCACGCCGCGCACGGCCAAGAGTCCTTGGTCGAAGATCAACCGCGCGAAGGCGGAGGCGCTCATCGCCGCCGGCTCCATGGAGCCGCCTGGCCTCGCCGAGGTCGAGCGCGCAAAGGGCGACGGGCGCTGGCAGCGCGCCTACGACGGAGCGGCCTCCTCGAGCGTGCCCGCAGACCTGGCCGCCGCGTTCGCAAGCAACGCCCGAGCGCTCGCCTTCTTCGAGACGCTCGACGGCGCGAACCGCTACGCGATCCTCTACCGCGTGCAGACGGCGAAGAAGCCGGAGACGCGAGCCGAGCGCATCGCGCGCTTCGTCGCCATGTGCGCACGACACGAGACGATCCATGCGAAACGTCAGACGAGGGACCCCCGCTCCGCGATTACCAAGAAGTCTTCAGCCAAGAAGTAGGCGCGCATCAGGCGCCCTTCTCGCGCAGGCTCTCGATCACCTGCGCGTGCTTTCCGGATGGTGGAGACCAGCTCGCTGCGGTTCTCGTCGATGACGCCCTCCCTGCCTCGCCAGCAGGGATTGGAAAGCGGGCTCTGGACCGCCCCGCCCGTCGCGAAGCCCGCTCGCCGTCCCTCATGCCAGGAGGCACCCTGGCGCGCCGACAGGGTGGGTCGAGATCAGCGCCGAGCCGGGCAAGATCGAGCCCGTGCGCCGGCCGAGCTCAGCCAGCATCAGCTAAGCCCCTGCTGGCGAGAGGCGCGCGTGCGCTACATCCGCGCAGGCGGTGATAGCCGCGTCTGCTGTATCGAGAGTCGCGTGCCTGACTGCTCTCAGAAGCGCTAGCGCAGCTTCCTTGGTGCCCTTCACAGCCACTTTGGGCCGCTCGACTGCGTCAAGGGCCCAGTGACTGAGAAGCCAGGCCGCCATGAGCGTGGGGTTATTCGGCCCTGCTCGGAAGCTCTCGCACACGCCCCGTAGTTCGCGAACAACTTGCCGGCGGGACATATCTCCGATCATCGGAGCCCCGGGCCACTCGCGTAGCAAGCTCAGCAGCTCATCCGGTCTATCTCGCGCGATTGCCTTGACCGCGCCGAGAGCTTCGCTGAACGAAGGACGGTCCGTGTGCCCGAGTGGGAGATGGTCCAGCACCACACGGCCCCATTCGCACATGATCTCTAGCGAGGCGCGCCGCCGATCCGGGTTGGCGTATGCTTCAGCCACCAGCGTTGCCAATCCTTGAATCTGCTCTTCCATTGGGCTGCCTTTGGACCAAGCGCGCATAGACCTTCTGCTTTTTGAGGATGACCTTTTTCCAGGCGTCGCGCTCGGGCTCTCCTGGTCGCAACGGGCCTGCGGATCTCAGGGCCGCGAGGCGCGCACGACGTACTGCTTGGGCAGCGTTTCGCCCTGCACGATCTCGGCGCGCAGACCGCCCGCCTGAAGCTCGCTCACGGCTTGCTCAGCGGACACGCGATAGCGAGCGGGGGGGCCAATGTCGGCCTCGGGCGTGAAGTCGACGATCCAGATCTCTCCGCCCGGCGCGAGCGACGCTAGCAGCTTGGCCGCGTAGTGCGCGCGGTCGTCGATGTGGTGCCAGGTGTCGACGATCAGCACGCGCGCGAGGCTGCCGGGCGCGAGCCCTGGGTCGTCTGCCGCGACCAGGCGCGGCTCGACATTGGGGAGCTTCTGCTGCTCGGCGCGCTGGGTCACGAACTCGATCATCTTCGGCTCGACGTCGAGCGCGAGGACCTTGCCGCCGGGCCCCACCGCCCGCGAGAGCCAGCTCACGAAGTAGCCGGTACCGCTGCCCAGATCCGCCACCGCGCTGCCGGGCGTGATGTGCAACAGCTCGATCACCTCGGCCGGGCGCTGCCAGGCGTCGCGGGCGGGATCGTCAAACGCCTGGGAGAAGGCCTGCGCGTCCGAGAAGTCCTTGTGCATGCCGTGGCTTGCTGCGCTCGTGGTCGACGACGGAGCCGCGCTCGACGGCGACGGCGCAGCCGCGCTCGGCGGCGGGGCCGCGCCCGAGCACGCCAGCAGGGCCGCAAAAGCAAGCAGGGCCGCAAAAGCAAACGGGGCCGCGAAACCAACCGGGGCCGCGAAACCAACCGGGGCCGGGAGGGTCACAAAAGGCAGCGCCTCGAGGAGGACGGCCGCGGAGAGCAGGACTGGGTTGCGCATGGTGGGGGCCTGAAGTTACCCTGTCAGGGTGCGAGCCTATCTCGATTTGCTGCAAAAAATCCTGGACGAAGGCACGCGCAAGCACGACCGGACGGGAACCGGCACGCTGAGCCTGTTCGGCCATCAGATGCGCTTCGATCTCGGCCAGGGCTTTCCCTGCCTGACCACCAAGAAGCTGCACCTGCGCTCCATCATCGTGGAGCTGCTCTGGTTTCTGCGCGGCGAAACAAATGTGCGTTTTCTGCACGAGCACGACGTCAGCATCTGGGACGAGTGGGCGGACGCCGAGGGGGAGCTCGGGCCGGTGTATGGCTACCAGTGGCGCTCCTGGCCGACGCCCGACGGCGGGCACATCGACCAGATCGCGGGCGTCGTGGAGCAGATTCGCAGCAACCCCGATTCGCGGCGACTGATCGTCAGCGCCTGGAACGTCGCCGAGATCGAGAGCATGGCGCTGCCGCCCTGCCACTGCTTGTTCCAGTTCTACGTGACGGGGGGCAAGCTCTCCTGCCAGCTGTATCAGCGCAGCGCCGACGTGTTTCTGGGCGTGCCCTTCAACATCGCCTCGTACGCGCTGCTGACCCAGATGATGGCGCAGGTCACGGGCCTCGCCCCCGGCGAGTTCGTGCACAGCTTCGGCGACGTGCACCTGTACCTGAACCACGAGGACCAGGCGCGGCTGCAGCTGCGGCGCGAGCCGCGAGCCTTGCCCCAGATGCGGCTCAACCCCGAGGTGCGTGACATTTTCGGCTTCACGCTCCAGGATTTCGAGCTCACGGGCTACGATCCGCACCCCGGCATCAAGGCGCCGATCGCGATCTGACGGCCAGGGGTGGCAGGGGCCAAGGGTGAGATGAAGATCAGCTTGATTGCCGCCGTCGCCGCCAACGGCGTGATCGGTCGCGGCAATGCACTGCCCTGGCGGCTGCGGGACGACCTGCGCTCCTTCGTGCACAAGACACTCGGGCATCACGTGATCATGGGGCGCAAGCAGTATGCGTCCATGGGCCAGCCGTTGCCGCGGCGACCCAACATCGTGATCAGCCGCAACCCCGACTTTCGCGCGGACTGCCCGGTCGTGGGCAGCCTCGAGCGCGCGCTCGAGCTCGCGCGGGCAGCCGCCGAGAGCGAGGCCTTCATCATCGGGGGCGCGGAGATCTATGCGCTCGCGCTGCCGCTCGCCGACACCTTCTACCGCACGCGCGTGCTCGCCGCTGTGTCGGGCGACGTATTTTTCCCGGACTTCGACCCGAGCGAGTGGGACGTGCGCGTCGAGAGCGAGCACGCCGCAGACGAGCGCAACGAGCATCCGTTCGTGATCGAGACGCTCACGCGCCGCAGCGGATCGGCTCCTACTCCCCGTAGCGCGCCGTGAGCCGCTGCAGCCGTTCCAGCGTCTCCTCGAAGCTGCTGACGTCCGCGCTCTCCTGGCACAAGAAGCGCTGGATTTCCGGCAGCGCGGCGATGGCGCGATCGGTGAGCGGATCCTTGCCGCGCACGTAGGCGCCGAGTGCGATCAGATCCCGCTTGCTGTCGTGCGCCGCGAGCAGCTCGCGCAGCTGGCGCGCCGCGCGCCGCTGCGGGTCGCCGGTGACGTCGCCCATCAC
>Ga0105249_10006097_pt1 | contig 10452 bp, 8 predicted proteins | sample KBSS44metaG_FD_81522 | JGI IMG/M metagenome (GOLD analysis project Ga0105249, IMG submission 81522) | Switchgrass rhizosphere microbial communities from Kellogg Biological Station, Michigan, USA - KBS S4-4 metaG | ecosystem: Host-associated > Plants > Roots > Rhizosphere > Soil | place...
CTGCGAGCGTCGCTTCCAAAAAGCCGGCCGACAGTTAAGTTGAATTGGCCGCAATTGATTGCGTCGGCCGTGCCGCTGTGGCGCGGACTACCGGTGTTGCGCGAAGCGGTCTTTACCAGCGCCCTTATGTTCGCCGTGTTCAGCGGATTCTGGACCGCTGTGGTCTTCTTCGTCGAAGGTCCGCCGTTTTACTTCACCAGTCGCGGCGCGGGATTGCTCAGTCTGATCGGGGCCGCCGGGGCTTTGATCGCGCCCCTGGCTGGCCGCGTCGCCGATCGCCGCGGAGGAAGATCGAGTGTCCTGGCCGGTATGGCGACCATGGCCGTGTCCTTCGTCGTATTAGGCCTGCTGGGCGCGAGACTGTGGGGTTTGATCGCGGGCGTAATCCTGCTCGATCTGGCGATGCAGGTCTGCCATGTGACCAACCAGACGCGCATCTACGCGCTGGTGCCGGAGGCGCGCAGCCGACTGAATATGATCTACATGACTTCGACTTTTACGTGTGGATCGCTAGGCTCGTACCTAAGCACGTACTGGTGGCATCACTGGGGGTGGTGGGGCGTGTGCGGATTCTCGCTGATCGTCTCGGCGGTCGCCCTGGTCGGAGGCTGGCAGTTGGGAAGGCATGGGCATGAAGTGTGATCGACCTGGTCGCAAAGCTGAAACCTCTACCGTGATTTGGCGCGGGTTAGCGCGAAATGTCCGGGTTCCTCGTAGCGAAAATCCGTCTTAGCAGAGTTAAGTCCTGTAAAATCATCGCTGCGTCGTTTGGTAAACGGAGTGCATCACATAGGGGCAGGAGTGAGAGACGGTCATGAACATGTTGCCACTAACCGAGCCATTTCGGCCTCATCCGAACTTCGATGACTCGATCAATCGCGCGATCTGCCAGTCGGAGATTGATGGTGGCGTATCTCTCGACGAACTTCCTGTGGGCACGGTTCTGGACGTTCAGACTTCGAACACCGTATACCGGATCGAGTATCGCGGCGATGGTGAGGTTCTGATTTCAGGTCACCCGGAAATCTGCCCCGAGCCGGTTCTAGTGAACTTTTACGGATCGACCTGGGGAACCCCGATGCTCAAAATCCGATTTATCGGACGCGATATGAAGATGGAATTTTTTCATCCTGAACGGGGCATCGTGCGGACATCGCGCGTGCGAGACATTCAGGAGCGGGACACGTCCTCGGCGACGGAAACAGCACTGATCCGCAAAGCCTCTTAAATCAAGGAATCGGATTTCCCCAAAAATCAAGCCACGACCTGTACTGTGCTGCCGGTGGGCGTATGCTAACGCCTATGGACACCTACCGGCTGTTGCGTCGGAACCACTATCTGAGCACCCAGGTTGGACTGGTGAAAGAGTGGCGGGACCAGGACGTTGTCGCTTTTTCTCAGCTAGTCGATTTCACTGCGGTAGAGCTGGAGCGGGATCGTCGGCAGTCGGAAGGCCGGCTCAAGCCGAGCTATACAGCATTTGTTATCGCTTCGATCGTGCGCTCCTTGAGAGAGCACCCAAAGCTCAATCGTTTCGTGTACCGAAGTCTCATCGGTTATCGCTGGGCGCAGTTTGAGCAGATCGATATGGCAGTGGGGGTGGAAGTGATTGAAGGGGACTTGGATATCGCTTATGCGAGCATCATTCGAAACGCAGGTCAACTTGGCTTGGATGGGATTGCGAACGCGTTATCGCAAGTGGCATCATCACCGAGCGAGAGTATGCAGCTCAAGCGGCTCAAGCGATTCCCGGCAACCCTAGTGGCGGTACTGGCTCGCGCTACCGGTCTGCACCCAAAGTTCTGGGTTCGGTTTCGCGGCGGGAGTTGTGCCATCACTTCACCCGCTAAGTACGGCGTCGAAAGCGTTCTGGTGAAATCATGCTGGCCGGTCCAGTTTGCATTTGGCAAGGTGAAGGCACGACCAATGGTAGTGGACGGCCAGTGTGTACCCCGCCAATCGGCGATGTTGTCGATGTCGTGGCATCGAGAATTGACCACCGGTGCCGTAGCGGCCAGGTTTTTCGAACAGGTCGTTCAACAGTTAGAGGGAAGTATAGATTTTGGCCAACAATAGGTCACGGGCGTAGCGCTCGTCCTCAAACCCGGCTATCTGCGCCGCTCCCAAACCAGTTCCGTCTCATTTTCCGACCATGTGCTGCGGGTCTTTATTGTTCTCGTTGCAAATGGATTCCATGATCTCCTCGTCGGGAGCCAGTTCGGAAGATCGATGGATCCTCCAGGACTTTGCATAGACCCCCGGGTCGTCGATGGTCGTTTCGATTTCCAGATGACCCAGGTCGGGGCGCCTGAAGCGTTCCGTGACGTGGAGTTTATCGGAAATAGGCGTGCCAAATACCGTGAGCCATCGGCGGTCATTAAAACTAACGGTGTCCACAACCAGCGTGTCACCCTCCCATCTACCGATGGAGTGCCCGTACCAGGCGGGATTCGGATCCTGGGGATGGCCTCGGCCGTCGAGAAAGACTTGGTAGTATCCCGGTGTCTCAGCTTCGATCACCACCATCAGCGTGGTTGCGGTCTGCAGAAGTTTGAAAATGGGCGTGAGCCTGAGTATCGCGTCCGGCATGCAACGGACAGCCGGTGAGTCGAGTGCATTATTTGCAAAACGCTGGTTGAGGAGTTGTTGAGCTGTTGGCAGCAGCTCCGGTTCGTTGGAGTCAATGGTATTTGGGGCTTTCCAGACTCCCGAAAGATCGGGCTTCCCATCGGGGGTCCGCGGCGCTGGTCCGGTGGGCGGCGGGCGCTTGCTAAGGCGCGCGATACGGCTGTAGATATCTCCGTCTCCCAGCGTGCCCAACTGAAAGTCCGGCTGGAACTGAAAATCCGCGGACGACGTTTGTGCGGCTTGTACGGTGACGTCCTTCTTTTCAAATCCCGCAACGCTGATGATGACCTCATAGTTGCCCGGCGGTAGTTCCTCAATCGAATAGCTGCCGTTAGCGGAACTGGCGGCCTTGTAGACGATTCCTGTCTGGATGTTCTTGGCTTCTATCGGCGCAGCAGGAACGGCTCGGTCCTGATCGAGAATCCTTCCGCCGATTTTTCCGCGATCGCTTTGCGCGAGTGCGGCAACACAGCATAGTAGTGTGAGCCACCGCATGTGCATAGTATAGTTTCAAGGGACTATCACGGTCCCGCGCCGTTCCGGAGCTAAGACTTATGTCCACTGCGAATATCTCGAAGGAACAACGTGAGGAGCTTCTCAAAGCATTGAAGGCACGCTTCGAGAAGAATATGAAGCGTCATGAGGGCATTCAGTGGAGCGACCTGCAAGCCAAGCTCGTACGGAAGAACGGAGCGCTTTGGTCACTGAGTGAAATGGAGCGAACGGGCGGTGAACCGGATGTTATCGGCAGGGACAAAGATACGGGCGAATACGTCTTCTGTGACTGTTCGGCGGAAAGCCCGCAGGAGCGCAGAAACATTTGCTACAACCGTGAAGGGCAGAAGAAAAGGGAGAAGGACGGCTTGCCTGTAGCCGGCAACGTATTGGATATGGCAGCCGCCATGGGAATTGAGCCGCTGACAGAAGACCAATACCGGGAGTTGCAAAAGCTGGGAAGTTTCGATACGAAGACGCAGAGCTGGCTGAAAACACCGTCTGAAATTACCAAACTAGGCGGAGCTATCTTCGGCGACCGCCGCTTCGGCCGGGTCTTTGTGTATCACAACACTGCCCCTTGTTTTTACCGCGGTAGGGGCTTCCGTGGTTCGCTGAAGGTCTAGTGCAGACTCGAAATATCAGCCCCTAAAAGCCGGTGCTACACGCAAAATTTCCCGCGTCGTCCGTGCTGCCCTTGCCCTTGTACTTCGGCACGAGGGGATACTGACACAGGATGCGGGTGCGAGGTCCTGATGGGGTCTGCCCCTGAGGCGCCGGGCGTGACGCGGGAAGCGTTGCCGGAGCTTTGCCGTCTTCGACCCACGAGACCAGGGCGTCCAACTGCCCCGAAGGCATCGCTCCAGGACCGCCTCCGCAATGTCCGATCCCGGGAGCCAGGAAGAGACGCAGGAATTGTGCCGTCTTCTCCGAGCCACCCATCTGCTGCAAGACCCGCTTGTAGTAGTCGATCGTCCCTTGGGTTGTAATCAACTGATCCGCCCAACCGTGCCACAGCACGAGTTTGCCGCCGTGGTCGCGAAACGCCGTCAAATCCGGATTGTCCGTGCCGATCACGATTCCGTACTGCTCGATCGATTGATCCCAGAAATGCTCGAAAAGCTCGGGCGTAAGGGAGTTTGCGTCGAACTGCGGATTTTGAAGCAGCCAGTACTTAATCCAGTCCGCGGTGAACGTGAACGCCTGTGGCTGAAGAGGGTTCCCTCGGGTTGCCGCCAACGCCGTCATATCGGCGCCCCATGGTTGCCCATGCCAGATCAACGTTCCATTCGCGCGTCGCGGGCCCTCCAACAGCTTCTTGAGGACATCGGCATCCGCTTCGGTGAACGTACCGCAATTACCCGCGGGCTTGCCGATAAGGGTCTTGGGATCGAAGTTGCAGAGCGCGGGATTTTCAATCACGCCGTCTTTCACGCCGTCGATGGAATCGCAGGCTTCTATCGCGGCTGCCGTGGCTGCCTGCAGCTTGCAAGCGGGGACCGGATTCTTGGCCGCGTTCATCACCGCCGTGCTCCAAACGGACTGCATCATCAACTTCGGCCAGTTGATCGCCGGTGCAGCCGACACGATGCCGTTGTAATCCTCCGGATACCGCTGAGCTTCCATCAATCCCTGCCGTCCGCCCGTCGAGCAGCCATTGAAGTAGGAATACTTGGGAGCGGCATTGTACAGTGCCCGCGTCAGCGCCTTCCCGGTGACCGTCATCTCATGGATTCCGACGTGAGCGTTATCCCGCACAAGCTGCCAGTCCAAGTGACCGTTCGCGTCCATCGCAAAGCTGCCGCTGCCGCCGGCGTGTCCGGTATCGGTCGCTCCGCCCGCATATCCGAGCGCCAGGGGTTGATTTACACCGGCCTCGCTGCCGCCCACGAACCCGCCCCCGCCGGTTCCCAGGAAACGACCGTTCCAGTTCGACATCGGAATGGCCACCCAGATACGCACTTTGTCCACAGCCGGCGGATGCGTGGTGATTGCCGTAACACGGCACACGTCGGCATTGTTCGCATCGACTTTCGCCGATTCGATGGTCGTATTCGGTAGAGACACCATGGCGAGGCTCTCGCAACTGCGCACCGGCTTGGCGTTCGGAATCGCCGGTTTCGGCGTGCTTCCCAAGGGAGGCTGTACGGGGGCGCCGCGTCCCGCGCCTGCTGGAGGCGCACCCTGGGGAGCGCCGCGGGCCGCCCCTTGACCTAGACCAACAGCTACGGTTGCAACGACCAGCAACGCGATCGACGGTATCCGATTCATTCATACCTCCTGCCAGGAAACGTGTCGTTTCATCTTAGCCCGCATGGCTGCGCAGCAGCACAAACCATTTGTTGATCATGTAAACTTACCTGGATCAGTAATATGGCTCTGAATGCGGGCGACAAGCTCGGTCCCTACCAGATCATTTCGCTCATCGGCAAAGGCGGCATGGGTGAGGTGTACAGCGCGCACGACCCACGTACGGGCCGCGACGTTGCCATCAAGATCTCGGCCGAGTGTTTTAATGAGCGCTTCGACCGGGAAGTCCGGGCTGTGGCGGCCCTGAATCATCCCAATATTTGCACGCTCTTCGATGTCGGACCCAACTATCTGGTCATGGAACTGGTAGAGGGCGAGTCGCCGCAAGGACCGATGCCGCTTGATACAGCCATGAACTACGCCCGCCAGATCGCGGCGGCGCTGGAAGAAGCGCACGAAAAAGGAGTGGTACATCGCGATCTTAAGCCAGGCAACATCAAGATCAAACCGGACGGCACGGTGAAGGTGCTGGATTTCGGGCTCGCCAAGATGGGTGGGACCCCGACGGCCCAGTCAGAAAACTCGCCGACGATTAGCATGGCTGCGACGCAGGCGGGAATGATTCTGGGCACTGCGGCCTACATGGCTCCTGAGCAAGCAAAAGGCAAGCCTGTAGACAAGCGCGCCGACATCTGGGCGTTCGGCGTGGTTTTGCATGAAATGCTCACCGGGGAGCGGCTCTTTCAACATGACGATCTGACGGAAACTCTGGCTGCCGTGGTGATGAATGCTCCGGAGTTGGAGCGCGCCCCGGTTGAAGTACGGCGGCTGCTGAAGAAGTGTTTGGAGAAAGATCCAAGGCGACGGCTGCGGGACATCGGAGATGCCTGGGAGTTGTTGGAGAATGAAACGCCCCGGGGCGTAACGGAAACGCCGACGGCGGTCCGAGCCCGGCCCGTGGTCTGGATAGTGTCTACGATAGTGCTGGTCCTCGCTCTCGCCGCGGGTGCCGCCTGGCACTTCAGACCGCTGCCAGTCCCGGTGATCACGCGCTTCCCGGTAATCCTCGGTGAGGGCGAGACCTTCACCAATACGGGCCGGTCGCTTATTGCTATCTCGCCCGACGGCACGCATATCGTATACGTCGCCAACCAGCGCCTTTATCTTCGATCGATGGACGAGTTGGAGGCGCGGCCAATCCCGGGAACCGACACATCGGGCTTCATAACGAATCCGGTTTTTTCACCAGACGGCAAGTCGCTAGCCTTTTGGGCAGCTGACCTGACTCTCAAGCGAGTTGCGGTTAGTGGGGGCGCGCCGGTGACGATTTGCTCCGTGATGAACTTGATCGGCTTGAGTTGGAGCGAGGGGGGGATCGTATACGGAGAGGGCGGGGACCGCATCCTGCGAGTGTCCCCCAACGGCGGCCGTCCGGAACAGTTGTTCGCTGCTAAACAAAACGAGACGATCGGGGATCCCTATATGATGCCCGGCGGCGTCCTATTCACGCTTGTGCCAGCATCGAATGCGAATTCGGCGTTGGATAAAGCTCAAGCCGTCGTGCAAGCGTTGAAATCAGACACGCGAAAGATTGTCTTGGAAGGCGTAACGGATGCCCGCTACCTGCCTACTGGTCACTTGGCATACGTGTCGAACGGCGTCCTGTTCGCGGTGCCCTTTGACGTGAAGCGACTCGAGACCACCGGAGGTCCGGCAAACATTTTGGAGGGGGTCGCACGGGGCAACATCATCGCCTCGCAGTTTGCTTTCTCGACCACCGGGTCATTGATTTACGTGCCGGGGGCGGTGACCGCATCAGTAGCCGGACAGACCGTTCTCGGACTCGTGGACCGGAAGGGCGACGTCGAGCCACTGAAGACGCCCCCGAACGCCTACTCTTTCCCGCGTGTGTCCAGGGACGGCAAGCGAGTTGCGTATCAAATCGAGGAGAACAACGACACCGGCATCTGGATCTATGAGTTGTCCGGAGCCACAGCCCCGCGTCGTCTGACTCTTCCTGGTACGGGAACTAATCGCTACCCCATTTGGTCCTCGGATAACCAGCGGGTTGCGTTTCAGTCGGATCGCGAAGGAGACCTCGGTATCTGGTGGCAACGCGCGGATGGCAGTGGTGCCGCCGAACGTCTAACCAAGCCCGACAAGGGAATTTCGCAAGTTCCCGATTCGTGGTCTCCGGACGGGCGAACTTTTTCGTTCAGTGAGGAAAAGGACAACGGGGCTGCAATCTGGACTTATTCGCTGCGGGACAAAAAAGCCACGGTGTTGGCGGAAACTCCGGGCGCCTCCCTAAACTCCTCTGTGTTTTCCCCGGATGGCCGCTGGGTCGCTTATCAATTGACGGCGCAGCCCAACAGCCGCATTTACGTGCGTCCGTTCCCTGCGACCGCGACCGCCTACGTCGCGCCGGTCGACGCGGATTCTCATCATCCGGTGTGGTCGCCCGACGGAAAAGAATTGCTCTATGTTTATGGACCGAGTCAACTCGGGAACATGATCGTCAGCACCCAACCGGGCGTGAGCTTCGGAAGTCCGGTTCACGCGCCGAAGTCGGGCTTCACCACCGCAGTCCCTGCAAATGTCCGGACCTATGACATAATGCCGGACGGCAAGCAATTCATCGGCGTTGTAAATGCCAGCCAGACGCGTTCTGGCGCGACCGGCAGAGAGCTTCGGGTCGTGTTGAATTGGTTCGAAGATGTCAAGCAGCGGGCGTCCGGAAAATAGGGCCTGCCGCGTCCTGGGGAGTTCTGGACAGGTGGATTGTTTCCGGATGGCCGGCTACTCGGTAGCTACTTTTTGTTCAGACTGACACCGGTTAGCATTCTTAGGATAAAGCGTGGCGGAGAGACAGGGATTCGAACCCTGGTTAGAGTTTCCCCTAAACACGCTTTCCAAGCGTGCGCCTTCAGCCACTCGGCCATCTCTCCGCGCGAGTTAGCTTCTTCAGTCTAACGCACGGTCTGAGGAAGGCGCAGCAGATAGTCGCGAATGCGGAGGTACCACTCGGGATCGGGAGATGGTGCCGCATCGCAAGAACCAAAGAGCTTCAAAAGCTCGTCCTTTACCGGAGCCGCAAGCTTTACGTCTTGCCGGGAATTGCGATCGCGAGAAGTCGAGACACTGCGTGCTTCGTTGCCGATAGAAGGGTCTGGCCGATTGCAAAGATAGTTCCGCATGACCTCATGGGGAGGCAAACCAGCTGAGAAACCCCCGACGTCCGGAACGATCGCGGTGGCCACCCGCGCCTCCATCGGATAAATCACCCAATCATTGTTCACATGCAACTGCGGCTCGACCTTGATCCGCTGGACCGGCGCGTCACGGGCGGTCCACAGATCCATCCAGAAAACTTGGGTCCCGGTGCCGCTAACCGGCTGCTCGACACGCTCGAGCTTTTCGCCGTTTTCGCGATACAACGTCACCTCGACGGCGTTCTCCGGATTCTGAGCGATGTAGAGCTGATACGGCGTCCCGCGCGGCACGTCCACAACGACCTGGAACGACGAGAATGCGTTGCGGGCGATCGCCGGGGAGAGAATCTCACGCGGCTCGGCGGGCGCCGTGACGCGTCCTGTCGCGTCAATTTTGGCAAACTCGGAGTAGACTCGTAGCGGCTGTGCCGCAACCCAAGCGGCCGAGACCAGCAGCAATAAAACGGCTGTTTTCACGAACGTATTGTATCCTGAAGACGTGGACCCCCATCGGCATGAACGCGTGTCCGAAAGCCTCCGGGAAGAGCTGGAAGAGCTGATCGGTTACGAGCTGGCCGACCCGCGGGTGGGCAGCGCTTCCATCACGGAAGTCCTTATTTCGCCTGATTTTCGCCAGGCTCACATCCGCATTTCGCTGCATGGAACGCCGCAGGAACAGGAAGAGACCCTGGCGGGGATTAATCACGCTAAACCATTCTTAAAGCGTGAGTTAACCGAGCGCCTTCAGCTTTATCGAATGCCCGAACTGCATTTCGAGGCCGATCTACCGGCGGCTTTGGCGGCCAAGGCTCCCCAAATCCTGAAGAGAATCAGGCGCGGACGGCCTAAGACAGAAAAAAACCCGATTTCCTGATCCGAGTCGTGCTAACTTGGTGAAAGGAACAGGCCAACGGGTCTACCCAGCTTTTCTTCCGGACGCTATACCTCAGACGACAGCGCCCACAACCGTTTAGCCGTAACAACAGGGGAGTTAATCAAGACCGATGCGCGTGGCTCCAATGACAAGCCGCTTTCTTGACGCATGCCGCCGACGGCCGACCGATGTTCGGCCCGTGTGGTTCATGCGGCAAGCCGGACGCTATCTGAAGCAGTACCGGGAGATCCGTCAGCATCATGGGCTCCTTGAAATTTGCAAGCGCCCCGACCTCGCGGCTCAGGTCACACTTCAGCCGGTGGAAATCCTGGACGTGGATGCCGCCATCATCTTCGCCGATCTGCTGCTGCCCGTGGAACCGATGGGACTGAAGCTGCGGTTCTCGGCGGGCGAAGGGCCGGTCATCGATAATCCCGTACGAACTTCGAACGATATCGACAGCCTCTCGATTTCGAATACAGACGACCTGGGCTACGTCGGCGAGACCATTCAGCGTGTGGTGACTGCGCTGGCCGGCCGCGTTCCCGTGATTGGATTCGTCGGCGCGCCGTTCACCATGGCGAGCTACATGATCGAGGGCGGCCCGTCGCGGAATTACATCAAGACCAAGCAGATGATGTATCACGACGAGACGCTGTGGCGCCGTCTGATGGGCAAGCTGGTGGACGTGCTGGGCGCGTTTGCCGTGCTCCAGGTTTCCGCGGGTGCACGAATCGTGCAGGTGTTCGATAGCTGGGTGGGCGCTCTTGGACCGGACGATTATGTTCGCTTCGTGGCTCCTTATTCACGCGCGTTGATCGAACGCATCCGCACGGCCAGCGTTCCGGTGATCCACTTCGGTACGGGCGCGGCGGGTTTCTTCCGCGAGTTGCATGCAGCCGGCGGCGACGTGATGGGCGTCGACTGGCGCATCAACATCGATCAAGCCTGGATGGACATCAGCTACCGGTCGGCCGTTCAGGGCAACCTGGA
>Ga0105249_10006106_pt1 | contig 10446 bp, 10 predicted proteins | sample KBSS44metaG_FD_81522 | JGI IMG/M metagenome (GOLD analysis project Ga0105249, IMG submission 81522) | Switchgrass rhizosphere microbial communities from Kellogg Biological Station, Michigan, USA - KBS S4-4 metaG | ecosystem: Host-associated > Plants > Roots > Rhizosphere > Soil | place...
AGCTAGACTAAACCCTCGCAAAAAGCTAGACTTGAGGGAAATTTATGGCATATCTTCAGCCTGATAAACCCGGAAAAGTTTACTTACCCGCGATCCGTGCCGCCAAAGAGAATGGCGAAAAGTTGGTCTGCCTAACTGCGTACGATTACCCGACCGCCCGCATCGTGGACGAGGCCGGCGTTGATATGATCCTGGTCGGTGACAGCATCGGCAACGTCATCCACGGCTATGGCAATACGATTCCCGTCTCGCTCGACGAGATAACCTCGGCCTGCATCGCCGTAAAACGCGGTACCGAGCGGGCAATGGTCATCGCCGATATGCCGTATGGCACATATCACGTCAACGAGGACGAGAGCGTCCGCAACGCCCTTCGGCTTATGAAATACGGCGGAGCCGAGGCCGTCAAGCTTGAGGGTGGACGCAACCGTGTCGATCTCGTAAAGCGTCTCGTTAACGAAGAGATCCCGGTGGTAGCCCACATTGGCCTGACGCCTCAATCGGTATACAAGATGGGTGGCTACCGCGTTCAGGGCCGCACGGCCGAGCAGGCCAAGATCCTTATCGACGATGCAAAAATGCTAGAAGACGCTGGGGCGTTTGCCATCGTTCTGGAACTCGTTCCCCGCGAGGTAGCTGGCTTGATCACAAAGGAGCTAAAGATGTCAACGATCGGCATCGGCGCTGGCCAGGAATGCGATATCCAGGTGCTCGTCCTCCACGATCTGGTCGGCATGACCTTTGGCCGCCAGCCGCGTTTTGTCCGCCAATACGCGAGCATTCGTGACGTAATGACCCAGGCAATACAGAACTGGACAAAGGATGTCAAGACTGGTGCGTATCCTAACGATGAAGAGTCGTACGGCCTGACCGAAGAGACCAAGGTCGAGCTGAAAAGCGCTTAGATGGAGATCATCAACCGCCGCCAACGAATGTTCTCGATCTCGCGCCAATTGCGGCGCGAGGCCAAAACCGTCGGCTTTGTCCCAACAATGGGTGCCTTGCACGAGGGCCATCTGACCCTTGTCAAAGAGGCCCGGGCTGCCTGCGATATCGTCATAGTTTCGATCTTCGTTAATCCAAAACAGTTCAACGACGACACAGACCTCGAAAAATATCCCCGTGACCTGACGGCTGATGCCGCTTTATTGGCAGAGTACGAGGTCGACTATGTTTTTGCACCGGAGCAACACGAGATCTATCCCGAAGGTTTTGCGACTTACGTCGAAGTCGAAGGGCTAACCGAATCGTTGGAGGGAGCGTCGCGGCCGGGTCATTTCCGAGGTGTTACGACCGTAGTCACCATTCTTTTCAATACGATCCGGCCCGACCGTGCATTTTTCGGCCAAAAGGACGCCCAGCAGGTCGCCGTAGTTAAGCGTCTTACAACCGATCTTGGATTCGAGACCGAGATCGTCGTCGTGCCAACCGTTCGAGAGCAATCAGGTCTTGCCATGTCGTCTCGAAACTCTTTGCTGTCTGATGAGGAGCGTGAGAAGGCGGTTTTTATCATTGAGGCGCTTCGCGAAGCCAAACTTGCGTTCAAGAAAGGTGAACGAAATGCGTCGGATCTCACTCAAATTGTGCGGGACCGGATCGATGCAGAACCACTCGCACGGCTCGATTACGTCGCCGTAGTAGATCGCGATTCGCTGCAACCTGTTGAAAAGATTGGAGATGACGAGACGTTGATCGCGGCGGCTGTGTATATCGGCAGCACTAGGCTGATCGACAACGTCATCCTTAATCGAAAGCAGTAGTTTGGTCTCAAACTTGCATCTAAATTGACTGAGACGGCCCGTGGGGGCGTTTCATAAATGTATGAAAACGATAAAAGGTTTCATCGCAATTTTGAGTATTACGCTTGCCGCGGCGTTTGCGGCCTCTGCGCAGGTCAATCTGACTTCGCTTGATGGTAAATCCGTAAATCTCGAGGGTCAAAACGGCAAGGTTGTCGTTTTGGCGATCGGTGCGAGCTGGCTACCGCTATCGGGCAAGCAGGCGGAGTTTACAAATGCCCTGGCGAAAAAATACACCGGCAAGAATGTCGTTTTCTATTTCGTCGCAACCGACTCAGCTAACCCCAAGTCGAAGAACTATGCGACCGACGACGCGATCAAAAAATTCGCTTTTGGAAATAAGCTCACGGCTACGGTGCTGCGTGATTCCGATGGCGCGGCAACTCTGAAAAAGTTTAACGTCGAGCAGGTCCCTTCGTTTGTCATTCTCGACAAAAACGGCAAACAGATCGGCGACGTGTTTGGCGGGATCGACCCGAAATATGACGTAACGATCCCGATATCAAAGGCGATCGATAAGATCCTATAAATCGAACGGCCCGGCTCACATGCCGGGCCTTTTTATTACGAGTTCATAAACCAAACTGATCGGCAGCCCGACGACATTCCAATAATCGCCCTCGATTCCTTCAATAAATAACGCCGCCTGTGCCTGCACTGCGTAAGCACCTGCCTTATCGAGCGGGTCGCCGAGTTCAGCCAAAAAGTTTATCTCAGCGTCTGACATCGGAGCGAATTTAACACGCGTCCGCTGCATGTCGGATCGCGCCTCGCCATTCTGAACTACAGCGATGCCCGTCAAAACCTCGTGCCAATTGCCCGCGAGCATCTTTAACATTCGCCTCGCATCGTCGAGATCTATGGGCTTCGCCAGGATCTGATCGTAAATGACAACGGTCGTATCGGCTCCGAGGACGATCTCACCCGCGTATTCCGACGCAACTGCTTCGGCCTTTTCGCGGGCCAGCCGCACGACGTAAGCTTCCGGCGATTCGCCGTCGCGCTCGCTCTCGTCAATATCTGCAACATGTTTTGTAAATTCCCATCCGACCGATGCGAGTATCTCGGAGCGTCTCGGGCTGCCCGAGGCGAGAATCAATTTTGGCAGTTGTATCATGGTGTCAGTAGCCCGACCGTGAGGAAGGGCTAAACAGTTAGCCCGCGCTGACGCTTGGGCTACTGACTAATCTCGTCTAAAATGATAATTGATTGACCGTAAATGACAAATGGAGCAGCTTTTTGGTGCAATTCCGTCGGCCCTAAACGGCCTCGGGCCGAATGCGAACGTCGATGAAGCAGTGGTTTTCGCCGCATGGGCACGATGTGCAGGTGATCTGCTGCGGGTGCGCACAGCGCCACTCGAGTTCTTTGAAAATCGTCTGGTCATTGCCGTATCGGACCAGACATGGCGTCGCCATCTCGAAGAACTTAGCCCACTGATGCTCGCGAAGATCAACGGCTCGCTCGATCAGGGCAGCGTGACGTTTATCGAGTTTCGCATTGATGCGGCAGCGGTAAAGACCGCACGCAAGATTGAAAAGGCGGCAGCAGACGATATTTCGGCTGAACCCCCTCCGTCGCTGACAACAGCTGCCGACGCGATAGCGGATGAAAATTTACGCAAACATTTTTTGAGCGCGGCTGCAAGTTATTTAGCAAGACAAGATCGAATTTAAGATATGGACGTTAGACAGGTCGCCAAACTGGCACATCTAGAGATCTCGGACGCTGAGGTCGAGCTTTACACGCCGCAGATGGCAAATATCGTCAAGTATGTCGAGCAGTTGAACGAGCTCGATACCGGCGATATCGAACCGATGCTTGGAGGATTGACGGCCGAGGGTGAAACGACAGTTACGCTTCGTGACGATGAACCGGGCGGATCACTCGGACAAAAGGCCGCTCTTAGTCAGGCTCCCTCTGCTGTAGAAGGGCATTTTCAGGTTCCTAAGGTTCTATGAGAGCAGTTAGCCACAGAGCTCACAGAGAATTTAAGAATAGGGTGCGTTCGTTTTTCTCAGTTGTCTCGGTGGCTTGCCTTTTCCTTTTTCTCTTTTCGTCGTGCAGCATTCCGAGCTTGGAAAAACCGCAGTGCACTGAGGCTCGGGACGCGGTTAAGAGATTTTATTCGTTCCATTTTGGAAATGATATGCACCCGTCGCCTGAGAATTTAAAGGCCCGCGAACAGTTTTTGACAAGTGAGTTGATTAAAGTCCTGTCAGCGTCAAGCGAAACTTCGAGGGACTATTTCACGGCCACGGAAAATTACCCAAAAGCCTTTCGCGTTGGCTCATGCTCGTCGGATTCGAACGATAAGGTCACGCTTCAAGTATTGCTTCTCTGGCGTGACGATACAAAAAGTGAGCAAAAAGAGGTCCACGTCGAAACGGTCAAAACGGGCGATGCGTGGCTGATAAATAAAGTTTCAAATTATTAGATCATGACGATTCGCAAAGAAATCGAAAAAGTCCTTGCACGCGCCGAGAAACTCAATCCCGAGCTCAATTCGTTCCTCTCGATCGAACGCGAACACGCCATGGCGCGTGCTACCGACTTGGATTCCGGCGATGGGACCAAACTTAACGGTCTTGCCATCGCCGTGAAGGATAACATCTGCACCAAGGGAATGCGCACCTCGTGCGGCTCGCACATTCTGCATAATTACAAGGCCCACTACGACGCGACGGCCATCGCACGGCTGAACGCAGCTGGCGCGATCCTTGTCGGCAAGACGAACATGGATGAGTTCGCGATGGGATCGTCGAACGAATCGTCGGCATTCGGCGTAGTCAAAAACCCCTGGGATGTTACGCGCGTTCCGGGCGGCAGTTCGGGCGGTTCTGCGGTAGCGGTCGCAAGCGGTGTTGTACGCGCCGCTCTTGGCAGCGAAACCGGCGGCTCCGTCCGCCAGCCGGCATCACTCTGCGGCATCGTCGGATTCAAACCGACCTACGGCCGCATATCTCGCTACGGCCTCGTGGCCTTTGCATCGTCGCTCGATAACATCGGCATTTTCGGCCAAACGTCGCGTGATGTCGCGGACGTTCTGGGTGTCATCGCCGGACGCGACCCGCTCGATTCAACGTCAGCGGATGTGCCGGTACCCGATTACGCGGCGACTCTCAATGACGATATAGCTGGCAAAACGATCGGCGTGCCGCGTGAACTTCTCGGTGAAGGTATTGAGCATGACGTAAGCGAAAAAGTCGAAGCTTCGATCGAAAACGTCCGCTCGCTCGGTGCCAAGATCGTCGACGTCGAGTTGCCTTACGCCAAATACGGCATCGCCGTTTACTACATCATCGCAACAGCCGAGGCATCGTCAAATCTCGCACGCTTCGACGGCGTACGTTATGGTTTTCGTGCCGAAGAGGCCGATGAGCTTCGAAAAATGTACTTTAAGACCCGCGAAGATGGCTTCGGCGCCGAGGTCAAGCGCCGCATTATGCTCGGCACATACGTGCTTTCGAGCGGCTATTACGACGCTTATTACTCCAAGGCGCAAAAGGTCCGGGCTCTCGTAAAGCGCGACTATCAGCTTGCCTTTGAAAAATGTGACGCCATCCTGACGCCGACCTCACCGACGGTCGCCTTCAAGATCGGTGAACGCTCGGACGATCCGCTCGCGATGTATCTGAGCGATATTTACACGGTTTCGGCAAATCTCGCGGGCGTTCCGGCGATCAGCGTCCCATGCGGTTTGTCGGGCGCAGGGCTGCCCGTTGGGGTCCAACTAGTTGGTAACTTTTGGTCGGAAGGTTCACTCCTGAATCTGGCGTCCAGATACGAAGAAGAATTCCCCTTAAACGCAAAACCGGCGATCTACGCCGGCTAGATTCGGGGCATTTCATCGGGCAACTGTGAATCCGGAAAACGTGGATTGCGGCGGGGGGACTTTGGTTATGGGTGGCCGCAACAGATCTTGCCAAACGTCGGGGTCACTCAGGAGGGCTTCGATTTCGCCAGCTGGTAAGGGTCGTGCAAAAAGGTAACCCTGGCCTAATTCGCAGCCCAGCCTCCGGAGTTGAGATAGTTGGTGGGTCGTTTCGATTCCTTCCGCAATAACACCGAGCTTCAACGACTTTGCTAGGGCCACGACTGTCCGGACGATCTCGCCATTTTCGATCCCGTCATCGATCGTGTTGACGAAAGATCGATCTACCTTCAGCGTATCGATCGGGAAACGGTGCAAATAACTCAGGCTGGAATGTCCGGTCCCAAAATCGTCCAGACTTAGTTTGACGCCGATTTCCTTGATCTGATTGAGCATGGAAATCGCTGTCTCCGCGTTTTCCATGACCGCGCTCTCCGTTATCTCCAATTTCAGACTAGCCGGGTCGATGCCGGTCTCGTTAAGCACCGCCTTTATCTGGTCCACGAGATCAGGCTCGGCAAAATGTTTCCCCGAAAGGTTCACGCTCACCATTAGGGATCGATTTTCATAAGATCGATGATGCCATTGCGCAAGCTGCCGGCAGGCCTTGCTCAGAATGCTCAGAGTTATCGGAACGACGAGGCCAGTGGCTTCGCTCAGAGGTATAAAATCGTCGGGTGATACGAGGCCGCGTTGAGGATGGTTCCAGCGGACCAGGGCCTCGAAGCCTCTAAGGGTGACGCTTTCAAGATCGACTATAGGCTGATAATAGATCTCGAACTCGTCACGGCTAATAGCGAATCGCAGGTCCGTTTCCAACTCCAACAACGACATCGCACGCGTGTGCATTTTCGCATCAAATACCACAATGCTATCCCGGTTTTCCTTTGCATGACACATCGCAATATCGGAGTCACGCAGCATCTCCTCAGCCTTCACATATGCCGCAGGGCCGTGTGCAATGCCGATACAGGCGCTCGTAAAAACTCTTCGGCTGCCAAGGCGAAAGGGTTCGGAAAGCCGCTGGGCAACGCGCCGTGCGAAATCCTCCGCTTCCCTGATCTCTGTGATCTTTGGCATAAGGATCGCGAATTCGTCGCTGCTGAACCTGCCAACGACCCGATCCTTACCAGCCAGTTTTGTCATCCGTTTCGCGACGTGACGCAGCAGGTGGCCGCCGGTTGAATACCCGAGACTCTCGTTGATCGTTTTAAACCGGTTGAGATCAAGAAATAACAATGCAAATTTGTGATCAGGATCGGATTTCGCCTTTTCGATATGGACCTGCAGCAGGTCGAAAAAATGTCGGCGGTTGGGCAGTCCCGTTAGGTCGTCGTGATACGCGGCGTGACGAAAGTCCTCGCGGCTTTCGCTGAGAGCTTCGCCTGCTTTTTCCAGCTCGGCGACATAATGCTGAAGTTCGGCCACATGGCCCTCGGCTTGCTCCGCTCGTCGCATTTCCGCGTCTTGAGCTTCGGCCGCCGTATTTCTGAGATCATCGACATTTCGCCGGTACGTCCAATAGACCAATGCAAAAACAGCCACGACCAGCCCAAAAAGTACGTAGTTTATCTGTTCGAGAGCCTTTAGCATGAGACCCGCCATCAACGCTCCGATGAGATACATCACAAAAGCGTCCAGACAATACACGCTGAGGACCTGTCGCAAGGATTTTTCATTCTTTATCGCAAGAAAGGGCGAAACACAGACCGTGTTAACGACGAATAATGAAACTGCTATCACACCCAGCAGCGACGCAAACAAAGTTTCGTTACCCCTGTTCAAAACATATTCGATACCGCCGAAACCCAGGTTCACGACCTGCGCCGTTGCAAAGACAACGATCGCGGATATGAATGTATTGATTACTATTGTCCGCGACCTTATCGCCACGCCGCGGCGCCGGAAATTGAACGAGGTAAAGGCAGTCTCGAATATCGCAATGATAACGGCGACCTCGCCCCCATAGATCAATATGGACAGAATGATCAGAGCGTCAGAAATTGTCAGGTGAATATTGTGCCGAGGCAGTTGAATGCGAAGGACAGAGCTCAAAAACACGGTCGCGATCGCCAGGACGCCGAGCCGCATGTCTACCTTTTCAAACGGAAAGCCGATCACCGCCCATGCGATCGCAAAGATCGCGAAAGGCGTCAACAGGGCAAGGTAATAGTCAATTAATCGATCCTTTTTTGTCATCAGACGGGTACGCTGATAGGGAGGAAAAGAAAACTGAATTAAGGACGGAATTGTGTGGGGATTATCCGGTCGCAGAACACGACCATTTAGATACTACGCTATTTCGTTAATTTTGCCAACAAATATATTTAGCTGACACATTGCTACGCGCGATCGTTTTGGGGAACGATGGTTTTTGGGTAGCCAATGCGCTATTGGGCCAATCTGAGATGGGTAAAATCTCGGTTTGGTTTTGCGGCGGGCATTCCGGTTCCCGGCAGGATGTTCTGCCAGCGGGTGTTGTCTTCCAGTAGGCGTTCGATGTCAGTCACGGGCAGCGGTCTCGAGAACAAATATCCTTGGCCATATTCACATCCGAGTACCCTGAGCTGATGAAATTGGTGAAGGCTCTCGATGCCCTCCGCGACGACCTTCAAATTCAAAGCTTTGGCAAGGGCGATGACCGTCCGGACTATCTCCCCATTTTCGGTGTTATTATCCATCGCGCTAACGAACGATCGGTCCACCTTTAGCAGGTCGATCGGGAAACGGTGCAGGTAACTGAGGCTCGAATATCCCGTGCCAAAATCGTCGATGCTGACCCGCACGCCAGTCTCTTTTATCTGTTTGAGCATCTGGATCGCGGCTTCTGCGTTTTCCATAACGGCGCTTTCTGTCAGTTCCAGCTTGAGGCTCTCTGGGTCGATCCCGGTGTCCTTGATGACTGAGCTTATCTGATCGACGAGCGCGGGATGCCCGAAATGCTTGCCCGAAAGATTGACCGCGATGCTTAAAGGACTGTCGCTCCCCGACAATTTTTGCCACTTGACGACCTGCGAACATGCCTGATGGAGTATCTTTACGGTCATCGGTATTATGAGGCCCGTGTTCTCGCTGACAGGTATGAACTCATTCGGTGGAACAACGCCGCGCTGAGGATGGTTCCAGCGAACCAGAGCCTCAAACCCGCTTAGTGAGGCAGTGTCGAGACTGATTATCGGCTGATAGTAAAGCTCAAATTCATCACGCTCTATAGCAAACCGAAGGTCGGTCTCGAGCTGCAGCCTTGTTACGGCACGGATGTGCATCTTTTGGTCAAAGATGACGTAATTCTTTTCGCCCTCTTTAGCGTAGTACATCGCAATATCGGCATCGCGAAGAATGTCCTCGGCCTCGGCGTACTTTGAATTTCCGTACGCGATCCCTATTTTGGCGCTGGTAAAGACCTGCCGACCATCGAGCGTATACGGCTCAGCGACCCGCTTGGCGATCCGGTCCGCGACGCTCGTCGCCTCGTCCCTGGTCTCGAGGTCGCCAAGGATGATCCCAAATTTGTCACCACCGAATCTGCCGACCATATCGTGTTCGCGGATCATACCTGAAAGGCGCTTTCCGACATTTTTGATTAGACGGTCACCCATCGAATGGCCGAGGCTGTCATTGATCGTCTTAAAGCTCTTTAGATCAAGAAATAGAACGGCAAAATTATCGTCAGTTCCGGTGCGGCTCTTTTTCAAGAGGTCCCGCACTTTGTCGATCAAATAATTTCGATTTGGCAGGCCCGTTAGGGTGTCGTGATAGGCAACGTGGCGAAAATTCTCATGGCTTTCGCGCAACGCGACGCTGCTTCGTTCCAACTCAGCGACATAGTGCTTGAGTTCATTTACGTGCTGCTCCGCCTGTTCTGCCCTGTCACGTTCGACTTGTTTCGCATTTTCAACAGTGTTGCTAACATCCTTAACAAACCGTCGGAAGGTGAAATAAATTATGGCAAAAAATCCCACCACCGCCGCGAAGAGGTATAGATTTATCTGCTCAAGAGCCTTAACCATGATCCCGGCTACGACGGCACCGGTGAGGTAGATAACCAAAGCGCTGAAACAATTGCCCGTCCAGACTTGCCAGAAGGTCTCCTCTTTTTTCAGAGCCGTAAAGATAGCAACAAAAAGAGAATTTACGAGAAACATCACCGTCGCCATCACGCCGAGCAGCCACACAAAACTCGTAAGATCCTCTCGCTGGAGTATCAACTCCGTGGATCCAAAGATGAACGACACGGCCTTTGCAGCCAGAAACACCGAAATGGCCGCAAAATAAGTATTTATCAGGATCGTCCTGGGTCTAATGGCTGCACCGTCATGACGGATTTTCATCGACGCGAGCGCGGTCTCAATGACCGCCAGCAATAACGCCACCCCACCTCCATAAAGGAGCATCGCAAGGATTATCAACCCGTCAGAGATCGTCAGGTGAATGTTGGTGCGCGGCAGCTGTATTCTTAAATAACAGCTGCAAAAAACCGTAAGCGCACTTATAGTTAAGACGCCCGCGTTTACATGTTCCGGGGTAATTCCCCGTATCGCCCAGACCACGACGGCGATAGAAATTGGCGTCAAAACAGCGACAAAAATGTTGATCGATCTTTCCTTTGCTATCATCCGTTTCGGAACGGCAACCTTCGCATGCAGGAGTTTTCTAAAATAGTCAGAATGCGAAAAAAGCCGGCGAAACCACCGGCATCGCTAATTATAGGTTAAACTTTGTTTATTTTCCACAAAAATCTTTAGAAGACGCCCATTTTATTTAATAGCTTAT
>Ga0105249_10006107_pt1 | contig 10445 bp, 12 predicted proteins | sample KBSS44metaG_FD_81522 | JGI IMG/M metagenome (GOLD analysis project Ga0105249, IMG submission 81522) | Switchgrass rhizosphere microbial communities from Kellogg Biological Station, Michigan, USA - KBS S4-4 metaG | ecosystem: Host-associated > Plants > Roots > Rhizosphere > Soil | place...
CCCAGAAAATCGGCCCGCCTTCGAGCGCCATCGTGCCGCAGGCGGTAACAAAGTACTCCACCCACTTCGGGGTCTTGTAGCCGCGGTGCGTCAGCAGCCGGTGATAGGCCATGCCGATGCCAACGTTGATCGCGAAGAAGTAGGTGACCAGCGCCACTCCGAGGTTCTTCCACGAGAAGCAGAATAGCGCGGCGATCGCGCCCACATGAAACAGGCCCATAAAGATCGCGGTAATCCAGTTGATGCGGTCTTCCTGGTGCTCACGCCCCATGCGCAGGTCCTGCTTCACCTTCAGCGCCACTTCGGCGGCAAGGCGGCGCGCCGCCTCGATCTCCGCGGCGGTGATTGCCTGTGATGTCGTAGGGGAGCTAGCGGGGAGGGCTGCTTCGGCGGTTTTCTCTTCCATCAATGCAGGGGACATAATCTTGGGAGGGCCTCGTCGCGCGGCGTCTATCTTCTCATCGGCGTTGTATGCCGCGACATGTCCAACGCTAGCAGCCTTCGCGCGCCGTCACTGTAAGACTTTTGTAATCGCGCCTGCCTTGTTAGCGATACGTATCCCACCTTCGTGTCATGCGCGCGCGTACCCCCTCATCTCTGCACCCGACTTCGTCTCTATGGAACAATGCTCGTGAGGAACCCTCGCATCCATGCGCGAAAGCAGCCTCCAGCCATTTCGGCTTAAACCGTGGTTCAGCCCACGCCCGTGGGGCCGCCGCAGCCTAGAGCCTTGGTTCTCCACCGCACAATTCGGGACTGGCGAGCCCATCGGCGAGGCTTGGCTTACCGGCCCACAGTGCGTTATCGAAACCGGGCCGATCACCGGCCAAACTCTTGCCGCTACCACTCAATTGCACCCCGTAGAACTGCTCGGAGCCCGCAATACCGCGCCTTCGCAACCCACTGAGTTTCCTCTCCTTCTCAAACTTCTTTTTCCGGCGGAGAAGCTCTCCGTCCAGGTCCATCCTGACGACGCACACGCGCAAGCCATGGGCCAGCCCCGCGGCAAGACCGAGTGCTGGTACGTGCTTGAGGCCGAACCCGGCGCGCAAATTGCCCTTGGCCTCAACCCCGCCGTCAAACCCGAGTTGCTGACGCACGACGCTATCCGCGCAGTTATAGCTGATGGCACGCTCGAGGACCTGCTCAACTGGATGCCTGTCTCGCCCGGCGACATGGTCTTTGTCGACGCCGGCACCGTCCACGCCATCGGGCCTGGTATGGTGCTGCTGGAGACACAGCAGACCTCTGACACCACCTTCCGCATGTATGACTACGGCCGCCCACGCGAACTCCACGTCGACCAGGCTCTTCGCGTCATGAAGACCTCGACCGCCGCTGGCAAGGTCGCGCCGCAAAAGGTACGCATAAGCGACAAAGTCGAATTCACACGCCTCATCCAGCAACAGTACTTTGTAGTGGACCGTTACGACCTCGGCGCCGGCCATCAGGTCACGATTTCTGCAGACAAGCGAGGCTGCCTCGTCCCGCTCTCCGGCTCTGGGACCGTGCAATCAGCGGCCTGCTCAAACTCTGTTGGTCTAGTCGCCGGTCATGCCATTGTGCTGCCCGTCTCTGCGCATGAGGTACAGGTGTCCGCAGCGTCTCCTGTAGCGCTTATTCACTCATGGGCGCCGTAGCGGCAATTTTTATTGCTGCATACAGAGCAAGTCCATTAAGATCACGCATCAGATGAAAACGCCGAGAATTTCTGCACTCTTGTTGCTCTATGCTGTTCTACCCGCGGCGATGCAGGCACAGACCTTTACCGCCGCCAAAATTGAGTTTGATCATCCCGGGACCTACTCCCAGACACAACTGGAGAGCGTGGCGGGGATGCATGCCGGCACCAAATTCACCGTGGATGACCTGAGTGCCGCCGCACAGCGGTTGGCGGATACCGGCTACTTCAGCGATGTGAGCGCGACGACCGCGCCCGGGCGCGTGAGTGCGATTACAGTCCAGTTCAACATAAAGCCGCTGGAGCGGTCACAGATGCTGCGACTGACCTTCGAGAACTTTGTGTGGCTGATGCAGGATGAGATCAAGAATGCGCTTGAAGCGAAGGCACCGCTTTACCAGGGCTACGTTCCGGCGGACGAGCAGATGCTGGGCCGATTCAACGATGCGCTGACGGAAGCCTTGGCACAAAAGGGTGTGATGGCAAAGGTGATGCATGACGCTTACGAACCGAGTCTACAGAGGCCGGAGATTGACGTGGATTACTGGGTCGTCAATCCATCGGTACGCATTGCCAATGTGAAGCTTACCGGTGTCTTGACTGATCTTGCGCCACTCATTCAGGAGTCAATCGATTCGGTTGGCGGTAAGGTATATAGTGCCGGACTGCCAGGCGGGAAGACCTCTGAGCAGATTCTAGCGCCACTGCTAAACGCGGGCTACATCGATGCTGCGCTCTCGGATGTGTCGATTACGCACAGGGACGGATGAATCAACCAATGTCATCTTTTCGGGGGCGCTGCACGCAGGCGATATCTATCGTGTTTCGGGGATATCGTTTGCTGGAAGTAGCCTGCTCTCATCAGAAGCATTTGCCGCCGCCGCGAAGCTGCATACTGGTGACATTGCCAGCCGGGCACGCCTGCTGGAGACACTACAGCCTCTCGACATGGCATACCGCCGTGAGGGCTACGCTGACGTAATCGTTGATGCTATACCTACGAAGAATACGGCTACTCATGAGGTCGCTTATACGGTGACCGTTATTCCAGGCAAACAATATCACGTCAAGACTGTAACGCCGAACGGATTGGACGCAGCGGACAAAGCAGTCTTCGATGGTGCCTTTGCTGTGAAGCCTGGAGACATCTACAACCCGGAGTACCTGCACAGCTTTCTGAAAGGCAATGGCACCTGGCATGGCCTGTCTGGATACAGCTTTGCCTACAAAGCATTTGCGGATCCGAACACGCATACGGTTGATTTGGAACTGTATTTCGCGCGTGGTGGAATACAACAGAACGTTACTGTATATGGTGGGCAGTGAGCCCAAGTACCTTAGTGCGTGAGGCCTACGGTTCGCGAGGCGTCGGCTGGCAGGGGCTTGTCGGCCATGGAGAGCACAAGGCTCACCTGCCATATCTGGGTGTCAGAGAGCGTGTTGTTGTAGGAAGGCATTCCCGTAAGGCGGATGCCGTTCTTCACCCGCCAGTAAGTCTCGCCCACAGGGTCGTCGCTTACGCCAACAACGCCGTTCTTGTGTTTGGCCCAGAGCTGCGGCGCGGCGGGGTACATCGACTTGCCGGCGGATGAGGGTGAGTCGGCGTTGCCGTGGCAGAACTCGCACTTGTCCTGGTAGATTTGCGCCCCTGCGTTCAGGTTCTCGGGTGTCGCAGAGATCGGGGCAGCTTTGGGCATCTCGGCATCGATGCGAGCGTGCAACGGAACGCTGACGATCTGCTTCTCCATCGGAAATGGCTTGTCCGCAACAGCTACAGGTGGGTGGCCGATCTTGAAGTACAGAAAGGCGACGACCGGGAGGGCGATGAGACCGAGGAGAAAAGCAAAGAAGTTCTTCATGTCACCCAGGATTATAGGAGGGAACGCGCAGACCGGGCACGGCTCAGCCTTCCTTGACCCATTTCCCTTCCTGCTAAAATCAAGGTATGCGCAGTTCCGCCCCATGGAAGATCGTGATCGCTGTTCTGGTTGTGGTGGGCGCGATCGGCTGGCTCACCTGGACGGCCGTCGACCAGAACAAGGAGTACTACGTCACCATCGGTGAGCTGAATGGCATGGGTGGCAAGGCCTACAGCAAGCATCTGCGCGTGGCAGGTAACGTCAAGCCCGGAAGCATCGAGCGCAGCGGTCCCAATGCTACGTTTGTGCTGCTGGAACAGGGACGGACTCTAAAGGTCAGCTATCAGGCGGCCGAACCTCCACCTGACACCTTCAAGGACGATGCGCAGGCCCTCGCGGTAGGCACGTATGGTCGCGACGGCGTCTTCCACGCAACCCAACTGCAAGCCAAGTGCGCGTCAAAGTATGCGCCGGCCAAGCCGGGTGCTACTCCTGCCGGAAATGGTGAAGCGATGGGTGGCAACAATACGGCGATGCTGCAGCCGGTAAAGTAGTAGCACATTTACATTCCAAACATGGATCACGCAGCCAGCGCGAACGGGACGAGCAGCGCAATGGCGGCGCAGCTTGAAGACGTCTCCAAGCTGTACGGCACCTTTGCGGCGCTGAAGCGCGTGACCGTGCAGTTTCCGGCGGGTTCGTCGACGATGATCGTGGGCGACAACGGCGCCGGCAAGTCGACGCTGCTGCGCATGGTTGCTGGCCTGATTGCACCATCGATGGGCAAGGTGCTGACCTTTGGCGATGCACCGCATCGGCAGCGGAGACGCATTGCGTACATGAGCCATGACACGATGCTCTATGACGAGCTGACGGCGATGGAGAATTTGAGATATTTTGCGTCGCTGGAGAGCGATGCAGGTCGAGGCTGCAATTGCACGGCGTCACCCGAGATGGCATTGCGCGCGGTAGGGCTGGACCCACTGCTGATGCGGCCAGTCGGGCAGTATTCGCAAGGAATGCGGCAACGGGCATCGCTGGCGCGCGTACTGCAGACTGACCCTGAGCTGCTGCTGTTGGATGAGCCCTTTTCGAACATGGACGCGGAGTCCTCGCACAAAATGGTTTCGCTGCTTGCGGATTTCCGGACGTGGCCGCTAAAGGGCGCGACACAACAGAACGGCAGGGGCGACAAGACCCGCACGATCATTCTGACGACGCATCAGCCAAAACTGGCTGAGGGGCTGGTGGAGCGCACGTTGACGATGAAAGCCGGCGCGCTCGTATCGGTCACGGCAAGTGCGGATACGACTGCGACTGTGCATTCCGGCGCACGAGAGGCCGAGTAGATGGGGCAAGCTGGCAAGACAAATGCGGCGCGATTGCTCGACTCTCTCGGCATTGCCTACGAAGTCCGGACGTACGAGGTCGATCCAGAGGATCTGACGGCTGCCACCGTAGCTCGGAAGATTGGCATGCCGGTCGAACAGGTATTCAAGACGCTGTTGACGAGAGTGATTGTAGCGGCCGGACGGGCGCAGCACTTTTTCGCCGTAATCCCCGGCGATGCAGAGTTGGACCTGAAAAAACTGGCTCGGGTGGCAGAGGTAAAGAAGGTCGAGCTGGCATCGCTCAAAGACGTCGAGCCGTTGACTGGTTATGTGCGCGGCGGTGTGACGGTAATGGCGGCAAAGACTGCCTTCCCGGCTTATGCAGATGAGACCATCGAGTTGTTCGAGCAAATCTCCATCTCTGCAGGCATGCGGGGCATGCAGTTGGTGATGTCGCCATCGGATTACCTGCGCGCCACTCAAGCGGAGATTGCGGACCTAACAAAGGACCAACTGACTGTGGAGGCTCGCGCATGAGCTACGCATGGCATGTCTGGAGCCACCTGAAAAAGGACCTGCAGCTCGAATGGCGATCGCGCGACGCGGTCAATGGCATGCTGTTCTTCTCGCTGCTGGTGGTGGTGGTGTTTTCGCTGGCGTTTGATCCGACGGCCGCCATGTCCCGCGCGATTGCAGGCGGAGTGGTATGGGTCGTGCTGCTGTTTGCTGCAACGACAGCAATGAACCAGAGCTGGACGCGCGAACTAAAGAATCACGTACTCGAAGCGCAACGGATGTCGCCGGCGCCGCCCTCAGCCTTGTTCCTGGGCAAGGCATTGGCGAACATGCTTTTTGTGACGCTGGTGGAGGCCGTGCTCGCGCCGCTCTTCGTCATCTTCTACAACCTGCATGCCCTTGGACAGGGGTGGTTGCTATGGGTGGTAATGCCGCTGGGGACGTGGGCGCTGGTGTGCAACGGGACCTTCTTCGCGGCGCTGGGTTTGCGCACACGCAACCGGGAGATGTTGCTACCGCTGGTTCTCTTCCCTATCTCCATCCCGGCACTGCTGGGAATGATGCAGGCGACGACGGGCATCCTGACGGGCGAGTTTGAGCCTGGGCAATGGATCCGGTTGCTCATCGCGTACAACCTGGCATTTACGACAGTGTGCCTGCTGCTGTTTGAGACCGTACTGAACGCAGAGTAGCCGACTGGTTTATCTGTTGGGCACCTTGTGCGATGTTCGTGCACGCAATTCGCAATATCAAACTGCACGTACGGGGCGCGATTCGTTAGCGGTACACTGAGGAAACGATGGGGCGCTCCCGCATCTTCGGACCCTTGGCCGCCACCTGGTTTCTCCTTACCCTGGCGGCGATCGGCTTTGCGACAAGGATGGGGCTGGTGCTCGCGCCTCCAGACGCACTGCAAGGAAATGTCGGGCGCATCTTCTACTACCATGTGCCGCACTCCATGCTCAGCCTGGTATGGCCGTATGTGAATCTTGCAGCTTCCATAGGATTTCTCTACTGGCGGCGGCGCGATCCCCTTAAAGCACTGACGGCAGATGCACTGGCGATTGCGTCGGCTGAGGTGACTCTTGTCTATGCAACGATATGCCTGACAACTGGAATGTTGTGGGGACGGGTGCAATGGGGCATCTGGTGGACGTGGGACGCGCGGCTTACGAGCATGCTGCTGCTGTGGCTGCTCTACGTGAGCTACATGATGCTGCGCAAGTTTTCGTCAACCGGCCAAACACAAACATTGGCGGCCGTGCTGTCTATCTTTGCGGCGATTGATGTGCCCATCGTTTACAAGTCAATCGACTGGTGGAGAACGCAGCATCCGTCACCGGTGTTTTTCTCCAATGACCCTGACGCTGGCGTAGACAAGAGCATGATGCCGGCCTTTGTGGCAAACATCGTTGCCTGGGCGATGTGGGGCCTGTTGTTGCTGGCAATACGCTATGCCCTGGAGCGCAGGCGGCAGGCGCGCGAACAGGACGCAGCACTCAAGGCGATCGAGGATTCCATGGAGTTCACACGATGAACCTGAGCTGGATGTTCGGCCCGACAATGGAGCAACGACACCTGCTGTATGTGTATGTTCTGGTGTGGGTGGTTCAAGGTGGCTACGCGGCCTGGGTCGGTTGGCAATGGTGGCGGTCACGGCGCGAAGACCGACCGGAATAGCCAGCAAAACCTTTAGGCTTTAGCCCTTTAAGCAAAAAAGCAACGAAGCCGTTGAGCGTATATCCGGCTTCGTTGTCCGAGGATTGTGTCAGTGATGCGAGGTTTCAGGCTTCCGCCCGCTCCGCGCTTGTCGGCATAAAACCGGCGCTGCGGAGAAAGTTTCGCGGCATGCGATGGATTGCCGGTAAAAATCCAGCAGGCCGCCTCCCCAGTCACGATCAACATGGGTTGAGGCCAGATTCCATTGGCCGGCAACACGAACATCCGAAGGCCCAAATGCTCTAGACTCGCCTAGGTGATTCTTTCCGGCAACAACAAGGCACGAGTGGCGCGTAGCGGCATCTGGGCGGCAATCAGCATGGCCTGCTTGGCGTCGATCGGATGCAATCGGCACCCCTTCCCTGTCGCTCCCCCTGGGTATCGTGAGTTTGCGTATGTATCGAACGGCGGGTCGGATACAGTCTCCGTGCTGGATCTGGTGTACCTGCGACAGGATCGGACGCTGCAGGTCGGCGGGCATCCAAGCGGCATGGCGGTCAACCCCCACCGTAATGAGGTTTACGTCGTCAACACATCCTCCGGAACAGTGGACGTAATTGACACGAACTCCAACCAGGTCGCGGCCGTTATTCCCGTTCGCAAGACACCATACTTTATCGACGTCGATGCCGAGGGAGAGCGTGCGTATGTGGCGAACAGCGGGTCCAACTCGGTGAGCATCCTCGACTTGAATGCCCGGCGTGAGGTAGGCATCATCAACGCGGGCGATCAGCCCGGGCTGGCGCGTATCTCCGCTGACGGGCGTAGCCTGGTCGTCTCAAACCGCGGCAGTGGAAGCGTATCGATCTTTGGGGTTGAGCCGTCGCCGAAGAAGAGCAAAGTTACCCTCGGCATTCCGATCCTGGGTGACAAGCACGATACACCACCTAAGACTCCCCTGCCCAGGCTTCGTGCGACGTTCACAGGGTGCCCCGGAGCAACTGACATTGCAATCCTGCCTTACTCAACGAAGGCGTTTATTGCATGCTCCGGAGGTCATCAGGTGATGGCTGTGGGGTTGGCGCAGCCCGCGGACTCATGGGCGGTGAAGCAGAACCCTTCGCTTGGGGTGGACCACCTGCTGGCCCTGCTGGACGTCGGCAAAACGCCGGCACATCTTGCCCTGAAACCTGACGGCGGACAGGTGTTTTGCGCGAACTTCGATTCGGACTCTGTTTCGGCGATTGATACCAACAGCAACGAGGTAACTCGCACGGATGCCATCGCCGACGGCCCGGTACACGGAGTTGTTAGCAGCGACGGAAGCACCCTCTGGATTGCGAACTTCAACGCCGACTCCATCAACCTGTGGTCGATCGATGACAGCGCTTCGCTAGGGGGCGTACGAACTGGGCGCGCGCCAGATGCACTTGCGTTCTCTGCTGATGGACATCTGCTGCTGGCAGCTGACGCAAAATCGGGTGACGTGGCTGTCATCCGGACGCAGGACAAGAACGGACCGGAGCTGTTTACGATGCTGCCTGCAGGCGCCTCGCCCAATGCGATTGTGGTGAAGGCCATGCCGGGCAAACCGTGAAACCGGCTTTGGCTTATTTGGTGCACACTGAAAGTACCGACGCTCGATTTGCGTCAGTTAGCGATCACCATTGCGGCTGTACTACTCATATTCAGGGTTTGACTGGTTCTGAAAGGGACGGTAAATGGGAAGGCATATGAGACCTTGACCTTCACGATGTTGCCGGGGTTATTACACCTAAGAGAAGGAGTGCAGGTGCCGCCCGAAGTGGGATAGGTGTCCCAGGTGGAGGTAGTAGTAAGCAGGGTGCTTGTAATTCCTGGGTAGCCGATGGCCCGTGCGTAGATCTGTATGGGGTCGTTGGTGGAGACGGGACTGCTGGACGACGAGCCATGCACAACCGCATAGCGGATAGTCTCGCGTGCCACCTCGGAGACATAGTGATAGGTATACACCGCGAGGCATATCTTCAAGAGGCCCACCAATAACATGAAGAAGACTGAGGCGGTAACGGCAAACTCAACCATTGCCTGGCCACTGTCGGTGCGAAGAAGGGCAAGGCGGAGCCGCGACCGAGTTTGATCCGTAAAGTTCATTACTGTTCAACCCTCATGACAGCGGTGCCGTTGATGGTGTAACTGTGAGGAAGACCAGGAACATAAATCATGGGATCAACCGTGCCTGTCGTGGTGACGGTGATGTACTCGATGATGCGAGTGCCGGTGCAGTCCGTGGCCCCACAGGTTGAAGCCGTTCCGTCCGAGCATTTGCACCAGTAACTAGCCGTAGCCGTAACACCAGAGACGTCGGGCGCATCCTTTTTGGCTGCGGTGGTGATGTTGGCATTGTCAGCCGCGTAGGTGCGATTGGCAGCACCATAGGAAGCTCCGGCGTGGGCCGCATCATTGATCTCGATGGAAGCATAGGCGACGCGTCCGAACTCTGCCGCGCCGAGAATGATCGTAGTAAGAACGGTCATGCCGACGGCAAGTTCAATGAGGGCGTTACCGCGGTCAGAACGCAGGCGTTGCACGAGTTTGGTGATGGAGTTCTTCATAAGCTATTGCACCAGCCTTGGCGAGGTGAGCGGCTCGTTGGCGTTTGCCGACGCATAATTCGTGAAGTTGGCGGTGCCAGACATGGAGAGCGCGTGAACCACCAGATCGGCCTGAATGTTAGCGCCACTGGACCCTGTAAGAGTAAGCGCGGCGTTCGGGGCATAAAAGATGCCCTGGAGATTGGACCCTGTTGAGCCGGCGACCTTCATATTGTTGGTATCAGTGGGGTCTTCGAAGAAAAGGATGCCATTGTAGGTGCCGGTGGTAGGCGCGGAGATGTTCAGTGCGCCTGACCCGGTGAGCGATAGGGATCCATTCGGCGGTGCCAGGTAGATAGTGACGCCACCAGTGCCGGTGAGGCTGCCAGAACCGCTCATCGACATGGCGCCGTTGATGATGTAGGTGCCTGGCGCCATGGTAACCGCACCACTGCCGGAGATGGAAAGGCCGTTGTAGCAGACCGTGCCTCCGGAGATGCTTGGTCCAATAGAGCCGCCGCTGGTAAGGTGCGGGTCGGAGAGGCAGGACGAGGTTGAAAAGGAGGGCGCTGACAGATACGCCAGAGGATTGGGTGCTGGAGCGACGCCTGTAACAGGCACTGGGGTGTAGTTGACGTTGTTCGTGGTGTTGTATCCGCCGACGATACCGATGGAACTGGCCGTCAGCGACGACGAGCCGGTCATGTTGAGTCCGTTGCTTGATCCGGAGTTGATGATGATGCCGCAATCCGGCATATTGAGATTCGCAGTGCCGGTAAGGCCGACATCGATGCCGGAAGGATCCAATGCGTAGATACAGTTGGAG
>Ga0105249_10006109_pt1 | contig 10444 bp, 8 predicted proteins | sample KBSS44metaG_FD_81522 | JGI IMG/M metagenome (GOLD analysis project Ga0105249, IMG submission 81522) | Switchgrass rhizosphere microbial communities from Kellogg Biological Station, Michigan, USA - KBS S4-4 metaG | ecosystem: Host-associated > Plants > Roots > Rhizosphere > Soil | place...
GCTACGTATCGGCCACCAAATGGGTCGTCGACTTGGAGCTGACCCGATTCGATCGCGCCGAGGCGTTCTGGACGCAGCACGGCTGGTCGGCAAAAGGCCCGATCAAGACCGAGTCGCGCATCGACGTGCCCCGCAGCGGGCAGGACGTCGGCAAGGGGCCCGTGACGTTCGGCGGCGTCGCGTGGGCGCAGAACCGCGGCGTCCGCGCCGTCGAGCTTCGGATCGACGACGGCCCCTGGCAACCAGCCGATCTCGGTGCGTCCTACTCCAACGACACCTGGCGGCTGTGGACCTTCAACTGGCAGGCCACCGAGCCCGGTTCGCACACCATCACCGTGCGAGCGACCGACAACACCGGCGCGGTCCAGACGGCCGACGAGGCGTCGCCGGTTCCCGACGGCGCCACCGGCTGGCACACGGCCTCCTTCACGGTGAAATAGCCACCACCAACTACGCCGAGCGTGCGCGTCTGCACGTGGACACGCCGAAAAATCACGTGCAAACATGCACGCTCGCGGCTACTTTGGCGTGCCATGTCGCACGCAACGCATTGGCGGGCCAAGCTGCGCGACGCGCTGATGGCCGCACGCAAAGACCGGGACGCAACCCGCGTTGCGGCGCTGCGCTCTGCGCTCAGTGCGATCGACAACGCCGAAGCCGTCGACGTCCGACTGGACGCGCAGTCGAGCGGGACGATCGCCGGCGGCGTCGTCGGGCTCGGCGCCGCCGAGGCGGCGCGGCGGGAGTTGTCCGACGACGAGATCCGCGAGTTGGTGCGCGCCGAGGTCGACGAGCGGATGACGGCGGCGGCGGCGATCGACACCACGCACACCGAACGCGCGGCCAGTCTGCGCGCCGAGGCGGCCGTGCTCACCGGACTCCTCGGAGATGTCTGACGCGCGTGCGAGGCTGGGTTGGTGCAGCTGATTGACGTCGCCGCCGCGTCGGCCGAGGTCGGCGCGACCTCGGCACGGCTGGCCAAGATCGCCCGCATCGCGGACCTGCTGCGCCACGCACGCGCCGAGGGCGACGCGAAGCTGGTCGCGGTCGTGGTGTCCTGGCTGTCCGGCGAGCTGCCGCAACGCCAGATCGGGGTCGGCTGGGCGGCACTGCGTTCGCTTCCGCCCCCCGCTGCCGAGCCGTCGCTGACCGTGCTGCAGGTCGATGCGGCGTTCAGCGAAATCGGAAGGGTCGCAGGAAAAGGCTCGCAGGCACGGCGCGCCGAACTCGTCGACGGCCTGTTCGCCGCGGCCACCGCACCTGAACAGACATTTCTGCGACGGCTACTCAGCGGCGAGCTTCGCCAGGGCGCGCTGGTCGGGGTGATGGCCGACGCGGTCGCGAAGGCCGCCGAGATCGCCACGCCCGTCGTGCGGCGCGCCGCGATGTTGGGCGGCGACCTGCCGGCCGTCGCTGCTGCCGCGCTGACCGGCGACGAAACGGCGCTCGAACAATTCACCCTCAAGGTCGGCCAGCCGGTGGGTCCGATGCTCGCCCAGACCGCCACCGGCGTCCGCGAAGCGCTCGAACGTCTAGGCGGCACAGCAGTTTTCGAAGCCAAGCTGGACGGCGCGCGGGTGCAGATCCACCGCGCGGGCGACGCGGTATCGATCTACACCCGCAGCCTCGACGATGTGACCGAACGCCTGCCGGAGGTCGTCGAGGCGACGTTGGCACTACCGGTCTCCGATCTGATCGCCGACGCGGAGGCCATCGCGCTTCGCCCCGACGGCCGTCCACACCGGTTCCAGGTGACCGCGTCACGGTTCGGGCGCGGGGCGGGTCGGGGCGGGAAAGACCGCAGCGTGGACATCGCCGCCGCCCGCCAGGCGCAGCCACTGTCGGTGTTCGTGTTCGACCTATTGCATCTTGACGGCGAAGACCTGCTGGACCGGCCGGCCAGCGAACGCGTCGACGCTCTGGACGCCATCGTGCCCAAGGCCCATCGCGTCGACCGGCTCATCACCGCCGACGCCGATGCCGCCCAGCGGTTCCTCGACGTCACCCTCGACGCCGGACACGAAGGGGTGATGGCGAAATCGCTGACCGCACCGTATGAAGCCGGCCGACGCGGGGCGGGCTGGCTGAAGGTCAAGCCTGTGCACACGCTCGATCTCGTCGTCCTCGGCGTCGAATGGGGTTCGGGCCGGCGCACCGGGAAACTCTCCAACATTCACCTCGGGGCACGCGACCCCGCAACAGGCGGATTCGTCATGCTGGGCAAGACCTTCAAGGGAATGACGGACGCGATGCTGGAGTGGCAGACCACCCGCTTCATGGAATTGGCCGACGGTCCAACGGACGGCTATGTGGTCAAGCTTCGCCCTGAGCAGGTGGTTGAGATCGCGTTCGACGGCGTGCAGGGATCAACGCGCTATCCCGGCGGCATGGCCCTGCGGTTCGCCAGGGTGCTGCGCTACCGCGACGACAAAAGCCCAGCTGAAGCCGACACGATCGACACCGTGCGCGCCTTCTATGAACGCGGTTCATAACCGAATTGAAACCCGGGAATCGCCCCAACCCCGTTTTGTCCGGTGAAAGGATCGGTCCATGGCCACACCCACTGCCACACCATTTGACCGCATCGAGGAAACCGAAGGCGACATCACCTTTATCCGCACCGATAAGGACCTGCCGCCGGTAGCGATCATCGACCGCTCCCCGATCACCACCCGACACAAGATCATTTTCGGCATCGTCGCGTTGCTTGGCGCGATCGCGTGGGCGATCATCGCGTTCTTCCGCGGGGAGACAGTCAACGCGGTGTGGTTCGTCATCGCGGCAATCTGCACCTACGTGATCGGCTTCCGGTTCTACGCGCGGCTGATCGAGATGAAGATCGTGCGTCCGCGCGACGACACCGCCACTCCGGCTGAGCTTTTCGAAAACGCCACCGACTACATGCCGACCGATCGGCGCGTGCTCTACGGCCATCACTTCGCCGCGATCGCGGGTGCAGGCCCCCTTGTCGGCCCGGTGCTGGCGATGCAGATGGGCTATCTGCCGGGCACCATCTGGATCATCATCGGCGCAGTCTTCGCCGGATGTGTGCAGGACTATCTGGTGTTGTCGATTTCAGTGCGGCGACGCGGCCGTTCGCTTGGCCAGATGGCGCGTGACGAACTCGGTGCCATCGGTGGCGCCGCCGCGATCATCGGCGTGTTCGTGATCATGGTGATCCTGCTCGCGGTGTTGGCCTTGGTGGTCGTCGGCGCGCTCGCCGAGAGCCCGTGGGGCGTCTTCTCCATCGCGATGACCATTCCCATCGCGCTCTTCATGGGCGTGTACCTGCGGTTCCTGCGACCCGGCCGAGTGTCGGAGGTGTCGCTGATCGGTGTTGTGCTGCTGCTGCTCGCGGTCATCTCCGGCGGGTGGGTCGCTGAAACCTCCTGGGGCGCAGACTGGTTCACGCTGTCCAAGGTGACGCTGTCATGGTGCATCATCATCTACGGCTTCGCCGCCTCGGTGCTGCCGGTGTGGTTGCTGCTGGCCCCCCGCGACTACCTGTCCACCTTCATGAAGGTCGGCACCATTGCCCTACTGGCGATCGGCATCCTGTTGGCCCGCCCGATCATGGAAGCCCCTGCGATCTCACAATTCGCCACGAAGGGCACCGGGCCTGTGTTCGCCGGTTCACTGTTCCCGTTCCTGTTCATCACGATTGCGTGCGGCGCGCTGTCGGGATTCCATTCGCTGATCTCGTCGGGCACCACACCGAAATTGCTCGAAAAAGAAAGCCAGATGCGCCTGATTGGTTACGGCGGCATGCTCACCGAGTCGTTCGTCGCGATCATGGCGCTGATCACCGCGGCCATCATCAACCAGCACTTGTACTTCGTGATGAACGCACCCGCCGCCCAGACCGGTACCACCGCACAGACGGCAGCAGACTATGTCAACAAGCTGGGACTGTCCGGCGCCCCTATCACCGCTGGGCAGATCACAGACGCTGCACAAAGTGTTGGCGAGAAGTCGATCGTGTCGCGCACCGGCGGCGCGCCGACGTTGGCGTTCGGCATGTCCGAAGTGCTGCACCAGGTCTTCGGAGGCACGAGCCTCAAGGCGTTCTGGTACCACTTCGCGATCATGTTCGAGGCACTGTTCATCCTCACCACCGTCGACGCCGGAACGCGCGTCGCCCGGTTCATGCTCTCCGACGGACTCGGCAACCTCGGCGGGCCGATGAAAAAGCTGCAGAATCCGAGTTGGCGAGTCGGCGCGTGGATCTGCAGCGTGATCGTCGTCGCCGCATGGGGCGGCATCCTGCTGATGGGTGTCACCGATCCGCTCGGTGGCATCAACACCTTGTTCCCGTTGTTCGGTATCGCCAATCAACTGCTGGCCGCGATAGCGCTGACGGTGGTCACAGTTGTGGTGGTCAAGCGGGGCCTCGTGAAATGGGCTTGGATACCGGCACTTCCGCTGTTCTGGGATCTCATCGTCACCCTCACCGCGTCATGGCAGAAGATCTTCTCCGCCGATCCGAAGGTCGGCTACTGGAAGCAACACAGCCTCTGTCAGACGGCGCAAGAGGCGGGAAAGCTTTGTCTGAGCGCCAAGTCGCCGGCTGATGTCGACAAGATCGTGCGCAACACGTTCATCCAGGGGACGCTGTCGATCGTCTTCGCGTCCCTCGTCATCATCGTGTTCATCGCGGGACTCATCGTCGTGCTCAAGTCAATTCGAGGCACTGGCCGACCGCTGACCGAGGACGAACCGGTGCCGTCGCGCATCTTCGCGCCGTCGGGCCTCATCCCCACGAAGACAGAACGGGAGGTGCAAAAGCAATGGGACGCGCTGCCCAAATCGCCCACCAGATCGGTTGGTACTGGGGCTCATTGATGGGCGATAACCACTATCGCCGCTATGTCGAACATCGCCGCCGCAGCCATCCCGGTGAGGCGGTCATGTCCGAACGCGAATACTGGCGCATGCGCCACGACGCGACGGAAAGCAATCCCAATCCACGGTGCTGCTGAGCGTCGAAACGGCGTTCCATCACGTCCACGCTCACAGTTTTGCTGCATGGATGCAATCTCGACCGCTATCCGATTTGACGCCGTACGTTGGTATCCAGGACCAACGAATAGCTAAACTGTTGCCCATACAGTAAGCGCATCCTCTGGAGGGACCCGGGCATGAACAAAGACGACATGATCCTTGTCAGCGTCGACGACCACATCGTCGAGCCACCGGACATGTTTCGCAATCACCTGTCAAAGAAGTACTTGGATGAGGCGCCGCGACTGGTGCACAACCCGGACGGGTCTGACACCTGGCAGTTCCGCGATGTGGTGATTCCGAACGTGGCGCTCAATGCGGTCGCCGGCCGGCCCAAGGAAGAGTACGGCCTGGAGCCGACGGGCCTCGATGAGATCCGCCCCGGGTGTTACAACGTCGACGAGCGGGTCAAGGACATGAATGCCGGCGGCATCCTCGGCTCCATCTGCTTCCCCTCGTTCCCAGGCTTCGCGGGCCGCCTGTTCGTCACCGAGGACCCGGAATTCTCGCTGGCGTTGTTGCAGGCATACAACGACTGGCACGTCGAGGAATGGTGCGCCGCTTACCCTGCACGGTTCATTCCGATGTGCCTGCCGGTGATCTGGGATGCCGAGGCCTGCGGCAAAGAGGTGCGGCGCAACGCCGAACGCGGCGTGCACGCACTCACCTTTACCGAAAATCCGGCGGCGATGGGTTATCCGAGCTTCCATGACGACTACTGGACGCCGTTGTGGGAAGCGTTGGTGGACACCGACACCGTGATGAACGTCCACATCGGCTCCTCCGGCAAGCTCGCGATCACCGCGCCCGACGCACCGATGGACGTGATGATCACCCTGCAACCAATGAACATCGTGCAGGCCGCCGCGGATCTGTTGTGGTCCAAGCCAATCAAGAAATACCCGGATCTCAAGATCGCCCTGTCCGAGGGCGGAACGGGATGGATCCCCTACTTCCTCGAGCGCGCTGACCGCACCTACGAGATGCACTCCACCTGGACGGGTCAGGACTTCGGTAAGCAGAAGCCTTCCGAGGTGTTCCGGGATCACTTCCTGACGTGTTTCATCTCCGATCACGTTGGGGTGGCGCTGCGCAACGAGATCGGCATCGACAACATCTGCTGGGAAGCCGACTACCCGCACAGCGACAGCATGTGGCCCGGCGCGCCCGAGCAACTCCACGAGGTACTCGAAAAGAACAACGTGCCCGACGACGAGGTCAACAAGATGACCTTCGAAAACGCGATGCGGTGGTATCACTGGGACCCGTTCACACACATCAGCCGTGAACAGGCCACCATCGGCGCGCTACGCAAGGCCGCCGAAGGCCACGACGTCTCCATCCAGGCGCGGTCGCATGGCAAGAAGGACTCGAGTCTCGGCGCCAACTCGCTGCAGGCGCAGCTGGACAGGAGCAACACTCCGGGCTGAAACGCCACCCAGCAGATTGCTACCGACGGCATAGCTGACTCTTAGGGTGCCTACCTAACCTCGCCTTTGGGTTGGGGCGTCGAACGACGCGCGAAAGGCCAGGTTATGAACCTCAAACAAATGATCGCCGGAGCGGCGATCGGCTGCACTCTTGGCATGACAGGAATCAGCCTTGGGTCAGGCGTTGCCAGCGCCGCGCCACCTCAATGCAACCCGATGCCTGGGGTGCAGTGCGGGCCAGGGGGTGGCCCCGGTGGTCCGCCGCAGCGCGGTCCCAGTGGTCCGCCACCCGAGCAGCGCGGCCCCGGTGGTCCGCCACAAAGCGACTTCCGCGGACCAGGCGGCCCTCCCCCCGGTGACTTCCACGACCGCGGCGGGCCGGGCGGTCCCCCGCCCGGCGACTGGCATAACCCTGGCGGCCCCGACTTCCACACGCCCGACAATCACGATTGGCGACCGCCGTGGAACCCGGGCGACAACGACTGGCGCGGCCGATTCCACGGTGCGCCTTGGGGCGGCGATCTGCCGCCATGGGGCTGGGGTGCGCCACCACCTCCTGCGTGGGACGGCCCGCCGCCCGATCCGTGGGGGCCGCCGCCACCACCCATCGACTACTGGGGCTTCCAGGAGCAGCCGGTGTGGGATCCCGGCTACAACCAGTGGGGCTTCTGGTTCTTCGGCATCTGGATCCCGCTCCCGATCTGACTCGACACTGGGACGGCCGCCTCGGATTCGGGGCGGCCGTCTTCACTTGAGCGAGTAGCGGATCGGCAGGTGCTTGAGCCCGCCGACGAATATGGTCGCGATGTGTGCCGGGTCGCCGGCGAGTTCGATCGACTTCAGCCGCGGCACCAGTTCGGAGAAGAAACTGTTGACCTCCATGCGGGCCAGCGCCGCACCGAGGCAGAAGTGCACGCCATAGCCGAATGCGTTGTGCCGGTTGGGATCACGGCCGACGTCGAAGCGGAACGGATCGTCGAAGACCTCTTCGTCACGGTTCGCCGACGCATAAGACAGCAGCACCGACTCGCCGGCCGCGATCGGCACACCGCGAACGGTGGTGTCCTCGCGGGCCGTGCGCATGAACTCCTTGACGGGTGTGACCCAGCGGATCATCTCCTCGGAGGCAAGCGGCATCAGCGTCGGGTTATCGCGAAGGCGTTCAAGCTGATCGGGGTGTTCGATCAGGGCCTGCAGGCCGCCTGAGATGACAGCGCTGGTGGTGTCATGGCCCGCCGTGGCGATGATGACGTAGTACGACACCGTATCGATATCCGAAAGGGGTTCGCCGTCGATCGTGGCGTTGGCGATGGCCGACGCGAGATCCTCCGTCGGGTCTGCCCGGCGTGAGGCGGTCAATGCGGTGAAGTAGCCGAACATGTCGAGCAGCGCGACCATCTGCTCCTCTTTGGAAGTGCCGCGCTGCAACTCGGTATCGTCGTTGCCGAATAGCTCCTGGGTGTACTTGAGCAGGCGCGGAAAGTCGGATTCGGGCAATCCGAGCAGTGACATGATCACGTAGAGCGGGTAGTTCACCGCGACCTCTTGCACGAAGTCGCACTCGCCGCCGGACTCGGCCATGCTGTCGACGAAACGTTTGGCGAGCTCGTCAACGCGAACCTTCAACGCCCGCATGGCCTTCGGACGGAACCAGTCGCCTCCGATGGCTCGCACCACGCGGTGCTGCGGGTCATCCATGTGGATCAACGTGCTGATTCCGATCGCGGCCTGTTGTTCGTCGGCCTCGGCCGTCATGAGCACCGGTCGCGGCGAGTTGGTGAACAGCGTGTTGTTGCGCTCGATCGCCATGATGTCGGCGTGCTTGGTGATGGCCCAGAACGGCTTGTAATCGGGCACGTCTACCCACGCCACCGGAGCGTGTATCCGCAAATGCATCAGTGCCGCATGGAGTTTCGCCTCATCGGTGTATGCCAACGGATCAGCGAAAACCTTGGCGGCCTCATCCATCGTCGGCATGGTCACTGGCGACTCCTGACGGGTTGGCCGCGCAGCTGCTGCAGCACGGCGATGACGGTGTCCTCGGGAATCGAGGATGGGAAACCGACCAGCACGCGGTCGATCACCCCGTCGCACCGGTCGCGGATCTTGGTTGCCACGGTGTCGATGGGAGCGACCACTGCAAATGCCTCGAGGATCTCGTCGTCGATGAGCGTGCCCATGGTGTCCCACTCGCCCTGAAGGCTCAGCCGGTGCAGCTCGGGGTGAAGGTCGCCCCAGCCGTGCAGCTCGAGCACCTTTCGGTAAGCCGGAGTCGAGCCGTAGAACGCGATCTGCTTGCGGGTGCCCACGGCGGCATCCACCAACTGCTCTTCGGTCTCCCCCGTCACCACGAAGATGGGAGCCGAAAGCTGAAAGTCCTTGCGTTGGCGGCCGGACCGCTGCATGCCGCGCAGCAACGCCGGAGTGGTGACCTCTTCGAAGTACCGCTTGGTGGTGAACGCGTGCGCGAGCAGACCGTCGGCGACCTCGCCGCACATCTCGGTCATCGCTTCGCCGACCGCTGCGACGAACACCTTCGGCGATGGGTGCGGTTGCGGCTCGGGCGTGAACATCGGCGTCATCAGTTTGTGCGTGTAGAAATCGCCCTCGAAGCGAAGCTTCGTGCCGTCGCGCCAGCACGACCAGATCTCGTGCAGCGCCGTCACAAACTCACGCATCCGCTTGGCGGGCTGACTCCACGGCATGCTGAACCGCTTCTCGATGTGGGCCTGCACCTGTGAACCGAGACCGAGGATGAATCGGCCGTCCGAGTACGCCTGCAGGTCCCATCCGATGTTGGCTACCGTCATGGGATTGCGTGCGAACGCCACGGCGATACTGGTGCCCAATTCGAGTCGCGTGGTGTGCTCCGCGGCCAGCACCAATGGCAGGAAGGGATCGTGATTGATCTCGGCTGTCCAACAGCAGTCGTAGCCTCGCCGCTCGAGGTTGGTCGCTGCCTGTGCGACGTCGGTGAGTCCGCTGGCCACGGCTGCGTCGACCTTGAGGCCGCCGTCGCTACCCATACCCGCAGACGCTACAGTAAGCAATTCAGTATGGTCAACGTGAACATGCCGGTGCGACGATCGCCTTTTGACGACAGGAGTGGCGGATGACCAAGTCCGAGGACTGGGCGGACACGCTCGACGAGTTGTCCCGCCGACGTCGACACGCCCACGCGATGGGCGGCCCGGAACGACTCGACAAGCACCACGGCAAGGGCAAGCTCGACGCTCGCGCGCGCCTCGAGCACTTACTCGACAAGGGCTCGTTCCGCGAGTTCGGCACACTCGTCGGCGGTGACATCGCGGCCGACGGCATCGTCGCCGGATCTGGGCTCATCAACGGCTCACCGGTGATGGTCGGCGCCGAGGACTTCACCACGCTGGCAGGCAGCATCGGGCCTGGCGGAAACGCCAAGCGCTACCGGCTGGCCGAACTCGCGTTACGCGACCGGATCCCGCTCGTGATGCTGCTCGAGGGTGCCGGCTTCCGGCCCAGCGGTGAGCATTACGGCCGCACCCCAACCGACCTGTTGGCGCAGGCGAAGTGTTCCGGCAAGGTCCCGATGGTGGGCGGACTGCTCGGTCCGTCGGCCGGACACGGCGCGCTGGTGGCTCCCGTGTGCGACTTCACCATCATGAGCCGGCAAGGCGCGATCTTCACCGCCGGTCCGCCGGTCGTCAAAGAGTCGACGGGCGAGGACATTTCGAAGGAAGACCTGGGTGGGCCGAGTGTGGCGCTGGCCAGTGGAGTGATCCACAACCTGGCCGAAGATGATGAGGCGGTGCTCGACGACATCCGCCGATACCTGTCATACTTCCCGCCCAGTGCGTGGTCGTATCCCCCTTCCCTGCCCGAAGACGAAGCGGCCGAACCACGTTCGACGCCCGGACTCCTCGACATCGTCCCGCGGGGTAACCGTCGCGTCTACGACATGCGCGCGGTGCTCGACGTGGTGTTCGACGCGCGAGGCTGGTTCGAGGTGCAGCCCAAGTTCGGGCCCGCGATCA
>Ga0105249_10006113_pt1 | contig 10442 bp, 3 predicted proteins | sample KBSS44metaG_FD_81522 | JGI IMG/M metagenome (GOLD analysis project Ga0105249, IMG submission 81522) | Switchgrass rhizosphere microbial communities from Kellogg Biological Station, Michigan, USA - KBS S4-4 metaG | ecosystem: Host-associated > Plants > Roots > Rhizosphere > Soil | place...
GGCATTTGAAGCAGGCGTCTTTACTGACAAGTATCCTCGTACATCCCGATTTAACCGAAATATTAGTGGTTCAAAAGCTTCCCGTAATGATTGCTGATGAAAATTTTCAACAACACCAACTATCGTATACCGGCTTCCCCAAAAATCAATTCTCTTACCTACTGCATCTTCCGGTTTATTCAAACCTAATTGCTCAAATCCTTTTTTATTAAAGATGACCGCACTATCATCGGTACCAAAATCTTTCGAAAAATACCGGCCAGCTATGAGTTTGATCCCATACTGTTTCAAATAATCATGATCCGTTCCAATTACCCTGTATTGCTTTTGTGTAGATTCATCGGTACCGACCAGTTTTATACCTCCGGCATTCCAACCTACTGCCTCTCCCGGTATGCTTGTCGATATGGCCACTCCTTTTATACCTGTGTGCTGATTTAATGCTTCTTTAAATGCAGACATATTTTGCATGTAAGTAGAATCGGTAAGAACTCCCGGCGGCCTCACAACCAGGGTTTGATCGATATTGATGCCTAATGATTGTTTACGCATATACTGTATCTGCTGGTACACCGCAAGCGTACCTATCAACAAAAACAGTGATGCGGTAAATTGAAATACCACTAATCCTTTTCTCAATAAAGCTCCTTTTGTAGTAGCGATCAATTTCCCTTTTAATACTTCAATTGGTTTGAAACCTGACAATACAAAGGCAGGATATAACCCGGAAAAAAATACACCGATAAGAAATAATCCAACAAGACCTGACCAAAAACCTGCTTTGCTGAATAAGGAAAATGAAAGGCTCTGACCTGAAAGCCTGTTAAATTCGGGTATCGCAATAATTACAATTACTAATGCAAGCACCAGCGCAATAATATTAAGCAATGCAGACTCAGATAAAAATTGGATAATAAGCTGCTTACGCTCCGAACCAACGGTCTTTCGAATGCCTACTTCTTTTGCCCTGCTAACGGCACGGGCCGTAGCAAGATTAATGTAATTAACCCATGCAATAACGGCTATAAAAAAAGCAATCCCTAATAAAAGATACGTAGTCTTTCCATCTCCATTGGGCGCCGGCTCGCCGATATAATGAGAGTGTAAATGAATTTCTGTTAAGGGTTCCAGGTAGTAATTTGCCCCCGCGTTAAATCTTTTCATTTCATCTGCCGTGAATTTTTGAACAATTGGTACAAATTTTTTTTCTACAACTTTCGGGTCTGCATCCTTTCGCAATAAAAGATAGGTAAGACAACCATCCCATTGCCAGGCAGTTTCAGGATTATTATTTGGTGCTACAAGTTTTACAAATGTTGGATATGAAAGCAGGATATCGGGTTTTAATTGAGTATTGACAGGCGCATCTTTATATACTGCAGTTATTGTATAATCTCTCTTACGATTTAACGTTAGCCGCTTACCCAGTGCATCAGTAGTTCCATACAGTGTTCGGGCAGTTGTTTCGGATATAGCAGCAGTAAAAGGTTCTGTCAATGCTGTTTTCTTATCACCCGTTATTAATGGATAAGTGAAAATGCTAAAGAACGAATTTGTTGCATAAAATACTTTATTGATCTTAACCGGTTGGTTGTTGACTTCAGCAATTACAGCGTCTCGCGGTGCAAGCTTTACATAATCTTCAATTTCCGGTATTGCATCTTTAAATGAATTGCCAGCAGCGTATGCTCCTGCAGCCCATTGTGTACTCAATTTGCCATTATCATACCTGTCCAACTGCACACGGTAAATGCGATCCTTATTTTCATGAAAGTTTTCATAACTCAATTCAAAAGATACATATTGCAGGATGAGCAGGCATGCAGCAATACCGATGGCTAAACCTATTATGTTAATACCTGAATATCCCTTTTGACGTATGATATTCCGCCAGGCAATCTTAAAATAATTTTTTATCATGGTTTTAATTTTATTCTGTTCTTAAAGATTTTACAGGATTAGCAATAGCTGCTCTTATTGCCTGGAAACTTATTGTAAGCAATGCAATAAGAAAAGCGATAGCACCTGCCGCAGCAAACACCCACCAACCAATGTTTATCCGATAAGCAAAATCCTGCAGCCATTCATTCATAGCCCATAAGGATGCGGGTACGGCGATGATGAATGAAATCAATACCAGCTTTAAAAAGTCTTTTGAAAGAAGTTGAATAATGCCCCCTACACTTGCGCCTAATACTTTTCGGATCCCGATCTCTTTTCTTCTTTGTTCTGCAGTATATGTTGCAAGCCCAAATAATCCGAGACATGCTATGATGACAGCTAAAATCGCAAAAACCGAAAATATTTGTTGTGTACGTTTTTCATTTGCATATAATGATGCAAACTTATCATCAAGAAAACTATAACCGAGCGGGCCGGAGGGACTAAAAGAGGCCCATTGTTTTTTAAGGTTCGAAAGAAAGCCTTTTATATCACCTGTTTTAATTTTTACTATTAATCCGCCGTTATTGCCTCCCATCAACATCATCAATGGTGAAATTTTTTGCTTAACAGTGGCATAATTAAAATCTGCTACCACTCCAATAACAGTAAATGTTTGCTGCCCGGAACGAACAATGGTTTTTCCAACAGCATTATCATTTGTCCATCCAAGTTCACGAACTGCCGCTTCGTTAATAACTACACCGGCTAAAGAGTCGGTTGCAAATTCTTTTGAAAAATTTCTTCCCTTCAGAATTTGAATGCCTAAGGTGCGCAGATAATCATAATCTACATGATAAATGTTGGCATGAATTTCTGTTCCGTTACCATTTTCATTCTTCGGATAAATTTCAGTTCCATCCATAATTGATCCACCCGGAACAGATCTCGAGATAGTTGCTGAAACGACCCGGTTATCCTGCACTAATTGCTGCGCAAAAGCGGCTTGATTATTACCCAACAATCTTGCATCCGGGAGAAACAAAACCTGTTCCTTATCATAGCCCAATTTCTTATTCTGCATATAATGCAGCTGCTGGTATGCGATAATAGTAGCTATAATTAATGTGGTGGATACAAAAAACTGGAATACAATTAAAGTGCTTCGCAATGGTTTTCTTTGTAAGCTTTGAACAGATGATGAACTCATTAAAACTTTTGCAGTATTGAACGATGATAAAAAGAACGCGGGGTAAATGCCTGCCAATATTCCTGCTGTAAGAGCTACCAAAAACATAGCAAACATCGATTGATAGCTGAGAAAAAAATCAAAACTTATATTCTTGTTGGTAAGCTGGTTGAAATAGGGTAACAAAAGAAATATCAGCATATAGGCACATAGCATTGAAAAAAAAGTAAGCAATACAGACTCAGCGAGAAATTGAAAAATCAGTTGTTTTCTTGCTGAGCCTATTGCTTTTCGTATACCAACTTCTCTTGAGCGTTTTGAAGCAAGAGCTGTAGAAAGATTTGTAAAGTTTACGCAGGCAAGTAATAATATAAAGACAGCCAGCGCAGAAAAAATGTAAACGTATTGTATATCACCATTGGGTTCCATCTCGGCTTTTGTATTTGAGTACAGGTGAATATCAGTAAGAGGAATCAGTGAAAAAATAAATGTGTTCACTGACTTCTGCGCTTCAGCAAGGCTTACACCCATATCATGCTGAATTTCTGGCACTACATATTTTGCCACTAACTGGGGAAACTTCGCCTCGAGTTTTTTAGGATCAGCATTTTTATCCAGTACTAAATAAGTATATGGTCCAAGATTGCTCCATGTTGTGTTGGTAATGTGCCATGTCGAAAGACTTAAAAAAGCATCAAAATGAAAATGCGAATTATTGGGCACTTTATCGATAACGCCGGTTACCTTATAGGGCGTTTGCCTTGTACCTATAGCTAAAGATTTCCCAACAGGTTCTTCGTTTCCAAAATATTTCTTTGCAAGAGACTTCGAAATAACAACACTGTTTGGCTGGACCAAAGCTTCTGTTGCATTCCCTTCAATCAGTGGAATAGAAAATATCTGCAGGAAATTGGAATCAGCAAAAGCAAGATGCTCTTCCTTGAACTGCTTGTCATCATACTTTACGAAATCAACAACGGGAGCAACCCTTGTGAATGCTTTCACTTCGGGAAATGTCTTCTTAATTCCTTCTCCTACCGCCAGGTCAACGTTAGGATAGACAGCAACATTTCCATTACCAGTAACCGACAAATTTATCCGGTGTATATTTTGGGCGTTGGCAGGATATTTATCATAACTCAACTCGCTAAAGACAAACACTGCAATCAGCATAAAGCAAGCGAGTCCGGTTGCGAGGCCGAAAACATTTATAGCAGAAAAAGTTTTATTCCTTACTATATTACGCCACGCTATTTTGAAATAATTTTTTATCATCCCTTTAGTTTTATTCTGTTCGTAATGATTTTACAGGATTAGCAATAGCCGCTTTGATCGCCTGGAAACTAACAGTTACTAATGCAATAACGATTGCTGAAATGCCCCCCATCAAGAAAATCCACCAGCTTATATTGATACGATATACATAATCCTGTAACCATTTATCCATAAAATACCAGGCAATAGGTGATGCAATTACAAATCCGATTGCAACAAGGATGATGAACTCTTTTGAAAAAAGATATATCACACTGCCAACAGAAGCGCCAAGTACTTTTCTAATACCCACTTCTTTCACTCTTTGTACTGCCATGAATGAAACCAATCCATACAAACCAAGACAACTGAGAAATATGGCTATTATTGCAAATATTTTATACAACTGAGATAACTGATTTTCCTGTTTATAAAAACTTGCAACTTTATCATCAAGGAACTTGTATTCATAAACAAAATTTGGAAATGCTTGCTCCCATATTGTTTTAACAGATTGCAGTGTAGAAGAAATATTTGTAGTTGCAAGTTTTATTCCTGCCTGGCTGTACATGGTAACGTTTGTGGTAATAAGCAATGGTGCAAGATCCTGGCGAAAAGACCTGTCATTAAAATCCTTCAGCACACCAACAACGGGGCATGTTATTTTATCACCCCATATGCTTATTTTTTTGTTCAGTATATCTTCCGGTTTTTTAAATCCCAAACTTTTCACCAGCGATTCATTCACCAAAAATTCCTGGGTGAATTTAGAAGGCTGCAAATTTCTTCCGGCTACCAGTTGTAATTTATAAGCCGGCACATACCCGGTGTCGGCGAATTTGGTAATAACCTTAAAGTCTTCTTCTTTTATTGCATTATCAAATTTGAATGTGCTCCATGTATCATTGCCATCTTCAATCGGGGTGTTGGAACTAAAGCTTACTGCCTGCACACCATTTACCTGCAATAACTTGTTCTGTAAATAATCCAGCCTGCTGATGCGAAGACTATCTACACGGAAAGGAACATTTACAATTGCATCTTTATCGAAGCCCAACGGCTGATCCATGAAATAACTCATTTGCTGTACAATGATGAATGTTCCGATGATCAGTGCCTGTGCGATGATGAACTGAAACACTACCAATCCCCTTCTTAATGAAATTCCCTTTGCAGTATTTGCAGTGAGTTTACTCTTTAAAGCGTTAACAGGATTGAAGCGTGATAAAACAATAGAAGGATAAAAACCGGCGAGTGCGGTTACAACAATTGTTACAGTTACAAGAAATAAAATAATAACAGGATTGCTGAGTATGTTGAATGAAAGCGAAAGTTCCAAAAGTTGATTTACATAAGGCAATGCAATTATTGTAATAACTGCCGCAAGCGCTACAGCAAGTGTTACTATCAAAAATGTTTCAATGATGAATTGGATTTTCAATTGAGATTTATTGCTGCCCAAAACTTTTCTTACGCCAACCTCCTTTGCACGGTTAACAGCTTGTGCAGTGGAGAGGTTGATAAAGTTTACGCAGGCAATTAATAAAATGAATGCTGCAATCAGCCACAATACATTAAGCAGTTCCTGGCTGATCGTTTTGTTGTTGTAATTACCTGTTTGTGTATCATAATGCACTGCACTTAATGGCTGTACAATATGACTGTCCGTGTTTCCAGACGATTGAACCTTTGTTGAATGTGCCCTTAGTTGCTGATTAAAATTATCAACAGAAACATTCGGCGGCAACATAATATAACAACCAAAACCAGCATTTGTTCTATCCTCCCAATCAGTAGATTTTGCTATAATACTTCCGGTAAAACCAGATCCATAAGCCACAACAACCTTTAGTTGAAAGTCTGTATTTGCAGGCATGTCGGCAAGAATGCCTGACACTTTCAATATTTCTTTGCCATGCTCGAACATATAGCCACCAACTTCCAGCGTAATAGTTTTTCCTATTGCTGTTTTCCCGTTACCGAAATATTTTTCCGCCATCTCTTTTGTAAGTAATACATTGTTCGGTTCTTTTAATGATTCATACGAACCTGCGAGCAATGGGAAATCAAACATTTTAAAGAATGAAGGCTCTGTAAAAAATACACCTTTGTCTTCTTTAAATGTCTTTATCGTTGTTCCATTATCGTCAGGTATCAGCAACTGATCATCGTGGCTTGCAAAAATTGGAGCTACTTGTTCTATTTGAGGAAAAGTCGTTTTTAATCCTTCGGGCATAGGAAAAGGAACATCTTTCCCATAAGAAATATCTGCTGCAACTGCATAATGATATTCAGTTAACACACGATAGATGCGATCTTTCTTTGCATGAAAATCATCAAAGCTTGTTTGAAATTGTATAATGATAAAGATCATCATACAAACGGCAATACCAACAGCCAATCCGGCGATGTTAATAATAGTGTAATTCCTGTTACGGGTCAAACTTCTGAATGCGGTTTTGAAATAATTTTTAAACATGGCTAAATTTCTATTCTGTTCTTAAACTTTTTATTGGGTTTGCGATAGCTGCTTTTATAGATTGAAAGCTTATTGTCAATATTGCGATCAGCAATGCCAAAAAGCCTGCGATCATAAAAACCGTCCAACCTATATTTATTTTATAGGCAAAATCCTGCAGCCATTTATCCATGGCATACCATGCTATAGGCACTGCGATAAAAATGGCAATGAATACGAGTTTAATAAAATCAATTGCCAATAACTTAATAATACCCGGCACACCGGCACCCAATACTTTCCTTACTCCAATTTCCCGGGTACGTACTTGCGCCGTATAAGCAGCAAGACCAAGCAAGCCGAGACAGGATATGAATATTGCAATAGCAGCAAATATGTTAAAGAGCATTTCCGTTCGTTGCTCTGATTTATATAAATTATTGTATGCATCATCTAAAAAAGCATAAGTAAAAGGGAACCCGGCATTATATTTTTTCCATTGCTTTTCAAGAGCGGCGATTGCTTTAGGTGCTTCTTCACCAGTTGTTTTTACATAAAGCTTGTAATATCGCTGTGGCCTGTAATAAAAAATCGCCGGTTCAATTTTTTGACGCATAGAGGCAAAATGAAAGTCCTTAACCACTCCTATGATCGTTCCTTCAGTTTCCTGGAGCTTAAATTTTTTCCCGATCGGGTTTTCAATACGGGCTGCTTTTACAGCAGTTTCATTTAAAATAAAATGCGTGGAGTCATTTACTGAACCAGTAAAAACAGCTCCTTCTTTCATTTGCATTTTAAAAAAGGAAATAAAGTCTTTATCGATGGCCATAGGACTTAACATCAGTGTTTCTCCTTCTTCCTTTCCTTCCCACCAGTTGTTACCTGTATGACCACCATATTGAATAAGATTGACACTTGCTGAAGTGACATTGCTAATTCCCTGTTCCTTCATAAGATCGGTCTTTACAGCATCATAATGTTTTCCCATTTCCATTAGGCTGCAGGATAACACATGTTCTTTATCATATCCTAATTGCTTTGAACGGATATATGACAATTGGTTATTTATAATAATAGTACCAGCGATCAAAACAATAGAAAATGTAAATTGAATAACGACCAATATCTTTCGAAATACAACATCATTGATACGTGCAGCGATTTTTCCTTTTAGCGCTTTCAATGGTTCAAAAGACGAGAGCAGAATGGCGGGGTAAATACTGGAAATAAGCAATGTACCAGTGATCGTATAAAGAATAATTTGCCAGATATGATAATCAGCAAAATTGAGAATGATTTCTTTACCTGATATTTTATTAAAGAAAGGCAGCAATATATATATCAATGCTAAAGCAAGGATGGTAGCAAAAAGAAATAACAAGGCGGTCTCAACAATAAACTGGAGGAACAATTGCCATTTAGCTGCGCCAACAATTTTCCGAAGACTTACTTCTTTTGCCCGCAACATCGACCGGGCCGTGGAAAGATTTACATAATTGATACAAGCAATAACCAAAATAAGAATAGCTATAATGATAAACATACGTACTGTTGAATAGCCACCATCTGTTCCATCTGCCCTATACAAATGCATTTTATGTAACGGCAGCATCAGGTATTCAATATCTGTATCGTCAGATTTAATACGGAGATGTATTTGCCTGAGTTTATCAGTAAACCCATTAAACGAAAAGCCCGGCTTCATCAAAAGAAACGTATAATAATTAAACGCGTTAAAATCATTTTCAAGATTTTTACCCTCCTTATTTCCCGCATATATATTTTTAGCGAGAAGGTTTATCGGGAAAAGTATATCAGGCCTGAAGGTTGAATTTTTGGGAAAATCTTTTACAACAGCGCTTACTTTAAAATTTTCTTTATCATCTGCCGTAATTACTTTACCTATCGGGTCATCTTTACCGAAATATTTTTCGGCCGTGCTTTGTGTAACCACAATTGAATTATCATCGGGATAGGGATTTGAAGCATTACCTTTTATTATTTTAAAATCGAAAATTGAAAAGAGAGAAGGATCTGTAAAAAAATTATTCTGTTCGTTAAATACTTTGTCATTATACTTAAACAGTTTATAAATCCCGTTGCTACAAATTCGCACTGCATCTTCTACGCCGGGAATTTCTTTTTTAGCCAACACGCCAATTGGCGACGCTGTTGCTGACCATAATTGCCTGCTGGTACCTGTACCGACCATGTTTTCCAGCTTATAGATATTTTTTTCATTTTTATGGAAACGGTCGAAACTGAATTCGTCCTGCACCCACAATAGAATCAATATCCCTACTGCCAGGCCAACAGTAAGCCCTTTAATATTGATCAGCGAATACAACCCATTTTTCCAAAGATTTCTCCAGGCAGTTTTAAAATAATTTTTTATCATGGCTTTAATTTTTATTCAGTCCGTAATGATTTTACAGGATTAGCAAGCGCCGCTTTGATTGCCTGGAAACTAACAGTTACCAATGCAATGACGACTGCTGAAATGCCTCCCGCTAAGAAAATCCACCAACTTATATTGATACGATATACATAATCCTGTAACCATTTATTCATAAAATACCAGGCAATAGGTGAGGCAATTACAAATCCAATTGTAACAAGGATGATGAATTCTTTTGAAAAAAGATATATCACACTGCCTACAGAAGCGCCAAGTACTTTTCTAATACCCACCTCTTTTACTCTTTGCACTGCCATGAATGAAACCAATCCATACAACCCAAGACAACTGAGAAATATGGCTATGATTGCAAAAATTTTATAGAGATGTGACAGTTGCCGTTCGTCTTTATAAAAACTATCCACCTTTTCATCCAGGAACTGGTATTCAAAAACAAAATCAGGAAAAGATCTGTTCCAAATATTTTCAATAGATTTTAATGCGGTTGAAGCATCGGTTGTGTTTAGCTTGATGCCTGCCTGGCTATAACCTTTTTTAAAACAAGCAACAATCAATGGAGCAAAAGGTGCCCGGAAAGAACGATCATGAAAATTTTTTAATACTCCAACTATGTTCCCCTTCAACTGACCACCCCAAAGAGAAATCTCTTTATTCAAAGCATCTGCAGGATTGCTGATACCTAATTTTTTAATTAATGATTCATTCACAAGAAACCCATTTGCAGTGTCTGAAGGTTCAAGGTTTTTACCAGCGATCAATGGTAATTGATAAGTTGGCACATATTCATGATCACTCCATTTTGTAATGGCATAAAACTCTGTTTCTTTGGGAGAATGATCAAAGTTGAAAGTATTCCAGTTGTCGCTATTATCTTCAACAGGAGTATTGGAACTAAAACTAATTTGTTGAACTCCATTAATAGCAGTCAACTCTTTTCTGACATAATCAAGTTTACTGATCCCTGCACTGTCCGAAGGAAAAGGCACATTTATGACAGCTTCTTTATTGAATCCTAAAGATTGTTTGGTAAAGAAATTCATTTGTTTCAGGATGATCAACGTCGCTATTATCAACACCTGGGCTATGATGAATTGAAATACTACAAGTCCCCTGCGCAACGAAATGCCTTTTGTACTTTTTACAGCTAACTTATTCTTCAATGCATTTATTGGGTTAAAACGTGACAGTACTAATGATGGATAAAAGCCAGCCAATGCTGTGACTATTATGATTAATCCCGA
>Ga0105249_10006115_pt1 | contig 10441 bp, 10 predicted proteins | sample KBSS44metaG_FD_81522 | JGI IMG/M metagenome (GOLD analysis project Ga0105249, IMG submission 81522) | Switchgrass rhizosphere microbial communities from Kellogg Biological Station, Michigan, USA - KBS S4-4 metaG | ecosystem: Host-associated > Plants > Roots > Rhizosphere > Soil | place...
CGATTGCCGCCATGAGCGGAGCGCTCCCGCGCACTCTTGCCGAAATTGAGCCCTATCTGCCGCCGCGGACGAATCTGAAACATGCGTCTTGAGACGCCGTCCTGGTGGTACCGCGACAAGGGCGTGGTTGCCTCCGCACTTTCGCCTATAGGCGCGCTCTACGGCAGAATCGCCGAGGCCCGCGCTGCCCGCGTCATGCCGTACCGCTCCCGCCTTCCGGTGATTTGCATTGGCAATTTCGCCGCAGGCGGCGGCGGCAAGACCCCGACCGCGATAGCCGTCGCCCGCCTGCTCAAGGAGCTTGGCACTAAACCCTGCTTCCTCACCCGCGGCTACGGCGGCGCGAGCAAAGTGGAGACATTCGTCAGCAAAGGCATGAGCGCGGCAGAGGCGGGCGACGAGCCTCTGCTCTTGGCTGAGCATGCGCCGACGATGATTTCCGTAGACCGCGTTGTCGGCGCAAAGGCCATCGAGCACACCGACGCGACTGTCATCGTCATGGATGACGGCTTCCAGAACCCAAGCCTTGTCAAGGACCTCTCGGTCATCGTGGTCGATGCGGCGTCCGGCATCGGCAACGGACTGATGATCCCCGCAGGCCCCCTCAGGGCGCCGCTCGAGGTTCAGATCACCCGCGCCGACGCGCTTATGGTGATCGGCTCAGGCGACAAGGCGACGGCGCTGGTCGACGCTTTCAGGGCCCGCGCCAAGCCTGTCCTCAAGGCACGCATAGCGCCGGTGCAGGACGCGCGTTGGCTTGGCGTGCTCCCGGTCATCGGCTTTGCCGGCATTGCGCGGCCGGAGAAGTTCTTCGCCACGCTGAAGGCGAATGGTGCACGAATCATCGACGAGCGGTCGTATCCCGATCATTACCGCTACAGTGCGCGCCAGGCGCGCAGCTTGCTCCGAGAAGCGCGCGACTACAAGGCGATGCTGATTACCACCGAGAAGGACTGGGTCCGGCTTCCTGATGAGGCGGGCACGCCGCAGGCCGAGCTCAAGTTCCGCTCGCGCCCCTTTCCCATCGCCATTGAGTTCGACAATGGCGCCGCGGTGAAAGACCTGCTCACCAGAACTTTGGCCAAAAGAAACGCGAATTAACCCTACTCGGCTGCGGCGGCAGGCGCCGGATGCGTCTCGCTGTAGCGCTTGAGGGAGCTCGCCGCGTCGGCATAGGCCTCTTGCAGCTCGACGCTCCAATAACGAAGCTCGTCGAGCGGGATGGTGCGGCCGGTGACGGCGCAGCGCACGAAATCGCCAGGGCTTAGCACCTGCACTTCGCCATCGAGATATTTGAGCTTGGCCTCGCCCTTGAAGCCGATATTGCGTTCGAAGCGATTCATCAAAGCTGCGCGTCTCGCGTTTTCTCGTTGTTGTTCATCACCATAACCTCAAGCGAAGCCGAAAGGCCAGCCCGCTTTAGAGGAGTGTCCCCTGCTTTCCGTTAGTTGGCTTGCGCGGCTCCTTCGCCGAGGCTTCCGGCTTTCGCGCACGCAGATCGGCGTGAGCTCCGATATGGCCATCGGCGAACTCAATGTCGAGAGCAGCCCCAGGTTTCACTTCCGAGACGCGGCGCAGCATCGCGCCATCGGCGCCGCGCACCAGCGTGAAGCCGCGCGCAAGCACATTTTGATAGCTGAGCGTGGAGAGGAGCTTCGCCTGTCCGTCGAGCTTCCGGCGCGCGCGCTCGATCATGCTCGCGAGCGCCCTCTCACAGGAGCGGTCGAGGCGAATCAGCCACTCGCGTCCTGCGGTTGCTGCACGTGCCACGATATGAGACCTGAGCCTGGCTGCGCAGCGTTCGAGCGCGCCGCGATGCGCCCGCGCATTGGCGAGTAGCGCTCGCGGAAGCCTCCCGCTCGCATTGTCGAGGCGCTGACGAGGCAGCTCCAGGATCTTGGCGCGTCGCGGGAGCCCCCGCGCGGCAGCGAGGAAGCGGCTTCGCCGTGCTTCGAGCGCGCGGCGCAAATTGCTCACGGCGCGTACGCCGAAGCTCTTGACCGTGATCAGTAGCTCGGTGCGCACCGGAACGGCGCGCTCGGCCGCCGCGGTCGGCGTCGGCGCCCGCCAGTCGGCAACAAGGTCGATGATGGTCCAGTCGGTCTCATGCCCGACCGCAGAGATGAGCGGGATCGCGCTCGCCGCCACCGCCCGGGCCACGATCTCCTCGTTGAAGCCCCATAGGTCTTCGAAGCTGCCACCGCCTCGCGCAACGATCATGAGGTCCGGCCGTGGCACCGCCGCGCCGATGACAAGCGCGTTGAAGCCGGCGATTGCGCCGGCCACCTCTGCGGCGCAGGTCTCGCCCTGAACCCTGACCGGCCACACCAGCACATGGCAGGGGCAACGATCCGCCAGACGATGCAGAATATCGCGGATCACCGCGCCGGTCGGCGAGGTGACTACGCCGACGATGCGCGGCAGGTAAGGAAGGGTCTTCTTGCGCGCCTCGTGGAACAGCCCCTCGGCGGCGAGCATCTTCTTGCGCTGCTCAAGCAACGCCATCAGCGCGCCGACGCCGGCAGGCTCGAGCTCGTCGATCACAATCTGATATTTCGACTTATCGGGATAGGTGGTGACGCGGCCGCGCGCGATCACCTCGAGTCCTTGCTCGGGCTTGAACTTGAGCCGGACGAACGTGCCCTTCCAGATCACCGCCTCGATGCAGGCGTTCTCGTCCTTCAAAGTGAAATAGCAATGGCCCGACGAATGCCGGCCCCTGAAGCCCGAGATCTCCCCGCGCAGCTTCACCAGGCCGAAATTGTCCTCGACCGTGCGCCGGAGCGCGAAGGCAAGCTCGGAGACGGTATATTCGACGAGATTCGTCGCTGTTTGCGCTAATCGATCAGCCATTGGCGTCCATCACGCATCTGCAATACAAGCTCGACCTCTGGGCCACAAGCGGAGCGTCACGCAAGGTGAAAGTGCTTCTGATCGGGGGCGGCGGGAGGGAGCACGCGCTCGCCTGGAAGCTCGCGCAGAGTCCCCTGCTCGACCGCCTTTACTGCGCGCCGGGCAATGCCGGCATTGCCGAGGTCGCGGAGTGTGTTGCGCTCGACATTGCCGACCATGGGGCAGTTATCGGCTTCTGCAAGGAGAAAGGGATCGGGCTCGTGGTGATCGGTCCCGAGGCGCCTCTCGTTGCAGGGCTCACCGACGATCTCGACGGCCCCGGCATTAGCGTGTTCGGCCCGTCCAAGGCTGCCGCGCAGCTCGAAGGCTCGAAAGGCTTCAGCAAGGACCTTGCTGCCGAATACGGCATTCCAACCGCTGCTTACCGCCGCTTTGCCGACCCGGCATCCGCCAAGAACTATCTCCGGACGCAGCGCCTTCCCATCGTCATCAAGGCCGACGGGCTCGCCGCCGGCAAAGGCGTGACCATCGCCGCGACGCAGGCGGAAGCGAATCAAGCGATCGACGCCTGCTTCTCCGGCGTGTTCGGCGCCGCCGGCGCGAGCTTGGTGATCGAGGAGTTCCTGGACGGCGAGGAGGCGAGCTTCTTCGCGCTGGTCGATGGCGACACAGCTCTGCCGCTCGCCACGGCGCAAGACCATAAGCGCGCCTTCGATGGCGACAAAGGCCCAAACACCGGTGGCATGGGTGCCTATTCGCCGGCGCCGATCATGACGCCGCAACTATGCAAGCGCGTGATGGACGAGATCGTGCTGCCGACCGTGCGCGCAATGCGGAAACGCGGCACGCCGTTCAAAGGCGTTCTCTATGCTGGTCTTATGATCAAGGACAGTGCGCCGAAGCTCATCGAATATAACGTGCGCTTCGGCGATCCCGAGGCGCAGGTGCTGATGGTCCGGCTGAAATCGGACCTGCTCCCTACCCTGCTTGCCATCGCTGAAGGCCGGCTCGAGCGCATCACGCTAGACTGGCACGACGATGCTGCCCTCTGCGTGGTCATGGCGGCGCGCGGCTATCCTGGTGCCTACCAGAAGGGCTCGGAGATCAAGGGGCTGGACCGCGCCGCCGCCGATCCTCACGTGCAGATCTTTCATGCTGGCACGAGGCGCGACGGCACCCGCATTCTCGCCGATGGAGGTCGCGTGCTGGGCGTCACCGCACGCGGGCGCGACATCAAAGAGGCGCAATCGCGCGCTTACGCTGCCGTTAACAAGATCGGCTGGCCGCAAGGCTTTTCGCGCCGCGACATCGGCTGGCGCGCTTTGCAGAGAAGGCAAGTTACAACGCGTTAGGGTTCGCTCGCGACATGGACAGCTTGTCGCACTGGCATTTCGGCCAGGAGGAGTAGCTTGTCGGATGACATTTGGCTGTCGGCGTCCAGATTTGGACCCACCCACTGGTTCCGAGGAGTTCATGGTGATCCGCAAATCTGACTACAGGCTCTGGGCGCTTGCGGCGCTCGCTCTGCTCGCAGCTGGCTCGATGATGGCGGGGCTCGCCTGGAGCGAGCCGGCATCCGACTCAAACTCCGACCTCTATTCCCAGCTCAACCTGTTCGGCGAGGTGCTGTCGCGCGTCCGCTCCGATTATGTCGAGAAGCCCGACGATCAGAAGCTGGTCGAAGACGCGATCAGAGGCATGCTGATGGCGCTCGACCCGCACTCGACCTATCTCACCGGCAAAGAATTCCGCGACATGCAGGTGCAGACCAAGGGCGAGTTCGGTGGGCTCGGCATCGAAGTCACCATGGAGAACGGCATGATCAAGGTCGTCTCTCCGATCGAGGACACGCCGGCGGCCAAGGCTGGCCTGCTGAGCGGCGACCTCATTACCGCACTCGACAAAGAATCGATCGAAGGACTCACCCTCGAGGAGGCCGTGGAGAAGATGCGCGGCCCGGTCAACGCGCCGATCACCCTCACCATCATGCGTAAGGGCGTGGACAATCCCTTCGACGTGAAGATGGTCCGCGACGTGATCCGCATCAAACCGGTCAAGTACGAAGCCGAAGGTGACGTAGGCTATATCCACATCACGAGCTTCAACGAGCAGACTACGGCAGATCTTGAAAGAGCGGTCGCCGATCTCAAGAAAACCATCGGCCCGAAGCTCAAGGGCTACGTCATCGACCTTCGTAACGATCCTGGCGGCCTGCTCGACCAGGCTATCTCGGTGTCTGACGCCTTCCTCGACCAGGGCGCTATCGTGCTCACCAAGGGGCGCAACGAGGAGGAAACGCAGCGCGCCAATGCGCGGCCCGGCGACATCACCGGCGGCAAGCGGCTCGTGGTGCTGATCAATGGCGGCTCGGCTTCCGCCTCGGAGATCGTGGCCGGCGCTTTGCAGGATCACCACCGGGCGATCCTGGTCGGCACGCGTTCCTTCGGGAAAGGCTCGGTGCAGACCATCATCCCGCTGTCGGGAGGCGGGGCGCTCAGGCTCACCACTGCGCGCTACTACACGCCATCGGGCCGCTCGATCCAGGCCCAGGGCATTCAGCCCGAGGTCAAGGTTGAGGAGGAATTGCCAAAGGACCTCAACAAGGATGTCGCAGCGGCAGTCGGCGAGGCGAGCCTGCGCGGCCACCTCAAGAACCCCAATGACGAGGCCGAAGCCGACGAGGTTGATGGAAGCTCGTCCTACGTGCCCGAGGACAAGACCAAGGACACGCAGCTCAACTACGCGCTTGACCTGCTCCACGGCATCAAATCGGTCGATACCAGCGCCGACAAGAGGGTCCAAGCCAACTAAGCTTCCTGTGTGCGGCAAATCGGCTCGCCGCGCTATGGGAGAGGCGGCGCTACAACAATGCCTTCAACCAGACAGTAAGGTTACGGCTCGCTTTTAATCGCGGGATGAACTGACTGTCGTCGACTGCCGTAAGGGGTCACGCTCCATCGGATCGACGTCGCCTCGACTGATAGTTGCGGGCGCGAACGCTTCTTTGGCGGCGCCGTTTGCCTCGTCCATGTCCAACACGAGCATGTAGCGTTCGGTTGATGGGCCAAGATATTGAACATGTGCTCCGAACTTGGCCGCCAAATCGGGCAAATGCTTGAGGCCATAGGTTAGTTTCGCGATTGCGGCGTCGAGGCGGAGACCCGCGAGTGGATCGTCGTTGGGCTCAGTGAGGTCGATCAAGAAATCCGTTGACGCCACCCGGACGAGTTCCATTTTTGGGTCGCGAGGGTCCAATATATCGGCGCGGCCTAGGCGCGGTCTGCCGTCGATGAGGACGGCTATAAGATCGGCCTCAGTGGCGTCTATGAGGTCGGTGTAGGGCGGCGTGTTTTTGCCGGCGATCGCGACGAGATCCGCCTTTCGCCCAACTTCAAGACTGCTGAGCCAACTCTGCCATCCGATCATTTTGGCTGGCACGCAGGTCACCATTTCGACAATGGCGCGATCGGAAAGAAACCCGTGTTCGTGTTGACTTACAAGTCGAGCGATTTTCATCTCGCCAAGCAGGTTCTTGCTGCCACTAGGAGCCCAGTCGGCGCCGAGCGCAATTGGAACCCCGGCTTCCATGGCGCTGCGGACATCAGTGGTCGTGCCATACAAAAAAAGTTGCTCAGGGGCGACCACACAATCCCGCCACTGGCAGTCATTATTGAAAGTTCATTCGGTGCCAGACCAGTCGCGTGGATACCGAGAAGGATTGGGGAGAGCAGCCACGACCCATCTGTGCGTTGAAGGTTATGGAACACGCGGCGCGAATCGTCATCGACGCCTTCCGAGAGATGGAGCAAGAACCTCTTACTTGGGTCGTTGAGAATGGGCCCGAGTTCTTGCTCGGCCTCTTTTACTGATTCAAAATCGTTTATGTGCCCAATGGCAACCGGCCAAGTTGCCCGATCCGGGAACTCGATATTGCGTACGAGGCCGACATAGTTGTGTCCGTCCTTCGCGGCTAACCCGGCGAACGTCGTGGTCCCGCCAAAGAGGGCTTTACATTCGACGAATCTCGCGATCGCCCTGGGGTAATCAGTGTCGGTATTATTGCCGGGGATCGCCGCGGGGGTCTTGATCTTACGCGCGTAATCGCTGGCGGCTCGCCAGTTTGCGGTTGGTGTATTTTTGCGGCGGGTCCCATAGAGGAATTTCATTGTAGGCGGGGTGATTGTGGAGCTCGATCAAACCGGGATAGAGAGTGCCCGACGTTTCTACCTGCGGGGCACCAGCCAGCTCGGTTGGCACTTTATCGCCGCGGGTTCCGACATGAATGATCGTGTCACCGCTAATGCCGACGACACCGTCATCAATGACATCGCGCGCGGAGTTCATCGTGACCACGCGTCCAAACAGCAGTGAAGCGTTGGGAGAGGCTGGTCGGCTCTCAACGCCCTGCTTTTTTCCACTTCCGCCCTGAAGTAACCCCAGGACGTCCTCTCCCCAGGTCGCACGCGCTTGATCTTTATACTGATGTCTCACGTAATAGTACACGTCCTGCTCTTGCAGACTACCCCAACGTGTCCCAAGCCATGTTCCAAGTCCCCCTCAGCAAAGACGGTTATCCCCGGGTTTCCAGCATCCTTTATGCTGCGCTCGCCTCGTCCACTTGAAGGGCGCATCATGAGGCGTTCATGAAGCGGGACGAGGTGCGGCGCCTGCGGGCCGGCTGACGCATAGTCTAGCTCTCGGGCGGTTGCCGGGACTCCCTCCGGACCCTCTACGAGGTCCTGCTAGGAGCTAGCTGATCGACCGGTTTGCCCGGCAACGAAAAGCAGGGCCCGGTGCCGACAAGACGTCCGCGATTGGCGCGCCGAGAGTGCCCGCCGTGGTCTCGCGAGAGATCGCGGAACCTTAGGTTTGCGCTTTTCGGTGCGCCATCCCCTTTCACGCCTCGCGGGTTCATGCCCGGCGAGTGGCGTCGTCATGCTTGGAGACATTTTCCGGATTGGGCGCGACAGAGAAACGATAAGCGCGCAGGTGATCGCTGCCGTCGACGAGCGTAAGCTCGAGCACAAGCTCGGAAGGATCGGCGCCAGCGGGAAGGAACAACCAGGCCGTCAGCTGCGCGCCCTTGGCGGGCAAGACGCGGCCGCCGCCATCATTCGGCGCAAGAGCGATATCGAGCGGAATTCCGATCCGCGCTTTGTCGGTCGTTGGATCGGACCATACCTGGAAGTCGCCTTCGCGCGTGCTGACCTGCTGGATCGGCGCCATCAGCCGCGCCGCTCGCGGCCGCACTCGCCTGAGTTCGTCAACGACGACACCATAGGGCGCCCGATTGGTGACGACGATCTGAAGCTGGTACCAGCCCGGCTTGAGCTTCCGCGAGGTCGCTCGAATCGTCGGCGCGGCGCCAGCCTTGCGCGATGTGAGCGCAAAGCTCAGCGTCGACACGGCGATGGAAAGAACGAGGATGGCGGCGATCCCGAGCTGGATGGCCAGAGGAGACAAGGTCATGTCGCGCATGATCGGCAAAGACGCGCCTTTTCCGCCACCTTTTTCTGGCCGGTCATTGCGCGGACGCGCGGCTGCGGCTACCCTGACGAAAGATCGGAGATGCTGATGCCAAATCTATTCGACGGCGCCAGTGCTTTGGCCCGTGCTGCCGCCTTGGCAGCCGTGCTCTTGCTCGGCATTTGGTTTGTGAGCAACGCTGAGCCCGCGGCAGCCGCACCAGGTTTTCTGAGCGATCCCACAAGTGGCGCGACAGTCCTCGAACAAGCACAATTCTTCAGGCGTGGGCGTCCTCCGATCTACCCGTACTACTACAGCCCAGGCCGGCCCGGCGGTTACAGCTTCTATTTCGGCTTCGTGCCCTACGAGAAGGGCGACTACGAGATCCAGGCGCTGCAGCGGAAATATCCAGAGGCGAATTATCCGCCAAGCATGCGCTACTGGACGCCGCGCTCAGGCTTCTAGCGCCGCGCGGCGAAGAAGTCCTTGAGCAGCGCCGCCGCGTGCGTTTCGCCTAAGCCAGCGATCACCTCCGGCGCGTGGTGACAAGTCGGATGCTGAAAAAACCGGGGGCCGTGCTCGACCGCGCCGCCCTTAGGATCGGCAGCACCGAAATAGAGCCGGCGAATCCGGGCGAATGAGATGGCCGCGGCGCACATGGCGCAGGGCTCGAGCGTAACGTAGAGGTCGCAGTTCACGAGCCGCTCCGAGCCGAGCTTGGTCGCCGCAGCGCGGATGGCAAGAAGTTCTGCATGCGCCGTGGGATCGCGCAGGGTGAGCGTGCGGTTGGCGGCGCTAGCCAGAACCTCGCCGGCGGGGCTTATGATCACCGCACCAATCGGCACCTCGCCGAGATCGCGGGCTTGCTCAGCCTCGGCGAGCGCAAGCTCCATCGGCCGCACGGCCTTGCGGCTTGGCCCCGCCTCTGCGAGCTTCGTTATCATGGAAGGCAAGGTGCGCGGGAAGAGAGGCGAGCGTCAAGCGGTGCGGAGCGACCAGAGGTTAGCCGCGCGACGACCACCCCCACCCCGGCCCCAGGAGCCGATGCGCATCGCCAAGGCGATGGCCCATGCCGGGCTTTGCTCGCGCCGTGACGCCGAAGCTTGGATCGCCGCGGGCCGCGTCTCGGTCAACGGCAAGGTGCTGACCACGCCGGCCCATGTGGTCTCGCCGGGCGACAAGATCATGGTGGACGGCGAGCCAATCCCCGCCTCCCGGGCGCCGCGGCTGTGGCGCTATCACAAGCCGCGCGGGCTAATCACCAGTCACAAGGACCCGCAAGGAAGGCGTACGGTGTTCGACGCTCTGCCGCCAAGCCTGCCGCGCGTGGTCTCGGTCGGCCGGCTCGACATAAACACCGAGGGTCTCCTCTTGCTCACCACCGATGGCGCGCTGGCGCGCCATCTCGAGCTGCCGAGCACCGGCTGGCTGAGGCGATACCGCGTGCGGGCGCTTGGGCGCGTGACCGAAGAGGCGCTGCACGGCTTGCGCAGCGGTGTCACTATCGACGGCGTGAAATACGGGCCGGTCGAGGCGCGCATCGACCGCGAACAGGGCTCAAACCTCTGGCTCATGCTCAGCCTGCGCGAAGGCAAGAACCGCGAGGTGAAGCGCCTCGCCGAGCATCTCGGTCTTACCGTCAATCGCCTGATCCGCATCTCCTTCGGACCGTTCGCGCTCGGCGATCTCGCTGAGGGCGCGCTCGAGGAGGTGAAGCGGCGCGTGCTCGCTGATCAGCTTGGCCCGAAGCTCGCGCGCGAATTCGGGTTGAAAGCCTGATGCGCATCGTCGCCGGCAAGTTTAGAGGCGCCAGCATTGAGGCGCCCAAGGGAGTCGCCACGCGCCCAACTTCGGATCGCGTGCGTCAGGCTTTGTTCAACGTGCTTCAGCATGGAGCGCCAGAATTCGACTTTGAAGGCGCGCGCGTGCTTGACCTGTTCGCCGGCTCCGGCGCGCTTGGACTTGAGGCTTTGTCTCGCGGCGCACGCTATGCCGTGTTCATCGAAGAGAATGCCGCAGCCCGCGCGGCGATCAGGCGGAATGTGGAAGCGCTTGGACTCACCGGCGTCACCAAGATCTGGCGCCGCGACGCGACGAGGCTCGGCGAGGCCGGCACGCTTCA
>Ga0105249_10006119_pt1 | contig 10439 bp, 11 predicted proteins | sample KBSS44metaG_FD_81522 | JGI IMG/M metagenome (GOLD analysis project Ga0105249, IMG submission 81522) | Switchgrass rhizosphere microbial communities from Kellogg Biological Station, Michigan, USA - KBS S4-4 metaG | ecosystem: Host-associated > Plants > Roots > Rhizosphere > Soil | place...
TACCGGTAATGCATTAACAGAATGAAAAGCGTTTGACAATTTTTTTCCGATAGCTCTTTCAAGAGAGTGGCGATTTTTTTTAGCTATAAAAATGAACTTAGTTGCTGAGTCAGCAATTTCAGTTACCATTTCAATTTCTTTTTGAGAGCTAAGAAAAAAATCTTCATCGCCGTGCTGCAACAATAACCAATAAGGAGTTTTTTGTTTTTTGCAAAGTTGAATGGCGTAATACAAGTCGGGCAGGTCAGGAAGAGCGGCTACATTAAACCAAACAAGATCGTAGTTGTTTTTTTTTATTTCATTATACCAGGGCAGACTCCGGAATTTTCGTTTACCTAATTTATCGGCCAACCGATAAAAATTACGGGCAGCAAGACTAACATTGAAATGCTTAAAAAAACTTGTAGTTATGCCGTGAGCGGATAAAATTTCTGCCTTCTTTCTTGTAACAGGGCTATCGGCTAAAACCAAATGAAATTTAAAATTTTCGTTTGCTCTTTTATCAAATACAAAGTCAAACCAAAAATTTTCAGAGCCAGCCCAAAAAGGATAGGGATTAAGTGTGCTGAAAAGAAGAATTTTTTTTGTATCGATCAACAAAATTATCGCGGCTTGTTAAAGATTATCCTTTCAGTTTGTTTGTTCCATTTTCCAAATCTGCCTAATAAATAATCTGCCCAGCCTCGTAGAAAGGCCCGGCTGTATTGTTGGGAAACATGTTGTTTTCTTTTTGGAAAAAGTCCAAAGACATTTATTATGTTCCAGGTCAATTCTTTAAACAAGCAGGGCCACGATCTCAATTTTTTTGCAAATGGCAGATTACCTGCCATCCATAATAGTCTGTTTCTGGTGGCCAAATAAGTCATCACAAGATTAGGCTTTGCCGGAGCAACTTTATGATACATAAAAGCAGATGGTATCACGTAAGAAGGATATCCTTGTCTTCTCATTTTAGCACACCAGGCAGCTTCTTCGTAATAAGCAAAATAGCGTTCATCGAGCAATCCTATTTTATTAATTATTTCTACAGAAACAAATAAACAACACCCACAGGCAAACTCTGATTCGTAAGGTTGCTTATCTTTTATATCCGTATAATTCTCATTATAAGAAAGCCGGAATTCTGCTTCTCCTCTTTTCCATCTTGATTCCCATTTAGCAATTGAAAACCAAACTTTTTCTTTTTCTGGGTAATGCAAAATAACAGGACTTATTGCCCCCGGATTTTTTAATTGTTGATAATTATGAACCAACTTTCCCAATACATCGGGAGAAAGAAGAGCATCATTATTCAGCAGCATAATATAATCCGACTTTTCCTCTATTGCCTTTTTCATACCAGCATTACAACCACCGCAAAAACCCAGGTTTTCCTTTTCACGTAATACTATTACTTCGGGATATGACGTTTCGATCTCCGTAGCTTCATCATTCGCAGATGCATTATCTACAACAATAATTTTTTTGTTTGCGTAAGTTACCTGGCGGATCGATTGTAAACAGTCAAGTGTATCGTTCAATCCATTCCAGTTTAAAACAACAATACTTACCAAAGGAGTTTCCATACTATAATAATAAACATTGGCAAATTAAAAATTGGATATGTTCGGAGTTACTTGTACTCAAAAGGATAAGAGTCAATGATGCCGTTCTTTTTAACAAAAGCCAACTCCAAAAGCCAAAGGACATCCCCGTTTGGGGGCCGGTTAAAATCGGTAAGCTCAAATAGCCTATATCCATTTTTATCCATAAAATTCAATGTTTCCAGCATGTCATTTTTAAATTGTTTGCTTACAACCCCGGCTTCCATAAAGATCACTTCAGTTTTTCCCAGGAAATTACTTGCACCTTTCAACACTTCAATATCAAGCCCCTCTGCATCAACTTTAATAATGTCGGGAATTTCATTACCATTTACCAGGTTATTTAATGTTATTACAGGAACATCAATTTGTTTAAGTCCCAATTTCACTGCCTCCTCTTCCGAATAAATGAAAGAAGAGCTTACATCATGCTCGGTAATTGTAAACTTGAACTTTCCTTCTTTTTCACCGGCTCCAACTGAATAGTATTTAATTTTTTTATTTTTTTCTAATAAATCGGCAACGGAATCTTTAAGCCAAACCTGTGGTTCAAGAAGAGTGTAATTTGCATCAGGAAAATATTGCAAGGCTCGTCTTGTCCATAAACCCCTGTTTGCACCGACATCAATAATATACTTCGGCTGAAAATTTATTTTATTGAAAATAGTAAAAAGCTTTTCAAGAGCTGTCTTGTTATCATGCTTAACAATGTCTAAGCCAACAGACCTCAACAATCGTTTCACAACTTTTTTAATCATACCCATCTTGTTTTGAAATTTCAATTACTAAATAATCAGGTGGGTTGACTATTTCTACATTGTATTAATATTTTGAGTGAAGAATGGATGGCAAGTACTATATAGTGACTATTAATTTTTAAACATTTCACTTTTAAGAGTAAAATTGAAGAACATAATATTTTACTGGCAACGAAAATTATCTATTAACCAATAACCACTTCAAAGCTCTTCCTTTTGTTCTCAAGCTTGTCTTATTATTCATAAAAATATATTTGAACCAAAGACCGGTTAATTCGGGTAATGAAAAATAATTTTTTATTCTATTCAGCACATCTAGAAATGGGTTTTCGTCCCTAAAGGTCCAATATGTTTCGCATGCCTCCATAAGTCTTAAATCTGATATTGACGTATCGAATTCTCTAAAATTGCTTTCCTTTAAATTGAGCTTATTATTTTGAATATTCAGAAGAACTTCATCCCAATATTCATCTGAATTATATTTTTTGATGTGATTTTTTATACGATCCAACTTAACATTCAATTGGGCTCTTTTTGAATGATGTAATATTTCAGTTAGATATTCAAAATATTTTTCTTCACTTTCCGAATGTTTTATAATTCCCTCTAAAAATAATTCCAACTCCAGATTCATATTTACATGATGCGGCCCCCACATTAAAACAGGAAAGGCTCCCGCATAAGCAGATTCGATTAAGGCAGTTAATGAATTTATTGGCATACCCTCTAAATAAAAATCAGCTGCGCATTGATAAATTGAAGGATCTTCTACCAGGCCCATACAAACCAACCTGTCCGGGACAGATTCTTTTGTTATCTTCTTATACTCTTCAGCAGTGATTCCAACGAAATAATATTTTATTTTTTCATTAATACTTAAAACTTTTTTTATGGTTTTAAAAAAATTATAATTCTTATCCGGAATGACCTTTGAAAAAACTGAAATTGTCAACAAAACAATTTCATCATCATTGATTCGTAAAATTGCCCGGGCTTCTTTTTTTTCCAAAAGCTTTTTATTAAGATCGATCTTTACGGGTAATATTATTGACGGAACTTTATCATTTCTTCTATGAATAGTTATATCTTTTGCAAATGGCCTGATATTCAAAACACAATCGCAGTATTTTGCTCCAAGCCAAAAAACATGATCTGCATGGTTAACATAAATAGTAAATGGTCTTTCTTCAAAATTTAATGCGATGGAAGGTTCAGCATCATCAGGATGTTGAAAATTATATACCCTGTCACTTTTAAATATTCTATCCCGGATAACTTTTATTTTATCTAAACTCCCTTTATCTCCCAAACAAATTATTTTATCAAAGAGATTGTGGGTCAAAGCTTGTATTCTTTGGGGAAGCTTCTCAAAAGTTTGGTCGCAAACAATGAGAATATTAGACCTTGATCTTGATTTCTCATACTTTGCTATATTTTCCAAAAGTCTTGTGTGTCCTCCTGTGTCATACAATTTTGTAGCTATGAAAGCACTGAACTTCACAGCAGAGATATTATCGCCTGCTTGGAGTTTTATTTCGTTAATCTCCGAAGTAATCTGATTTATAAAGGAATCAATAGATCCAGATGAATAACGCCCTGTATGATAGGCCCAGTTAAATTCAGCTATTATCTCGATTGTTGAAATTTTTTCTTCGATATTTCCATTCCTGAAAATATTGCACCTAAGGATATCATTGAAAAATTTGTTGGCTACTATTAGTTTCTTCCTGTAATACTGATCTGCTCTACTTATATTCATTTATAGAAAAAACTATTTTCTCAAGACTTTCATTATCCATTGCAACATTACTTGGTATACTTATTATTTCCTCATGGATTTTCTCAGAAATTGGATAGGTTTGATCATACCATTCTTTATAAGCCTTTTGTTTGTGTGGCGAAATGGGGTAATGTATTAGGGTTTGAATTCCGTGATCGTTAAGATAAGATTGAAAGTCATCTCTTTTTTGCGATCTTATCGTAAATAGATGCCAAACATGACCTTCAATAGAATTGACCTGTGGAAGAATGATATAAGAGTTAATAATATTATTCAAATAAAAATTCGCTATTTCTCTTCTCTTTTCATTCCAACGATCAAGGTCTTTTAATTTAATTCGAAGAAAAGCAGCCTGCAATTCATCAAGCCTGCTGTTTAATCCTTTATATAAATGACTATATTTTTTATCAGAGCCATAATTCCGAAATGCTTTTATTACATCAGCAAGCGCATCGTCATTTGTAGTAACTGCACCGGCATCACCTAATGCTCCAAGATTTTTTCCAGGATAAAAACTAAAACCGCTTGCATCACCTAAATTACCACTTCGTTTACCTTTCTGAATAGCTCCATGCGATTGTGCTGAATCTTCAACCACCTTTAGATTATATTTTTTAGCAATAAGATTAATATTTTCCATATCACACAGTTGCCCATATAAATGCACAGGTAGTATAGCCCTGGTTTTTTTTGAAATCCTTTTTTCTATTGCATTAACATCAATAAGATAATCCCTGATGTCTGGTTCCACTAAAATCGGGACAAGACCCGCTTTCGAGATTGCCAATATACTTGCTATGTAGGTATTAGAAGGAACGAGCACCTCATCTCCTTCTTGCATTATTCCTAATTCTTTATATCCTTCAAAGATCAATATCAATGCATCCAAACCATTTGCTACCCCTACACAGTGTTTTACTTCGCAATAAGCAGCAAACTCTTGTTCAAATAATTGTCCCTGCTGACCTAATATATACCACCCCGAATCAATTACTTCTTTGTAAGCTTGCTGAAACGCTTCCTCATAGAATGCATTTATAGCTTTTAAGTCTAAAAAAGGAATCTTTATATTATTTGTTTTTTGATTGAACAAGGTCAAAGACATCTCCTACGGTTTTTGTTTGTTGCAATTCTGCTCCTGTCACTTTTACCTTGTATTTTGAATCAAGCATAGCAATAATAACTAGTGCTTGCAAGGAGCCCCATTCTTCAATATTTTCTAATTCTGTTTCTGGCTTTAAGCTTCCCAATTCTACTTCTTCAAATTCAGCCTCGAAATCTTTTATAAACTGTTGTTGATCCATATTAATTGTTTTATTACAATTGAATAATAGCGCCTCCCCATGAATAACCAACTCCAAAACCAGCTATTAAAATTTTATCGCCTTCTTTTGCTTTGCCGCTCTTGATAGCTTCGGACAAGGCAATAGGTATCGTGGATGAAACCGTGTTACCACATTTTTCTAAAAAGATAAAAAATTTGTCTTTAGAAATACCAATTTTTTTGCGAAGCGCTTCAAGCATGTAACTATTAGCCTGGTGAAATATAAATAGGTTGACGTCGTCCATAGTCATCTTTGCTTTTTCTAATACGGATTTTATTAATTGCGGAACTGAATCAAGTGTAAAGACAAAAATTTCTGTACCATTCATATATAAAGCATCTTCTGTTCTTAAATTTCCAAATTCATCATTGATGATTGCGGCAGTAGCTTCGGTGCGAGCATATCTCATACCTCCTGTTTTTACAATCAGATTAGTGGCTCCTTTTCCATCCGTACCATATATTAAATTAGTAATCTGAGACTCATTTTTCCCTGATTCTGAAACCAGGGTTGTTGCGGCTGCATCGCCAAATATTGTACGTACACTTTTATCTTGCGGGTGAATAAACTTACTGTAAGTTTCTGAAGTAATTAATAACACATTTTTTGCCTGTCCTGTTTCTACTAACCCTTTTGCTAAGCCTAACCCATAAATATAACCCGAGCATCCTAAGTTGAAATCCAGCGCACCGGCATTGGTTGGTATTTTTAATGCAGATTGAATAAGGCATGCTGTAGTTGGTAAAAAATAATCCGGGCTTTGTGTACATAATAGTATAAAATCAATTTCATCAGGTGAAACAGAATGTTCTTCAAATAATTTTTTCGCACTTTGAACGGCCATATCCGAAGAAAATTCATCTTTGCCTGCTATTCGTCTTTCATTAATACCGGTCTTACTTGCTATTTTATCTATTGACCATTCAGGAAATAAATTATTTATATCATCATTATCCAGTTTTTGTTCCGGTAAATAATAACTAATTGCTTTTATATAAGATCCCATCAAATAATTATTAGTGAATTAATTCAGCAACCCCAAAACCCGTTTCTCCATTATTGTTGCCATTATAAAACAAATAAGTTTTATCTTTTACAGTTATTACTGCAGGATAGCATATCATTTCCGAATCCCATCCTTCATCAGATATATCGATCCCGATTTCTTTATCTTTTCTCGCCCATATTACTCCATCGATAGATTCCGCAAAACCGATTCGATAAGATTGATTTTCTCTTCGAATAGAGTAAAAAAGGCTATAAACTCCCTGTTGTTTAAATATATATGGTCTTCCAAAACCAAATTCCCCATCTACAGGTGTAAGTACCGGTTCGTTGCCTGATTTCCATTCTATACCATCGATTGACTCAGCATATTTTAAACAATATTGGGGCATTAATTTATTTTGAAAAATCGTAGAATTAATTACACGCCAACCAAAGTCTGAAACATACCACATTTTAAAGATGTCTTTCTCAAAAATTACAGTAGGAGCTGATCGTAAATTAAGCTCACTTGAAGTTCTTTCCAAAATTGGAACTTTTTGAAGTCTATTGAAATTTTTTCCGTCTGTAGATATAGCTAACCCAGAAAATATTGAGTATGGCGAGCGGTGATGCCTTTGGTATCCGGCATAATATAAAAACCAATTCTCTTTTATACGGATTATTGCAGAAGGATTGACACCGCAATCGTCAAACGCACCTATTTCTCCAATATCTAAAATATAGTTTGAATGAGTATATAATATTTTGCAGGGATTATTAATATCAACATCAACAAAGGATATTCGACCATATTTATTTTCACAAGTCGAAGCAAAAAATATACGAATACATTGTATCTCTTCTAAATAAATAGGTGTTGGTAGAATACCATAATATTGTTGCCACCAAATATTTTTGTTGGGAGTAAAAACATTTCCCAATTTTAGCCACTTCATATTTTCTCTATGCCCAAAAGCTCATATGTTGATTTTTCTTCGGGCCGATTGGGAGTTCCTTTAATTAAAGATCCATCTTTCACAGATTTTACAATATGTACTGCAGATCCGATAAGGCAGTCATTACCAATAGTCAGATTATTTGCCATCGTAGCATTTACTCCCATAAAATTTGCATCCCCTATTGTACAAAAACCAGAAATCACAACATGCGATGAAATAAAATTGTGAGATCCAATTATAGAATGGTGGCCAATGTGATTGCCGCTCCAAAAAACATTGTTATTTCCAATCTTTACAAAAGGCTGAATAGTGTTGTCCTCAAAAACAAAACAATTATCCCCCAGCTCAACATTTCTCCAAAGAAAAGATCTTGAGCTGATATAATTTGCAAGCTTGTATCCTTTATGCTTTGCTTCGTTATAAAATTTAATCCTAATTCGATTCAAACTATTATACACTAACGCAATATGCATTTCAAAAGAGGATGGGTTAAATGTAGTTTCAATCTCTTCGAATGGCAGAATAGGAATCCCAAACAAGCTATCTTTCTTTAAAAATTCTTTACTGATTGTAAAGGCTACCACCTGATATTCGGAATCATGTGTGAAATATTCATAGGCAATTTCTGCAAAAGCGCTGTCCCCAAAAATTATTAGCTGTTTGGTCTTTTCCATTGGCTAAATCTTTTGAATAAGTAAATCTTCTCTTCTGTTAGACATGGGTAATGAAATAGGTTGTGGTAGAATATATGCTTCATAACCAAAACCCCTGTATCGCTGAATAATTCCCATTAAAACTCCATCATCTATATGGGTAGGCTCCAACTGTAAATGCTTTATTTCAGGCAAGCTGTCAGTTTGAGTAAAACTTTTATGAAAAGAAATGCCCGTGTCAGTTGAAAAAAATCTTTTTCGTTTAGAAACATTGGGAATGTCTCCTATAAGCAATTTGCCGCCTGGCTTAAGTAAAGACACTGCTATGTCAAGAAATTTAAAAATACACGTATTGTAAAAAACGTAATGAAATATGCTATAACCTACGATATAATCAATCTTATTTTGATAATCATTTACAAGTGCTCGAACATCATCAGGGAAGTATCCTTCAAATTTATGTACATGTGGTTCATCCGGCAATTGATCAAGCATTTCTTTTGAATCAACCAACAAGCATTTGCAATTTATCTTCTTACACAAGTCAATGATCATTTTTGGAAGTTCACTACAACCGGGACCAACATCCAAAAAAATTTTTTCATTTTCTTTATTTGAGCTTATATCCAGTTTATCAACAATATCCAAAAAAATTTCGCCTTCTTTTCCTTCACGATAGCTATTGGGGAATCCAATTTTCTGATACATAGATAAAGATTCATCTTTAGCCAATGTTTTAAAATCATCAAAAGATAAGTTTTTAAATTTTTCAAAGTCAGATTGGATACTCATATTACAAAGTTAAATACATAGTTTCCCGTAATACGCCTTTTGCCCCAAATCCCTCTTTAAACCGTACGAGTCCTTCGTTTAATTCAAGACCACCGGGCTCTGTAGCCATACCTAGATTAAAATAAATATACCCTTTTTCTTTAGCCCACTTGGCTATAAAATCGATAACTGCATTTAGTGGCCTGTATTCCTGAAATGTATTATCAGAGGCAATATATTGAGCATGAATTACACGCTTATTTGCTAAAAAAGTCAATATCCCCCCAATGATTTGATTGTTTAGCTGTGCTGTGAAAAGTTTAATTCTGCCCGTATTAACGAGTGATATTAATTTACATATTTCTTCATAGGTATGAACGGGCTTAGTACCATGTTTGCCCTGTAAATTGTCTTCTAAGATTTTCCAATAAGCAGATAGATTTTCATCTTCTTTTACAATAACACCCTGTTTAATTGATTTTTTAATGTTCCGATTAGTAGAATCATTGTAATTGTCTGTAGGGTTGAATTGTAAATCAATAGCATATTCCAACTCCCTGCTTTTAATTTTATAGCCGCATTTCCATAATGCATAATCAACCGAGTCAGATAATCCAGTATGATAAATACTAAAGCATGGTCTTATAATAATTTCATTAATTCGTTCATCATTTGCAAACTGCGTAATCAATTCAACAATGGAAATAATATCGGGAGTATTTATGTCTCCTATAACAATACCTCCATAAGTAGCTCTTAAATAAGAGTGTAATATTTTATGTTCTTTATTGTTGTATAAATTAGCAGGAAATAAAGCTATGAGGGAATTATTTTTATAAAATAACAAAGAGCAGTCATCAGATTTGTTTGCCTCGTTATGATTATAGAAACGTCTTGAATGAAGAAAAGTAGCATTCTTAGCTTTTAGCTCAATGAATTTATCCCATTCATCCTCATGTTCATTTGAATACCTCTCAACTCGGATACTCATTTATGAATTTTTAAAAGTATCATAATCTCTTATGTAATCCTCTTCCTGAAATAAATCGGATGCCAGGCAAAGCAAAACTGCATTGTGTGAAAAGCGCATAGTGTGCCAAAAAGGAGGTGGAAGAAATAATCCTTTATTAGGACTATCCAATATATATATTTTAGACTTTTCCTTTTTGTCTTTAACTGTTATATCAACAATACCATTAGCAGCTATTAGTATTTGCTGAAGCGTTTTATGAGCATGCCCGCCACGTTCAATATGGTGAGGCGTATAATAGGTCCAATAAACTCTTTTTATTTCAAAAGAAACTTCTTTTTTCCATTCAGCAACGGTAATAAAACCAATGTTAGAAGATCCAATAGATGGCAATTCTATAATATAAGGATCAATAAGCGATATCACTGGTAACAGGTTTAATATTACATTCAATATTTAATTTGGGAAAGGTAACTCCTGGAAATCTGTTAGAATTTGAACCGGCTGTTTCTTGCATTACTTCAAAAGTAATTAAGTCACGAACTGTATATAATACATAACGTTGGTTCTCCCCAAAAATTAATGAGATAGAATAGGTACCTGCATTCAAAAATTGTTCTGGCAAACTGCATTTTATACTATAAATACCTTCA
>Ga0105249_10006122_pt1 | contig 10437 bp, 8 predicted proteins | sample KBSS44metaG_FD_81522 | JGI IMG/M metagenome (GOLD analysis project Ga0105249, IMG submission 81522) | Switchgrass rhizosphere microbial communities from Kellogg Biological Station, Michigan, USA - KBS S4-4 metaG | ecosystem: Host-associated > Plants > Roots > Rhizosphere > Soil | place...
AAAGTTCAAAGCTATCTATACTTTGAACTTTCTTATTTATTTAATTACAAGTTGCCAACTCAAAACTGCCAACTGAAATCACGGCATAATGATCAACGGGCTTCCTCCTACTATTTCAATTAATTCAATATCGAATACTAAATCTTGTCCTGCCAATGGATGATTAGCATCCAGCATCACTGAACTTTCTTTTACCTGTGAGATCACCACCTGGAATTGCTCACCCGAACCCCCGGTCATCACTAATGGTGTGCCTACCTCCAGCTCCATATCAGTTGGAAATTTTTCTTTAGGAAACTCAATTATCATCTCAGGGTTTTTCGGGCCATACGCTTCATCAAAAGGAATATTCAATGTTTTTTTATCACCTACTTTCATTCCGGCTACACCCTCATCAAATCCTTTGATCACCATTCCGCTTCCTACTTCAAATTCAAGTGGAGCCCGTCCTTCTGAACTGTCGAAAGTTTCCCCATTGGTAAGTTTACCGTGATAATGAACTTTCACTTTATCGCCTGATTTTACCTGTTGCATGTTTGATAATTTTTAAATAAGAATTATGAAAGCAAGTTAGATAAATTATCCTAGCCAGCCGTCTAAATATTTGCATACACATTAAAATATTATTTGCATTACTTTGAGACATTAAAACCATTTCATGAAAATCAGCTTAAGCGTTATAACAATATTCTTTGCTTTAATATGTGCAGCACAAACAGATGCTCAGCCAATCATTAACCAGGAAAAAAAGATTTTAGCAGGTGCAGAAAGGGTGAACGTTTATCTTCCATTGATCAAAGGAAGAAAAGTAGGAATATTTGCCAACCAGACTTCCATGGTGGGTAATACGCATCTGGTAGATACTTTAAGGAAATTGGGTATTGACATAAAAGTAATTTTTGGTCCTGAGCATGGTTTCAGAGGAACGGCCAGCGCTGGCGAAAAGATCGGTAATTATATTGATGAAAAAACAGGCATCCAGGTGGTGTCGCTGTATGGCAATAAAAGAAGACCATCTGCGGAAGATGTAAAAAATGTTGATGTATTGATCTTCGATATACAGGATGTCGGTACGCGTTTCTATACTTATATTTCTTCACTGGAAGAATTTATGGAAGCAGCATTTGAATTCAGTAAGCCGTTGATGATCCTCGATCGCCCTAATCCCAATGGATTTTATGTTGATGGACCTGTGCTAGATCCTAAATTCAAATCGTTTGTTGGTATGCAGCCTGTTCCTGTTAATTACGGAATGACGATCGCTGAGTATGCTTTTATGATCGCAGGCGAAAAATGGTTGAGCCCGGGAGCTAATGCCAAATATGAATATTACAGAACACGGGGAGAAAATTCGGTTGATACACCTTTTCACTTCCAGGTGATCAAATGCTCCAACTATACCCATAAAAGCAAATATGTTTTGCCTGTCAGGCCTTCCCCGAACTTACCGGAAATACAAGCTATCTATCTCTATCCTACTACATGCCTGTTTGAAGGAACAGCATTAAGTGAAGGTCGCGGTACCGAAAAACCATTTGAATATATCGGGCATCCGGCATTACCGAAAAATATGTTTTCCTTCACACCTGAACCGAATGAAGGGGCAAAAAGCTCCAAGCATTATGGCAAGGTTTGTTATGGCTGGAATTTTGGAGGTACTGCCGGAGAGGTGTTGAAAAAGATAGATAATAAAATACAACTGAAATGGCTGATCGACGCTTATAAAATTTTCCCTGATAAAGACAGTTTCTTCTTAAAAACAAATTCATTTAATCGCCTTGCAGGCAATGATATTTTAATGCAGCAAATAAAAGAAGGTAAAAGCGAAGATGATATAAGAAAAAGCTGGGAACCAGCCCTAAGTGAATTTAAAAAGACTAGGACGAAATACCTACTTTACGAAGATTTTGAATAATTGTACTTTTAAGGATGCGCAGTTTTATCGCTTCCTGTTTTGTATTGTGCGTTACCGTACTTGAAGCACAAACACCTGCAGCCACTGCATTTTATTATTCTGCTTCCAATGGCCTGGCTGATAATGACGTTCAAAGTATTTTGCAGGACAGTCGCGGCTTTATATGGATCGGTACCAGAGAAGGCCTGAGCAGGTACGATGGAACCCGATTTAAAAATTTTTTTGCAGAAAAAAATAATCCGGCTGCGTTACCAAACAACTATGTAACATGCCTACAGGAATATAAACCCGGTCATTTACTTTTTAACTGCGATGGGTTGCTTATGTGCCTGAATATTTACACAGAACAATTCTACAGACCGCCGTCATTTGCCAACAAACTAATATCGGGTATTCAAAAGAGAAATGGTAACCATATCATTGTAACTGGAACAGACAGTTGTTATATCCTTAATGAAAACCTGGAAATTATTGGAAAAGTAATTCCCCCTTTCCAACGAAAAAACCGGGGAATGATCATTGTAGAATTAAATGATACCAGTTGGCTCGCAACTAATGATGCAGAAAATCTTATTTACAATACTTTTACCAAACAATATACTCCTCTCGTTGTAAAAGGCAATGTTAGACCGGACCAACAATACTTTCATCCCTTCTTTTATGATGCCAAAAGCAGGTGTATCTATTTCGGAAATTACTGGGATGGCATTCATAAGGTGACGCTGACAGGACAGGAGTTATATCATTGGGATTCTAATACTACTAACCGGGTTTTAAAGGGAGGAGGAGTAACCTTCATTAAACAAAAAAATGATAGTTTGCTGTGGATAGGAACTAACGGCTTTGGCCTTTACCAATTAAACATCCGGAATAATGAAATCGTCGAATTGTTAACAGAAAAAAAGGGCGCAATTTGTCTTATGGACAACAGGGTAACGGATTATTACACCGACAGGGACGGTAATGAATGGATCGCTTCACGCAAAGGAATAACAAAACTTAACTGGCCCTCTAAAACAATTAATAGCTGGCAACATGAGCTCATCATCAATAACCAGCAGCTTACTCCTTTGAATTTAGTAAAAGGTGATCCTGGTCAGTTATATCTTTCCATCTATAATGGTAATATTTTTTACAAAATAAATACTGCTCATAACAAGATCACCCCCTTTTTAAATAACCCCGTCCCCGCCACATGGTATCTTAATAGCTGGGGAAATGACCTGATGTTCACAGGATGGGGAACAAGGGTTACCCGTTTCAATACCTCAACACATCAATTCATTCAGTATGATTTTTTAAAAAAATATTTTACAACATCGGAATTAGTGATCCTTGCCTTTAAACATAGTAATGGTGATGAATGGTTTTCCGGTAATAATGGCGGAGGATTTGTACGTGTAGATGCAAGAGATGGCTCAATACACTCTTATAAAAAAGATGGTCCCAGAGGAAAATTTTCCCACAATTGTTATGCAAACTATGTTGAAGATAAAAACGGGGATTTATGGTTCGGTGTTAACAAATCTGAAAAGCTGGTAAAATGGACCAGGGCAACTGACCAGTTTCATGAAATATTGTTTGATACTGTACAAGGGACAAAAGGAGAATCTTTTTCTGGTATCTCAGAATTAACAGTGGACAAAGCCAATAACCTGTGGATCGCATTTGATGGTTCCGGGCTGGTAAAATATAATATCGCTGAAAATAAATCGACTCATTACTCTCTTGAAAATGGATTGCCTACCAATGCAGTTTATGCTCTCGAATTCGATAATAAAAACCGACTTTGGATCGGAACTGTAAAAGGATTGAGTTGCTTTATTATAGATGAAAACAAATTTGTGAGTTTTACAAAAGAAGATGGATTACCCGATGATTATTTCGATGATGGTTGCTCCTATTATGACAGCAGTGCCAATAAATTATGGATTGCCAGCTCCACTACGCTGATGAGTTTTGTTCCCGATGAACTTTTGATGCAAAATAAAAAACCTTTCCCCATCTATATCGATGAAATATTCGTAAACAGTAAAAGATATACTAAAGACAAATTTGATGAAATCAGTTTTCGTCCTTTAAAAAATAATCTTCAGTTCAGCTTTATAGCCCTGGATCTGAATAACGCAAAGGATATTGAATACAGCTATAAATTAGATGGTGTAGATGATGATTGGGTATATAACTATAATAGCAACACCGCATCCTATGCCCGGTTAAATCCTGGCAATTATACATTTTCAGTCAGGGCCAGGCATAAAGGCGATAATGAATGGATCACAATGAAAACGCCATTATCCTTTGCGATACAAACTCCCTGGTTTAAAACTCTTTGGTTTCGCTTACTTGCAATCGCGGCTATTTCGTTTCTTGCCTTGTTTATTATCAGGTCTTATTACCTCAGAAAATTTGAAAAAGAAAAAGCGATAGCTGAAAAAAGACAGGCAATTGAGCAGGAACGAACACGAATTGCCACGGATATGCATGATGATTTCGGCGCCAGTCTCAGTCGTATCAAGTTCATCAGTGAAAAAATGCAATTATCCCAATCCAATAATGAGCATCTTAAAACCGATCTTGGCAAAATATCAACTTACAGCGATGAAATGGCTGAAAAAATGAGTGAAATTATATGGGCCCTGAACCAGCGCTATGATTCGCTGGAAGATCTTATTAGCTTTAGCCGCGCCTATGCTGCTGATTATTTAGAACATCACAATATTCATTTGTTGTTCAGGGCAGACAATATCATTAATAAAGAGCTAAAAGGCGAAATAAGACGAAATATTTTTATGATGATCAAAGAGTCGCTTCACAATATCGTCAAACATGCTTCCGCTACTGAAGTGCTGATCGAGTTTATTCAACGTGATCAGCTATTCGTAACCGTAAAAGACAACGGAAAGGGATTTGCAGAAGAAAATATCCGGCCTTTTGCCAATGGGCTTGAAAACATGAAAAAAAGAATGAAAGACATTGGTGGCAGCTTTATCGTGAAACATGAAAAGGGCACCGTGGTGCAGGTAAGCGTTCACATCTAACAAAATGCCTATAGGCCGGTAATCATTGATGATTTAATTTGCAGCAATGGCAGAAATAAAATTAGTTATCGTAGAGGACCTGGAAGAAGTAGCTGAAGGATTAAGTGAGTTTATTCGTAACGACCATGATCTTCTTTTACTCAGTACCTACCGCACCGCCGAAGCGGCTGCGCTTGAATTACCCCTGATCAAGCCTGATATTGTCATTATGGATATTAATCTGCCGGGCATGTCAGGTATAGACTGTATCAAGGCCGTAAAGAAAACCGGGGTGCCCATGCAATTCATGATGTTCACAGTATATGAAAATAATGAACAGGTATTTGATGCCCTGAAGGCAGGCGCCAGTGGATACTTACTAAAGAAAACTCCTCCCCTCCAGATCATAGAAGCCATTAAAGAACTCTATCATGGGGGTTCACCAATGAGTACAACGATTGCCCGCAAACTGGTGACCATATTCCAGGAGCAAAATGTATCTGACGAAGCAACCGTGCTTACGCCAAGAGAAAAAGATGTTCTTGAACTATTGGCGAAAGGAATGTTGTATAAAGAAATTGCCGAACAATTAGGAATAAGCTTTCATACCGTTCGCCAGCATATCGGGAAAATTTATGAGAAACTTCACGTACAAAATAAAACCGAAGCTATCAATAAAGTCTATCGCAGAATGTAGCAGAGTCCCACAAACTGCTTATACGCTTTCACACATTTACCTATTTTATAGCCTCGCCTGCTGATATAATTTTCAGTTTTAAATTATACCAATAAAGCTTATCATGAAAACGCTTTTACTGCCAACTGCTAACAAGATCCATTGTATAAATGTCGATTCAATAATTCGTATTGAAGCAAGCAGCAATTACAGCAAACTCTATTGCTGTAACCAGCCTCATCCTATAATTGCCTGTAAAGTACTTCGTTGGTTTGAAGATCAATTACCACAGGAATTTTTTCTGCGCATTCACCGTACCCATCTTATCAATAAGAAATACCTGGCAGCCATTACAACCCATAATGTGATTCTTGAATCGGGAGAGTTAATAAGTATAAGCAGGAGGAAAAGAAAAATATGGATGGCAAGTTTATAATCCATCTATAAAATGCCTCCCACAAATTGCGTAGTCTCTTTCCCTGATTTACCTATTTAAACAGCTTCACTAGTAAAATAATTTCGTTTTAAATTTTTAATGTTATGAAGATTCTTTTATCAGGCGTATTCACTTTGTGTACAGCTTTAGTTTATTGTCAAAATATAGGGATCGGTACCAATACGCCAAGATTTCCGTTAAGCTTTTCAAATTCCTTTGGTGATAAGATCGTATTATGGGATGATGGAAACCAGCAACGAAATACTTATGGCATTGGTGTCCAGGACGGTTCATTGCAATTTCATACATACAGGGAAACCGATAATATGATGTTTGGTTTTGGTAGCAGCGGCATATTTTATGAAAGAATGAAACTATTAAACAGCGGTCCCGATGGCCTGAATTTATCCGGAAGAATTGTGTTGAAAAATGGAACAACAAATCCTGCTGATGGCGCTGGTATATGGTTTTATGACCCGAATAATACTGCATTGGTAGGTTTTATGGGTGTTCAAAATGCAAAAAATATGGGCTTCTATGGCGGGCCTTTGGGTTGGGGCTTAACTTATGATGTTACAAATAGCAATGTTGGGATAGGAAATAATAATCCAACTGCTCCCCTATCATTCTCTTCTTCCTATGGTAAAAAAATAAGTTTATACCAGGGCGCCACAGGTGATGCCGGCCTTGGAACACTCACTAACCAATTGCAGATCTTTACCGATAATCCCAATGGTGAAGTAGCCATAGGTTATAACAGCGGTAACCAGTTTATGAAGCGATTTGCTTTTAAAGCAAATGGTACTTTTGAAATACAAGGCTCAACAGGATCGCAGGGACAGGTACTGGCAAGCAATGGCAGCAATACAGTTGCCACCTGGCAGGGACTCGGCAATATTATTCAAAGCATTGAATCACCCCAATTCTCAGGCGTATTATATAATACTCAATCTTATCCTTTCAATCGTGATATCGTAATCAATACTGCGGTGCCTGCCAAGGTTATTGTTTATTATAAACCCCGAACATGGAAAGATTGTTTGTTTGGAGATTGCCATACCAAGTGGACATTGAAAGTGTACCTGGATGGAGTGGAAAGAAAAACATACGGGATAGATGGGTTTATCAATTCCGGGCAGTATCCCCGTACTATTTATTCTGATCATACGATCGGCCCGGATGTTTATGACCTGGCAGCAGGAAATCACACGATCAGTTTCACGGGCATCAATTGCTTAAATGAGCCGTATGTGGTTTTTAATGCAACCGCTATTGTCATTCCTAAATAGTAGCCGTTAATCATTAATTATTACAATAGAAAGACCACAACAGGGCGATGAATTATGATGAATTTTTAGTTTTAAGTTTAGGGGCATTGATTGTTATCTTCGCAGCGATGAAAAGTTTTCAATCGCTGCGAATTATTTTTATGGGCACCCCGGAATTTGCCGTAGCATCATTGGATGCTCTGGTAAAAGCAGGTTGTAACATTGTTGGCGTTATTACAGCTCCTGATAAACCGGCAGGAAGAGGAATGAAGCTGAATCAAAGCGCTGTAAAAAAATATGCAGTTGAAAAAGAGCTAAGAGTTTTGCAACCCGAAAAATTAAAGGATCCTGAGTTCCTGGAGCAGTTAAAATTACTGAATGCCGATTTACAAGTTGTAGTTGCATTCAGGATGTTACCTGAAGTGGTTTGGAATATGCCACCAGTGGGTACTATTAATTTGCACGGAAGTTTATTGCCCCAGTATCGTGGCGCCGCCCCTATTAACTGGGCGATCATCAATGGTGAGAAAGAAACGGGTGTAACAACTTTTAAACTTAAACATGAAATCGACACAGGTGACATTCTTTTACAGGAAAGCTTTCCGATAGGCGACGATGATACGGCCGGCGATATCCATGATAAGATGAGGGAGATCGGGGCAAGAGTAATAGTGGAAACTGTAAAAGGTTTAGCACAAGGAACTTTAAAAGAAAAACCGCAGGAGATCGTTCAACAATCAATGCTCAATACACAATTATCAACTGAAGAAATAACTAAACCTGCACTTAAACAAGCACCTAAAATTCACACAGATATTTGCCTCATCAATCTTGATGACCCTGTTGAGAAAGTTCACAATCTTATTCGTGGATTAAGTCCGCATCCGGGAGCATTTATGATTATCAATGAAAAAATCCTGAAAATCTATCGTTCAAAAAAAGAAATTACTTTTCCAAAAGAGACAGAAGGTGATTATGAAACAGATGGAAAAACCTTTTTGAAATTTGCTTGTGCCAATGGTTATATTCATCTATTGGATGTGCAAATGGAAGGAAAGAAAAGAATGAGTGTTGAAGATTTCTTAAGAGGCTACCGGTTTTCAGGAAATGTGTAGGGTCGGGATCCGCCTAAGGCGGAGCCTGAACCTTAAAAAAAGTTTCGGTTCAATAATTCAGCTTTACAATAAACTTATCTGTTTCAGTGACACCAAGAGTAGATGCAGCCGCATTGCTGATGCGAATATCTAATCCTTTGTTCAAATTGATACCTTCCATCTTTCCCAGCACTTTTGCATAAACGGATTTATTATTGGTCGGATTAGTGATCTTAACTATTATGCCTGGCTGTACATCATCGATCAGCAAATAGTATTTGCCGTCATTCCAGCCACTGGTCGTTTTGAATATGCCGGAGGTAACAGCCTGGTCTTTTGAAACAGGTTGTTGTTTTGCCTGCTGTTGAAAATGCCATTTGAAAAAACCTTCTTCACCTGTATCCATTTTTGCGGCCGGAATAATCTCCTGTTTCTTTTCCGCCTGTTTGGTCTCAACTGGTTTTACATCCGCCTTTTTTTCTTCAGGAGCTTTTATTTCTTCCTTGATTTCTGTTACCGGTGTTTTTATCTCTTCTTTCTTCTCTTCAGCAATTGCCGGCTTATCTTCTTTCGCCGGCTCCTTCTTTTTTTCTATTACGACGGGCGGAGCAACTGCTTTCATTTCTTTAGAAACAAGATAGCCAACGATCAGCTTTGTTCCGAAGTTTACATTATCGCTTGCAAGCTTGTTCCAGCTCCTCAAATTTTCCAGTGAAACCTTATTATTCACATTGCTGATACGCGTTAATCCTTCTTTCTCTCCTGCCTTATAATACACGGGAATACCCTGGTTTGATACCTGGTTAAAGTTTGTATCTGTTAAAGGTATTTTTATCAGTTGCCCGATCACCAATCCCTTATTAAAATCCAATCCATTGTAGTTGGCAATATGACGGGGATGAACATTATATAATCTTCCCAGCGGGAAAAGCCCTTCTTTTGGCATCACCTTATGTTCAATATAAAGTCCTCTGTCGCCGTTTTTAACCAACAATTCGCTTGTTTGCGTGACGGCGAGAATGGGCAGGGTTAAAATAAAAACAAGCAAAAAATAAAAGCGTTTCATAGAAATAGTTTGGGCCTACAAAGATGCGTCATTTTCCGCTCTATGAATCAATTATCTTTCAGGATACGCAGCTCTTTCGGATAGTAATTATTGATGCGGTTTGGTAAAATATTTACCCATCCTAATGGATGATTATTAAAGCAAACAAGTTGCCAGCCTTTTTCTTTTTTTTCAATGTCAATATCTTTTTTTTGCAAATAACGGATCGCCTGCTCTAAACTGAGAGAAAGCGCCGGAACGGAAGTCAATAAAAGATTGCTCATCGAAAGGGAATGTGCCGGAACTAGTTTTTCTTTCATCAATTCGCCCAAATGAGTACCGAAATAAGCAACTCTTAGTTTTGAATATAAAAAGTTAATGTCTGTCAGTAAATTTTTATTAACAGCATAAACGCCATCAAATCCATGAATAAAAGTTATTTCATCATTTATCGCACACCAGGGCCTGAGTAATTCAATTTCGTTTTTACTTAACTCATTTAATTTTTTTGAAACACGAAAATTATTTTCTTCTGCTCTTTCTTTTTTTCTAAATACCGAAATAAAAAAACCTTCCCCTTTAACTTTATCCGGCCAAAAACGATAGGATAAATCAGTTTTTGTTATACTCCAATTCTCAGCAATTTCCAATTGACAATTGACAATTGGAAATTCTTCCGACATCCATCCAACAATGTCCTCATCCTCCTCTTTTGAATACGAGCAGGTAGAATAAATTAATATACCATCTTCCTTTAGTGCCGGCCACACATCAGCTAATATTCTATGCTGACGCTGGCTGCAAAGCATTACATTATTCTCACTCCAATGGTCGATTGCACCAGGTTCTTTTCTAAATAAACCACTCCCGCTGCACGGCGCATCTACCACAATTACATCAAAATAATTTTGAAGCTGTGCAAAATCCTTAGGATCATTATTTGTCACGACCACATTTTCACAACCCCATTTGATAATATTATC